>Ga0335077_10004354_pt1 | contig 17265 bp, 13 predicted proteins | sample Lox_Sample_31_FD_207151 | JGI IMG/M metagenome (GOLD analysis project Ga0335077, IMG submission 207151) | Soil microbial communities from Loxahatchee National Wildlife Refuge, Florida, United States - Lox_Sample_3.1 | ecosystem: Environmental > Terrestrial > Soil > Wetlands | place: USA... | reverse complement strand
TGAACACGGTGGGAGCCGCAAGGTATTCAACAGGCAGGACGCCGACTCGCCGCGACGGCGGTAAGCATCGACCGCGCAATGTTGAAGTCGACCGCAGCGGGACTGCGGTACCGCGGATGCGGCCCTAACCGACGTCGAGGCCAGAAAGCTGTCTGCGCCGATGTGGGACGCCTGGACGGCTGTTGAGGCGCCGCGCCGGGCAATCGCGCGGTGAGGTCGCGCTTACAGATGCAACTGCTCGAGGCCCGGAGCGTTGAGCGCCGCGGCGATGAACAGCACCGCCCCGAGAGCAACTGCGACGGCGTGCGGAAGAGCAACGTTCGCCCACCAGAAGCGGCCACGCAAATCCGAGTAGATATCCTGCGGCGACCGCCGCCAAGGTTCGTCGGCGCGCCAGTCTGGCTCATCGGCGTGCCCGTCGTGACCCGGCTCAGGCTTCTCGGCACGCAGGTCGTGATCCGGCGGTGGCTTGTCCTTGTCGACGCGGTAACCCTTGAACCCCCAGGTCATGTCGATGCGCGGCGCGGAGATCTCTTTATCGCCATACTTGCCGCCGAGGGGGACGCGGTTGATCAGGTAGGCGGTGTATTCGATCTCGCGCATTCGGACGTAGTACCGGTATTGGTAGCCCTTCATGAGCCCGTCCAGGAACCAGAACGCAGACCCGGTCACCGCGGCAAGGGCGAACAATGCGAAGTGCTTCTGCTGGAACCCGAGACCCAGCGCGGCGAGCGACAGCGTAACTGACCATCCTTTGACGATGAGTAGCCAGCCGTCGTAGTTGGAGACGACATTGAGGATGGCGTAGTACTCCTTGGACAGGTCCTCGCGCAGCAGCAATGCGCGGTCCTGCGCGGGCTCAGCCATAGGCGCGATCTTGCCGTACCTTAATGCCAGAAGCATTCACCGACACACGCAGCGCCCCTCCCTGCCGCGCTGCTCTGGTCTGGGCTTGGCGGTGTCGAGGCCCACATGCCCTAACGCTCGCTCATGCCGCGATGAGCGAGCGTCGCGTGCTTAGCCCGTGGTCGTGCGCGTAGCGGTGTTATCGGACGTCCACGGCAACGACCTCGCCCTGGATGCGGTCTTCCAGGCAGCCCGGGCCGAGGGGATCGGTACCTTCTGGTGCCTCGGTGACCTCGTAGCGCACGGACCGCGTCCCGTTCAGGTCGTGGCACGGCTTCGCGGGGTCGCCGGGCTTTTGTGTGTTCGCGGGAACACCGATAGGTATGTGCTGACCGGAGACGTCAGCGGCATGATCCCGCCGATCGATCGCCCCACCGGTCCTGAGGGGTGGCGGGTACTTGCCGATGCGCGCGAGTCGTTCGCTTGGACGCGAGGCTGTCTGGCCGGGGGCGACCATGTTAAGTGGCTGGCGGGACTTCCGCTTGAACAGCGGGTGAGGCTTCCCGGCCGAAGCCGCGTCCTTTTTGGTCCATGCATCGCCGGGGCGTGACGATGGGCCAGGCCTGAGACCCGGGCACAGCGATGCCGACCTTGCGGCTCTGGGCTTCGGCAACCGCGAGGCTGACCTCATCCTGGTGGGTCACACACATGTCCCGGGCCAGCGGCGCCTGGCGGGCTGTCACGTCTTCAACCCAGGGCCGGTGAGCCTGCCGCGCTCATCAGATGATCAAGCTCGGTGGGCCCCTGCTCGAAGCGACAGCAGCCGGGTACACGATCGAGCACCGAGCAGCTCAATACGACCTGACTCGTGTCCTTCAGGACCTCGCGTTCCAGCGACACCCGGCCGCCGAGTGGCTTACAGGCAAGATGACCTCTCAACACTGACGAGCTTGGCCCTGGTCAAGACCGGTCAAGGCCCGGCTCAAGCGGATGCAGTACCGGCTCGGGCTCGTCACCGGCTTCCTCGCCAGCACTGGTCTCAACCTCACACCTTTTTCTGCAACCCTGTAATCAGAAGCCTTTAGGGAGTCACCACAAAGGAGGCTTGCTTCCCCTGAAGCACGGTGCCCAGGCGATTCGCATGGTCTATGCTTGCCCGGAGCGTATAGGTGCCGGCATTGAGTGGACCGAACTCCAGCATCAAGAAGGCCGGCAAGTCAGGGTTCGCCAATACCGGGCCAAGGGTAAGCGATCGCTGCATTATCAGCTTGCCAAGATTCTTGTCGCTACCAGGATAGACGAACCACGTTATTTTGGCATCAGGAGGAGAGTCGAACTTTCCAGAATTCTTGACCGTGAAAAGGATGGAGAAGGGAGTATTGGCCATCACAGACCTATCGCGAGTCTCAAAGATAACGGAATCCACGGACAGCAACCACCCGGATTTTATGATGGCCTCGTATGCGCTGCCAACCAGATCCACGCAGGGAGGATTGGGTGGCGTGAAAGAGCCACACCAGGTCTGCGCCTGTTCGACGGTTCCCAGGAACTCACGACCGTCGTAGGGAACAATCCTGAAGTCGGGCGGGCCGATATACCTCCAGTGCCGACTAAGTTTTGTCACCAGCCCGGCGGAATTTTTGGCCGAAACGGATGCGTCTACCGAGAATTGCTTCAGGGAATCCTGACTTCTGCAGCTTAGTCCCGCGGCGTCCGCTGAGATGCCCAGGTTGACGATCAGTGAGCTGCTTACCTGCCCATTGAAATTCCGCGCCGCGCTGGAGGAGGCCGGGCCGATGACCTTCTCGCCTTTCGTCCCGTCCATGCACTGCCATCGAACTGTAGAACTCAGGGCAGCCAGAGACATCCCTCCGCTGTCAGACGCGCTCGCAGCTAGGTTGAGCGTAAGATCTAGCGGCAGCGGATCGGGGTGGTTCTCGCTATTGTCGGCCTGCACGGTCACCGCACCGTTCGCCGAGTTGGCCAAAAGGCGGACATCGGGTGGTGTGCCGTCATTTGGGTTCGGCGAAGTGTTGCACCCGGCTAGGCAAGCCAGTAACACCGTACCGGCAAGGATAATGGCAGCAGCCCGGCCGCCACTAGGGATGCTTGCCAAGTCCGTTCCCCTCACCAGCAGCAACCACCGTGCAGCCTTCATCGCGAACCTCCCCGGTCAAACACGTGCCCGCCGATCAGGCGGGAGGGTTGGCCGACCCGGGAGCACGCCATTTACGGTCTGCCGCCGGTAGCGCAAGCTGCGGATCGAGCCGCTGGATCTGCTGGGCCAACGCGAACGAGACGCCACCGCAGTGCCCTGCCAGGACGAGCCAGTGGAACCCTTGCCCGCTCGCCGCGGCAGAAGCTCGGCCTGCATGCTCCGCTCAGCGGGCACGGTGGTATAGACCACTAGGTCAGCTATCACCACAGCCACGGCTGGCAGTGCGCGTGCCATCTCGATTTCCCACCTTCGGAGCGTGCCGAGTCCCTGTGGAACCTGCCGGCTTTCCACCGGCAATCCACTCAGACAGCGCCATATGCCGGCCGGATACAGAAGCTGTGAAGACCGCGTGGAGATCGATCTACACGCCGCAGGGGCTCCTGGGAGCCCAGCATGGGTTGCCAGCTATCTCCAGGATTTGACATGGCCGGTCGCCAGTGCATGATCATTCATGGCCTCGCACGTCGCGCAGGCTCGCTTCTGCCGCATAGGGCGCGCGCCAGGTCAGGCCCAACGGCCTCACTATTGCCGGCCGCTGCTGGGCTCAGGGCTGTGACCTGTTGTTGCGCGGTTCGTGGTGGGCGGATGTGCGCGCTGATAGCGGCGGGTGAGGTAGCTGCGGAGGTCGCGGGCGAGTGCTGCGATCTGCGCGCACTCGGCTTAGCCGACTGCCTGGGTCACGGCCGGCCGGCGCCGGGTACGGAGACCGGGAGGGTCAGGATCTGTCCGGTGTGCGGCCCGTTGGCCAGCCGGTCGAGGTTAGCGACGTGGCCGTCGGCTGGCCGCCATTCGGCGGTGCAGATGAACAGGGTCCGCCGGTCCGGCCCGCCGAGCATCAGCGCGAACGGGGCCCGGCCCTCGGGCAGTTCGACACGTTGCAGGACTTGGCCGCCCTCGGCGACGCGGGCCACCGAGAACCCGGTGCCGACCCAGACCGCGCCTTCGGCGTCGAGGCAGATGCCGTCCGGGGCGATACCGTCGGCGAAGACCCGGCGGTTGGACAGCCCTGCGCCGGCGTCGATGTCGAACGCGGTGAGCTGGCCGGCGAACGACTCGGAGATGATCAGCGTCCGGTTATCGGGCGTGATGACCATGCCGTTGGGGAAGGCGATGTCGCCGGCGACCTGGCGTAGCTGCCCGTCTGGGGTGACGAGCTTGATGTAGCCGGGCTTGGGCGGCGCTCCAGCGACGAAGTCGAAGTCCGCGCCGTTGAGGTAGATGTTGCCGCGGCCGTCCACCACGATCTCGTTCGCGCGCTGCCCGGCGTGGACGGCCATCGACCCGTCGGGCTCTTGGCGCCGCAGCTTGTCGCCGGTCACCAGCAGCCTGCCGTCGGGCAGCCAGTCGATGGAATAGCCCATCGGGTGGCTGCCGGGATCGCGGGTGGCCATGACCTCGGCTTCGCCGGCCAGGCTGACGGCCACGACCTGGCGCTCGATCCAGTTGCAGAACCACAGCCGGCCCTCGTGCCACCGCGGTGACTCGGGAATCCCCAGGCCAGTCAGCAGGACCTTCGGCTCCGACATCGATCTCTCCTCGCTTCGCCGGGCTGCGCCGGCCGCAGGCCGGCTCCTCTATCCCTACACGAACGCCAGCCAGGCCGATCGACACGGTTTCCGGCTCAAGCCGCGTCCTACGGTGAGGTGGTGTCCCCGGCTGCGCGCACGGTCAGACGGCGCCGGGAGCTGTCGGCGGCAGTGCGCATCGTGCACTCCTCCCGGCCCGGGTCGCGGGACATCGAGCACATCGGGCGGCTCACGCAGACGCTGAGCTGGCGGCTCCCCGCATTCACCCGCGGCCCCGGTGCGCACCAATTCGAGCCAAGGCGGGTGAGATAAATAACACGCGCCGACCCGCCTAATCTGCGCGCTCCACCACTCCTCAGCGATTACCGGTCGAGGTATACCGGTCAGGTTGTTCTGCTCGTCCGGCGTCGCCCGGATCTGCGAACTCACTGTCCGCGGTGGCCTGGGACCGGTTCTCGCAGCCTCCGGCTTCAGCGCTCACCGGCGCGGCAATGTTGGTACTACAGCGCACTATTACTACAGCTACTACAGCGCACCTTGTGATCTGGACCAGGGCCGTGGAGCCGGTGGGCGCCGTCCTCAGCCGCGCTGGCTGATCCACACCGATACGTGAGTGGGTTCAAGGGCTTGGTGGACAGCACCGGTCAGGTCATCCCGCACCGTGTCCAGGTCCACGGCGTCCTTCAGCCGCGCCGCGAACGCCGCCACGGTCTGGTCGGCGTCATAGCTGGCCCGGTTGAACCGCCGGTCCACCGCCCGCTGTACCCGTCGTCGCAGCGGGCTGAACAGCGCCGCTGCAGCCAGCGTCGAGGCAGCCACCGCGACGGGGGATGACAGCGGCAGCACCCTTGTGGCCAGCAGCACCAGCCCGGCGTACACCCCGATCAGCAGCCCGGTCACGATCGCGTAGGCCAAGGTCCGGCTGATGATCCGGTCGATGTCGTACAGGCGGTACTTCAAGATCCCCACGCCGATGCCCACAGGCAGCGCCGCGATCCCGATCCCGAGAATCTCTCCTACGACACTGGTCGAGTTGGTCCCCAACGACACGGCGATCACGGCCAGGGTCACCGCAGCGCCGGTGGCCAGCCACTTCAGCTGCTGGCGCCGCTCGCCCGTGGCGCGCCGCCAGCTAAGAACCTGGTGGGCCACGAACGACAGCACGATCACCAAGATCAAGCCCAGGACCAGCACCCCCGCCGCGGCGAGAGGCCCGCCGTGCGACCGCGAGGTGGTGATCAGGTTGCCGGCGGCGTCGATGCGGACGTCATGATGGGCCACGGCGGTGACCGCCGGGGCAAAGACGGCTGCCGACGCCAGCGCCCCGGCCACCACATAGGCCCGCAGGACCCACCGCCAGCGCCGCGCCGCCAGCCTGCCGTCCGGGAACAGCAAGATCACCACCGGGAACAGCAGCAGCGCGGGTGCCCACAACGGCGTGAGCAGCACGGCGGCCGGGGCCAGCGGGAGGCCATGGTGGCCGAACCGGTAGTACAGGGCGGCATACCCGCCGCCAACGCCGCTCAGCAGGAACACCACGATGAATGTGATCAGGATCCAGCCGATCGGATTGCCCGGCTGGCGGCGGGCCACGACGAAGCCCACCGCCGCGTAGACCACCGCGACGGGGACAATCGGCCCCGAGCCCAGGACCGACAGCTGACCGACCAAGGCGCTCAACACCAGCGCTCCGGTCAGCAGCGTCAGCGCCAGGACGGCCAGGACCGTCGCCGTCACCGGAGACGCCAGCCGGAAGCGGCGCGCGGCCCGTTCCGGACCGCCTGACACCGGTATCCCCAGCACGGCAGGCAACGCTACGCCTGGACCGTTCCGGTAACGTTACCGCCGGGCATCAACCCCACGGCCAAGCCAAACATCACCACATCGCCTTCTGTGATCGGCCCTGCTCTTGGCCTACGCGCGCCGAGCCGCCTCACCCGAAGTTCGGCTTATCTAGGCAATAGCCAGATTCGTCGCCACGGCGCCCCCGAACCGCGACACGCCCTGCGAGAACCGGTCTGCGTCGCGGCTGAGCTGCCCGCCCAGCACGGCCCGCGGGCGCGGCCACCGTCTTCTTATTGATCACGGTGGGTCCGGCTGTTATCGGGCTGCGGTTTGTGCGCTGGTGATGGTGAGCGTTTCACCGGGCTGCAGCACGCGGGTGGCGGACCCCGGCGCGATGCGCTGGGCGGCGTCGAGGAAGTGCCGGGGGTTGGGGTCGCTCTTGGTGATCAGGCGGTCGCCCAGCCAGCCGCCGGTGAAGGCGTAGTGGTGTGGCACGGTGATGCCGGGGCGGAGCACACCTGTGAGCTCGGCGGCCTGCTCAGCGTTCATGACGACCTGCTTGTTCAGCTGGGGCCGGATCTGCAGGCCGTTGACCGGCAGCAGCGCGACATCGAAGCGGGGGAACCGGTCGGGCAGCGTCCGCAGCTCGGGGATGAGCATGGTGTCGCCAGCGAAGTAGACGCTGCGGCCGCCGCCGCTGATCACGAAGGTGATCTCGTAGACAGCGTGCTTGCCTGGGGCGGCGGTGACCGTCAGGTCTTTGACGGCCGTGGCCTGCCAGGGGCCGAGCACGCGGACGCTGGTGAACCCGGCCGCCCGCGCCTTGGCCGCAACGGGGCCGGCCACGATCATCGGCACGTCCTTGTCGGCGTAGGCGGCGAAGGCGGCCAGGTCGCAGTGGTCATAGTGGTGGTGGGTGATGAGCACGGCGTCCAGGGGCGGCAGGTCGGCGACGTGCAGGGCGACCGGTTCGCCGGGGTGGTAGAAGGCCCGCTCGGAGAACCATGGATCGGTGAGCACGGTCAGGCCGCCGATCTGGATGAGGTGGCAGCTGTGGGTGATCCGGGTGATGGTCAGCGGCTCGGTCATGACGGCCCCTTAAGTAGACGACTGTCTGGTCATAGTAGGCAGACGGGTGTATGGTTAGTCAAGTGAGCGGCCAGCAGAAGGAGGGCAGGCGGCGCCGCAACCGGCGCGGCGAGGGCAGCAGGCTGCGAGACGAGCTCATCGAGGCGGCCCGGCGACTGCTCGCCGTTGCCGAGCAGGAAGACGACGTGAGCATCCGCGCAGTCACCCGGGAAGCCGGCGCCGCGCCGCAGAGCTTTTACCTGCAGTTCGCGAGCCTCGATGAGCTCCTGTATGCCGTCTACACAGTCGAGTACGAAGACCTGCGGGCGGCCATGACACGCGCCGCCAGTGGGGCCCGCGATCCCCGGGCACGGCTGGTGGCGGTCTGCACCGCCTACTGCCAGTACGCACAGGAACAACCCAGCCGCTACCGGGCGCTGACCGGAGTGCGCGGGCAGCCCCGCCACCAGGAATGGGACGGACGCCCGCTACCCGGCGCCCCCACGTTCGCCCTGCTCCGCGACACAGTCGCCCAAGCGCTGACCTCAGCCGAATCCTCCGCCGACCCCTTCCTCGCCGCCGCCACCCTGTGGGCGGCCCTGCATGGGCTGGTCACCCTCCGGGCCAGCCGCCCGGCATTCCCCTGGCCCCCGCTCGCCGACATGATCGCCACCATCACCGAGCAAACCCTCTCCACGCCCGCAGCAGCCGCCGGGACACCGCAATGACCGCGGAACACCTCACACCCCAGATCTGTCTGATCTGCGCCCGCCAGACACCACGCCGGAAAGCCCACTGAGGGCTCTTAACGGCGGTTCGACGCGCGCGAATTCACTGGGATCGCCCCGCGTCTTCTAATCGAGGTTGAGCCACCCGCATGGTCCAGTGAGACCACATGCTTATCCACAGACCCTGACGATGGGCTGCACCGCGCGGGGTTGCCCGCGGGTGGCATCTGGCCTGCTCAGTTAAGGAATGCGGCGAGGATGGGGTTGACCTGGTCGGCGGCCAGCAGGGGGGCGCCGTGGCCAAGTCCGGGTAGCTCGGTGTACTGGCAGTTGGGGATGCGTTCGGCTGCCTGGCGCACGGCGCGCGGGGGGAACCAGCAATCGTGCTCGAATGCCATGGCCAGGCTGGGAGAGGTGATGCGGTCGAGCCGGTCCAGGTGGCTGCTGTCCTCCAGCCAGGCGAGGTCGGCCTGGTACTGGCCGAGCCGCCCGGGGTTGGCCCACGGTTCGGCTGCCTCGATAAGGCTGATGGTGATCTTGACGGCGTCATCGTCGTTTTGGAGCTGGGCCATGGGATGCAGCGACAGCAGCAGGTCGGCGACGTCGAAGCTGGGCGGGGGCGGATCAAGGGCGCGGGCGAGGTCGACAGCGGCCCGGGCGCGGGCCACCGCGTAGGCCGGCGCTGGGCCAGCTCCGGCCAGCAGCACTAGGCGGCGGACCAGGTCAGCGCGGGTCACGGCGAGTTCTTGTGCGATGTAGCCGCCCAGTGAGTAGCCGATCACATCGCAGGGCCCGAGCCCGAGATGGTCGATCAGGGCTGCTGTATCGGCTGCCATGCCGGCCACCGAGTAGGGAGCCGGCGGCGCCTGGGACCGCCCGCAGCCTCTGTTGTCGAACGTGATGACGGTATGCCCGGCTGCGGCCAGGTCGGTTACCTGGGCGAACCACAGGTCGGCAGGCTGGCCGGTGCCGCAGATGAGCAGGACGGGCGGGCCGTCGCCGGCCGTTGCGTAGTCGATGGTGATTCCGTTGACGATTGCGTTCGGCATGCCGACAGCATCCGGCGGCCGGGCAGGAAGAACATCGGCCAGATGGGGGATCACATCGGTGGATGGCTGGATACAGCGGCGGCCAATTCGGCCCGGGTGCGCACGCCGAGCTTGCGCAGGGCGCTCGACACGTGATCCTTGATGGTGCCCGCGCTTACCCCGAGGCGGACCGCGATCTCGGGATTGGTGAGGCCGCAAGCGACGAGATCTGCGACGTTACGCTCCGCGGGGGTCAGGCTTGACCACCCGAACGCTGGCCGCCTGCGAGGGCCCCGCCCGCGGCGGGCCATCACGGCGGCTTGTTCGATGCCGAGCCTGGTACCGCGTTCCCACGCGGGCTGTGCCTGCTCGCCCAGATGCTCGCGGCCGGCCGCGGCCCAGCCTGCGACCCGACTGGCCTCCATCGGCCGCAACGGAAAGCCCAGCCCGTCCCGGGCGGTGGCCGCGGCAGCCAGCAGTGGCAGGCCACGCTGGGCGCGTCCTTCGTCGGCCAGCAGGCCACCTAGGGTCTCCAGCGTTTCGACCAGCCCCAGGTGATCGCCAGCTTGGAGTTGCCCGGCCAGCGCCTCGTGGCAGCCGTTGACCGCCGATGCCCGGTCGCCCCGCGCCCATGCCAGCCGCCCCAGGTGATGGCGGGCGCGGGCGGCATCGGCCGCCAGACCGCACTCGGCCGCGTGATCGGCGGCCTGCTCGTACCAGCTTCGCGCGTCGTCGTAGCGGCCTTCCAGCTCAGCAAGCTCGCCCAGTGAATCGAGCCACCAGGCCAGCAGTGGCCGCACCGCGAAGGCGCGGGCCAGTTGCACGGCCTGATCGAGGTGATGAGCGGCGTCAGGTTCGCCGCGGGCCAGCAGAATGCGGCCCAGGTGACCGGTGGCGATCATCACGTTGATGGCCGAATTGGCCCGCCCGGCGACTTCGATGGCCTCGGCAGCATGGCGGCCGGCCAGTCCCAGCCGGCCGCGGGTACGTTCGATCTCGGCCACGGTCGCCAGCGCCGCGCTGGTCCAGGTGGCATCGCCGATCTCCCGCAGCACGCCCAGCGCCTGCTGCGCGGATGCCTGCGCCGCAGCGAGCTTCCCGCGCCATAGCTCAACCGCAGCGCGGCCAAGCAGAGCCATCGCAAACTGCTGCCGCCGCCCCGAGCGGGCGGTCAGCTGGATAGCGTCCTGCAACGTACCGGTGGCCGCGTCGAAACGTGCGGCGTAATAGCGGGCCCAGCCCAGCCCGGCCAGCCCTGTACTTCGGGCCCAGCCATCACCGCCGCGGTGGGCAGCCGCCAAGCCCTCCTCGAAAAGCGCGGCGGAGCGCTCGGGGTCCAGGAGCCACCAGACGTAACCGGCGGTCGCCAGGCACCGGGCCAGCACCACATCGTCGCCAAGCAACCGGGCCGCCGGCAGTGCCGACTCGATGGCCGCAAACGAGGCGAGGTAGTCGCCAGCGATGAACGCCAGCTGGGCCAGCCCGACCTCGGCACGCAGCCGCACCAGCGGCTCGGCTGGTGCATCCGCCGCCAGCGCCGCACGCAGCCACTGCAACCCGGTGACGAACCAGCCGCGGGTATACCAGAAGAAATACAGCGCGGCGGCCAGCCGCTGCGCCTCCCCGGCGGCCCCACAGGACAAGAACCAGCCAAGGGCCGCATCATGATCGGGCCGGTCGAGCTCGAGCAGGTCGCAATGCTGCTCGGCCTTCGGCTCGAACAGCATCGGCTCGATGGTTTCGGCCCTGGCCAAGAACGCACGGGCGTGCCGCCACCGGGCCAGGTCCTGTTCGCCAGCGTCGGCCAGGCGTGCCGCGGCGTACTGGCGTACCGGCTCAAGGAACCGGAACCGGGTCCTGGTCCCGCTGGTGTCCGCTTCCAGCAACGATGCGGTGACTAGCTGCCCAACGAGCGGACCGACCTGGCCGGCCCCGACCGGCGGTGCCCCCGCCACCTGTTTCGCCGCGGCAAGGTCGAACCCCGCGGGGAATACGCTCAGCCGCCTGAATATCGCCGCGGCATCAGCCGGCAGCAGCGCATGACTCCAGGCCAGGCACGAATCCAGCGAGTCGTGGCGCCCCGAACCCGTGCCTCTGGCCGGCCATTCTGAAGAACCCAGTTCTGTTGCCAGTTCGGCCAGCGAGGCAACCCGCAGGCGATTGGCGACCAATTCGAGCGCCAGCGGAAGCCCGCCCGCCTTACGGCAGATGCTTGCCGCAAGCACCAGCTCTCTGGGTCCAGCCTGCAGTGCCACTCCCGCCATGGCTGCCCGGGCATAGAACAGCCGCACCGCCTCCGTCGCAACCGGATCGCCGGCCTCGCCGGGAACAGTCATCGGCTGTACCCGCCACACACACTCCGGCTCGATATCGAGCGGGATGCGGCTCGTCACCAGAATTCGCAAACCCGCGGCCCGCCCGGCCAGTTGATCGCAAGCACCGCGGGCCGATTCCAGAACGTGTTCGCAGTTGTCGAGAACGAGCAGCGCCCGGCGATCCGACACCGCCTCGGTGACAGCATCAAGGCCAGCCGCCGCCCCGGCCCCCCGGATCCCGACCCCCTCAACCAGGGCGGCAACTACCTGCTCCTCGGTGCGGCATGGCACCAAATCGACGTAGCACGCCAGCTCCGCCCGCCCAGCCGATACCTCAGCCCATGCCGCCTCAACCGCCAGCGCAGTCTTCCCGACCCCTCCGACGCCGGTCAGCGTCACCACCAGATACCGGCCAAGCCTGGCGGCAACCTCCGCCAGGTCTGCGGTCCTCCCGACAAAGGACAACCGCCTCGGTGGCAGCCGCACCGCACCGTCCCGGCCGACACCACCGTCACGACCGGCGACCTGGCCGCGGACCTCCGCCACCAGCCAACCCTAACGCCCGGTCCGAAGCCAGCCAAGCAAGCAGGACGCCCCCGGCCGCAGGTCCAGCCTAGGTGTACCGACGACGACAGGAACCCCAGCCAGCCCCGGCGACATCCACTTCAATCGTCGTCAAAGTCACGGCTGACGATAGCGGCAAGAACATGAGACAGGTAGAGGGAGCGGGCCCATGACCAAGGAGCCCAATCACCGCAGTACGTCTGTGCAGGTCACCGTCCCAGGAAGTACGCGCCCTTCCCGTCAAGTCCGCACAGGTTGCTGTATCTTCCCGCTGTACTCGTCAGCTCGACCGGTCAAGCTCGCAATGAGCGTCTGACCAGTCAAAAGGAGACCGCCATGGTCGCCAGAGGTGGACGGCTGGCAGGTCGTTTAGGGTCGGCGGATGCGCAGCACTCCACGCTGAAGTACCGCCACCGCCCCCGCTAGGGCTTCAAGCTCCGCCCAATTCGTCAGCTCGGTGATCGCCTCGCTCACAGCTGGTGCCGACTGATCGGTGAGGCGGAGTACCACAATCCCCGCGTGACTGCCCGGCGGGTAGCTGCGGATGTCACCCATGCCACGGTCCAGGGTGATAAGCACCCGTGCTTCTGCGGCAGCGGCGGCAACTACATCCGGGTCGCCAGCTCCGGTAAGGCCTTCCGCGGTAACGGTGTCCACATCGTGACCGCGCCCAGTCAGGGCACGCGCGGACGAAACTGGCAGGTTCTCGTCGAGTTTGAACTTCACTGGGAGTGCGGTAGCGGTAGCAGCTCTTCGCGCGCCAACGCCGCCCCGTAGGCGGCGGCCGCCCGCACACCCGCTTCGGTAACCACCGGATACTCCTCGATGATCTCCTCCACCGTCATCCCGGCGGCCAGACAATCAAGGATCACGCTCACCGGCACCCGCGTGCCGACGAGCACAGCCTGCCCATGCATCACCTGCGGATCGGTGGAGATCAGCTCCAACTGCTCAGCGGTCACACCCCCAGTCTGCCCGTTCGGCGGCAATACCGCGAACGCCGGTCAATCCTGGCGGCATGGCGCCTCAGTGTCGGCGCCATCCTCGGCCCACCGCGCACAGTCATGGACTGCGCAGACTTCGAAGACACGATCCTCGATCTGGACGCCGAGGTCGGCGCTCCTGATGGTGTCCGACGAGACAAACTTCACCGGCACGCCCGCTCTGGCGGCACAGCCATTCTGCACCCCAAAGGAATCTGCCGCCAAAGGCGACGGCATATGTCGTCAACGCCGCCGCCCAGGGCCACAATAAAACACTGCCGTGGTTTGGCGCGGACGGAGCGTTTGCCGCATTCCGGAGCCTGTCTAACTTATCCAGCACGGGACCAAGCGGCCCTGGACAAGCCGTACCGTGGTCAACATGAGTGGAAGTGATGCCGACCATACGGATCTGGCCGCACTGACCGCGGAGCTCGCAAGCCTGCGGGCAGAAAACGGCCGGTTGCTGCGGCTGCTCAAACTGACCCGGCGGGAAGCCACGCCGCCAGGTCCAGCCCAGGCCGGGTTCTTCGACGCGCCGCCGGGACTTGTGCATGCGGGATCGCTACCGGAGGCAAAGGTGGCGTTCTTCGGCGCGATGTTCGCCGCGCGCAACGACATCTACGCGGTTCGCTGGGAGAACGCTCAGACCGGACAGAAAGGATGGCTTCCCGCCGTACGCGGCGGCTGGCGCAAAGGCGTCCGGCACGCCGAGCGCGACTACCTCCCGCTGACGGCCGAGGTGCTGTCCGCGCACCTGTCCGGGCAGATGCATATCGGGCTGTATCCGCTGCTTGACGGGGACCGCTGCTGGTGGCTGGCTGCGGACTTCGATGGCAGCGCGGCGATGCTGGATGCGCTGAACTATGTCAAGGCCGCTCGCGCGCTGGGCGTGCCAGCCGGGCTGGAGGTCTCACGGTCAGGGACCGGCGCGCACGCTTGGACCTTCTTCACCGCTCCGGTCCCGGCCGAGACAGCGCGCCGTCTCGGTACCGGGTTGCTGCGCGAAGCGATGACAGTGCGTGGGCAGATGAGCCTGGCCAGCTACGACCGGCTGTTCCCATCCCAGGACACGCTGCCCGCGGGCGGCGTTGGCAACCTGATCGCTGCCCCGCTAAATGGCAAGGCACGTCGCGACGGCGCGACGGTGTTCCTTGACCCCGCCACGATGGAGCCCCATGAAGACCAGTGGGCGTACCTGTCCACGCTCAGCCGGATGACGCCCCGCGAGGCGACAGCCGCTGTCAATCGGGCTGGGCAGGTAATCGTGGGAGCAGCAGTGGAGCGGATCGAGGTGGCGGGCTCGACCAAGACCCGGCCAGAGTTCCCGCCCGTGATCCATGCCCGGCTCGGTGCCGGGATCCGTCTGGAGCAATCCGAGCTGACACCGGCATTTCTGGCGACGTTGAAGCACGCCGCGTCGATGAAGAACCCGCTGTTCTACGAACGGCAGCGGCTGAGGATCTCTACCTGGGGACTGCCGCAGTTCCTGCGCAGCTTCGAGGAATCCCTCGATGGCGGGCTCATGCTGCCCCGTGGCCTGACCGGCAAGGTCACCTCACTCGTGGAGCAGGCCGGAAGTCGGCTAGAGATGGCCGACGAGCGCGACCAGGGAACAGACCGGGAATTCGCTTTCACAGCCGCTCTGACCAAGGAACAACGCCAAGCTGCTGATGCGCTCGCCAGCCATGATCTGGGGGTACTCGTCGCCCCGCCTGGTTCGGGAAAGACGGTGATCGCCTGCGCCATCATTGCCACCCACCGCACCTCCACGCTCGTGCTCGTGGACCGCAAGGCATTGGCCGACCAATGGCGAGCTCGCATCCACGAGCATCTTGGGGTCAAGCCAGGCCAACTCGGCGGCGGCCGGACGAAAATCAAAGGGACCATCGACATCATCACCTTGCAGACCCTGGCCCGCCGCACCGACATCCCAACACTCACCGCGGGATATGGGCTGGTAATCGCAGATGAATGTCACCATGTCCCGGCAGCGGCGTTCGAGCACGCCGTCAAGCAGATCCCAGCCCGGCGCTGGCTGGGGCTGACAGCCACCCCTTACAGACGCGACAAGCTCGACGACCTAATCGCCCTCCAAGTCGGCCCGACGCGGCACACCATCATGCACTTTGCGGATCGAAGCCAGCAGGGCGAGGAACTTGCAGCCGTGACCGAACAGCCTCACCTCGACATCGAGACTGATGGGTCGGCCCCGCGCCCGATCCGCGTACTGCGCGTGCATCCGACTCAGTTCTCCTACGTCGGCGAAGCCGACCCCTCCGCCCCAGGCGGGATCGCAGCCATCTACAAAGACCTCGTCGACGACGACAATCGAACCGCTCAGGTCGCGGGTGACATCGCCGAGGCCCTCGCCCGGGGGCGCCACTGCCTGGTACTAACCCAGTGGACCCGTCATCTCGACCGACTGGCCCGCGCTCTTCGCGACGGCGGGCGCGAACCAGTGATCTTGCGCGGCGGCATGGGTGCCAAAGCACGCGCAGCTGCCCTCCTGCGCTTGCAGCCCGAACCTGAAGGACCACCGCTGCTTGTAGTCGCCACCGGCCCCTACATCGGTGAGGGCTTCGACTGCCCGGTCCTGGACACCCTGTTCCTCGCCGCGCCGGTCGCCTTCAAAGGCCGCCTTGTCCAATACGCCGGCAGGATCCTTCGTTCCTGCCCCGGCAAGACTACCGCCGAGATTCACGACTACCACGACGTGCGCACCGGCGTGCTTGCTGCATCGCTCGCCAAACGAGCGCCCGGCTATACCAGCCTCGGTTTCCCTGATCCACGCCGCCTTTCGCTCACACCGAGCTCACCGGCCGGCGCGCCAATGAGCGGCCAGAACGAGCAATAGCATCAGAGTCCGGCCCACAACCGGATCAGGCCACAAAGCGTGATTGACGACAGAGCCGAGGCGACCTGCCCATTCATCCACGCGGCCAAGGCGCGGCCAGCTCAGTACCGGTTAAATCTCGGCAATGCCAGGAGGCCACCAAACGTCGGCCTCATGCACGAGCGGCAAGAGTCACCTGCCACAACGCACGCCACACCGGCGCCAGCGCGAGTGTCAAAGAAGCGGGCAAGGGTGTCGTTCTGCCTGGTCAGGGCGCTGCGGGCCCTGTCTTGGCGTGCGGCCTCAGCAGGTCATGCCAGCAGCCCCGCCCAGCGCCGGAGCCAGAACTCGGCTGGCCGATAGGCACATCGTGCTGCTGCGCTGCTGTATTTTGCTGCTGTACCAGGCCCGTGAACGGTGGGCTCAGGATTTCGAATTCATCTCTCTGAACTGAGTGGAGCTACGGGGATTCGAACCCCGGACCTCTTGCATGCCATCAGCAGGCAGCACATCCACCGCAGTACGTCTGTGCAGGTCACCATCCCAGAGCGTCCGCACCAGTCCGGTCAGATCCGCACCGGTTGCTGTACTTTCCCGCTGTACCGGCCAGCCCGCCCGGTCAGGCTCCCAAATGAGCTCCTGACCAGCCAGAACCTTCAAGAACTCTACCGCGGAGCTTCCCAGGAGACCAGGCATCCGGTGGCGCCGCATGAGTACCGGCAACGTCCCCGGAGGGTAGTCCCGGCCTCAGCCGCAGTTACTACCTCTCCCCCACAGCCGCCAGCCCGAGACCCGAACTACCGGCCATGGCCCAGATCGCCGGTCACCAGAGCCCGGTGACCTCAGACTTCAGATGAACGCCCGGATCTGCCGATGAGAGTGAGTTGCGACACATCTAAACAGGACATCGCTATCCAACTCAAATGCCTATTCCAAGGCCAAGGTCCATTGCACCCGGCCGCCAACGGGGCCCTTACCACCGTCCGGCCGGGCGCTCCCTACGGCTCCTCGATACAGTGCGAACGGCTACTTTCGGTGCCAACTCGGATGCGGCACCCGTCATGCTCGCCGGATGTGGGCTCGTGGTAGGCCAACAAGCATAAAACGTTTCGCGGCCGCCAGTACCGGCTCTATTCTCGATAAGCAACAATATCTTCGGCCACGGCACGGCCAAGCGCAGTAATTTTCACGAATTCCGCGCGTTTGAAAGAGAGGTTATTGACAGTTTCAATGAGGCCGAGATTGCGCAGCCGGCGAAGTCTGTCTTCATGAAAATCACTCGTCGGATCGCGGGAGATGCGAGTTTGTCGCGGTTCATAGTTGTAAATTGACCTCAGCGTATTAGCCTCGCCTTCGCTAAGGCTATTTCGA
>Ga0335077_10004352_pt1 | contig 17266 bp, 13 predicted proteins | sample Lox_Sample_31_FD_207151 | JGI IMG/M metagenome (GOLD analysis project Ga0335077, IMG submission 207151) | Soil microbial communities from Loxahatchee National Wildlife Refuge, Florida, United States - Lox_Sample_3.1 | ecosystem: Environmental > Terrestrial > Soil > Wetlands | place: USA... | reverse complement strand
AAAAAACCTATCCATCCTGGTTATATCCTGTTAAAATGGGAGCGACGACGATCTGGGAGAGATGGGACGGCCTCAAAGAAGACAGTACTTTCCAGACACCGGGCATGAATTCATTTAATCATTACGCTTATGGTGCAATCGGCGACTGGATGTACAGAGTGGTTGCCGGAATCGATACCTATGATGATCAACCCGGCTACAAGCACATTAAAATCATGCCTCATCCCGGTGAAGGGCTGACCAGCGCGGCGGCAGATCTGCAAACTTATTATGGGCTCGTCAGTTCACATTGGAAAACCGACAACGGACAATTTAATTTGGATGTTGAAATTCCTGCTAACACGAAAGCCACTATCTATATCCCGGCAACAGATATCAAAATGATATCGGAGAATGGTAAACCGCTAAGTGAAATAAAAGATATACAATCGGGCGCAAATGAAAATGGATATGTTGTATTGGAGGCTGGCTCCGGGAAATATCATTTCGCAGTTTCAAAGTGAGTTCTCTGATTCAGAGTGAGTCGGGCGACTCAGTATAAAAAATAAATATTAATCACATGAGAAAAAATATCCTCTTAACCCTTGGTGTCGTAATTTTTTTGGTTGCGACAAGCACATCCCAAACCCTGACCAATGCTGCCAGTCCTCAATCTGTCGGGTTTTCAGCAGATCGGTTGAAACGAATTGATACCAGTATGGAAGGCTGGGTGAACCGTCAATGGATTAATGGAGCAGTGGGATTGATTATCCGCAATGGGAAAATTGTTTATTACCGGGGAGTGGGTTATAAAGACCTCGACACAAAAAATGTCTTGCAGAAAGACGATATTTTCAGAATTGCTTCCCAAACCAAGGCGATTACATCGACTGCTGCGATGATGTTGTACGAAGAGGGAAAATTTTTGCTCGATGATCCGGTTTCAAAATATTTGCCTGCATTTGCGCATGAAAAAGTCCTTGATAAATTTAATCCTGCGGATTCCAGTTATACTACTGTGCCTGCAAAAAGAGATATTACGATTCGTGACCTGCTTACGCATACCTCCGGTATCGGCTATGCGGATATAGGAAGCAAGGAAGCAAATGCTATTTATGCCAAAAGTCATCTGAAAGCAGGATTTTACGTGGCAGATGATAAATTGCTGGATGCTATGAAAAGGCTGGGTGCTTTGCCGCTCATGCACCAGCCTGGCGAGAAATGGACTTATGGGTTAAATGTCGATCTGTTAGGCTGCCTTGTCGAGATCTGGTCGGGAATGTCATTGGAAGAATTTTTTCGCAAACGCATCTTTGAGCCATTGGGCATGAAGGATTCATATTTTAATCTGCCTAAAGAAAAGGCGAGCCGGTTGGTCAATCATTATGATGAGATCAACGGGCATGTTACCAAGCAAACGCAGGCATTTGGCATTGATCTGAGTTATCCCCTGATCACAAAAACTTATTTTTCAGGAGGAGCCGGCTTATCTTCTACCGCTTACGACTATGCGGTTTTTTTGCAAATGCTCCTGAATGGCGGGGAATACAATGGCAAACGATTGTTGAGCCGGAATACGGTTCGTATGATGACGATGAACCAGATTGGCGATCTTAGCCTAGATGAAAATAAATTCGGTCTTGGATTTATGGTTACCACGGAAAGAGGCAGCGCTGCTTTCCCGAGCCAGGAAGGCACCTACAGCTGGGGTGGCGCTTTTTCAACCAGCTATTGGGTGGATCCGAAAGAAAAAATGATTGTAGTATTTTACCTGCAGATGTGGGGCGCACATACCGGCGAAGTCAGCAGCAAGTTCAGGGTGCTGGCTTACCAGGCGCTGAATGATTAGATATGTCTCAAAATTTCACCACATAGGCACATAGACACATAGGTCCACATAGCTATGTGTTTCTATGTGTCTATGTAGTGAATATTTAAAAAAATGCAATGAAAAATATAGCAATTGCGTGCTTCGTGACAATTAGCTTTTATGTTCAGGCTCAAAAAATAATTCCGCTGTATAATGGTACTGCCCCCGGTTCTGAAAGTTGGACCTGGCAGGAGAAGGAAAACAGTAATAATTTTTTTCAGGAAAGGGTGGTGTACAATGTGAGCCAGCCCACACTTACAGTTTTTTTGCCCGATACGCCGGTAACGAATGGAACTGCTATTGTGATTTGCCCGGGCGGAGCATTTCATATTCTTTCTATCGACCAGGAAGGATTTGATGTAGCGCGATGGCTGAATAAAAAGGGAATTACTGCATTCGTGTTGAAATACCGGCTGGTGCATAGTCTTACGGATGACCCGGTAAAAGAACTCCTTTCAGAGAATCCGGGAGCAGAAAATAAAAAATTTAATGATGAAGTGTTGCCTGTTGTAGGTTTCGCTATTGCGGATGCAGAAGCAGCGATAGTCTATGTTCGCAAACATGCGGATGAATATAAAATTTCGGCTAACCATATCGGTTTGATTGGGTTCTCGGCCGGAGGAACACTTGCAGCGGGCGTGGCATATAATTATAATGCGGAAAACAGGCCTGATTTTGTTGCTCCGATTTATCCCTACATCGGGGATTTTGAAAAAACATCGGTACCAAAAGATGCACCGCCTATGTTCATCGCTGCAGCAGCAGATGATTATTTTGGTTTCGATAAGACATGCGCCGACATATACAAAGAATGGACAACATCAAAACATTCTGCAGAACTGCATATCTATGCCAAGGGGGGGCATGGATTCGGAATGAAAAAACAAAATCTTCCTTCTGATCACTGGATAGATCGTTTCGGAGAATGGCTGCAGTTTCTCGGTTATATGAAGAAATAGGCAATTGGCAATAAGCAACAGGTAAATATTATTCGATAAGCAGTAATTAATATCCAATATTCAATAATCAACACTCAATTTTCAATGAAGAACATTTAAATTTTTACTTGAAAATTAAATATTGAGTGTTGATTATTGCCAATTGCGAATTGCCCATTTCCATTGCTCAAAAACCAATCTAACACATGCAGGTCATCTCAGGAATTATATTTCATTTCATAGGCGGGTTTGCTTCGGGTAGTTTTTACATGCCCTACAAGAAAGTGCGGGGCTGGCACTGGGAAAATTATTGGATCATCGGCGGATTATTTTCCTGGCTGATTGTTCCGCCGCTCGCAGCCTGGCTGACAGTGCCGGGGTTTTCAACGATCATCAGTAACACGCCCATACATACGATTCGTTACACTATTCTGTTTGGCCTGTTATGGGGTTTTGGAGGATTGACTTATGGACTGGGTGTGCGATATCTTGGCATGTCGCTCGGAAATTCTGTTGTTCTTGGTTTTTGTTCGGCCTTTGGCGCTCTCGTTCCTTCCATTTATTACAATTTTTTTCCAGCTGCGGGTAAAACGACCTTTCATGATCTGCTGACCACCACCTGGGGAAGAATTGTGTTGCTGGGTGTGATCATTTGCCTGCTTGGAATTTATATCTGCGGCAGGGCGGGCATGTTGAAGGAAAAAGAATTGCCTGCCGAGGAAAAGAAAAAATCGGTCGAGGAATTCAACCTGACAAAAGGTTTGCTGGTGGCTATTTTTTCAGGGATCATGAGCGCCTGTTTTAATTTTGGGATTGAAGCCGGCAAGCCCATGGCTGAAGCAGCTGTGGCTGCAGGAATGAATCCATTGTACCAGAACAATGTTACCTATGTGGTATTATTATGGGGAGGATTGGCCACTAATTTTGTATGGTGTATGATCCTGAACACAAAGAACAAAACCTTTGGCGATTATGTTGATGAGAAGACGCCACTGGCAAAAAATTATTTGTTTTCTGCGCTGGCAGGAACTACCTGGTTCTTACAGTTTTTCTTTTATGGAATGGGTGAAAGTAAATTGGGAAACGGGGCCAGTTCCTGGATACTACATATGGCATTCATCATACTCGTTGCAAATTCATGGGGCATAGCGTTGAAAGAATGGAAAGGAGTAAGTAATAAAACTAAGTCGACTATTACAATAGGGATATCAACTATCCTGCTATCGGTTATACTTGTCGGGATTGGAAATGCATTAAAATAGGGGATGAGTTTATGTAATGTCGACTACTCGGATTTCGGGGGGTTCACCCGGACGAGGTCGACCACTCTGCGAATTGAGTCGTCGACTATTTTGCTCTAATTGCCGCCATGCAGGGATGTCTTACATCGCTGTTTGTTGCAATCCTCAACCCGTTGGTTGCAATTTTTTGTGGGACGTTAGAGATTCGAACTCCATGTGTTTCTAATGTACCAGATTTACAGTCTGGCGTGACTCCACCCTCGTCACCGACGTCCCAAAAATTGCGGAGAGCAATGGAATCGAACCATCACCGCTTTTACACGGAACATCTTAGCAGGATGCCGCAGCAAACCAATATCTGCCTACTCTCCAGGTTTTCGCGGAAGGTGAGAGACTCGCACTCCCATCGTCGTTAGACGACCTCGGTTTTCAAGACCATTGCGATACCAATTCTGCCAACCTTCTATCGAGAGTAAGACGAGAATCGAACTCGCATTAAATTGATTTTGCAGACCAATCCCGAAACCAATATTGGGTACTTACTCTTTTCATGACTAAAACAAAAAACCCTTCAAGTTTGACCTGAAGGGCTTCCTATGTCAATGAGATAAATTATAAATTAGCTCGCAGACAACAAACCGCCCTTCATGCCACCACTACTGCAGTAACACAACGCTAAGGACAGTGTATATGAATTTCTGCGAATCATGAGGGCAAAAATATAAAATCAATCCGAACTTTCAAAAGTATGGCAACAAAAACCACACTCAACATCAGGCCGCCGGAAATGGCCGACGTGCATGACTTATCATTACTTGTAATTCTTATCATCTTTCGTAATTTGGCTGTACTGAAAAAAATATGGCCAAGCAGACAGACTGAATTCAAATATCGGTTGTGGCAAATCGTCAACGATGGGTGGGGTCGACCTGGCAGAGGGAGTCGACACCTCAGTAAATTCATAAAAATTAAATTATGAAAACGGAATCTTCTGAAGATATTCAACATGCTCCTTCAGGCAATAAGAGCTTTAGACATGTGAGTTATTTGTGGGACGATAAACGTGCAGCAGAACTGGCGGGAGACGAAGTTGCCCTGCTGATTTATCGTTCCAACCTGCTTGGTGCTGATCTTCGTTTAACCAACTACGGCGGTGGAAATACCTCCTGTAAGGTTGTTTCCAAAAATCCTCTGACCGGAAAAGAAGTGGGGGTCATGTGGGTGAAAGGTTCCGGTGGGGATTTGGGAACATTGAAAAAAAACGGCCTGGCTGCCTTATATCTCGATCGCTTACTCGACCTGAAAAAAGTATACCGGGGACTCGCATACGAAGATGAAATGGTCGAATTGTTTAATTACTGCATCTTCGATATTCAATCCAAAGCGCCATCGATTGATACTCCGCTTCATGCTTTTCTTCCTTTCAAACATATTGATCATTTGCATCCGGATGCGGCGATTGCCATTGCTGCTGCAAAAGATGGAAAAAAGATCACGCAGGAATTATTTAACGGTAAAATCGGTTGGGTTGAATGGCAGCGACCGGGATTTGATCTTGGATTGAAACTAAAGAAATGCTTGGATGAAAATCCCGGTATAAGTGGTATCATGCTTGGCTTACACGGATTGTTTACCTGGGGAAATACTGCTTACGAAAGTTATATCAATACGCTTGAAACAATCGAGCGATGTGCGGTGTATATTGAAGAATGCGTCAGTCTTAAAGAGAAAAAAGGGAAAAAGGTTTTCGGGGGTGGGAAAATTAAGTCACTGCCCCGCGAAGAACGTTTGAAAAAAGCAGCCGCACTGGCTCCAGTCATTCGAGGACTTTGTTCAAACAGCGACCTGGAAAATATTTTTCCTAAGCAGGGAAAAATGATCGGTCATTTTACGGATGAGGACAGGGTACTTGCATTTATTAATTCGAATGATCTCGACAGACTTGCTCCAATGGGCACCAGTTGTCCCGATCATTTTTTGAGGACGAAGATATGTCCGCTGGTCTTGGACTTTCCTGCGGGTGAGGATCTCCGTGATATTGGCATTATAAAAAATAAATTAATTCCACTCTTTCAAAAATACAGGCAGGGATACATTGATTACTATAATCGATGCAGGCATGCTGACAGTCCTGCCATGCGTGATCCGAACCCGGTGGTGATTTTATATCCGGGCATCGGCATGTTTACTTTTGCGAAAGATAAACAGACAGCCCGCGTAGCAACCGAATTTTATACTAATGCGATTAACGTGATGAGAGGAGCTGAAGCCGTTTCGGAATACACTTCATTGCCTCGTCAGGAGGCATTTAATATTGAATACTGGTTGCTTGAAGAAGCCAAGCTGCAGCGAATGCCAAAACCAAAAGCGTTGTCAGGGCGGATTGCACTGATCACAGGAAGTGGGGGAGGTATAGGGAAGGCTATCGCAAAAAAATTTGCTGATGAGGGTGCCTGTGTGGTGATCAATGATAATGATTCACAAAGGCTTGAAAATGCAAAACAGGAATTTCAAAAGCAATATGGCAAGGATGCATTTACTGCTGAGGAGCTCGATGTGACAAATCTGGCGTCAATCCAAAAAACATTTTCTGAAGCTGCGCTTACTTTCGGGGGACTCGATATTGTCGTGAATTGCGCGGGGCTTTCGATTTCAAAACCAATAGAAGAGCATTCGGAAAAAGACTGGGATTTGTTATATGATGTGTTGGTGAAGGGCCAGTTCTTGGTTACGCAACAGGCGGTTGAAATGATGCGAAAGCAGGATTTGGGAGGCGATATTCTGAATATTGTCAGCAAGAATGCCCTCGTAAGCGGACCCAATAATGCCGGTTATGGATCGGCGAAAGCAGCGCAGTTGCATTTGAGCCGTCTTAATGCGGCTGAGCTTGGAGCTGATAAAATCAGGGTGAATGTCGTGAACCCGGATGCGGTTATTGCTGACAGTAAGATCTGGTCGGGCGCATGGGCCGAGGGCCGGGCAAAAGCTTATGGCATCAGGGTGGAGGAATTGCCCGCTTATTATGCAAGACGGACCTTGCTGAATGAAATTATCCTTCCGGAAGATATTGCGAATGCCTGCTTTGTTTTTGTCAGTGGCCTATTAAATAAATCCACCGGCAATGTGTTGAATGTGGATGGAGGAGTGGCGATGGCGTTCGTAAGATGATTTTTTATTTCACGCAAAAGAATCTCGTGCAAAGGAGAGAAATTTTTCTTCGCGCCTTAATGCCTTTGCGTGAGGTTTATTGTTGAATAGAAATTCTTCCGCTGAAGTGAGTGACACAACGATGCTGAATAATGTTCAAATGCTGGTCCCAAAAAAATATTCAAGATGCCTAGGGTGGCTTTTACGATGAAATTGTTTCCGGGCAGGGCTGATGAATATAAAAAACGTCATGATGCCATATGGCCCGAATTAGCCGGATTACTGAGGGCAAAAGGCATTCGTGATTATTCAATTTTTTTGGATGAACCGACAGATACATTATTTGGTTATCTTACTATACAAAATGCGGAAGAATTAAATAATTTACCGAAAGAACCGCTGATGCAAAAATGGTGGGAGTTTATGAAAGATATAATGGAGACGAATGAAGATAATTCACCGGTCAGCATTTCTTTAAAAGAGGTTTTTTACCAGCCGTAAAAAAATGACATGCAAATAGCGAAGAACAAATTGCAGGAGTACAATCAATCGCTTTTATCTGAACATCGGCGCAGATATGATTTTATTTCTTCCGGGATAAAAGACGTTGAAAGTATGATGAAGAAGCTGGCTGATTTCCAGGTAGCGATTCCGAGTTGGGCGCTTGGCACGGGGGGAACGCGTTTCGGACGTTTCAGTATCGGAGGTGAACCGCGCAATCTTGAAGAAAAAATTGAAGATATCGGATTGTTGCATGCTTTGAATGGTTCGAGTGGAGCAATATCGCTTCATATTCCCTGGGATATTCCCTCTAACCCCCCGGCTATCCGGGCGCTTGCCGCGCAACATGGTCTTCGTTTTGATTCGATGAACTCGAATACATTCCAGGATCAGGCTGATCAGGCATTGAGTTATAAGTTCGGCTCGATGCAACATACCGACAAAGCCGTTCGTGAACAGGCAATCGAGCATAATATCGAAGTGATCAGGTATGGAACCGAACTGGGCTCAACTTCATTAACGGTATGGTTAAGCGATGGATCCTGTTTTCCCGGACAATTGAATTTCAGGAAAGCATTTCAAAATACATTGGAAAGTTTGAAAGCAGTTTACAAAGAGCTTCCGGAAAATTGGAAAATGTTTGTCGAATACAAGGCATATGAACCCAATTTTTATTCGACCACAGTGGGAGATTGGGGACAATCTTTATTATATGCAACCAAACTCGGTGAGAAAGCCCAATGTCTTGTCGATCTCGGCCATCATTTGCCGAATGCAAATATTGAACAGATTGTTGCACTCCTGCTGATGGAAGGTAAACTCGGAGGATTTCATTTCAATGATTCGAAATATGGGGATGATGATTTGACAGTCGGCAGCATCAAACCTTACCAACTCTTCCTGATATTTAATGAGCTTGTTGAGGGAATGGATGCGAGACATATGAATCATGCCAATGGCCTGGGATGGATGATAGACGCATCACACAATGTAAAAGATCCGCTGGAAGACCTGCTGCAATCGGTGGAAGCTATCAGGATTGCCTATGCGCAGGCTTTATTAGTTGATAGAAAAAAACTTGCTGACGCACAACAGCGCAATGATGTGGTAGCAGCACAGGAAATTTTACAGCATGCATTCCGCACAGATTTGCGTCCGATCGTGGCCGAATCCCGCCTGCGTTCCGGTGCCGCGCTGAACCCGCTGGAAGTTTATCGGGCTGAGAAAGTCAGACAGCATCTCATTCAGGAAAGAGGATCGAAAATCATCGCGACAGGATTATGATCCCAACACCGGTCATTGCCATTTTTGATGTTGGGAAAACCAACAAAAAAATTATATTGTTTGATGAACAGTATCATCTGGCGCATGAAGAGAACATGCAATTGCCAGAAACAATTGATGACGATGGTTTCCCCTGTGAAGATATTTCTGCATTATCGAAATGGCTGCTGGAAGGATTCAGGAAGATTGTTTCAGGCAAAAACTATGATTTGCGCGGAGTTCAGTTCACAGCCTATGGTGCAAGTTTTGTCCATCTTGACAACCAGAATAGGGTATGTGCTCCTTTGTACAATTATTTGAAACCTTATCCGCAGTCATTACAGGAAAAATTTTACAACAAGTACGGAGGTAAAGAAGATTTTTCAAAACAAACGGCTTCTCCTGTGTTGGGGAATTTAAATTCAGGCCTTCAATTGTATTGGCTGAAGCATGAGAGACCGGCACTATTTCATAAAATAAAATTTTCACTGCATCTTCCCCAATGGCTCAGTTTTGTTATTTCAGGAAAGCATGCTTCGGATATTACCAGCATTGGTTGCCATACCTGCTTATGGGATTTTTCTAAAAATAATTATCATCAATGGGTAGATGCGGAAGGAATCAGAAACAAGTTTGCACATATTCATCCCAGTGATAAACCGATTGCTGATCATGTCGGCGAATCCATCGATTCCTCTCTGCATCTCAAAATACCTGTTGGTACAGGATTACATGATAGTTCGGCAGCCCTGATCCCTTACCTGGCAATTATCAGGGAACCATTTGTCCTGATATCTACAGGCACCTGGAGCATCAGCCTGAATCCATTCAATCATTCCGCCTTGACAAATGAAGAACTTGAGCAGGATTGTTTATGTTATCTGAGCTACACCGGCGAACCGGTGAAAGCATCCCGGTTGTTTGCCGGACATATCCATGAAGAGCAAACAAAAAAGATTGCCGATCATTTTAATAAATCACCTGATTATTATTCCGGTCTGAAAGGCAATATTGAATTACTGAATCGTTTATATGAAACCAATATCCCAGGGAATGACAATTCTTCATCATTCTTCTATGACCACGATCTGAATTCTTTTTCGAACTATGAAGAAGCTTATTACCACCTGATGTTTGATTTGATTATCCGGCAAACCAAATCCACAAAATTGATATTGAAAGGAACAAATGTTAAAAAGATATTTGTAGATGGTGGTTTTGGTAAAAATTCAATTTATATGCAAATGCTCCGGCGTTCTTTCCCCGATATAAATATTTCCACTACTGCAATGTCGCAGGCAACAGCATTGGGAGCAGCTTTGTCAATACACAGCTACTGGAATAGCCAATCAGTTCGGACTAGTCTTATCTATGAATGATGATCGATGGTCTTTTCTTCGCACACTGCATGTATCGAAATCGGACAGTTTTAAGCTGCACAAAAAATATAAAAGACTGGTTTTTAGTTGCATATTATAAGGCATTCTCTTTGTACCCACTCTTGTACCATTCAACCCCAAAAATTTAGTCTATGTTCGAAAATTATCTGAAGACAGCGATCCGGAATTTAGGGCGTAACAAAAGTTATGCATTTATCAATGTATCGGGACTGGCAGTGGGCATTGCAGCAAGCCTGTTGATTTTTTTGGTGATCAATTTTGAAACCAGCTTTGACAATTTTCATTCAAAGCGTAAAAATATTTATCGTGTCGGTACAGTATTTCATTCACAGGATGGCATGGGCTATTCAGCAGGGACGGCTTTCCCTGTTGGTCCGGCGCTGCGGGTGGATTTTCCCCAGATAAAGGTAGTCGCAAACATTTTCAGGAATGACGATGTGCAGATCACAATCCAGGATGGTATAAATGATCAACAGAAAAAATTGAAAGAATCATATCTTTTTTTTGCAGAGCCCTCTTTTTTTAAAATTTTTGATTTCGGATGGCTGTCTGGCGATCCTGAAACGGCTTTGAAAGACCCCAACTCGGCAGTGTTGACACAGGCAACCGCGGAAAAATATTTTGGAGATTGGCAGTCGGCAATTGGTAAGACAATCAAGCAGGAAAATAAATCGATCTATAAGATTACGGGGATATTAAAAAATATTCCGCCAAATACTGATTTCCCACTCAGCGTGGTTGTTTCTTTTTCAACGCTTCAAAATTCAGATCTAAGTCGCAACTTAAATGACTGGGTAAGCACATTTAGCGATGCGGCCACGTTTATAGTGCTGCCACCGGAATTATCGCCAGAAAAAATGAACGGTGAATTGATAGCATTTGCAAAAAAACATAAACCCCAGGTATATGCGAGCGATGCTTATGTATTGCAGCCCTTGTCTGAAATTCATTATGATGATCGCTTTGGAAATTTTCGTGGTCATGTTTTCAGCCATGACCTGGTCAGGGCGCTTGCATTGATCGGGATTTTCCTGATCGCTATTGCCTGTGTCAATTTTATTAACCTGGCGACTGCCCAGGTTGTCAAACGGTCGAAAGAAGTCGGAGTGAGAAAAGTTTTGGGCAGCAATCGTTCCCAACTTGCTTTGCAATTTCTTGGCGAAACCGCATTGATCGCTCTTGCTGCCATGGCTATTGCCATTTGTATCGCAGCAACTGCCTTGCCATTTTTAAACGATTTGCTCGAACAACAGATGAGTATGAATTTTCTGGTCAACCCTTCTTTAATATTGTTTGTAATTATTGTTTTAATCGGGGTTACACTTTTATCCGGAATTTATCCGGCAATGATCTTATCAGGTTTTAATCCTGTGACTGCTTTGAAAAGTAAGATCACATCCAAAATGGTTGGAGGTATTTCGTTGAGGAGAGCGCTTGTTGTTTTACAGTTTGCCATTGCGCAAATTCTCATCATCGGCATGCTTATCGTGGTGAGCCAGATGAATTATTTTAAAAACGCTTCGCTTGGGTTTGACAAAGCTGCCATTATCAATGTCCCGATTCCCGGTGATAGCGCCAATCATACAAAGATTGATTACCTCCGAGATCATTTACTCAGTAATACGAGTATATTGAACGCCAGTTTCAGTTATGCGAGTCCTTCTTCCGATGGAAATTGGCAAAGTGATTTCAAATTTGATCATGCGGCCAAATCAACCCATTTCAGTGCCAATTTAAAATGGGCAGATGCAGCCTATTTTAAAACATATAACCTTCAGTTTGTGGCTGGTCGTCCATATTACCCGAATGATACAGTCAAAGAATTTGTGGTCAATGAAACGCTTCTCAGCAAATTAGGAGTCCGCAAGCCACAGGAAGCCATCGGCAAGGAAATCAATTTCTGGGATGGTGTTAAAGTGGGAAAGGTTGTTGGCGTTATCAAAGATTTTAATTCTTATTCATTGAGACAGCCGATGGCTCCCGTTGTGTTGAGTACCTGGAAAGATGTTTACCAGGTGATCAATATTAAAATAAAACCTGGATCTGAAAAGGCAGTATTGCCCTATGTCGAAAAATTATGGAACGAAAGTTTTCCGGATTATATTTACCAATGCCAGTTTCTTGATAAAACCATTGAAGATTTTTACAAGCAGGAAAACCAGTTGTCGGTCCTCTACAAGGTTTTTGCTGCTATTGCGGTATTCATTTCATGTCTCGGTTTGTATGGACTTGTTTCGTTCATGGCTGTACAGCGTACGAAAGAAGTTGGCATTCGAAAAGTACTCGGTGCTTCTTCAGGGAATATTGTGTACCTGTTGTCAAGGGAATTCACTTTGCTGATCATTATTGCATTTTTGATAGCTTCACCTATTGCCTATTTCATCATGCATAAATGGCTGCAGAATTATACGTACCGGATTTCACTGGGAGCTTCTATTTTTATTGTGGCGATCACAGGATCCATTATCATCGCGTGGATTACCGTGGGTTATCGGGCAGTAAAAGCAGCCATGGCGAATCCTGTGAAGAGTTTAAGAACGGAGTAAATCTTAGCCCGGCATTTAAATGCCGGGCTAAGAAAATTGGACAACGGTCATCGGCCAACGTTACTTTGCTTGCATTTTGCCGATCATTTTTTTTGCATTGTCGTTGGCAGGGTTGAGTTGCAGTGATTTTTGATAATATTCAATGGATTTTTTTGTGTCTCCTTTATTCATCAGTGCTTCACCCATACTATCGTACACATTAGCGCTTTGAGGATAATAGTCAATATTCATCTGGAAATATTGAATAGCCAGATCATATTGTTTATTATTCAGCAAATCATAACCCAGTTCATTAATGATTTCTTCCGGAGGAGTGAATTTTACATTTGTTTCTTCGGAAAATTTGTTAAACTGCTCTTTCAATTTTTCCGGATGAAAAATGAGTTGTGTGAACGAGATATGATAATCTTTAAAAATAAATCTTAGTCCGTCGTATTCGGCAATAAATGGAACGGAACCGTGATCATCGTCGCCATAATAACCATATTTCCAGTTCAGTCCTGATTGATTCCTTGTGTCCAGCAAAGTAGCGAATGACCTGATGGATTCGAAGTGATCATTTATTGTCGTATCCCCATGCACTAAAGTATTTGCCTGGGCAAGATAGAGAGACCTGCCTTTCAGGTTGGCATGCGGAAAATAAGTCTTGGCTTTTTCCAACAGCTTTTCATGGTCCCACCATAAACTTGGATCAATGGCAATATAGGCGTTGAAAGTTTCCGGCATGGTATAGAGAGCATTGATCACCGTAATGCCGCCGAAGGAATGGCCAACAAAAACGCGGTAAGGCATAGTCCGGTAGGATGAGTCAATATGAGGGATCAATTCATCCTTAATAAAATGAAGGAAATTATTACCACCACCACTGGTCTTTAGAAATTCGGCCGGTTTGCCCGTATTGTCTGTTTCGGCATGGGTTGGTGTAAGATCTCTTGTTCTGTCAGTGTTTGGAATGGCGACAACAATCATATCGGGAATGACATGAGTTCCATTAATTCCGCTCCCTAATATTTCGACCAAGCCACTTACGGAAGTGAAGTGCGCATCGCCATCCAGTAAATACAATACAGGATACCTGGCCTTTCCGAACATTGCATTGGTATAATTTCCCGGGAGATGGATGAGATAATTTCTTTTTTCCCCGAGCGTGCGGGAATAAATAGAATCTTTTTTTCCTATCGAAATGAGATTGCTGTGTTGGGCGCAAATAACTAATGGAAGACTGGCTAATAAAAACCAAAACAATCTTTTCATATGCGGTTGATTGATCATGAAAAGATAAGATTTAAATAAATGGAAATAAATGTATGCCTGGTTTTTTGATATTGATTTGACAAATAATTGGCAAAAAGCGCGTCTGTTTATCTTTTTTTTCGAAGTATATTTAATGCGAAGATGGATACCGCTTAAAAGAATTAAATGAAAATAAGATATAAAATACTTGTCTTTTGCTTTCTCTGTTTTGTTTTTGTCGGGTGCGACAGAACGACGAAAGACCTGGCCAGGCTGCACCTGCAGAATAGGGCGCCCTTGTCGTATCTGCATAATATGGTTGTATTGGAATATGCAGAGAATACAGGCGCTTTTTTAAGTTTTGGTTCTGAATGGCCGGAATCATTAGGTGTTTGGGTCTTTGGCTTACTTCCCCTGCTTTGCCTTTCAGGATTATTTGTGTATGTAATTCGCAAATCGGGTCAAATGAGTTGGCTGGACCTTTTGCCGGTGGCTTTGGTTTTTTCGGGCGGACTCGGAAATATCATGGATCGAATAATATTCAGGAGGCATGTAGTTGATTTTATGAACCTCGGAATTCAGAACTTTCGAACCGGTATATTTAATTTTGCTGATGTATATGTGACGATTGGAGTCTTATTATTCATCTTCATTAAACTCAGGTCGAAGAATCAGGAAGAATTGCCTAAAGAATGATTGTCAACAAAAAAATCAATGGACAAAATAAAAATTTCAACTGCCCAGTTCGAAAATAGGAACGGGGATAAGAAATATAACTTACATGTGATTGATCGGCTCTCTGCAAGAGCCGCGGCTGAAGGGGCGAAGATCGTCGCTTTTCACGAATGTTGTATTTCGGGATATTCCTTTGCCAGACATCTTTCAAAACAGGAAATGCTGGAGGTGGCAGAACAGATTCCTGAGGGAGAAAGCGTTCAGCAACTGATTGCTATCGCGAAAAAAAATAATATTACAGTGCTTGCAGGTTTGTTTGAGAAAGACAGGAAAGAAGGACTATATAATACCTATGTATGTGTGGATAAAACTGGATTGATTGCGAAGCACAGAAAGTTGCATCCTTTTATCAATCCACATTTATTGCCGGGAAACGGTTATACCGTGTTTGAAGTATTTGGGTGGAAATGTGGCATCCTGATTTGCTACGACAATAACGTAGTTGAAAATGTTCGGGCTACCAGTTTGCTGGGTGCGGATATTATTTTTATGCCTCATGTTACGATGTGTACGCCGTCTACCAGGCCGGGAGCGGGTTTCGTTGATCCGGCTTTGTGGAAGAACAGAGAGAATGATCCGACTTCGTTAAGACTGGAATTCGATGGAATGAAAGGCAGGGGCTGGTTGATGAAATGGCTACCGGCGAGAGCTTATGATAATGGAGCTTATGTTGTTTTTTCCAATCCCATTGGCATGGATGATGATCAACTCAAAAACGGGAATTCGATGATCATTGACCCTTTCGGAGATATTCTTGCCGAATGCCGGGAGCTTGGGGAAGATTTAAAGTCGGCAACTTTTACAGAAGAAAAACTAAAGAATGCGGGAGGATACAGGTATAAAAAAGCAAGAAGACCGGAATTATATAATGAGATTATCGGGCAAACGCACGCTTCAGAACAAAAGGTGGCCTGGCTGAAATAAACGAATTCCTTCATTCCCACACTGATAAACGATGTTGTATTAAACAGCAAATTCCGGGTTTGAACTCCTTGTCCCCTGACTTAGTTTTGTAGTACAATTATTTTATTATGTACGATTATTATAGAGTCGCCCAGGCGCTGAAATATATAAAAGATAACATGCAGGAGCAGCCGAAATTGGAAGATGTGGCCAGAAATATTCATGTCAGCCCTTTTCATTTTCAGCGTCTCTTCACAGATTGGGCAGGAATCAGTCCAAAAAAATTTCTCCAATATATCAGTGTTGAACATGCCAAGCAAATTCTAAGGCAGAACGGAAATTCGGTTTATGATGCGGCATATGAAACGGGTTTATCAGGAACAGGCAGGTTGCACGATTTATTCGTGAATATTGAAGGCATGACGCCGGGTGAATATAAAAACGGGGGGCAGAATTTGTCCATTCAGTACAGCCTTAATGAATGTCAGTTTGGAAATTATATTATTGCTTCAACACCGAAAGGAATTTGCAACCTTTTGTTTTTCGAAAAATCGGCCCGGTCTGCCCTAGATGAATTGAAAGGTTTATGGCCCAATGCAAAAATTTTTGAAGAGACGAATCCACTTCATCAATCTGTTCAAAATTTTTTTAATGATGATTTTACCCAGGCAGATAAAATCAAATTATACCTGCGCGGCACTCCATTCCAGATAAAGGTTTGGGAAACTTTATTACGCATTCCCGAAGCTCATTTGTCTTCCTATTCAAATATTGCAAATGCAATCGGGCGGCCCGGTTCACAAAGGTCTGTCGGCACTGCGATCGGGAACAATCCTGTCGGGTTCATCATTCCCTGTCACCGCGTAATTAAAAATTTAGGCGATATTGGAGAATACCGCTGGGGCGCCGAACGCAAAATGGCCATGATCGGATGGGAAGCTGCGAAAATGGAAACAGCATAGTCTCTTATCTTCAGTCAATGATGCAGGCTAGGGGCTATATGGGTACTCATTGATCCAATGAAATCCCCTGTTTACCAGCCGGAATGACTTGGGATCAAATCGTTTTAGCCGCATATATACTGAGTCCTCATGTATTTTTCCCGTCAATACCAGCCAGACACTGTCTTTTTTAAATTGAAATCTTGATTTGTTTAATGAATCTTTTTCAGAGAAAACCGTCATTGTTTTTTTTAAGCTGTCTACGACGAAATTATACCAGGAAGAACTATCATTCATCAGCCTGATCTTACCGAATTTTTCATAAGGAATAATCAACTGTTTCCATCTCGTCGTATCGCTCGTTAATGGCGGAACCGTATCTTTATTTCGTATGACCGTAACCGTATTATAAATACCATACAAATATGGTTTTGGAACGAGATCGCCATATTGTTTCTGCATTTTCAGACCCCAGGAAATATTACCATACAAAACGAATGCAATGAAAATCCATTTTAACCCAAACCGCGTGATCCTTTTCCATTTTTTATTCAGGCTGAAGGAGGAAT
>Ga0335077_10004350_pt1 | contig 17266 bp, 14 predicted proteins | sample Lox_Sample_31_FD_207151 | JGI IMG/M metagenome (GOLD analysis project Ga0335077, IMG submission 207151) | Soil microbial communities from Loxahatchee National Wildlife Refuge, Florida, United States - Lox_Sample_3.1 | ecosystem: Environmental > Terrestrial > Soil > Wetlands | place: USA... | reverse complement strand
CTCCACTCATCGGCCAGACCTTCGGGCACTATCGCATCCAGGAAAAACTCGGCGGCGGCGGCATGGGAGTGGTGTTCAAAGCCGAGGACACACGCCTGGGAAGAAGCGTAGCCCTGAAATTCCTGCCCACGGAGACCGCCCAGGACCCGGGCACCATCGAGCGCTTCCAGCGCGAGGCGCGGGCGGCCTCGGCGCTCAACCATCCCAACATCTGCACCATCTACGACATCGGCGAGCACCAGGGCCACCACTTCATCGCCATGGAACTGCTCGAGGGCCAGACGCTCAAGCACCGCATCGAGGGCCGCCCCCTGGAAACCGAGGTGATTCTCGACGTCGGGATGCAAATCGCCGACGCGCTCGACGCGGCGCACGGAAAAGGAATTGTGCACCGCGACATCAAGCCGGCGAACATCTTCCTGACCCAACGCGGCCAGGCCAAGGTGCTCGATTTCGGCCTGGCCAAACTTTCGGAGCGGCCCGCCGGGGAATCCGGGGGCGCCACGTTCTCCGCGGGGGCGGGCGGCGCCATCGACCAGTTGACGAGCCCCGGAACGGCGCTGGGTACGGTGGCCTATATGTCGCCGGAGCAGGCCCGAGGCGAGGAACTGGACGCGCGCACGGATATCTTTTCGCTCGGGGTGGTGCTCTACGAGATGGCCACCGGCCGGCGGCCGTTTGCGGGGAACACCTCGGCGCTCGTCTTCGAGGCCATCCTCAACCGGGCGCCGTTGCAGCCCGCGCGCGCCAACGCAAAGCTGCCGCCGGATCTCTCGCAAATCATCGAAACGGCCATGCAGAAACACCGCAAGGCGCGCTACCAGACGGCCGCCAAACTGCGTGAGGAGCTGAAGCGTTTGAAACACGAATCGGATTCCGGCGGACGGGCGGCGGCGGAAAAGGGCGCGGAAAAATCGCTGGCGGTCCTCTATTTCGAGAATCCCGGCGGGCAAAAAGAGGACGAATATTTCCGCGACGGGATCACCGAAGACATCATCACCGAGCTCTCGCGGATCAAGGAGCTGTGGGTGCTGACGCGCTCGGCCGTGCAGGCCTTTCGCGACAAGCCGGCCAGCGCGCCGGACGTGGGCCGCCAACTGGGCGCGGCCTATGTGCTGGAGGGCGGGTTGCGCCGCGCCGGCAACCGCCTGCGCATCACCGCGCGCCTGGTGGAAACGGCCACGGCTCGCTCCGTGTGGGCGGAGCGCTACGACCGGCAGATGGAAGACGTATTCGCCATCCAGGACGAAATCGCGCAGAGCATCGCCAAGGCGCTGAAGCTCATGCTGACCGAGCAGGAAAAGCGCGCCATCGAGAAGGCGCCCACCACGGACATTCAGGCCTACGACTACTACCTGCGCGGGCGTCAGTTTTTCTACCAGTTCCGGAGCAAGGGATTCGAGTTCGCGCGGCAGATGTTTGCGCGCGCGATTGTGATCGATCCGAAGTACGCGCGCGCCTACGCGGGCGTGGCGGACTCCTGTTCCTTCCTCTACATGTACTTCGAGCCCAGCGACGCGAATCTGCGGGAAGCGGACAGTGCCAGCCGCCGGGCGCTGGACCTGGACCCGGATCTGGCCGAAGCGCATGCCTCGCGCGGCCTGGCCGTGCTGCTCAGCAAGAAGTACGAGGAAGCGGAGAAGGAATTCCAGACGGCCATCAGCCTGAACCCCAAACTGTTCGAAGCCTATTACTTCTACGGACGCGAGTGCTTCGCGCTCGGCCGCCTCGAGGAGGCCTCGAAATGGTTTGAGGAATCCTCGCGGGTGAATCCCGAGGATTTCCAGACGCTGGTGCTGCTCGGCCAGACCTACACCGCGCTGGGGCGCAAGGTGGAGGCCGTGACGGTGCGGCAACGCGCGCTGAAGATCATCGAGAAACATCTCGAGTTTCATCCGGACGACGCCCGGGCGCTCTACATGGGCTCGAGCGCGCTCGCCGACCTCGGGCAGCGCGAGCGTGGCATGGAATGGGCGCAGATGGCACTGGCCATCGACCCCGAGGATCCCTCCATTCTGTACAACGTGGCCTGCTCCTTTGCCCTGCTGGGACAGGCGGAAAGGGCCATCGACTGCCTGGAGAAGTCCACGGCGCACAACGAATTCTTCAAGGGCTGGATGGAACACGACTCCGACCTGGATTCCCTGCGCACACATCCCCGCTTCCAGGCGCTGCTGAAGTCGGTCTAGGGTTTCGCCCGTGCGCGTTTTGGCGGCCGCGCTCCCGGTTTTTGCACGGCATAGTTCAGGTGCACCACGCCGTCCAAGAACTTCCTGGTGGAAAGCAACTTGAGCTGGATGAGCCGGTGCCGCGGAGCGATGAGCGGAATGCCTTCGCCGATGAACACCGGAATCACATGGATGCTGAACTCATCGATCTCGGCTTCGTCCAGGAACGAGGCTATGAGGCCGCCGCCGCCCATCATCCAGATGTGTTTGCCCGGCTGCGCGCGCATGCGCTTTGCAAAGTCGCCAACGGGCTCGCGCACGAACTCCACTCCCGGCGCGGGGCCCTCCGGCGGGTGGTGTGAGAATACGTAGTTTTTCACCTTGAAACCGAACTGCCCCACCCCGCCGGGCTGCTTCATGGCGATTTCGTAGGTCTTTCTCCCCCACAGAATAGTGTCAATGGAATTGAAGAACTTCTCCCCGCCGTATCCGCCCTTTGGCTCCGGACGGTCCAGCCACTCATAGCCTCCATCCGGCCGCGCGATGAATCCGTCGGCGCTCGTGGCGATGTAGACGATGATCTTCCGCTTGCCCCTGTTGGCCATGCCGCCTCCATCTACCCCAGGCTTTCAGCCCGTGCCTCTGCTTTCAATTCTCCGGCCGCTCGGTCACGGCCTTGCCGCTCCGCGCGGGCAGCGGGCTTTTCGCGCCGCCGCGGGATTCGCCGGAGAGCAGTGCGTCAATGCTGCCGTAGGCGTAGATCGTTGGCGCTTTGTCCTGCATCAGGCCGCCGGTATCGGCTGTGGGGCCGTAGTTGCTGTGCAGGCTGCGCGCGAGCATGCGCAGCATGGCCATCTGCTGGCCGCGGTGATGCGAGCTGTGCGTCAGGCGGCGCGTCATCACCCACGCGCGCGAGCGCTTCACGTCGAAAAATGTGGTCTCGCCTTCCCACCAGGCATCGTCTTTGGCTTCGAGTGCGGCCAGGCGCTTCCCGCTGTCTTCGGCGTAGCGCCGGATGAATTCGAGGCGCGTTTCCGGCGAGGGCAGCGGCGGCGCCGCGACGTCTATCCCCAGCATGTTCTTGAACCACAGGTTTTCGCTGACGCATTGATGCACCATCTGCTCGTGCACGCTGCGGCCGCGCGGGTCGGAAGTGTTGGGACGGACCGCGAGGTCTTCATCCCGGAATTCGCTCCACACGCTCAAGATCTTGATCCGCTCGGTGGCGTAGGTTTCAATCAGGAATTCGTAGCGCATGGGGCGCTCCTCGGCAGGCGATGGCGGAGTTTCGCATTGGCGGGAGGCAGGCGTCAATGCACGGACCAGCCGCGGCGCTGGAACCGCGTGCCACCATGCGATACCGTAGCAGGACCACGAAGATGCGATACCGAACGGCAATTCTAGGCGCCGCGCTGCTGGTGGCCATCTCCGCGCTCGCGGGGCAGGACGAGACGGACCCGGCATCCTTCTACATCGACTCGCAATTCCAGGAGGCGCTTGGAGAGTTGCCGCGGTTGGCCTGGTTTCTGCCCGACGGGACAGTAGCCGCCCAGTACCGCGCGCAGGACATTGTCCTCTATTCGCGCTGGGACCGCCCGCAGGCGGCGCACTGGAAGGCCTCGCTCACCCCCGAGCAAATCGCGGGGCTCCGCAAGAACCAGATTGTGGCCTGCGACGTGACGGACAAAGGCGAGCCGCCGGAGCTGTCCACTTACACGGCGCTGGCGCACCCCGCGGGACTGAACCCCCAGGTCCTTTCGACGCGGAACCGCTTTCCCGGCTTGGAGACGGGATTCCAGCAGGCGCCGCTCAAGGGGCGCGCCGCCGAAGACGTGTGGAAAGCCATGGAGGCGGCCAAGGAGCCGCGGCGCGGGGTCATCCTCCGCAGGCAAGGGGGAACGTTTGCGTACGCGCTCGCGGCAATTTACGGCGGCGCGCACCAGGAAGTGACGCGGCGCGCGCTCTTCCTCCTGACGCAGGACGGGAAGATCGTTGCGGCGCACGTGGAGAACATCCGCGGCGAATGGTGCGACGGCTGCGAAACGCCGAAATATGAGGACGGGATCGAGCGCGTGTACGACGTCGAGAATGTGTTTACCGCGCCGTCGTTCGCCTATCCCCTGCTGATGCTGGATTCGAGCACGATGGAGGGAAGGTCCATTACGCTGGTGACGTTCACGCCCTCGCGCGAATACAGCCGGCACCTGTTCTATGAGTACGTGAAGGACTGCTCGCAGTAGGCGCCCGAATCGCAGCTACAGCGAGCCGCGGCGCGATTTCTGGTCGCTGCCTCGCGGGCCGGCCGCAGGAGCGGGCATGGCCACCGGTCCCGCCTTGGCAGGCTCGGCCGGACGCGACTTCGCGTCCGCAACGGCCGGAGCCGCATTGGCGTTGACGGCGCGGCCGCCGGGAATCAGAGCCACCTGGGCAAACGCGCCGAGCGCGGGGCCGCCCGCGGGCACCAGCGCGCCGCCGGATTCGCGGAAGAAGCGCAGCCGCTGATTGCCGGGATCGGTGTTCACCGTCAGCACGTCGCCGAACTCGATCTGTCCCGTGGCCAGCAGATTGGCCAGCGGATAGACGAGATACTTTTCAATGGCGCGCTTCAGGTGGCGCGCGCCGTACTTGATGTCCGTGCCTTCGCCGAGCAGGAACTCGCGCGCATCCGTCTCGATGTGGAACACAAACTGGCTGCGCGCCGTCTCCAGCACCCTCTGCTGCACCATGTCCAGCTCGATATCCAGCACCTGCTCGAGCTGGTCGCGGCGCAGCGGGTGGAACACCACGGTCTTGTCGATGCGGTTGATGAATTCGGGCGAAAACTTTTTGCGCGCGGACTGCGTGGCCGTGTTCTGGATTTTCTGGTCCATGCGCTCGTCCTTGTCCACCGGCTGCACGAAGCCCATTTTCCCCGTCATCATCTCGCTGATTTCCGCGCCGCCCAGGTTCGAGGTCATGAAGATGATGCACTGCGAGAGGTCCACGCGGCGGTTGTCGCCGAGCGTGAGCGTGGCCTTGTCCAGGATGCCCAGCAGGAGCTGCCACAGCGCGTCGGAAGCCTTCTCGATTTCGTCAAACAGCACGAAACTGAGCTTCAGCTCTTCGGTGTGAAACTTCGCCAGCTCTTCCTGGGTGATCAGCGGATGGGTCTCGCGATGCCCCAGGTACCCCGGGGGCGAGCCGACCAGCTTGGCGATTTCATGCGAGTGCTGGAATTCGGCGCAGTCCACTTTGATGAACGCGCGCGGATCGCCGAACAGCGTCTGCGCGGCCACTTCCACGATGCGCGTCTTTCCGGAGCCGGTGGGTCCCAGGAACAGCAGGTTGGCCACCGGCCGTCCGCTGGGATTCAGTCCCGCGCGGAACACCTGGTAGGCGTCCACCACGGCGCCGAGCGCTTCCTGCTGCCCGACGATGCGGCCCTTGAGCGCCGCTTCGAAATTCATGGTTTCCGGGCTGCGGCGGCTGGGATCGAGTTCACATGTGGTATGCGGCATCTGCGCTTCTCCTGCTAATTGCCCGCGGCGGGACGGCGGGGAACGCCCGCGGCCGGCCGGCTGACAATCTGGGGCCTGCGATCAAACTGGTGGAGCTTGGATTCCAGGGCTGCGTTCACCGATCGCAGCAGCGTGATGAGCTCGCGGACCACGGCGGGCGGGTGGGCCATCTGCAGCAGCGTGGGCGAAAGTTCGCCGAGATCGGCGACCAGGGCGTGAAGCTGGTTCAGCAGCCGGTCCAGCCCTCCGGTTTCCGGCTGGTAGAGCTCCATGGCGTGCGCGGTGCGCTCCTGCAACTGCGGCCAGTTCAGGTCGAGGAAGGGATGCTGGCGGGAGACGTCGCGCATCACGTCGTCCGTTATCCTTGGCCGCGGGCCCAGGCAGGCCAGATGCAGTTGCCGGACCTTGCCGCGCTGCCGGACGTTGTGCACCAGGTAGTAGGCGTTGCCCTTGCGTCTTACGAATGCCACTTTCGTTCTCCCTGCGGCTTCCGGCTGCCTTGTTTCTCCCTCGTACTGGCTGCCGATGGCCGTAGTGTGCCGTCGTTCCACTACGCCGACAATGGCCCGAGAGTACCACCCGGAATCCAACCATCGGACAGTAGGTCCGCCTCGTACCGGTTCCAGTCCCCGCGGAGGGGGTGCAGAAGACCGCGATTCATGCGGGTTTCCTACAGGTGCGGTGCGGTATCCTTTGTTCCGGCTGTTCAGCGGAGGCGTACTGTGTCCTGGGCTCCGGTGTACCGGTGGGTGCGGCGGATACCGCGCGGGCGCGTAGTGACCTACGGCCAACTGGCCCGCGCGCTGCATCTGCCAGGCGGCGCGCGCACCGCCGGGCGCGCGATGGCGGCGTGTCCGAAGGGTGTGCCCTGGCAGCGCGTGCTCGGCGCCGGCGGCCGCATCCTGATCCGCGAGCCTTACGCCTCCTTCCAGCGCCAGCTTCTCGAGCGTGAGGGAGTCGACTTCCTCGGCAGCCGCGCCAATTTGGCACGTCACCAGTGGAAGCCCGCGTACGTCTCACCTCGAAAGCACAGGCCGCGCAAACCGAGTTAGATTTCGTCGCGGGACTGGGCGCGGGGGAGGCTCCGTGGACGGACCTAGGGACGGCAGCTCTGGATTGCCTGGCAGCTTCCGGTTGGACTCCTTCCTGCAAGACGTGCTGTTCGGCGCGCGCCTGCTGCGAAAAAGCCCCGGCTTCACCCTGGTGGCTGTGCTCACGCTGGCGCTGGGGATCGGCGCCAACACCGCCGTGTTCAGCGTGATCGAACGCGTGCTCTTGCGCCCGCTTCCCTACCCCCATCCGGAGCAACTGGTGAGTATCTCCACGTCCTATCCGCCCACCTTCTCGCGGCTCAGTTTGTCTCCCGGCGATTATCAGGATTGGAAACGCGAGGCGCGCAGCTTTTCCGCAATGGGCGCCTACACGGAAATCCCCCAGGGATTCAACCTCACCGGCCAGGGCCATCCGCAGCGCGTGGTCGGGGCCTATGCCACCGCCTCGCTCTTTCCCACCCTCGGCGTGGCGCCTCTGCTCGGGCGCACGTTCGTCGAAAACGAGGACAAACCCTCCGGCCCGCTTTCGGTCCTGCTGACCGAACATATCTGGCGCACGCGGTTTTCCTCCGATCCCGCCGTCGTAGGGCGCAGCATCGTCCTCGATGGCCGCGGCTTCACCGTCGTGGGGATTCTTCCCGACGATGCTCACATCCTCGCCGGTCCCGAAGTCTGGCTGCCTATGGGCCAGGCGCCGGACGACCTGAACGAACATATCCACCACGGCCTGCGCACCTTCGCGCGGCTCCGGCCCGAGGTCACGCTGGCTGCCGCCCGGGCGGAGGTGGAAAATCTGCATCGCCGGGAGACGCAGGCCTATCCCGACTCGCACCGCAACTGGACGATAGAAACCGAGCAGCTGCAAGACCCGGCCGCGCGGCAATTGCGCAGGTCGCTTTGGGTGTTGTTCGGCGCGGTGGGACTGGTGCTGCTGATCGCCACTTCGAACATCACGTTTCTCCTGCTGGCGCGCAATGCCGCGCGGGAAAAGGAAATCGCCCTGCGCACCGCCCTCGGCGCCGGCCCCGGCCGGCTGGTTCGTCAGCTCCTCACCGAAAGTGTTCTGCTCGCGGCGTGCGGCGGCGCCGCGGGGCTGTTCCTTGCCGTGGTTGGAACGCGCGTTCTCTCGGCGCTGGTTCCCCCGCGGCTCGCGGTGGTGCAGGAGGTTTCGCTCGACGGCTCCATCCTGGCGTTCACTGCCGCAGTGTGTCTCGCCGCGGGCGTGCTCTGCGGACTGCTGCCCGCTCTCCAGGCGCGCGCCGTGCGCCTGGCCGCGTTTCTAAATCCCGGAGGAAAGGGCGGCAGTGTGATGGGCCGGCACCGGATTCATCACGCCCTGGTGGTGGCGGAAATCGCCCTCGCGCTCGTTCCGCTGGCCGGCGCCGGACTGCTGCTGCGGAGCTTGCAGCACGTCTTGGCCGTGGATCCCGGTTTTCGCGCCGGCGGGCTGCTCACCATGGAGATCGCGCAGGCTGCACTGCCCTACGCGGAGACGCAGAAGATGACTCCCGAGCAGCAGGCCGATCTGGCCCGCAAGCAATCCATCGAATTCGAGCAGATTGCCGAACGCATCCGGGCGCTGCCGGGCGTCGTCGCCGCGGGCGGGGTGAGCACACTTCCGGTGCAATCGGAATTGCGGCAGGCGTCGCGCTTCCTGGTGGAAGGCCAGACGATTCCCCCGACGGGCATCCGCCCCGTGGCCCAGATTCGAACCGCGAGCCTGGGCTATTTCGCCGCGGCGGGTATTCCCCTGCTGCGCGGCCGCACGTTTACGGCGGACGACTGGCAGGTGCAGAACATCGTGATCAGCCAGTCGATGGCGCGGCGGTTCTGGGCCGGCGGCGAGCCGCTGGGCGCGCGGGTCAATTTCTGCTCGCTGGATCCGAAGCCCTGCTGGTTTTCCATCGTAGGGGTGGTGGGCGACGTGCGCCAGATGGGGCTGGAAACTCCCGCCACCTACGACGCCTATTTTGCCGGCGGCTGGACCGACAACCTGGTGATCCGCACCGCGGGCGATCCTCATCTGCTGGCCGCAGCAGCCGCTGAGATCATTCGCAAATCGGACCCGTTGCTTCCTGTGGCGCGCGTGCTCACCATGGAGGAAGTGCTCTCCGATTCGGTGGCTGCGCGGCGGTTTTCCGCCGTGCTCATCGGGATTTTCGCCGCACTGGCCCTTCTGCTCGCCGCCGTGGGCACCTACGGAGTGATGAACACCACCGTGCGCTATCGAACGGGTGAAATCGCCATCCGCATGGCCCTGGGCGCGCAACCGGCAGAGGTGCTGCGTTCCGTCGTCGGCCAGGGAGCACGGCTGGCGCTCGCGGGAGTGGCCGCGGGCACGGCGTGCGCCCTCCTGCTTTCCCCGCTCCTCTCCACGCTCCTCTACGGCGTGCGCCCGCGAGACCCGGCCACGCTCGGCGGCGTGGCCGCGCTGCTGGCCGCCGTGGCTCTGGCGGCCTGTTACATCCCAGCGCGCCGCGCCATGCGCGTGGACCCCATGACCGCGCTGCGCAACGAATAGCCGGCTTCGCGTCGGCTGATCTCGTTCAGGTTTGGCTGCCGCTCTTTACAACTATTACAGGGTTTAATTCCCAACTTCTTGGAAAGTCTTTCGAGCCCATCTCCTAATTCCACATACCCTCCCTCTCCGCCTGGACCGAGAGACCGATTTCTCTGAAGATCTCTCCAGCCGCGGATCTGAAAATCCTCCCTGACGCCTCGCCAAAATTCCTCAATGGATAGGCGCTGCGTCCCAGATCATTCCGGTTTCGTTGCTATAGGCTCCATACGGGACCTGCTTGTTCGCGACGTCTTCCAGCATCAGGTCGTACGCCTTGCCGTCCTGACGCACATTGAGACGTAAGTTCCATCCTGGCAGCACCTCGGGCATGGACCCGAGGCGTATGCCATTTTGTCGCATACATTTATCAATGTACTCTGCGTGGTGGCTCAATAGAGTCTCCCACGCCGCGAAGGAGCCACGGGTCTGGAGCTCCACTGCTTCGGAAGTATTGATCGCGCGTACCAAGGCAATAGCGGTCGCGCGTCTCTCCTCGGCAGACTTTCCCGGCCCGGCGGGAGCAGATTGAGCGAATTGGTAAGTCCGTATGCCGAGCAACAAAATGAGCAGGACGGTGATTCGAATCGCACGATACTTCCTCATGGGGGTTCCTTTCCGGCCGGCGGCCAGCCGGGGATGTTATCTTGACTAGGTAAGTACACGCAGGCGGACCTCGACCTCCTGACTTTCGGTCGTCCCGCCCGACGGTACGGAACGCCTACTGCCTTCGCGGCAGGCTGAATCGCGCGGGCCCCGCCGCGTGTGATATAAATTTAGATTCATCGTGAGCGAAGCCATCGTACAAGTCCGCGACCTGAAAAAAAGTTACGGCGACGTGCAGGCGCTGCGCGGCGTGAGCTTCGAGATTGCCGAGGGCGAAGTGTTCGGCCTGCTGGGGCCGAATGGCGCGGGTAAAACCACCACCATCGAAATCCTCGAAGGCATGCGTCAGGCCGATGGCGGCACCGCCACTGTCTGCGGCCTGGACCCGCAAAAGGCCAGCCCGCAGTTCAAACGCACGGTCGGTGCCGTGCTGCAATCCACTTCCCTGCCCGACAAATTGCGCGTCGAGGAAGCCCTCTCGCTCTTCGCCGAACTCTACGGCACGCGCGCGGAACGCGGCGCCCTGCTCAAGCGCTTCGGCCTGGAAGAAAAACGCCAGGCGTTCTACGGAAAGCTCTCCGGCGGCCAGAAGCAGCGGCTGGCCATCGCGCTGGCGCTGGTGCACCGGCCGCGCGTGGTCTTTCTGGACGAGCCCACCGCCGGGCTGGACCCCCAGGTCCGCCGGGAGATTTACGACATTTTCGAGGAGCTCCGCTCCGAAAAGAAAACGATCCTGCTGACCACGCACTACATCGAAGAGGCGGAGCGGCTCTGCGACCGCGTGGCCATTGTGGACCAGGGCAAAGTGATCGCGCTGGGCACGCCGCGCGAGCTCAAGCAGCGCGCCGCCGGCACCACGCGCATTGAAGTCTCGCTGGCAAAGCCGATCGAAGCCACGGAACTGCGCGCGCTCGAGGGCGTGGCGGATTGCCGCGCGCTCGACGGCCGCACCGTGCTCCACTCCACGCGGCCGCCCCAGACCATCGTGGCGCTGGTCAAACACCTGGAAGCGCACGGCAACGAACTCCAGAGCCTGGAAATCGCCACACCCTCGCTGGAAGACGTATTCATCGAAATGACCGGCAGGCGGCTGCGCGAGTGAGCCGGAGAAAATGAGCCGAGCGGCACAGTCATGAGACACGCCTGGACATTGACGGCATTCCGCCTGCGCCTGGCCATGCGCAACCGGGCGTTCCTGGTGTTTGGGATCATCATTCCGCTGATCTTTCTGTTCCTCTTCGCCGCGGTGTTCGCAAAGAAGGGCGGGCCCGCGGTCGCCTACGTGCTCGCCTCCGTCCTGGCCATGAGCGTGATGGGCAGCTTCTGGGGTTTGAGCCAGCAACTCGTGATTTTCCGCGAGCAGGGCATCCTGCGCCGGTTCCGGCTGGCGCCGCTGGGTGCCGGGACCATGCTGGTCTCCGGAATCCTCTCGAACGTGATCCTGATGGTGCCTGGCATTGCCGCGGAGATCGGCGCGGCGCGCTGGGTGCTGCACATGAACATGTGGGGCAACCTGCTCAGCGTGTTCGTGCTCTCGGCTCTGGGCGCGGTCACCTTCGCCACCCTGGGGCTGGTGGTGGCCAGCGTGGCCAACTCCATGATGGAAACTCAGATCATCAACCAGTTCCTCTGGCTGGCCTTTCTGCTTCTTTCCGGAGTCGCCATTCCGCTTCCCGCGCTTCCCGTGTGGCTGCAGAAGGTCGCGCTCTATCTTCCCGCGACGTATCTGGTGACCGGCCTGGAGCGCGCGCTCCTGGAGTTCGCTTCCCTGCCCCACCTCGGCGCCGAACTTGCTTCGCTGGGCGGCTCGGCCGTGCTCGCATTTTTCGTGTGCCAGCAGATTTTCCGCTGGGAGCCCGAAGAAAAAATGCCCCGGCAGGCCAAACTGTGGGTTGCCGCCGCGCTCGTCCCGTTCCTGCTGCTGGGTGTGTGGGAGACGAAACAGGGTGGCCGGCTCTCCGAGGCCCGCACGATTTTTCAGACCACCTTTGCGGAACGGCCCGCGCAGAAGACGCCCCCTCCCGCGCCTCCTGCCGCAAAGCCCTGACCCGGCGCCTTCCTCTCCCCGGCCATTTTGTCCGCCGCGTGGTGCCGGCATGGCTTGGTATCGGCATTGACCCCCCGAAGCGGGTTGCTATAATCGTACACAGGCCGGACGAATTGAGTCATACCGCTCCAGCGCCGTGCATTCGGAAGTCGCGCGCACTCATCGCACTCCCTTTTCGACGATTTGGACCCGCGCCGATCCTGCGCGCACCATCTACCGAGACAGTTTGAGACGAGGCGGCCCATGGCTCTCAAAAAAACAGAAAAAATCTGGCATAACGGCGAGTTCATCCCCTGGGAGGACGCGCAGATCCACGTGCTCTCCCACGTGGTCAACTACGCTTCCGCCGTATTCGAAGGCATCCGTGCCTATTCCACTCCGAAGGGTCCCGCCGTCTTCCGGCTTCAGGACCACATGCAGCGGCTGCTGAATTCCGCGAAGGTATACCGCATGGACCCGCCTTTCGCCCTGCAGAGCTTCTGCTCCGCGGCGGTCGAGCTCATCCGCCGGAACAACATGGAAGCCTGCTACATCCGCCCCATCATTCTGCGCGGGTACGGCGACGTGAACGTCAACCCCTTCAACTGCCCCATCGAGGTGTACATGGCCTGCTGGGATTGGGGCAAATACCTCGGCACGGAAGCCCTCGAACAGGGCGTGGACGTGTGCGTCAGCACCTGGACGCGCATGGCGCCCAACACGCTCCCGGCCATGGCCAAGGCCGTGGGCAACTACCTCAACTCGCAGCTCGTCCGCATGGAGGCGGTGGTCAACGGTTACACCGAAGGGATTGCCCTCGACGTGAACGGCTACGTCAGCGAAGGCTCCGGCGAAAATATCTTCCTCTTCACGAATGGAACTCTGGTCACTCCACCGCTGGCCAACTCCGTGCTTCCGGGCATCACCCGCAGCACGCTCTTTTCCCTCGCGGAAGACCTGGGCATTCCCGTCAAGGAGCAGTTGATTCCGCGCGAGGCGCTCTACATTGCGGACGAGGTGTTCCTGTGCGGGACGGCGTCAGAAGTGACTCCGGTCCGCTCCATCGACCACATCACCATTGGAAAGGGCGCGCGCGGACCCGTTACCAGGCGATTGCAGGACGAGTTTTTCGCCATTGTGGAAGGCCGCAAGCCGGACCGCCACGGATGGCTGACCGTCGTGCCCGCCACGGTCCCGGCTCCTGTAGCGCGATAACCCTGCTGGCCTGCGAGGCCTGGTCCTGCCGCTTCCGTGCGGCCGCATCGATCCGCACGCCGCCTCCCCGCCTTCGCGCTTCGCGCTCCCACGCTGAAGTGTTATTTTGTTCCCCGCCCGAGTCCTCCCCGGCGGCAGGCCGCCATTCCCGCGCGCCGGAACCACGGCATGTATAACCTCGCGCAAAAAACGCTGGCGGAATTTCTGGGAACTTTCGCCCTTCTGTTCGTTTCCGCCGGAAGCCTGTGCGCGGCGCAGCAGGCCGGCGCGCGTGGCCCCGGCCCGCTGGCCCTGGCGTTCGCGCCCGGCCTGGTCCTCGCGGCCATGCTCGTGGCCCTGGGGCCCATCTCCGGCGGGCACTTCAATCCCGCGGTGACTGCCGCGTTCTGGGTCACGCGCCGCCAGGGCACGCTGGAGGCCATGCTCTTCTGGGCCGCGCAACTTGCCGGCGCGGCTGCGGGCTGCTACCTGGTCTCGCTCTTCTTTCTTTCCGACGTGTGGCGCAGCGCGCGCCTGGGCCTGCCCGCGCTCTCCAGTGACGTTTCCCCCGTATTCGGCATGCTCGTCGAGGCCGCGCTCACCTTTTTCCTCGTGCTCGTCTATTTCGCCGCCGCGGGCGGCAAGGAAACCGCCGGCGCGAAGCTGGCGCCGCTGGCTATCGGTTTCACCCTCACCGCCAATATCCTGGTGGGCGGCGCGCTGACAGGCGCGGCCATGAACCCGGCGCGCGCGTTCGGCCCCGCGCTGGTCGGCAACTACTGGGCCAACCAGATGGTCTATTGGGTGGGCCCTCTGGCCGGTGGGATCCTGGCGGGAAGCCTGTTTAGCCTGCTGCTCGCGCGCAAGCCCGCGGCGCAGGTCTGAACCGCCCGCATCTCGTCACTCATCGCTCATCTCTTGCCACTCTCTCCCTTGCTATGGCCCCGGGCGCATGCTACTTTCGGCCCCGGTACTTGTTGCCCGAGGTTGCGCAATGGCACTTGCAATTGAAGATCTGCTGCGCCATTCCATCGAGAATAAGGCGTCCGACCTGCACCTGAAGGTCGGCAACCACCCCTACATCCGGGTCGATGGCATGCTGCAGGCCATGACCGATTTCTCCCGCATCACGCCGGAAGAAATGCTCTCCATGGCCTTCAGCATGATGACCAACAGGCAAAAGCAGAAATTCAAGGAAACGGCCGAGCTGGACATGGCCTACGGCGTGGCCGGTCTGGGCCGCTTCCGCGTCAACGTCTTCCAGCAGCGCGGCAACGTCGGCATGGTCATCCGCGTCATCCCCACCAAAGTGAAGACGGTGGACGAGCTCATGCTGCCCAAGGTCTGCGAGAGGGTCTGCGAGGAGCAGCGCGGGCTGATCCTGGTGACCGGCACCACCGGCTCGGGCAAATCCACCACCCTCGCCGCCATGATCGACCGCATCAATTCACAGCGTGCCGATCACATCATCACCATTGAAGACCCCATCGAGTTCCTGCACCGCGACAAAAAAGGATTCGTCAACCAGCGCGAAGTGGAAGTGGATACCGCCAGCTTTTCCACCGCGCTGCGCGCCGCGCTTCGCCAGGACCCCGACGTCATCCTCGTCGGCGAAATGCGCGACCTGGAAACCATCGGCACCGCCCTGCTCGCCGCCGAAACCGGCCACCTGGTGCTCTCCACCCTGCACACCCTGGACGCCACGGAAACCATCCAGCGCATCATCGCCGTCTTTCCGCCGCCCGAACAGAAGCAGATCCGCCTGCAACTGGCCTCCACGCTGAAGGCCGTCATCAGCCAGCGCCTGGTGCGCAAGTCGGACGGCCTGGGCCGCGCGCCCGCTGTGGAGATCATGATCGCCACCTCCTACATCCGCGATTGCATCGTCAACCCGGACAAGACGCGCCTGATCCGCGACGCCATCGCCGCCGGCACCAGCCAGTACGGCATGCAGACCTTCGACCAGTCGCTCTACGAGCTGCACACCAAGAACCTCATCACGTACGAAGAAGCCATGATGCGCGCCTCCAACCCGGACGAGTTGAAGCTGCGCATGCAGGGCATCCGCTCCACAGCAGACGCCGCGCGCGAGGAAATGGAGCGCGCCATCACCGAGTTCGAACGCTTCGGCAGCGGCAGCGGCAACCGTTAAAGCAGTGACTGGTGATTGGTGACGGGCGGCGGCTGATCCGCGGCCGGAACTGGGCTCCTCCGCATCCGTATCTCCCTCCGTGACCTCCGTTCCTCCGCGACCTCCGTGTTCAGCCTTTTCTTCCGCCTTACTCTGCGCCCCTCTGCGTCCTCTGCGTCTCTGCGTTATCATCTCTCCGTCTCGTCTTTTCCCTTCATGCGCCGTCCCCGCCAACTCGAGAACGCCGACGAACTCCACGCCGCCGCCGTCCGCGCGCTCATGCGCCGCGCCCACTCCGTCCACGAAATGCGCCGCGCTCTCGAGCGCCGCTGTGAAGCCCCGGAGCTGGTCCGCGCCGAGCTCGACCGCCTGAAGGAGTCCCAGCTGCTCGACGACGCGCGCTACGCCCGCGAATTTGCCCGCGCCCGCGTGGCCATCCGCCGCCAGGGCCGTTTCCGCATCGCGCAGGAGTTGCGCCGCCGCGGCGTGCCCGACCGGCACATAGACGCCGCGCTCGACGAAGCCTTCGCCGCCCAGGACGAGTCGGCTCTCCTCCGCCAGCGCCTGGAGCGCAAGCTGCGCAGCATTCGCGGCCCGCTCGACGATCGCCGCATCGCCTCGCTCTATCGCACCCTGCTCCGCGCCGGTTTTCCGCCCGACCAGGTCCGCGCCGCCGTCAAGGCCATCGACCGTACCGGGAATTTCGAGCCGGAGGATTCCCCACCCGGCGACCTGTAAGTCCACGAAAGCGCAAAGGCGCACGGAGTGCGATGCGCCGTAAGCCGCAGCCTCTCAATTGATGGAGCCTTCGACGGCTTTCTCTACAACCTGCCGCAGGACCCCGCAGGCTGCGGCTGAACTGCCGCTGGCTCTCGCCGTGCGACTTTGAACCTTCATCGCTTCCCTCCCCTGGCCCTATAATGTTTGGTGCAACCATGAGCCCACCGGCCAGGACCGGAAACGAGTGCCGCGAAATGTTCCTGCGCTACTTCGAGAGCAAGGGACACACGCGCGTGCGCAGCTCCTCGCTCGTCCCGCTGGGCGATCCCACCCTTCTGTTCACAAACGCCGGGATGAACCAGTTCAAGAATGTGTTTCTCGGCCTCGAGCAGAGGCCCTACAACCGCGCCACCACATCGCAGAAGTGCGTGCGCGCCGGCGGCAAGCACAACGACCTGGAAAACGTCGGCTTCACGAACCGCCACCACACGTTCTTCGAGATGCTCGGCAATTTTTCGTTCGGGGAGTATTTCAAAAAAGAAGCAATTGAATTCGCGATGGATTTGATCGCCTCCCCGCAGTGGTTCGGAATTCCGAAGGAACGCCTCTATTTCACCGTCTTTGGCGGTGCGGAGGTCAGCCCCGGCCAGATGCTGGGAAGTGACCAGGAGTCCAAAGCCCACTGGGCTGATGTGGGCGCTCCCCAGGACCGGATTTTCGAGATTCCCGGGCTGAAGGAAAATTTCTGGGCCATGGGCGATACCGGCCCCTGCGGCCCGTGCAGCGAGATTCACTACGACATGGGCTCGGCCGCCTCCGAGTCGGGCCATGCGGACTGCAAATTCCCCTGCGATTGCGGCCGCTACGTCGAAATCTGGAACCTGGTCTTCATGCAGTTCAATCGCGACGCCAACGGCACGCTCAATCCCCTGCCGAAGCCGTGCGTGGACACCGGCATGGGCCTCGAACGCATCGCCGCGACGATCCTGAATCTCAGCGACCCTTCCAAATTCTCGAATTACGATACGGATCTCTTCCGACCTCTCATAACAAGCGCAGGCAAGCTAACGAACGCTGATTACGGATTCGACCCGAATTCTGACGCGTCGCTTCGAATTATTGCAGACCACTCCAGGGCCGCCACCTTCCTAATCTCGGATCAAGTTTTACCTGCCAACGAAGGCCGCGGGTACGTACTGAGGAAGATTCTTCGTCGAGCCATACTGCATGGCCGCCTTCTTGGAAGAGTTGAGCCCTTCCTCAGCGAGATGGCACTTGTCGTGACGGAGCAAATGAAAATTGCATACCCGGAGCT
>Ga0335077_10004349_pt1 | contig 17266 bp, 17 predicted proteins | sample Lox_Sample_31_FD_207151 | JGI IMG/M metagenome (GOLD analysis project Ga0335077, IMG submission 207151) | Soil microbial communities from Loxahatchee National Wildlife Refuge, Florida, United States - Lox_Sample_3.1 | ecosystem: Environmental > Terrestrial > Soil > Wetlands | place: USA... | reverse complement strand
CAGCAGCGCCTGCACAACACCCCGCAAAGCGACGCCGGGGCCTTTCAGGGCGCCCTCGTCGAGGTGCTGGAAGCCCGCTTTACCGTAGATTCGACGCTGGGACGGAGCGGTTCTTCGCCAAGGATCGTGAGCCTTGTGGGACCCCCCGGCTCTGGAAAGACCACCACCATCGTAAAGCTGGCCGTGAACTACGGGCTTTCTGCGCGGCGCGGTGTCCTCCTCCTGTCCCTGGATACGCATCGTGTAGCTGCCGCCGACCAGCTGCGGTCTTACGCGGCGATTCTTGGCGTAGGCTTCCAGGTCCTCGGAACTGTCGGAGCACTCGCTCAGACCATCGAAGAGAACCGCAATAAGGAGCTGATCTTTATCGACACGCCGGGTCTTGCACACGGCGAACTGGCCGACGAGGCTGGCTTGGCTCGCTTCCTCAAAACGCGCCCGGACGTGGACACCCACCTGGTACTTCCGGCATCGATGAAACCCGCCGATCTGACCCGGATCGTGGATGAATTCGGGGCTCTTGGCCCCCACCATCTCCTTTTCACCAGGCTCGATGAGACCGGTTCCTGTGGTCCGATTCTGAACGAGGCCGCCCGCACCGGTAAACCGCTGTCCTTCTTCACGACGGGCCAGCGCATCCCCGAGGATATCGAAGCGGTTACTAGGCCACGGCTGCTGGATTCGATTCTCGGGGTGTCCGGCGGAAAGGCTAGGTCGGCAGCGTGAAGGTCGCGGCAGCGGTGAAAGCGTATGCGTGGCTACTACTCAGTCTGTGATTCGATGACAAACGAAGAGCGGGAACATCTGATACTCGAGCACCTGCCGCAGGTGAGACTGATTGCGCGGCGGATTCAGGAGCGTTTGCCCGAAAGCATCAGTCTGGACGATCTGATCTCGACCGGCGTGATTGGCCTGATTTCGGCCATCGACAACTTCGACTCAAGCCACAACGTCAAGTTGAAGACCTATGCCGAGTACAAGATCAAGGGTGCGATCCTCGACAGCCTGCGCGGCCTCGATTGGGCGCCGCGGCAGAAACGCCGCAGGGCCAAGCAGATCGAGGCCGCCATCGCGTCCGCTGAACAGCGGCTGAAGCGCAGTCCATTTGAAGAAGATATCGCCCGTGAACTCGGCATCTCGATCGACGAATACCACGACTGGCTGGTCGAGGTCCGCGGCCTGAATGTGGCGAGTCTCGAGTACACCGGAAGCGAACCAGGGAGGGATCTGCTGCACTACATCCCGGATAGTGGCGATCTTCCGTCGGAGGTCGTGGAGCGCGCTGAGTTAGAGCGGCTTCTGGCGGCCACGATTGACGGCATTCCAGAGATTGAGCGCACGGTCCTCAGCCTCTACTATCAGGAAGAGCTCACTTTGCGCGAAATCGCTCAAATAGTCAATCTGCACGAATCGCGAATCTCCCAATTGAAGTCCCAGGCGATTCTCCGGCTGCGCGGCACTCTGTCCGAGCAATGGCCCGCGGCACGCGGCATGGTGGAAGCATGAACGAGCCCGTGAATTCGGTTCTCGACCAGTGGACGTCGTCGCTGACGGAAGTGTTTCAGTCGATGGCCGATCAGAAGCCCGAGGTGAAATGGCAACTGGCCCCGGCTCCGGCAACGGAACCGGAACAGATCTGGTGGGCACAACCGTTCCCGGTCGCGCCCGACGTGGCCGTTTGGGTAGCCGCGCCGCGAACAACCTGGGAGCACGCCGGCGCCATCACCCTGAAGGCCGCGGGCCTGGAGAAGTTCGAAATTGCCGAGGCCAGGAACACGTACTTGGAAATTCTGGGCCAGTCGCTTTCGGCCCTGGCGCGCTCCATCGGCGCCGCCCTCGGGCGCGAGGTGACGTGTGCGCCGGGCGTGGAGCGGCCCCCCCTCCCTGTTCCCGAAACCGGCGCTGCGGTGTCCCTGAGCTTCGGGAGTTCCGTCATGCACTCGCTGTGGATCGGTCTCAGCCCGAAGCTGGTAGCCATGCTGCGCCAGCCGCACAGCGATTCCGCAATCGATCAGCAGGAGTTTGCCACGCTCGAGCAAAGGCCGGCAGTCACTCCGCCGTTCCGGACAGATCCGCCCACGATGGATCTCCTGCTGGACGTCGAACTGCCCGTGAGCATCTCCTTCGGTAAGACTGCCCTGCCTATGAAAGACGTTCTCAAACTGACCACGGGTTCGATTGTGGAGCTCAACCGGGGCGTGAACGAACCGGTAGAGGTCCTGGTGAACCACTACTTGATCGCCCGCGGAGAGGTAGTAGTGGTGGAAGGCAACTACGGCGTCCGGATCCAGCAGATCGTCAGCCGCCAGGATCGCTTACGGAGCATCCGATGAACTTGTTGATCGTACCCTTGGCTTTGCTTTGCGGCCTTGCGTTAGCGGGAACTACTCTGAGCCTGTTTGCCCTCTGGCGCGTGCATGGCCTGGTCCGCGAAGTACGGCAGCACACTCAGGCGGCACCGGATCACGGCGGTGGTGAGAACCGGCAGTTGCGCGAAGCCTTGGAGTCGCTCTCCGCCCGATTGCGCGAGATCGAGCGAGCCCCCCTGCCGGCGGGCGTTCCCGGCCTGCCGCGTCCCGGCATGAATCTGACAAAGCGTTCGCAGGCGCTTCGCCTCCACCGCCAGGGTGAGACCTCGGAACAAATCGCCGCGGCACTGGAACTGCCCCGGCAGGAGGTCGAGTTGCTGCTCAAGGTTCATCGCATCGTAATCGCGAATGTCTGATGCCCCGCCGCGCTCCCCTGCCGCATAATGGGAAGTACGTATGACGGCAGAGATCGAGGGCGTCATTCTTCACCTGGGCCATCCCGATGAGCTCGCGGTGCAATGGGTCGGTCAGGACGAGCTGATGCGCCAGTTGCTAGCCGCCTGGATGGTCATCAATGAGCAGGATCTACCCATGAATCCGCGGTTACTCGGCAAACCCGGCGTAGGCAAGACCACGCTTGCATATGCCGCTGGACGCCGTATGGGCCGCGAGGTCTACATTCTCCAGGCCACCCTTGACACTCGACCGGAGGATCTGCTGGTGACGCCCGTCATCGAAGGCGAGGGTAGCCTCCGGTATGTGGCCTCGCCGCTGGTAACAGCCATGATTCGCGGCGGAATCGCCATTCTCGACGAGGGCAACCGCATGAGCGAGAAGAGCTGGGCCAGCCTCGCGCCGCTGCTGGATAACCGCCGCTACGTGGAATCCATCGTCGCCGGCATCAAAATCAAAGCACACCCGCAGTTCCGGCTGGTTGCCACCATGAACGATGACGCCAGCACCTTCGAGCTGCCCGAGTACATTCATTCCCGCCTGCAGCCCCAGATCTTTATCGATTTTCCGGAGCGCGACGAGGAACTGCACATCCTCAAGGAAAACCTGCCTTTCGCCGAGGACCGGATTCTGCAGTACGTCACCAATTTCTTACAGATGGCGCATGCCGCCGATGAGCGCTACACGGTCCGCGACGGCATCAATATCGCGCGCTTCGCTATCAAACTCAAGAGCCTGGCCACCCAGCGCACGCACGAAACCGCGGCACTGGAGATCGCCATCGTCCAGGTGCTGGGAGAAGAGGCACTCCGCTATGCCCGGGCAGGCCGACCCTCCGCTTCCTGATTTCGGCAGCCTGCGGCGCGGGAACTTCATCTATTGCCCGGTGGTGCCCGGCCGCCTCGAATTCGCCGCGGAAGTGCGGCGCATCATCGTTGCCGAAAGTCCGGGTGTTGTGGCCGTGGAATTGCCTGCGACGCTCGAGGCGCCCTGGATGCGCGCCGTTACACGCCTGCCCGAGTTGAGCGTCATCTTCTACCAGGACGAGGAGGGCGGCGATAACGACGCGGTGTACGTCCCCGTCGAGCCCGCGGACCCTTTTACCGAAGCCCTTCGAACCGCTCGGGAAATCGGCGCGCAGGTGGTCTTTTGCGATCCCGATGCGGGGCCGCGGCCGCATCTGCGGGACGTCTACCCAGATCCTTTCGCGATCCGCCAGATCGGCCTGGATCGGTACCTCGAGGCGTATCGCGTTTTCCCGCAGGTGCGCTCCACGGACTTGGAGCGGCACGCTGCCGGGATAGCCTGGAAACTCCAGGGCGCGAATCCTCTGGAAAAGATGCTCGTGGTCATCTCACTCAACCTGCTCGACCCCGTCCTCGACGCCATGGAGGAGCCCCAGGAGCAGCCCGCGGGCCGTAAGCGTAAGGAGGGACTCGAACTGCTAAATCCCCACCCGGAGTGCCTGGGCGAGATTCTGACTGAATACCCGGCCTTGCAGTGGCGTTACGAGACCTTCCGCCGACTGATGGTCGACACTGATTACATCGATCGCCGTCACGCGCAGCTCGCCCTGTTCCGCGAGGCGGAGCGGGAATACGAAGCGAATACCGGCGAACGCATCGCACACTGGCAGAGACGCCTGCTGGCTCGCTACTCGCGCAATCTCGCCCTGGCCGGCAACGAGCTGAGCGCCGGCATTTACGACCTGACCGTGGCAGGTCGTGGGGTCGCCGATGATAACTACGCATGGGAAGTCTGGGAGGCGGCAAGCCGGTATCCGGCCCAGCAAGAGGAAAGCGATATCCAGACTGTGAAGATCTCAGGCGAAGAAGTCTGGATCAACACCCGCCGCATTCGCCTTCGTCGCCGGCTCGCCAACCCCAAACAGAAGCTTCGCCCCTACGGCCTTAAGAAGCGCAAAAAGGAACGCGCTCCCGGCGAATGGGCCAGCCAGTTGAACGGCGAAGGAATCTGCTCGTATCCGCCAGAAGACATGGTGATCGAGGACTACGGGCGATTCCTCAAGAAGAAGGGAAAGAGCATCCTCTCTGAGGAGCGCACCCGGGTGGAGCCCTTCACCACGTCCATTCTCGATGGGATCGATATGCGCGAGACCGTCCGTCGGTGGTACGAAGGCCGTATCTACGTGAGGCAATTCCAGAAGGTCCACGGCGACGTGGGCGCGGTGGTGGTCATTTTCGACGAGGACCGGGACAACCGCTACACCTACTTGACCACGTGGCTTGGCGAGAACCAGAACGAGTCCGATATGGCATTCTATTCGACGTTCCCGTTCGATCACATGGTCGGGCCCGGCATCGGGCGCGCCGAGTACGGTGGCTTCCTCATGACACTGCCTCCCCGCCGCATGTACGACGTCTGGCAGGACCCCGATTACGAGTTCGCCGAATCCAAAAGTGAACGCCTCCTGCTCGCCGCCCTCGACTACTCGATCGAGCGCCACGTCGTCTATGTGGCTGCAAAGCCCCCGCGCTCGATTTTTAAGACCATGGCGGCCAGGATGGGACGAACGATCGTTTATATCCCCATCGGCCAGCTTTCGCCGCTGTCGCTCAAAAAAATCCGAGTAGTGCACGTGCTGGACGGATACGACAAGCGCGAGATCGCAAAAGACTACCTGTGGTGAGAACCGCAGTCATGCCACGGCCTCGAGGCTTCGAACCTTGGCCGACAGCGTGGTGCGCTTCAACCGCAGCATTTCTGCGGCTGCCTTCTTGTTCCCGCCCGTCTTGCGGAGAGCCTGCTCGAGAATGCTGCGTTCGATCACGGCCAGCGTTTGTTCGTAATCCAGGCCATTGTCGGGCACGGCGACCACGGGTTCAGGAGCGGTGCCGGCGACCGGGATCGGGCTTCCGGCCAGGTGAAAATCCTCAACCCCGAGCGAGCAACTTTCCCCGCTTAGGGCCACCGCCATTTCTACCGCATTCTCCAATTGGCGCACATTTCCGGGCCAGGAGTGCGCGCACAGCCGGTCCAACGCATCGGGTGATATGGCTTTCGACGGGATACCTTCGGCGCGGCAGATCTTGTCCACAAAGTGCTCTGCCAATATGGGCACGTCACCCGGGCGGCGCCGCAGCGGCGGCATCTCCAGCGGCACTACATTGAGCCGGTAGTAGAGGTCCTCCCGGAATTTTCCCTGCGCGGCTCGCGCAGCGAGATCGCAATTTGTCGCCGCGACCACACGAATATCGAGGTGGATGGTCTCCGTGCTCCCAAGCCGCTGCAGTTCGCGCTCCTGTAACACCCGGAGCAATTTGGACTGCAATTCCAGGGGCATCTCCCCGATTTCGTCCAGGAATAGTGTCCCTGCCTGTGCCTGTTCGAAGCGTCCGGCGCGGGATTGAATAGCCCCCGTAAACGCACCCCTCACATGGCCGAACAACTCGCTCTCCAGCAGGGTTTCCGGAAGCGCGCTGCAATTCACCGCCACCCACGGCCCGGTACGCCGGCTTCCCGCCAGGTGCACTCCGCGCGCGGCGAGTTCCTTTCCTGTCCCGGTCTCGCCTGTAATCAGCACCGTCGCTCGCCGCGAAGCCACCATATCAATGATTCGGTGGATCGCTCGCATCTCCGGGCTCTCTCCGACCAAAAGATGACGCCAGTCGCCATTTCCCGTTCCCAATACCTGTGGCGGTGTCATTTCTACTTCAGGCCTGAGATCGGCTGAATCCGGTAGAACTTTAGTGCCCGTGATACGGAAATCGTCTCTCCGCGGCTAAAGGGAACCGGACGCCCCGCCGATATGACATTTAGCAAAAATGGCGCTGTATGAGAGTCTATGACACGAATCTGACCGGTGCATCGGCCGCGGAAGCGGGCCGCACCCAGGAGTCGCAGAAAACGGATCGGAGCCAAACCGATCAGAAATCGTCCGCCACTGCGGCGGGAGGCGGCGATCGCGTTGAGTTTTCCGGTGCCCTCGGCCAGCTCTCCCGCGCGCTTGCCGCGGCGGACCAGAACCGTGCGAGCCGCGTGCAAGCGCTCGCGGTGCAATACCAGAACGGCCGCTACCGGCCGGATTCCCTGGCCACCAGCCGCGCAATGATCTCTGAGGCTGCACAGGCTGGACTCTAAGTGGGATGCCTGGCGAGCCCATCGTCGAAGACCTGGCTGGCGTACGGGCGCAGCTCGACGGTGCCTGTGACCGATTGGTGATGGCATCGGCAAATACACTGGATGCCTGCGCCGAGGACTTAGGTTCCGCTGTCCGCCAACTGGCCGATTGGCAGCCGAGGCTCCGCGCACATGCGGGAAATGCCGCGGCGCTCGAGGAGGCGTGGCGCGTGCGGCGAACGTTCTTGCGAGCTCAATCCCTACTCCAGAGCGCAGCCGATTTTCACAACAATTGGACTAGAGTGCGCGGAGCCATGAGCGGCGGTTACACACCTACCGGCGAGCCGGTGCCTGTCCGTCACACCGGCCGCGTGTTTCTACAGGCCTGAAACCAAGATGGCAAACCTGCTCGCATCCCTGATTTCCTCGGCTGATACGCTGCAAGCTTACGGAAGTGTCCTGGAAACTGCTCAGAACAACGTCTCCAACGCCTCGACACCCGGATACGCCAAACAGAGGACCAGCCTCTATGCGCTCCCGTTTGATCCCCAGGGCGGAGCTACCGGCGGCGTCCGCGCCGGAAAACTCGAATCGAGCCGCAACGAGTACGCCGAACAGGCCGTGCGCCAGCAGAACACGGCCATGGGCTATGAGCAGCAGATGGTCGACAGCCTGACGCCCCTTCAGGGTCAGTTCGACGTCAGCGGCGAACAGGGAATCCCTGCCGCTTTAAACAACCTGTTCCAAAGCTTTTCCGCCTGGGCGACTACACCCAACAACGACGCCACCCGCCAGACTGTCCTCGACCGGGCACAGCAGGTCGCTTCCGCATTCCAGCAGACATCCAATTCCCTGCAAGTCCAGGCGACCAATGCCGAGCAGCAGATCCGCCAGACTGTCGATCAGGTCAACCAACTCGCCGGACAACTTGCCAGCTACAACCACATCGCCCTTCAGGGCGGCAACAAAGATGATGCCGGTCTCAGCGCCCAGGTGCACGCCACCCTGGAGGACCTCTCTCAATACGTCGACATCACCACCACCTTCCAGGACGACGGCACCGTCAGCGTACTGGCGAACGGCGAAACGCCGCTGGTCCTTGAGGACAAGCAGTACCAGATCAGTGCCGGGCTGAATCAGCCGCAGGATCCCCCGCCCATTTATCCGAACGCCCCGGCATCGATGCAGATCCTGGGCTCCGATGGCAGTGACATTACCGCCAAGACCACGGGCGGCCAGCTTGGCGCTTTGCTTCAGGTGCGCGACCAGACGCTTCCGTCGCTCATGGGGGACGCCTACCAACCGGGCGGCCTCAATAGCATGGCGAAGCAGTTCGCCGATCGCGTGAACCAGATCTTGACCTCGGGCAACATCTCCGACGGTCCCCCTGCGGTCTCGGGCGTTCCGTTGTTCACTTATGACTCCGGCAACGATAACGCGGTGGCGCAGAGCTTGGCTGTGGACCCCGATGTGACCAGCGACAAGCTGGCGGCGATCGATCCCGGCCCACCATATGTCTCGAACGGTGTGCCCTTGGCCCTCTCGCAAATGGCGACACCGGTCCAGGACGTCGATAAAATCGACGGCGTCAGCTACAACCAGTACTACGGACAACTGGCCGGGCGGGTGGGCTCGCAGCTCAACGACGCCACCGATCGGCAGCAGGTACAGCAGTCCCTGCTGGCCCAGGCGAAAGAACTCCGCGATCAATATTCCGGTGTCTCACTCGATGAGGAAGCCACGATCCTGATCCAGTTCCAGCGGGCCTACCAGGCCAACTCGAGGTTCATTACGGTGCTCGATCAACTGACTCAAGCCACGATCGACATCCTCCAGCCGTAAAGGTGCGTGTATGATCAGCAATCTGACTCCTTCCGCCGAAGCGTTCCTCGCTAACATGAATCGGGTGCAGCACAACGTCGAGGAGGCCAGCCGCCAGGTATCCAGCGGTAAAAGGGTGAACATGGCCTCCGACGCACCGGACGAAATCGACTCCATCCTCCAACTCCACGCCGATCAGGCCCGAAATACCCAGATCGAAGCCAATCTGGGCTTGGCCGCAACCGACGCTCAAACAGCGGATGGTGCCCTCAATTCCGCTACCCAGCTCATGGACCGCGCGCGCGTCCTCGGAGCCCAGGGCGCCACCTTCACCGTGGATGCAACCGGCCGCCAGAGCATCGCCGAAGAAGTCCAGTCGCTCCTCGAGCAGATGGTCGCAGTCAGCCAGACTACCGTTCAAGGCCGCTATATTTTCAGCGGCGACCAGGACTCGGGCCCGGCCTATACCCTCGATCTGACCCAGCCGACCGGCGTCATCGCCGTCAATGACAGCACCGCCACCCGGCGAGTGGAAGACCCCGCAGGCGGTTCGTTCGCGGTCACCAAAGGCGCCTCGGAGATCTTCGATGCGCGCAACGACGACGGGACACCGGCTGACAACAACGTCTTCGCCGCCCTCAACAATCTGCGTCTTGCCCTGACTAACAACGATACCGACGGCATCAACGCCGCCGTCCAGTCAGTCCAGCTCGCGTCCAACCAGCTGAATACCGCCCAGGCCTTCTACGGATCGGTTGAGAACCGTATTCAGGACGCAACCAGCTACGCCAATAGCTTCGACCTCCAATTGAAAACCGAATTGAGTCAGAAGGTCGACGCAGACGTCACCTCCGCCGCCATGACCCTCAATCAGGGCACCATCCAGTTACAGGCCGCGTTCCAGATGGAGGCCAAGATGCCCCACACCAGCCTGTTCGACTACATCGGATAAGCCCCCCAAAAACGCTACGCGAACAGATGGGGGACGAACCGGCTCGTATTCGTGGTAATCGGCGAATCGGACTCGCGAATTCCCATGCCGCCCGCCGCGTTCCCGTCTTCGTGCCCGATCAGCCAGCTGCCGATCACCGGGTACGCCCCGTCCAATGGCTTGACCGTCGCCAGTTGCTGAAAAATGAATCCTTCGGCCCCATAGTTCCCACCGGTTTCGAAGTCGTGCCCGGGTTGGTGTACCAGGATGTTGGCCCCTTCCCGGCCCAAAAGCGGCTTCTTGACCCACGACATCATCAGCCCGGGTCCGTCGAAACTGGCCTCCAGCAAATATGGATGTCGCGGATAGAGCTGCCACAGAACCGGAAGCAGGCCCTTGTTCGAAAGCAGCATCTTCCAGGCCGGCTCGATCCAGATCGTATCCGCCCCCGCAATATGCTTCCCGAACTCTTCCCGCACCATCCACTCCCACGGATACAGCTTGAAAACCGCGCCCAGCGGGTGGTCGTCCGGACCCACGAAGCGTTTGCCGTCCCAACCGATCTCGTCGATTGGGAAAATCGACGCCTCCAGCCCGGCCTGCTGCGCCGTGTCCTGCAGATACGTCACGGTCATGCCGTCCTCGGCATCGTCCATCGAGCACAGATCGATCCGCCGGCCCGGCAAATAATCCGCAAGGCCTTTCCAGAGCGCCACCAGCCGTTCATGCAGCGAATTGAACTGGTCGTGTTTCGGAAACACGTCCTGCAGCCAATACCATTGCACCACCGCCGCCTCCACCAGCGATGTCGGCGTGTCCGCGTTGTACTCGAGCAGCTTGGGTGGATTGCTGCCGTCGTAAGCGAAATCGAAGCGCCCGTAGAGCGCTGGAGGTTCTGCTTCCCACGAGCTCTCGATCAGCGGAATCGCGTTGTCCGGAATCCCCATCCGCACATATAGTCGGTTGTCGATAATGTGTTGGGCAGCCGCCAGCGTCATCCGCTCCAGCTCGTTGGTCGCTGCCTCGAGCACATCCACTTCCTTGGCCGTGAACTCGTAATAAGCAGCCTCATTCCAGTAGACCTGCTCGCCCGTATGCCAGGTCAGGCCGGCTTCTTCTACCTTCTGTTGCCAGTTCGGCCGCGGCGAGATGCTGTGTCTGCGCATTCACTCCCCCGATCCCGACCCGTGCGCCGCACCCGTCGATCCGAATCCGCCACGCGTCACGCTGGACGAAGACGGCGCGCTGTAGCTGCCCGACGGGACGTGCGTCACCACACCGCCGCGCCTTACGAACGACCGATAGCTGTCGTAGTAGTAGGGATATGGATAGTGGTACGTCATCGGATACCACGATCCTCCCCAGTAATACCCGCCCTGGTTCACGGCTTCCTGGCAGGCGATCTCGTCGAAGTAAGCCGGCTCGCACGGATCTCTCCGTCCGCGCCCACAGGATGCCAGACCGACGGTAGCCACCACGGTCAGCGTGACTTTCGCGGATTTCTTCATTTCGGTATGAACGTGGATTCCACTCCGAAGCGCTTGTAATTGCTGTATGCAATGCGCAGGCGCTCGCGCTGCGGCCCGGTGCGGAAGTGCAGCGTGTCGTCCGCGTAGGTGAAGACCGGGAACCAATGCTTCCCGTCGATCGGTTTGCGGATCGTTGTGAAGCGCGGGAACAGGTTCTCGCTCTTCATCGTGCGAATCTGTGGCACTGCCTGCCCCTCCATCCGCACGATGTTGTATTCCTTCTTGTCCACCCACAACATGCCGTCGAAAAAACGCTGCCCCTGCAGAATCTGCCGCGGGCGCACCTGCAGAACCCAGCAATCCACCCCGTCCATGGTTTCTTCGCCGCGGAACTTCGACTCGTAGTTCCACAGCCGGTCCTCGGTCAGCACGAGCGGCTGAATATTCCGGATATCGGCGAAATCCTCGTCGGTAAGAATCAGGTTCTTGAGGCTGCTCTCCGCCCGGCCAATGAGTTGCTCGGTGCGGTCGTGCTGCGGCGAGAAAATGACGTCCCGTGTTTCACGGTACATCCCCCGCGCCGACCCGTGATCGTCCAACTCCTCGAGCGTGACCACCTGCCGGTAGGTGTACTCGTTACGCTCGGTCTCGGTCTCGGTTTCGCGATGCGCTACCAGCCTCGCCAGGTTCGGCGGCGGCTCCTGCCCGAACAGGGCGGTCGTCAAAAGCACGGATGCTAGAATGAGCGCGATGGCCAGGACGTCCGGCGGCTTTCGCGCCGGCCTGCTGATCGGCTGGACGGCGCTGTGCGTGGCGGGCATCCTGTACGCGCGGTCGAAGAACATTCCAAGCTGGGCGGCACTGCCGGCGCTGGCCGCCTTCCTTATCGAATACCCATTCTATCTGGTACCCGCGTTTCCGGAAGCCCGCGAACGCGTCGCAGGCGGCGCTCTGCCTGGTTTCCTCGTGGCGTCAGCCGTTCTCCCCTATCTGGCATGCTGCTTGGGTGCGGTCCCGTTCCAATTCCTGAGCCTGGTCAAGCTTGCCGCGCTGGCCCTGGCCCTGGGTCTCTGGTATCGCGTCTTCCCGCGGCATCCGCTGACAGACATAGCGTTCCTGGGGACCGTGGTCGCAGTCAAACTCGGCCGCTACACGGCCGGCGTGTACCCGGTGCCATTTCGCGGGATCGAAATCGGCGTGCTGGGCGACCTGGCCCTGTTCCAGATCGCAGTCCTGGTGCTAATGCTCGAGCGCAGAGTGCCGGAAACCGGGTACGGCCTTTGGCCCACCGTCAAGGATTGGCGAATCGGTGTCCTTCACTTTCTCTACTTCGCGCCCCTGGGTCTGGCGCTCGGGCTGGGGCTCAGGGCGGTGCATTTCGCGCGCACTACCGATCCGCTGCGGCTGGCGCTGTATTTTCTCGGATGGCTGACGGTACTGGCGCTGGCAGAGGAGTTCTTCTTCCGCGGCGTGCTGCAGGGGTGGCTGGAGGAATGGATGCGCAGTCCGGCGGCCGCTCTCGTTGCGACGTCGATCGCATTCGGCGCCGTACACCTGTGGTTCCGGCAGTTTCCGAATTGGAAATGGGTGGCCATCGCCGGAACGCTTGGCTGGTTCTGCGGGCGCGCGCGGAACCGGGCGGGGAGCATTCGCGCGGGAATGGTGACGCATACGCTCGCGATTGTGGCCTGGCGGGCGTTCTTCGCGTAGTCGAAACTTCCTGGCCCACATGGTATGCTTTTCCGCTACATAAGTCCGAAACCATAAGCGCCATGACGAAGGGGCTGGATGGCAATCTGTGGTTTGTAAAAACCCCACTCTTCAACACAGGAGGCTCCATCCTAAAGGAAGTGATCAGCCAGCCGGATACCGCTCTGCCTGTCGTGATGCCGAAAATCGAAGATACCGGGCGCTGACCGGTGGCTTAGGCAGCCACGAGACTTGTGGAGTGCGCCCGGCGCCGTTCGCACAACCAGGGATAATGGCGCCGGGTCGGGAACCTGCCCCGCGCGCGGTACAATCCGATTTCTATGGCAAAACTCGGATTTCTCGGACTCGGACTGATGGGCTATCCCATGGCGCGCAACCTTATGCGCGCTGGCAACGACGTGGCCCTATGGTCGAACACGACGGACAAGGCCCGGAAACTGGCATCGGACGAGAATGGCCGGTTCTGCGGCACTCCGAAAGACGTGGCCACGAACGCCGATGTCATCTTCCTATGCGTGGGCGACAGCGAAATGGCGAAAACCGTCACCCTCGGCCCGGCAGGCCTGATCGAGGGCGTCCGCCCCGGTTCGGTTGTGGTGGATTGCAGCACGATCGGCGTAAGTGAAAGCCGGAGCATCGGCAAAGCGCTCAAAGCCAAGAACGTCGACTTTCTCGACGCTCCCGTGACCGGTTCCACTCCCGGGGCCGAGAGTGGCAACCTTACTTTCATGATCGGCGGCGACGCGAGTGTCTTCGAACGTATCCGCCCTCTGTTGGAGCCGATGGGCAAGAAGCTCTACTTCTGCGGGCGGGCCGGCATGGGGCTGCAAGCCAAGCTCACCCAGAACCTGATCCTCTCCAATATCCTCATGGCCTTTAACGAAGGTATGGTCTTGGCCGCCAAAGGAGGGATGGATCCCAAGCTAATGCTGGAGATTCTCGACAACAGCGCCGCCAAGAGTGGACTCATCAGTTACAAGGCGCCTTTTGTTTTCGCCCGAAACTTTACCACCAACTTCAGTGTAAAGTGGATGCACAAAGACATCGGTCTCATGCTGGAATCGGGACAGGAGCTTGGCGTGCCCCTTCTCTTGACCGGTTTGACCCGTCAACTTTTTCAGACCGCCATCTCGGCCGGCCATGGTGACGAGGATATCTGCTCCACAATCAAGGTCTTGGAAGATCTCGCACAGACCAAGGTGGTGCCTAAGTAAAAAATCTCCAAAAAACTGTTGATTCCAGAAATGGAATCTACTATTATTGGAATCAAGCCGGGGAGGCAACTCCCACCAAAGCGAGACTAACCTCTAAATAAAAGACCCCTGAAGCAATCCTCCCCGGCGCCCGAAAGGGTTGGGTCTTCCGAAAAAAACCACAGAACGAAATTTACGGTTCTATGAAATTGTGTAGATGCGCACAATTCCACCGCCGGCATTCCCTGGCGAATCCCGCCCGCAAACCCCACCTCCCCAGGTCGGAAAATCGCCACCGCATGCTATTATCGACGATGCGCCAATGAAAACGCTGACGATTCTGGGGTGTACTGGGTCTATCGGAACCAGCACCCTCGACGTCGTCCGGCGCAACCGCCACCAGTACCGGGTGTACGGCCTTGTCGCGGGACGTAATATCGAGCTTCTTACCCAACAAATCCAGGAATTTCGCCCCAGAGTCGCGGCTGTCGCAACGTCTGACGGATTGACACGTCTTTATGAGAGTCTCCTCTCCAGCGGTATGGCCCGAAAGGATTGGCCGGAATTGTTGGCGGGAGGGCAAGCTCGCGTGGATTGCGTACGGGTCGGCGAAGTCGACACCGTGATCTCGGCGATCGTTGGGGTCGCCGGGCTCGAGGCCACCTACGAAGCGGTCTGCTTGGGCAAGACGGTGGGCTTGGCGAACAAGGAAGTGCTGGTTTCGGCAGGGGCGCTGGTAATGGAGGCCGTTCAAAAACACGGAGGCGAGTTGCTGCCGGTCGACAGCGAACATAACGGCGCCCATCAATGCCTCCGCGCCGGCAATCGCGCTCAGGTTTCGAAACTGATCCTCACCGCCTCCGGCGGACCGTTCCGCAACACCGCGGCTGCCGACCTGGCGTTTGTGACTCCGGAGCAGGCTCTGAATCATCCAACCTGGAGGATGGGCAACCGAATCACGATAGACTGTGCCACCCTGATGAACAAAGGATTCGAGGTGATCGAGGCGTGCTGGCTCTTCGATTTCGCGCCGTCGCAAGTGGACGTCGTGATACACCCGCAGTCTACGGTGCACGCCATGATCGAGTTTTCGGACGGAAGCGTGCTCGCTCAAATATCGGCGACCGACATGCGCATGCCCATCCAATACGCGCTGACCTATCCCGACCGCTGCGAGGCGCCGGTGCCGAAAATCGACTGGTCCCAAGCCCGTCACTGGGAGTTCTCGGCTCCGGACCACGAGAAGTTTCCCCTCCTCCGGGTGGCTTACGACTGCCAGGAAGCGGGAGGTTCGGCCACGTGCACACTCAATGCCGCCGACGAGATCGCAGTCGAAGCGTTTTTGCACGGCCAAATCCGGTACCCGGCCATTCACGAAATTGTTAAGGAAACCCTGGATCGCATTCCGGCGCGGACACCACGTTCGATTAACGATATTCTGGAGATTGACAGAGAATCGCGAGTTCTCGCACGCGAGCTGGTGACGGCGCGCGCCGCAAGCACCGTGACGGCTTGAGGCCCTATGCTGCTTTTTGGCGAAAACGTATTGTGGCTGCTGGTCCTGATCGGGGTCATGATCATGATCCACGAGTTGGGTCACTTTTGGGCAGCCCGCTTCTTCGATGTTAAAGTGGAAGCCTTCAGTTTCGGATTTGGCCCCAGACTGCTCGGTTTCCGCCGCGGCGACACCGACTACCGCTTCTCGCTCATCCTTCTTGGCGGCTACGTCAAGATGGCCGGGGAACAGGTCACCGACGAAAACATCGACGACCCGAGAGCTTACCTCGCCAAGCCCCGGTGGCAGCGGCTGATTATCGCTTTTGCCGGTCCCGCGATGAATGTGATCCTCGCGGTCGGCCTCTTGACCGGCCTCTACATGGTCAAGTTTCAGAAAATCGCCGACGAAGACCTGCAGGCCGTTATCGGTCACATCATGGTGGACTCCCCCGCCGCCAAAGCAGGCATTCAGGACAACGACCGCATCGTACGGCTGGATGGCAAAAAGAATCCCACTTGGGACGACGTCGTGCTCAAGGAAATTGCCAGCGCCTACCGTCCGATGCACCTGACCATCGAACGCAGCGGCAAGTACTTCGATACCGAGGTCACGCCGACCCTGCTGGAGCGGACCGGAATGGGTTCGGCCGGTTGGGATGAGCGCGGACAGATTCAACTCGGCGCGGTCGAGCCCGGCATGCCCGCCGAAAAAGCAGGCCTCAAAAAGGGCGACCTGCTCGTGTCCGTCAACGGCCAGCCCATTCACTCCCAGATCAAGTTCCAGGAGATCACCAAGAATAGCGGCGGCAAGCCGATCGAAATCGAATTCCGCCGCGACGGGCAGGGCCACGTCGTCTCCGTCCAGCCGGTCTATTCCAACGCGGACGGGCCCGCGCGCTGGATGATCGGCGTTATCCCCCAGCAGAAATACCACTTCATCACTACCAAGCTCGCGTTCCCGGCCGCGCTGGGAGAATCGCTCCAGGAGAACGGAAAGAGTGCCACTCTGCTCTTTAATGTCATCAAGGGCATGATCGAGCGGCGCCTCTCCACCAAGAACCTCTCCGGACCGATCGGTATCGGGACCATGGCGGGAGCCGCGGCACGCGAGGGCCCCAGCGAGTTCTTCCAGTTGATGGCCGTCGTCAGCCTTCAACTGGCTATCTTCAATCTGCTGCCCATTCCGATTCTCGACGGTGGGCAAATTGTCATGCTGCTCGTGGAAATGGTCATGCAGCGCGATCTTAGCCTTAATGTGAAAGAACTCGTATTCAAGGTGGGGTTCGTCTGCATCATGCTCATCGTGGCGTTCGCGATCTATAACGACATCTCCAAGATTTTGCCCGCGGGGGGCTAGGGAGCGCCTCGCCGCCGATGGCTGAATCCGAGCGGTATTGATTCTCATCTGCTAAGCTGATCCCCGAATGCACTGTAGCTGCGTCCGCCAGACCGATCTGCCCCACATAACGCGCCTGTTTGCGGACGTCCTGTATCATCCCGATCGCACCGCGGCCTTCTACCAATATCCGATTCGAGACCTGAGTGCCTTTCGGGCCGCGGCAGCCGCCGTGGACATGTCCCCCGAGCGGCGCGCCGCCCTAATCTCGGCGTTACATGTGCAAAACCCCGTGAGTCCGGCTCTGCAGCGGTTGTCGCGTCCCGGATGCGCGGCCGTGGTCACCGGACAGCAAGTGGGCCTGTTTTCAGGACCCTGTTACACCATTTACAAGGTGCTGCATGCCGTCAAGCTTGCGGATTGGCTCACCAAAAACGGCGTGGACGCCGTGCCGGTATTCTGGCTGG
>Ga0335077_10004348_pt1 | contig 17271 bp, 14 predicted proteins | sample Lox_Sample_31_FD_207151 | JGI IMG/M metagenome (GOLD analysis project Ga0335077, IMG submission 207151) | Soil microbial communities from Loxahatchee National Wildlife Refuge, Florida, United States - Lox_Sample_3.1 | ecosystem: Environmental > Terrestrial > Soil > Wetlands | place: USA... | reverse complement strand
GATAGCACGCTCGGTGCGCGCGGCCGTGGCGGCTCTGCCGCCGAAATTCCGAATCGCTGTCCTGCTGCGGTATTTCGATGAATTGTCCTATGAGCAGATGGCCAAGGCTCTCCATTGTTCCATGGGACAGTGGCTTCCAGGCTGAGCCGCGGGCATAAGATTCTGGCTGAGCGGCTGACGGGATTCAGATCGAGCACGGAATGATGTTGACGAGGCACCCTTCACCACGGCTTGCGGCCTACATCGACCGTCAACTGCCCGCGCGCAAGGCGCGGCAAACCGAGATCCACTTGGCAAACTGCGCTCATTGCCGCGCCGAGTGCGAGCAAGTCAGGCTTGGTATGTCGGCCTTGGAACATCTTCCCGTGATCGAGGCGCCTGCGGAGATCTGGGCGGCCATCGAGCGGGCATCTCAGCAACGCCCCGCTCGCCAACCGGTAATGTGCGGGCGATGGCGCCTGGCCTTTGCCGCACTGTTGATCCTGGCCCTTGTGGGCGCTGTCTACTGGGCCTTGGGAAACCGGTCCGGAATCCGGTGGGAAGTGGTGCGGCTCGCCGGCTCACCGGTTGTCGGCTCGCAACGCATTCAAGCAGCCGGCCGGATTGGAGCCGGGGAGTGGATCGAAACAGATTCCGGGTCGAGCGCCACCGTCAGGATTGGCGAGATTGGTTCGGTGGAGGTGGAACCGAATACGCGGCTGCGTGTGGTGGTGGCGCGACCGGCCGAACACCGGCTCGCGCTCGCGCACGGAGAAATCCGCGCCAAGATCTCCGCGCCACCCAGGCTTTTCTTCGTGGACACAGCGGCAGGCACCGCCGTGGATCTTGGCTGCGAGTACGCCCTCAAAGTTGACGCGGACGAGTACGGCCGGCTCCAGGTAACAAAAGGCTGGGTATCGTTTCAGTGGAGGGACCTGGAGTCACTTGTTCCTGCCGGGGCGAGTTGCCGGACACGGGCGCAAGCCGGACCGGGCATTCCGTACTTCGACGACGCGCCGGAGAGTGTCAAGCAGGCGCTGGAGAGGTTCTCCTTCGAAAAAGGCGGAGATGACGACCTGAGCATCATTCTGGCCGGCTCTCGCGTGCGCGATACCCTCACGCTCTGGCATCTGCTCTCGCGCGTGCCGGCGGAGGATCGGGGGCGGGTGTTCGACCGGATCGCCACTCTGACTCCCCTCCCCGCAGGAGTGTCGCGCGAGCAGGCTCTGAAATTGGATCCGCAAACACTAAAACTCTGGAAAGAGGAGTTGGCCTGGACGTGGTAAATCGGGAAGAAAACTCGCGCACGTGCGTCTAATGATCCCGAAAGGAGTTTTTCGATGTTGCGACTCGGTATCGCGGCCTGCGCCCTGGCGGTGTTAGCGCTCGCGGAGGGGTTTACTTTCAATCTCGCCAGCCCGGTGGCCTCCCAGGATTTTCATGCCAAAACCGCCGCTTTCGTGTTTCGCACCCAAGGCTGCGCGGAGCCTGCCAAGGCACAAATCAGCGGCACTGCCGAAGGCATCGTAAATGGCGTTCACAAGTCCGTTGCTCTCAAAATCGTGTCGATGTCCAAGCCCGGCGTCTACGCCGTGTACCGGGAATGGCCGGCTGAAGGCGAGTGGCTGGTGAATCTCAAGGGCACGTGCTCCGATGCAAGCGCCGGCGCCATTGTGCCCATCGGCCCGAAGGGCTTCATTCGGGAGTCGTCCAAGATCCTGCAACATCCCGCCACCGAAGCCGAGATCGACGCTGCGCTAAAAGCCCTCACGGCCGGAGGCGGCAAATGAAATCCGTGCTTCTGCTCGCTTCCACCGCGGCGATTCTGGCTGCCGCCAGTACGAATCCTTCGCAGCCCGGCGGGCTGGTAATTCATGAATGGGGCACGTTCACCTCAGTTGCCGACGATGACGGCTCCGCCATGGATTGGGACGCCCTGGGCTGCAAGGACGATCTCCCCGGATTCGTCAACGACTACGGATATCGCGGCTTCAAGTGGAGACTACGGGGAACCGTGCGCATGGAGACGCCAGTGATGTACTTCTACAGTCCTCGCGAGTTGGATGTTCACGTGAAGGTGAACTTTCCGCGTGGCCTCATCACCGAATGGTACCCGCGCGCCGAGTACGAGGTTTATCAAAAAAGTCGAGATGGCGGCTTCATGCGCCGGCTAGAAGCGAATCTGAACGGAATCGATACCTCGCTTCGCAGCCTGACCGGGGCGATCGAGTGGAGGAATATCAAAGTTCAACCGGATAGCTCGCCAGCGCTGCCTGTGGAGAGCGGCCCGAGCCGCTATTACGCCGCGCGCGCAACGGATGCCGCTCCGATCACGGTCGGCGAGCAACACGAAAAATTTCTTTTCTATCGCGGTGTGGGGCGCTTCCCGGTTCCCCTTTCCGCTCGGCTGGCGGGCGAAGGAAAGATCGTCGTCGAAAACCGCGGCGGCTACTCCATTCCCACCGCAATTCTGTTCGAGAATCATGCAGGGCACTTAGAGTATCGCAATGCCGGCGCCATAGAAGGCGCGGTCACACTCGACCGGCCGTCGCTCGATGCTTCGCTTCCTGCGTTGCGGTCCGAGCTCGAGGCTGCACTCATCGCTCAAGGGTTGTTTCCAGCGGAGGCTCAAGCCATGGTGGAGACATGGCGGGACTCCTGGTTCGAGGAGGGCTCACGCCTGATCTATATTCTTCCGTCGCGCGCGATCGATACGATTCTGCCGCTCCAAGTGGAACCCATGCCGTGGCAGACCGCGCGCGTGTTCGTCGGGCGGATCGAACTGGTGACTCCTGAAACCGAGGGCGCGGTGGAAGAAGCCATAGCCAAAGAGGACTGGTCCGCCATCCATCATTACAGTCGTTTCCTGGGCCCGATTCTGGCGCGCATTTTTTCCGAGAGCTCATACAAGAAGGGCCAGGTCGACCAATTCCTGAGGAACAATCATGCAGCCCTCGACGCTGCGCGGTGCCGCTAGATAGTTACAGGTCGGGCCGGGCATCATACCCGGTCCGCACCTGGGAATGACTGATATTCCACGGCGGATTCGGCCCTGCCCGCTCATCGGGAAGATTAGATCGTTCATCAGGCTATTCAGTCCATCTATCAGGATTATCTTGGGTGCTCGGAGCACTACCCGGGACAATTGGAGCATGACGAAAACCGCCTCGGGTCTCTTACTGTCCGTTGTCATGATTTTCACCGCCGGCATGGCCCTCCACGCTCAATCGATCAATAGCGGCACCGTCACGGGTACGGTCACTGATCCGTCGGGAGCGGTGATACGCGGCGCGGTCGTCATGCTGCGGAACGCCATGACAGGTTACCAGCAGTCCGCTGCCACCGACGAAAGCGGTGCATTCCGCTTCAACAACGTGCCGCAAAACTCATACCAACTGACCGCGACAGCTCCGGGATTCAGCGCTGCCAGCCAGGAGGTCGACGTCCGCAGTTCCATTCCAATGAACGTCAATCTCTCCTTGAAGGTCGCCACAGGGGAGACGAGCGTAACCGTGGAAGCGTCCGGCGCCGTCGTGGAGAATGATCCATCTGACCACGTTGACGTTGACCGGGGCGCGATTATGAAAATCCCGGCCGTCGATCCAGCCGGGGGGCTCAGCCAAACCATCACCTACAGCACCGGAGGCGTCGCGGCCGACGCAAACGGCCTGTACCATCCTCTGGGTGACCACTTTCAATCGAGCTTCATTATCGATGGGCAGCCGATTAGCGATCAGCAGAGCAAAATCTATTCCACGCAGATTCCGATCAGCGCGGTGCAAAGCATGGAGGTCATTACCGGCACGCCCGATGCTGAATTTGGCGATAAATCGAGCCTCATCGCGCAGGTAACAACGCGATCCGGCCTTGGAGCCGGACGCGTGTTCGGCAACGTGGACGCATCGTACGGGTCTTTCGGCAACACCGGAGGGAGTTTTGGCCTCGGCTATGGTAACGAGAAATTCGGGAACTTCCTCGCCGTGGATGGCGTGCGGAGCGGCCGGTTTCTGGATACTCCCGAGCTGACTCCCTTCCATGACATAGGAAATAACCAAACCATCTTCGATCATTTTGACTACCAGCCCGGTAGCAAGGACGTTTTTCATCTGAACCTGTTCACCGCCCGCAACTGGATCCAGATCCCAAATTCCTACGATCAGTTGCCGCAGGATCAACGCCAGCGGGTACTTACCTGGAGCATCGCGCCAGGTTACCAGCATACTTTCAGTGCCCACACGCTATTAACCATAAACCCGTACATCCGGAAGGATCAGTTCAATTACTATCCCAGCCGCGACGCGTTCAACGATACACCGGCCACCCAAAGCCAGAACCGGCAGTTGCTGAATTGGGGCGTCAAGGCCGACGTCGCAACCACCAGCGGCCGTCACAATCTGAAGTACGGCGTGGATCTGAAACAGACGCGGCTGCTTGAGAATTTCGGGTTTGGTGTCACTGACCCGACTTTTAACTCCCCCTGTATTGACGCGAACGGGGCGTCGATCGGCGATCCCGCTCTGACTGATCCCACGCAGTGCGCCGCGGCGGGTTTTCAGCCGAACACGGCCGAAAATCCGAACGCCTCAGCGCCGTTTTCGTCCAGTCTGCTTCTCTACGACCTGACCCGCGGTGGCAGCCTGTTTGCATTCCACGGCACGCACAATATCAATCAGTTTGCATTCTACGGGCAGGATGACATTACGGCGGGCAACTTCTTGTTCAAGGTTGGTTTACGGCTTGACCACTACGATGGGATCACTTCGAAGACCGAACCGGAGCCGCGACTCGGGATTGCTTATAACATCAAGAAGACCGGAACGGTCTTGCGTGCGGCCTACGCCCGGACATTCGAGACACCGTACAACGAGAACCTGCTGCTGGCGAGTGCGACAGGCGCGGGTGGCCTCGCTCAGAACGTTTTTGGCTCGAACTCCGTACCTATCGAGCCAGGCTTTCGCAATCAGTTCAACACTGGTTTTCAACAGGCGATCGGGAAACTCCTGGTGATTGACGCCGATTATTTCTGGAAATACACGCACAACGCCTACGACTTCGGCACATTGTTAAATACGACCATCGCCTTCCCGATTGCCTGGCATAACTCGAAGCTGGACGGAGTGACCGGCCGCGTGAGTACAACGAATATTCACGGGTTCCAGGCCTATTACACCTTCGGGCACAACCGCGCGCGATACTTCTTTCCCGAGAACGGCGGGCTGATCCCGCAAGGAACGCCGCTAAACGGGAGTGTATTCCGCATCGACCACGACCAGGCATTCCAGTCCACGCTGAGTCTGCGGTATCAGCGGCCCAAAAACGCCGAATGGATCATTCTGACCTATCGTTTTGACAGCGGGCTCGTGGTGAGTGGCGTGCCCGACGCGGGTGCTGCCTTGGGTTTGACCCCGAACCAGCAGGTCACACTCGGCTTGGCCTGCAACGGAGTTTTCGCGACAGTCGCCAGCCCTTTGACGAACTGCGTAAGCCCGGATGGCTCCGAGGGAAAGGTCACGTCGAAACTCATCACCCTGCCACAAGGCGGATACGGACCGTTCCCGAGCCAGGAAAACGACGATCACAATCCGGACCGCGTGAAACCGCGCAATGTTTTCAATCTGGGCGTGGGAACCGACAATCTGTTGCACCGTGAAGGCCCGAGACGTTTTACGGCATCGCTCGAGATTGCGAACTTAACCGACAAGGTCGCCCTGTACAACTTTCTGTCCACGTTTAGTGGAACCCACTTTCTGCAGCCGAGAACCATTGTCGCCAAGTTCGGGTACACGTTCTGAGCTGCGACGAAACCCGAGACAGTTGATCGTTGAGGCCCACCATGTCACAGGAACAACGGGGCGTTTGCGGGGTCCGGTAGACGCCCCCTTCGATTACGGCTGGATGTAAGAAGTGATCCCGCACGTGAGCCGGACGTGGTCGCGGACGCGGCTGTGGTTCGACGGCCTGGACCACCAGGAGAATTACAACGGCCGCCGTTTTCACGATCTGATCCATCGCCTGCGGCCCTCCACGCTGATCAACAACCGCATCGGGCCCGCCGGCGACTACGATCCACCAGAACAGTTCACACCAAAGTTTATTCCTACCTGGCACGGGTCCCACGTTCAACAGAAATTGCCTCCCTTGCCGGCGTTGATGATCATGGTTGCGCTTCAGACAGAGTAATGCTTACGCGAGAATGGATTTCACGGCGTTGCCGGCGATGTCTGTCAGCCGGAAATGACGGCCCTGAAATTTGTAAGTCAGGCGCGTGTGATCGATGCCCAGGCAGTGCAGAATCGTGGCTTGCAGGTCGTGCACGTGGACCGGATCTTTGGTGATGTTGTAGCAGTAATCATCGGTCTCGCCGAGCGTCAGGCCGGGCTTAATCCCGCCGCCGGCCAGCCACATCGTAAAGCAGCGCGGGTGATGATCACGGCCGTAATCGGTCGCCGTGAGCCGCCCCTGGCAGTACACCGTCCGCCCAAATTCGCCGCCCCAGATCACCAGGGTCTCGTCCAGCATGCCGCGCTCTTTCAGATCCTGCACCAGGGCGGCCGATGCCTGGTCTACTTCCTTGCAGCGCTTCGGCAAGTCCTGCGGTAGTTTCCCGTGGTGATCCCAGTCGCGATGGAATAGCTGGATGAAGCGTACACCGCGTTCCGCCAAGCGCCGCGCCAGCAGGCAATTTGCCGCGAATGTGCCGGGCGTCTTCGCGTCTGCCCCGTAGAGGTCGAAGGTGTGTGCCGGCTCTTTGGAGAAGTCGGTTAAATCCGGCACGGAAGTTTGCATGCGGAAAGCCATCTCATATTGCGAGATGCGCGTGGTAATCTCGGGGTCGCCGAAGCCTTCGTAGTTAATCTGGTTGAGTTTGCTGAGAGCATCGAGGAAGCGCCGCCGGTCGGCGCCACTGAATCCCTCCGGATTCGAGAGATACAGCACCGGGTCGCCCACCGAGCGGAACTTGACGCCCTGATAGCGGCTGGGCAGAAAGCCGCTGCCCCAGAGCCTGTCATACAGCGGCTGCCCGCCGGTGCCTTTGCCGGGCGAGATCATCACCACAAACGCTGGCAAGTCTTCGGTCTCGCAGCCGATTCCGTACGAGAGCCACGCGCCGATACTCGGTCTGCCCGCGATTTGTGAGCCTGTCTGAATGAACGTCACCGCCGGATCGTGATTGATAGCCTCGGTGTGCAGGCTCTTGATAAAGGTGAGCTGGTCTGCGATTTTCGCCGTGCACGGCAACAGCTCGCTGACCCACGCCTCGGACTTTCCGTGACGCGCGAATTGGAACCTCGAGGGAACCACCGGGAAGCTTGCCTGCGATGCCGACATGCCGGTGAGCCGCTGGCCCATACGCACCGATTCGGGCAAATTCTGGCCCTGGAGTTCTGCGAGCCGGGGCTTGTAGTCGAACAGTTCCATCTGCGATGGCCCGCCCGATTGAAACAGGTAGATAACGCGCCTGGCCTTCGGCGGAAAATGCGGCAGTCCCGGCAATCCACCGTGCGCCTGGGTTGCCCCCCGGGCTCGCAACTCTGGTCCTAACAGGGTGGCAAGGGCTGCCACGCCAATCCCTGTGGCGCTGCGTCCAAAGAAATGCCGCCGTGTCAGCGCCAGGCCGGTTTCATCAAGTCCCATTTCCGTGCTCCCGATTATTGTTTCGTTACCGCTTCATCGAGGTTGAGCACCAGGCTGGCAATGCTGGTGTAGGCGGCCAGCTCACGCGTATCCAGTTTCCTGGGCTGCGGAGAGTCGCCGTGATTCACAAAGGATTTGGCGGACCTGCGATCACCTCGATACCGCACCTCGAAGCTACCCAATGTTTCGAGCAGTACCTGCATCTCCGCCGGCTTGGGAGGGCGCGCCAACACCAATTCGTAGGCGAAATCAATGCGTTCGCGCGGCTCTTTGCCGCCCTCGGTCATCATGCGCTCGGCTAGCTTGCGCGCGGCTTCCACGAATGTCACATCATTCATCAAATCGAGCGCCTGGAGCGGCGTGTTGGTCCTGGTCTCCCGTACCGTGCAGGTCTCGCGGTTAGGTGAGTCGAAATTGACCATGAACGGCGGCGCCACCGTCCGCTTCCAGTAGGTGTAGAGGCTCCGGCGGTACAAGCCTTCGCCACGGTCAGGCTTATAACCATCGCCCCCCGCCAGCTCCTGCCAGAGCCCCGGCGGCTGATACGGCTTCACCGAAGGCCCACCCAGCTTCTCGACGAGCAGGCCCGAAACTGCGAGCGCCTGGTCGCGAATCATCTCCGGCCCGAGGCGCAATCGCGGCCCGCGCGCCAGCAAGTGGTTCTCAGGATCCTTCTGCAGCAATTCCGGAGTGACCGCGGAAGACTGGCGATAAGCGGAGCTGGTCACGATGAGCTTCTGCAACGCTTTGACGTTCCAGCCGCGGTCCATGAATTCGCAGGCCAGCCAGTCCAGCAGTTCGAGATTCGTGGGCCAATCGCCTTGCGATCCGAAGTCTTGGACCGTCTTGACCAGCCCGGTGCCGAAATACATCTGCCAGAACCGGTTCACGGTAACACGCGCGGTGAGCGGATTGGCGCGGTCAACCAGCCAGCGCGCCAGGCCCAGGCGGTTGTTGGGCCATTCCGGGTTTAGCGGGGGAAGAATGCCGGGAACGCCGGGTGTGACCCTGTCGCCTGGATTATCGTAAGCTCCGCGTTTGAGCACGAAAGTATCGCGCGGTTTGCCCTCGGTCATCACCATTACCGTCGGAATAGATTCCCAGAAGCGCCGGCGCTCTTCGCGCGCAGCCAGCAACTGATCGCGCGCGCCGAATCTCCTTGGGAGCGCCGCGATCCAGAAAAGCGAGGGTTACTTTGTCGGCCTGCGCCTTCGTGCGCGATTCGGGCGGCATGGCGGCGATCTCACGAATGGCTTGCCGTACGGGAATGGTAGCGGCTTGCTGGGGAGTCAGCGCGATCCTGTAGACGCGCACGTCATCAATCGCGCCTCGGAAGCGTAGCCCGCCTCCCGCGCCAATGCGCAGCGGCAGCTTGAAGTCCATGGGCCAGGTCAGCTCATCGAAGAGGACGTTCAATTCCTGCGGCTCGCCGTTCACGTAAATGCGGGCGCCGGAAGCTTTCCGCTTCCCGTCATACGTCGCCAGCACGTGCTGCCACTCGTGGAGCTTCACAGGTTTCGCAGTTTCGACGCGCAGCCCAATGTCCGTCCACCGAAAAATGATGTGAAGCCGGATTTTTCCATCGATCAGATAGAGGCCGTGCCCCTGGCCTTCTAAGTAGTCTTCGTTATGCGAAAGGATGGCGCCTTTGTCGGACTCCGGCTTGATCCAGGCGGCGAAGGTGAAGGGCTGCAGGTAATTGAAATTTGCCGCGGCTCCGTCAGCCTCCAGGAAGTGCCGGCCATCGAACTGGCGCGCTTTGCCAGCCGGGCCGCGGACCACCGGCAAATCGCAGGCCGCCTCTCTTTCTGCGCATCCACTCACTTCGACGAGCGAGTGCCGGCCGGCCAGCCGCGAATCAAAGACCAGGCCTTCGGTTACGGTCCAATCCGGAGACTTGGACCGCGCCACCTTGCGCTCCCAGTTTCGCTGCGCTTCGATCCGCCTGGTCTCGAGCGACTGCCACTGCCCTTCTGCTTCCGCGACGTTGCGGTCCAGTTCGGCGAGCCGGCGCTGCTGTTCCTTAGTTGGCGCTTTGATGTACGGCTCCTCGTTTCCGAAGTTGTAGACCAGTCCTTTTTCCGGAACGTTGTTGAAATATGCGAACAGCTGGTAGTACTCCTTCTGCTTGATGGGGTCGTATTTGTGGTCGTGGCAGCGCGCGCAACCGACGGTCAATCCGAGCCAAACCGTCGAGGTCGTCTCCGCGCGGTCGGCCACATACTCGACACGAAATTCTTCTGGTACGATTCCCCCTTCGGCATTGCTGCGATGATTGCGATGAAAGCCGGTCGCGATCCGCTGGTCAAGCGTTGCGTTGGGCAGCAGATCGCCGGCGATCTGCTCAACGGTGAACCGGTCGAACGGCATGTTTCGATCGAAGGCGTTGATGACCCAGTCGCGCCAGCGCCACATGTCGCGTACGCCGTCGGTTTGATAGCCGTTGGTGTCGCCGTAGCGCGCGGCTTCCATCCAGCGGAATGCCATGCGTTCGGCATAGCGCGGTGAGGCCAGCAAGCGATCGACGACCTTTTCGTACGCGTGCGGCGATGTATCGTTCAAGAACGCCTGTATTTCGGCGGGAGTTGGCGGCAGCCCGGTCAGATCCAGTGCCACCCGCCGGATCAGGGTGCGGCGGTCCGCCTCGGGGGAATGCTTCAGCCCCTCGCGTTCCAACCGCGCAAGCACGAAAGAGTCGACTGCGTTGCGCGGCCAGTCCTTCTCCACCCTCTCGGGCGGCGGGCGCCGCTTCGGCGGAATGAACGACCAGTGCCGCTCCCATTGCGCTCCCTGCTCGATCCACTGGCGGATCAGGCCGATTTCACGGTCGCTGAGGGCCTCTCGACCCATGTACGCAGGCGGCATGCGCACCGCTTGATCCGTCGATGTAATGCGCCTGAAAACCTCGCTCTGCTCAGGATCGCCGGCAACGATCGCCTTGCGGCCTTTGCTTAACTCGATTTTCGCGCCCTCCTCGATGTCAAACCGCAGTTTGGTCTTTCGGTTTACGGCGTCGGGCCCGTGGCAGGTATAACACTTGTCGGATAAGATGGGGCGGATATCCCGATTGAACTCGACGGCGGCGTCTCCGGCCCGTGCAAGCAGCCCGATCTGGAAGCATAAAAAGGCTATACCGCGTCGCCTCATAAAACTCCCACGGAAACGCTGAGATCGCGCGCGACATCCTTTATATGAACGGGCATGACCATTCCGCTGAACGCAACTTAACATAGGTTGACGAACTTTTTATAGAAAAAGCGCAGAGTAACCGGGTCCATGCAGCCGCCGACATGAGGAGCCGCTCGCAAGTGGGAAGTACGGCTCTCCGATTCTTCAGCGTACGCGACCCTGTTGACCGCCTTAGAAGGTCGTGTTTGAGCCAATAGCTGCTTTCTGGAAGCGCTCGACTCCCGGTTCGATATCCGCCAGTGCCACGTGTGCGACAGCAATCGCTATGGCCTTAGCCTGCTGTCGAAGCGCCCGAATTGCGGGGCGGAAGTAGTAGTGCCCCAACGGCCATATCGTCGGACGTGGTCTTCAACGTCGGTCTGATTGAGCATTTTTACCGCCACAATTCGCTCTCATCTGGACCGCTTGCGACCCGGCGGCGTTCGCATCCTTTCCTACCCGACGCCCACGCCGCTATACCGCACATTCGCTTCCCGGCCGAACTGTTTCCCTGCTGAAAATTCCCCGATGAGCGCCCTCTGCACTTGCAGGAAGTAGCGCGGCATTTGGCGCTCGAGTGCGATCTGGACGAAGTGTGTCCTCTTTGGCCACTGCTGCTGACGCAACAGATGGTGATTGCGACCCAGCGATCCAGCAGCGAAGGATGCTGCAGAAACAGCTACCGACAATGTCCGTTAACGCTCACTGAAGAACTGAGAACACAGATCTACTTCAACTCGTCGGGAGGCGGAATGGACACGTCGCCTGTAGCTGCCCATTCAGTACCGCGAGTAAGTGTCGCCGCGAAACCCGCACCCTTCATCGCATCCGGATCATGGCCCAGTGCGGTCACGAATACACGCCCCTTGCCGTAATTCACCGTCCACAACATTGGTTGGTCCCGCCCGGGACCCGGAATCGGTTGCTTTTCGGCGGATCTGTATCGTGAATGGTCATCCCAGGCGGTGGCGAGCACGTGGTAGGCGCCTTCCGGCTGCCACTTCAGGTTGGCGTACAACTCATCGTTCGACTGTTCAAAGGAGGCCTTCATGCCCCGCGTGATCGGGTGTTCTTTGTCCTTGATTTCCACTGTGAAATCGTGGCGCGCGGAGTGATGTCCGTTGTTCGGCCGCCAATTCGCGCCGCACATCTTTTCATATTCGTCCCAACCATCGAACGCAGCCATCGCAAAGTGATAAACCACCAGCCCCTTGCCGCCGCGCACGTAGTTCAACAATGCTGTGTCAGCACGTTCACCCCAGCGGAGTTCCGGCTGCTTCTTGTCGTAGTAGTTCAGTATGACGACATCGTAGGGCGCGAGCGTCTCCGGGCCGGCACCGCGGTATTCCTCAGTGACCCGCACTTCGAACCTTCCTGTGTCCTCCAGTAGCTTGCGCAGCACCGGCGTGGTAGCGCGCCAATCGTGTCCGTTCTGACCCGTGATGATCAACACCTGGATCTTGGCTGGTGGCGCTTGGGCACACGCAAGCGCAATGGCGCACATCCATAACGTACAGAGTGCGAGTGATCTCAAAACGGCCTCCTAATGACACTGCGATTTTACCGCCTTGCGACACAATGCTCCAGACTTCAATTCGGTTCATGATGCCGGACCTCGGCACCGGCCTCAATTTCCCCACAACCCCATCGAAGACTAGAGCGCCTGTGTGTCGCGAGACTGCGTCGAATATCTAATGGGATGGTTCGCGGCCGGTGAAGCCGCGGCGGTCCAGAAGTTCAGCTCTAGGAATTCCCGCCGGGGAGTCTTCGCGAGCGGTTCCATCTATGGCAACCGTTGCTTCGCGTTCGCCGGACTCTGAATGGTCTGCAACAGACGCAGCATCTCTTCTGACGCTGGGCCGTCGTGGGCACGGTTCAGCACGCCGTAGCTCTCCAGATCACCGAATTTCCGAGTGTGCCCGCTGAGTTGAGTCCCGTTGAGCGGCCAGTAGCACCAATCCAAATCCGTTTCATGAAGAAACCGAATGAAGTTACGAAACCAAAATCCTTCCCGGGTTGGATCGGAACTGTCCAGGCAACGCGGTTCCTGGCAGGTTCCGAACTCGCCGATCCACAGCGGCGTTTCGGATTTCTGGCGAAGGAATGCCCACTTCGACTCCACCGCCTGTAAGTAGTCGTCGTAAGTGCGGATGCCTTTGTGACTGAACGGGTAGTCGTGCGCAGAGTAGACCAACCGATCTGCCACCTTCAGTTTCACCGGCAGACGAGCGAAGCCGCTGAGGTCGAGAGCGTAGTCGATGCCCTCGACAAAGATGAGCAGATTCGGATTCTCGGCGAGAATTGCGTTGCCTGCACGCTCGGCGGCTGCGTGCCAGTCGAGCGCGGGATCCTTGCCACCCCAGGTGGCGCCGAATCGCAGCTCGTTGCGCAAGTCCGCGCCAATCACCGCCGGTTGATTCTTGTAGCGCCGCGCCATGAAGCGCCAGTCGGCCAGCCAGCGTTCTTCCGGATACGCAGGGCTGTGCCAGAGTGCGTTGCCATCGCCTTCATAGCAACACCAGTCGGCCCGGCTTACATGATTGTCAAGGATCGTGTACACTCCCTCACGGGCGAGCGCATCGACGGCCAGATCCAGAACCTCCAACGCGCGCTTTCCCTTGAGTGCGGGATTCGCGGCGATCGCGTAGTCCGGGACCACCGGGTTGGTTTCCACGAGTTCGTTCGACCACGGGATGCGGACGCTGTTGAAGCCCATGGTCTTCACCTCATGCGCGATAGCGGCGAGCGGGCGATAGGCCAGGCCTCCCACTGAGAATTCGATGTTATCCGCACCGTACCAATTCACACCCGCCAGTTTGACGCGCTGGCCCTTCGCATCCACAATCCAATGATGCGCGGTGTGGAGCGGCAATTCGCCGGCCGGCGCATTCCCGAGGGCGGCGCAGAAGAGCACCGGGACGATGGATTTAACCACTTTGTCGATGGCATTGCGGTCAATTGAAGTCGGCATCGTTGGCACCGCAGTAAGCCAGCGGCGGGGGCGCCGCGCCTGGGCAGAACGCTGTGAGCCGGCCTTTCAGGCCGTCAAACACTTGTCTTCCACGTCCACAGGCGCTGCGGCTTTGATACGGGTGGAAGTAAACAGGAATCGTCCTGCAATCGCCGCCCCGCCGACGGCGACCGCCGCAAGCACAAACGCCGCCGAGTACCCGAAATGCTTCGCCACTCCGCCGGCGACAAAAGAACTGACTCCGACGAACAGGTCCACAAAGGCGCTTAGAACTCCCACCGCAGAGCCACGTTCATTGCTGGGAATCTTGCGCAGCACCGGAGCTACTGTCGAAGACCACGGGAATGAGAAGCCAAATCCCAGAACCCCTGCCGCACCAACGGCGAGCGCCGGTGAGGGCCCGATAGCGAGCGTGCCCAAACCAAGCGCCATCAGTGCCAGCCCGGCGTAATAGGTGATCGATGGGTTAATGCGGTCCGGCAGCCCGCCCAAAAAGAATCGCGACAGCAGAATCAGCAGGGCGTAGGCGGAGAATGCGACGGGTCCTGAATTCCCGAATCGCGCCAGATGCAAAACGAGAAAGCCCGTGACCACCGGATACTGCACGTTTACCAGTCCCACCGCAATACCTGTAGGCACAAGCGACCTTGGAAACCATCCTCGCCGCCGGTTGTGCACCGCAGGTTTGTACTCTTCCGGGATCCGCGACACGATGGCAAGTGCCGCCAACGCGGCGATGAACTGTGCAAACGCCGCGTGTTCAAACGAGCCCAGCCATTGTCCAATGACCGGTCCGACGGAAATCCCGCCCCAAATGCCACTGCTGAGGTAGCCCAAGGCCTCGCCGCTGCGGTGAATTCCGGCAGCTTCCACGGCCCATGCCGCCGCGCCAGTATACAAACAAGCTTCACCCAGCCCTTGGAGAGTCCGGCCCAGGTAAGCTCCCGCAATCCCCATCGGCAGCAGGTAAACTGCCCCTGAAGCGGCGCAACTGGACAAGCCTGCGAGAAATACGATTTTCCGTCCCCGGCGATCGGCTAAAGGTCCTGATATCAGACGACTAGCCAGGGCAACGAACGAAAAGACACCGATCACCAGCCCGACCGTTTGATCGGATCCGCCGAGTTCGTGGCGGACATGTGGCCCGATCAGCGGCAGCACCGTTCCGATGCCGAGAAATCCTAGAAATGTGGCCCCAATAAGTACCCAAAAGCGGGCGCCTAATGGATTCCGAGACCCCATCTTTATCAATTGTACTTTGAATCACGATCTATTCGCTTACCAGCATTACAGTTCTTGCCAGTAGCCTGCGCCCTATGATCGTCTTCTGTTGTGCGAGCGTAAACCTCCCCGCCGCAACGCCGCTCTTCATTTTTTGATGATGGTGAGCACGCCCGCGTTGGCGTCCACGACTACGTGATCGCCTGTTTGGATGGCTTCAAACGGACTCCGCTCCAGGTCCGTGATCATGGGGATCCCATTGACGATGCAACCCAGCGCAGCCAGACTGTCCACTTCCAGATTGACGAATGCTGCCGGCGCATTTCCTTCAAGTCTGGCCAGGTTCAGCACCATAGGCGTGGCCGAAGAGCCCTTGGTAGAGCGGATGACCAGCACTCTGCCGCGTAGAGACTGCCCCTCAAGCGGGTGGCCGACTGCAATGACTTTTCCGCTCACCGGATCCACTTCGCCCCAGAAGGAGAGCACGCTATCAGAAACTAAGGCTTCGCCCGCGGCGCACCCTCTGGCTACCACGCGGCCTTTGACTTCCAGAACCTCACTCATCTCCGAGCCACTTCCCAGCTAGTGCGGCACGGATACAAGCCTCCGTGGAGGCCACGATCACTTCGGCGCCGATCATGCTCCGTGCGTAGTGCGCCTGCTTGAATCCGTGGGTCACGATCCGGCGGGCCGCAATGCGCATGTTGGTGGGGCAAGTGTCGCAGAGGATTTTCCCGCCGGCCTCCTCGATGATCTTCGTGTATCCCATGGCATCGGCGTTGGCCTTGGTGCCGCGGGCCGTGTCCACCCATAACCTTACGCCATCGGCCACACGCTGGTTCTTGAGCAGCGAAGCAATTTCGGCGATCTCGCGGATGGATGCGTGCGGGCAGCCGAGAATGACCGCATCGATCTCGTCGCCGGTATGGTCCCGCAGGGACGCGTAAGTCTCGCGCAATGTCGCGTCTGTGAAGCTCACGAAATCCGCGGGTACCTCGCCGTGAAAAGCTGCTTCGAGCGTGGGCGCTTCGGGCGTGATACCGGCTATGTGGCACATGGTGACGCCGCCTGAAGTGGCCAGGGCAGCGCAGAGCTGCTTGGCTTCGTCCTGCGAGGGCCTCCGCACGCCGTTGAAAACCGGGATGCCAAGCCCAGCCAGCTTGCCTGCGAAGTAGCCCAGCGCACCCCAGTCGGTCGGATGATTCAGCGCAGCGGAGACCTCGACTCGCAACGTACCCTTCCGGTTCTCCGGCAACAGCACGCCAAATTCTGGCACGAGGCCAAGCAACGAAGCCGCGATCGCGCTTTCGCTGCCGTGCCGCGTGGTTCGCGCGCCCAAGATGGAATTGGCATACACCACCGCGGAGGACTCCGTCCACGCACACACTTCACCTTTGAGCGGCACGTTTCCAACCAGGTACGGTGCGCAAGTGAAGGTCGGGATGAATCCTGCCGCCGTTGCCAGTTCGGTAATTTCTCTTTGCATGCGGACCTGCTCGGGATCGTTTTCCGGCACGTCCAGATCGTCCAGGGTCACGAACAGCGTGTGTACCGTGCAAACGCATCGCGAGTTGGTGCGATGCGAGCAGGCCTCCTTGAGGTCCTGCACGTAATGTTCGATGGTTTCTTTCGATGCGCCGCGCGCAACCAGGTTCGGCACGGGCAGCAGGACGTGAGTGTTGTCCACGGGGATCAGACGTGTAGCGCCCATCGCCTCGCCCCAGTCGACGAGCCAACGCATGCACTTCGCCAGGTACGGGCCCCGGGCGCCGTTCAGGATCGCGCGTTGTTCCGGGCTCAGCCCTATCATGCGGCCCGGGAGAAGAGAAGCAGACAAACGATCACAATGGCCACGAATAGAAGCGTCGGAGCTAGAGGGCTGAGCAGGACGCCGTACAACGCGCTGTGCAGCACCTCTTCGCTATGTCTGATTCGGTGATGAAGGACTCCGGACATGGGCAATCACCTCCCGGGAAAATGAATAACCGCGTTCTGACCAGTACGCTACCACGTGGAGCATCCGGTGGGAAGGCCATGGCCGGCTCACGGTAGCACAGTGGATCACTTGGGCGCGGTATTCACCACAAGTTCGACGCGCCGGCGGCTCAGGGTGGGCTCCGCACTGCCCTCCGGTTGTGCCGTCGCCTTCAGCAAACACTTTTCCACCACCATGGGGATCGTCAGATCCATGAAGTATGTCTGCTGTCCCAACGCCGCCAGCGAGAAAGGAACCGTCTGACGCGCCAGCGGCTCCCCGTTTTGACCCTCGATCACGAGAGCGAGGCTGCCGGCCACTG
>Ga0335077_10004347_pt1 | contig 17275 bp, 9 predicted proteins | sample Lox_Sample_31_FD_207151 | JGI IMG/M metagenome (GOLD analysis project Ga0335077, IMG submission 207151) | Soil microbial communities from Loxahatchee National Wildlife Refuge, Florida, United States - Lox_Sample_3.1 | ecosystem: Environmental > Terrestrial > Soil > Wetlands | place: USA: Florida... | reverse complement strand
CGACGATCTTGGCGGCGGCCGGGGTGCCGAGCACCTCCTTGGTCTGACCCTCGAACTGGGGTTCGGGCAGCCGCACGGACACGATCGCGACCAGGCCCTCGAGCACGTCCTCCTTGGTCACCGCCTCGTCGCCGTTCTTCACCAGCCGGGCTGCCCTGAGCTGGTCGTTCAGCGTGCGGACCAGGGCCCGCTCGAAGCCGGCCACGTGGGTGCCGCCGTGCGGGGTGGCGATGACGTTCACGAACGAGCGGACCACGCCGTCGTAGCCGCCGCCCCACTGCAGCGCCACGTCGACCTGGAGCTCGCGCTCCACGTCGGTCGGCGTCATGTGGCCGCGGTCGTCGAGTACCGGGATGGTCTCGGTGAAGTTCCCCGAACCGGTCAGCCGCAGCACGTCGGTGACCGGCTCGCCGGAACCGAGGTGAGCGCAGAACTCGCTGATGCCGCCGTCGAAGCGGAACGCCGCCTGCTTGACCCGCTCCGGCTCGGCCTGGTCGCCGTTCGCCGCCGGCTCCTCGCGGATGCTGATGGTCAGGCCGGGCACCAGGTAGGCGGTCTGCCTGGCCCGCTCGGTGAGCGCCTCGAAGCTGAACCTGGCGTCCTTGGTGAACACCTGCCGGTCCGGCCAGAACCTGATCCGGGTCCCGGTGGCCCGCCGGGTGATCCTGCTGAGCTGGCGCAGCCCCGATTTCCTGGCGAAGTCGGCGTCCGGGCCCGGCCCGGCGAACTCGCCGGTGACGCCGCGGCGGAAGCTGGCCGCCCAGGTGCGCCCGTCCCGGTCCACCTCGATGTCCAGCCGCACGGCCAGCGCGTTGACGACCGAGGCGCCGACGCCATGCAGCCCGCCGGAGGCGGTGTACGAGCCGCCGCCGAACTTGCCGCCCGCATGCAGCCTGGTCATTACCAGCTCCACGCCGGTGAGCCTGGTCTTGCGCTCCACGTCGACCGGGATGCCGCGGCCGTTGTCCCTGACCTCGGCCGAACCGTCCGCGTGCAGGGTCACCTCGATCCCGGTGCAGTGCCCGGCCAGCGCCTCGTCCACGGCGTTGTCGAAGATCTCGCCCAGGCAGTGCTGCAGCCCGCGGCTGTCGGTCGACCCGATGTACATGCCGGGGCGCTTGCGCACCGCCTCGAGGCCCTCGAGGACCGACAGGTGCCTGGCGGTGTAGGCGTCGGCGGCGGCCGGAGCCGACGGCGTCCCTGTTGACCGAGTCTGGCCTGTTGACCGAGTCTGGCCTGTTGACCGAGTCTGGGCGGCGGCGGTGAGCGTGGGCACGAGCGGCCGGTCTCCTTCTCTGGCCCGCGCGGGCCTCATCGAACATAGTAGCGTTCCCGGTCGGCTGCCCGTGGCGTGCCACGCGGAGGGCGGGCCGATAATGCCGGACCGGCCGTGACGAATGCATCAACCCCCGGGAATCTGGGTAGGTGTCCAGTCAGAAAGACACGGTGCCTGTGTGCCGCTCTGGGGCGGTTCGCAGGCACCGTGGCGACTGGCGATAGTCGTTGACCGCGCTCCGCCGGCGGGTGGTTTCGCTTGTGGCGTACACCACCCGGAGTAGGGAACGACGACGCCTGGGTATGTGTTGTGCTGAGCAGTAAGGGCAGAAAATCAGGAGCCAGACGGATACGGATGCCGGAGGCACGACGCGAAGGAAGGCGACGTTGACTGGAGCACTAGCCCCCACCAAGCCGCTGACCGCGCTGGACGTCTGCGATCGTTGCGGCGCCCAGGCGTACGTTCGCGTGCTGCTCGCTAACTCAGGAGAGCTGCTTTTCTGTGCGCACCACGGCCGCGAGCACGCCGCCGCTCTGGCCAAGGTCGCCGTCGACATACAAGACGAGAGCAACCGCCTGTCTGAGCCGCAGCCGCAGTAAGCCAGCGGGAACAGCCAGACCGGCAAGGACGCCGGCGCCAGTGCGGTTATTGGCGTCGGCTTCTTTGTTGGCCCGGGTGCCGCAGATGGTCTGGGGTGGTCCGGGCGCCGCGAGCGGCGGGATGCCGCGAGGGGTCAGGGTTAGTCCAGGTAGTCGCGGAGAACCTGGGAACGGGACGGGTGGCGGAGCTTGGACATGGTCTTGGACTCGATCTGGCGGATGCGCTCGCGGGTCACGCCGTAGACCTTGCCGATCTCGTCCAGCGTCTTGGGCTGGCCGTCGGTCAGGCCGAACCGCATCGAGACGACGCCGGCCTCGCGTTCGGACAGCGTGTCGAGCACCGAGTGCAGTTGCTCCTGGAGCAGGGTGAAGCTGACCGCCTCGCCGGGCTGGATCGCCTCGGAATCCTCGATCAGGTCGCCGAACTCGCTGTCGCCGTCTTCGCCGAGCGGGGTGTGCAGCGAGATCGGCTCGCGGCCGTATTTCTGCACCTCGATGACCTTCTCCGGAGTCATGTCGAGCTCGACCGCCAGTTCCTCCGGGGTCGGCTCGCGGCCCAGGTCCTGGAGCATCTGGCGCTGCACCCGGGCGAGCTTGTTGATCACCTCGACCATGTGCACCGGGATGCGGATGGTGCGGGCCTGGTCGGCCATGGCCCGGGTGATCGCCTGCCGGATCCACCAGGTGGCGTACGTCGAGAACTTGTAACCCTTGGTGTAGTCGAACTTCTCCACGGCCCGGATCAGGCCCAGGTTGCCCTCCTGGATCAGGTCCAGGAACAGCATGCCGCGCCCGGTGTACCGCTTGGCCAGCGACACCACCAGACGCAGGTTGGCCTCGAGCAGGTGGTTCTTGGCCCGGGTACCGTCGTCGGCGATCCACTCCAGGTCGATCCGCCGGTCGGTGGACAGGTTAGCGCCGCCCTCGGCGAGCTTTTCCTCGGCGAACAGGCCCGCCTCGATGCGCTTGGCCAGCTCGACCTCTTGCTCGGCGTTGAGCAGCGGCACCTTGCCGATCTGCTTGAGATAGTCCTTGACCGGGTCCGCGGTGGCGCCCGCCACCGCGACCTGGGCGGCCGGAAGATCATCGTCGTCGTCGCCGAAGACCAGGATTTCCTCGTCCTCGCCGGGGCTGCCGTCCGGGGCCAGCTTGACGACCAGGGCACCCGCCGCCGCGGCGGCTTCTGCCGCCCCGGCGTCGGCCGCCGCGGACGGCTGGCCGGGCCCGGATCCTTCGTCCCCTTCGAGCTCGTCGGCGTCCTCGGGTCCTTCCGGCTCCTCGGTCCCGTCTTCCTCGTCGGCCAGGCTCACGTCGGCGACGTCGCCGATATCGTCGGCGTCCTCGAGGTCCTCGTCGGCGAGCGCGGCCTGGAGGTCCGCGTCGTCGGCCAGGTCAGCGTCGTCGGCCAGGTCAGCGTCGTCGGCCAGGTCGGCGTCGAGATCGTCGAAGTTCTCGAGCTCCTCGTTCTCGAGCTCCTCGTTCTCCAGATCCTCGTTCTCGAGCTCCTCGCCGGTGCCGGGATCTCCGTCGAGATCCACCGCGGTCAGGCCCGTGGGGTCCACCGGGGCGGAGGAGTCCGCATCGGCGCGCGGCCCGGAATCGTCCGAACCAGGACCGCCTGACGGCGGCGCCGCCTGATCCTCGACGGCCCGGGGCCCCTGGTCCGACGTCCTGAGGCGCTTCCTCGCTGCGGAGTTAGCAGCGCTCACGACCACGGTCACCCCTTCCTTCGCTGGGTAGATGCCACTGGGGACTGATTCAACCCGCCTGCCTCCCACTCATCACCATAGGCCGAGGCCGGGGGTGACTTGTACGCCTCCGCCCGGGCCACCTCATCGCGGACCGCCGGCCGGCACGTGCATGACCAGCACCGTGACGTCGTCGTCCTGCTCGTGACCAGCGAGCATACGTTCCACGAGGTACTCGAGGAGCCGTTCGGGACGGGCCAGCAGCTCGGCACCGGCCCGGGCCGCCACGGCGGCCAGCTCCTCCAGACCCGCGTCCAGACCACGATTCCTGTTCTCTACCAGACCGTCAGAATAAAAAACCGCAGTACTTCCGGGGCGCAGGTTGAACGCGTGCTGTTTCCTCGGGCTGGCCCAGCCCAGCGGCGTGCCCGCCTCCACTTGATCGAACCGCGGCGCGCAACCTGCCTCAAGAACAAGGGCCGGCAGGTGGCCCGCATTCCCGAGCACGCCATCTCCGGTCTCCGGGTCGATCACCAGATAGGCCAGCGTGGTGACCTGTTCTTCCTCTTCGGTCGCGTTGAACAGGCGGTCCAGGCCGCCGAGCACCGCCGCCGGGCGCGGGTCGGTCAGCGCCAGCGCGCGCAGCGCGTTGCGGACCCGGCCCATGCCGGCCGCCGCGGTCAGGCCCTTGCCCATCACGTCGCCGACGGCCACCGCGAGCCGCTGGTCGGCCAGCCGGAACGCGTCGTACCAGTCGCCGCCGATCTCCATGTTCTTGGTCACCGGCCGGTACATGGCCCCCAGCAGCAGCCCGGGCACGCTGGGCAGCTGATCCGGGAGCAGGCTGCGCTGCAGCGTCTCGGCCGTGGTGTGCTCCCGCTCGTACAGCCCGGCCCGCTCGACCGCGAGCGAGCACTGGCCGGCCAGCGCCTCCAGGAAGACCCGCTCCTCCTCGGTGATCTTCCGCGGCCGGCTGAAGGAGAACCGCAGCGCGCCCAGCGGCGCGCCCGCGGTCAGCAGCGCCAGGCCGACCCAGGAGCGCTCGTCGGACATCGCCACCCGCTCCGGGTCGATCTCCAGCTCGTCCTCGAACTGCCTGCGCAGATCCTCCGGGTCCTCGACCAGGATCGGCCGCCGGGTGGCAATGGCCTTGGTCATCACGCTCGGGGACGCCAGCGTCAGCTCGCCGCCCGCGGAGTCCGGGGCGTTGCGCAGGTCGTCGTTGACCACCCGCAGCCGCGCGCCGTCGGTGTCGAGCAGCGCAACCGCCGAGCGCAGCGCGCCGATCGCGGTCCGGCCCACCTCGGTGATGACCTCCACCACCTGCTCCACGGTGAGCGCCTCGGCCAGCATCGAGGTGGCCTGCTGCAGCCGGGCGGTGCGCAGCGCCGCCGCGGACAGCTGCTCGGTCAGCCGGCCGCGCATCTCCTCGGCCTCGCGCTGGCTGGTCACGTCGGTGCTGGCGCCGACCCACTCGACGATCCTGCCGTCCCGCTCGATCGGCACCGCGCGCACGTCGTAGTGGCGGTACGCGCCGGCCTTGGTCCGGATCCGGTAGCGGTCGTCGAAGATCTTGCCGGTGCGGACGCACTCGCGCCAGTCGCGCTCGACCCGCTCCCGGTCCTCCGGGTGGACCGACTCCAGCCAGCCGGCCCCGGTGAACTGCTCCACCGACTGCCCGGTGATCCAGCGCCACTCCGGCGAGTCTTCCTTCATCGCGCCGTCAGGACCGGCCACCCAGACCACCTGGGCGCCGCCCTGGACCAGGGACCGGTAGCGCTCCTCGCTGCGCTTGAGCTCGGCCGCGGCGGCCTCGACCACCTCGGCCGGCGGCCCGGCCATGTTGAGCATGATCAGGCCGACGCCGAAGATCCGCCCGGCCGCGTCGTGCACCGGGAACCAGGAGGCAGACGCCGCGGAGTCCGGGGCGCTGCCGTCAGGGGAGGGGCCGTCAGGGGAAGAGCCGGCCGGGGAAGAGCCGGCCGGGGCGCTGCCGACCCGGGAAGGGCCGTCAGGGGAGGGGCCGGCCGGGGTGATCGCCGGATAGCCGGACTCGGTGAATGGGGTGCCGCCCGCCAGTACCTGGCGCAGCGCGGCCTCGGCCCGGGCCGCGAGATCCTCGGGCCAGACCTCGGACGGCAGCAGGCCCTGGTAGCCCGGCGGGGCGGCGGCATCGCCGAACCGCGTCAGGGCAGCGTTCACCCAGCGGAAACGCAGGTCGGACCCGAACAGGGCCAGACCGACCGGCGCCTCGGCTGCCAGCATGTCCACCAGAGCAGCAGCTGCGGCGTCTCGTTGCCCGGGCACAGAGGTATCCGTGCTCACAACGAACACCCGTGGACCGCGCCGGGGGCTGCCATGGGCGGCTCCTTCCCCGGGATCATCATTCCCGCTGCCAACCAATTAAGCGTGCCACAGTCCGGCAAGCAGTGCGGCCACGTGTGCGGAATCGCGGACCGCGAACGGCGGGTTACAGTACCAGGTCAATCCCGCCGGCGTGGCGCGTCGGTCCCGGGAGGCGGAATTACACCGGGCATGACAACGTAGCATAGCGTCCGCATGTCCAGATCTGAGAGGCTATCAGCGTGAGCCCGCAGAGCCGACGAAGCCAGCCCCCCGGCCAGTCCCCCGGCGGATCAGGGAGCGGCCAGCGGCGAGTCCCCGCCGGGCCGCCGCCGAACGCGCTCTTTGCCGAACTGCTGCGCGCGGCGCGCGAGCTGCTGGCCGTGCGCAGCCCGCTCGACGCGGAGCTCATGGTCAGCGAGCTGCTCGGCACCTGGTGGGGCCAGCGCGGCGGCGGCAGGCGCGCCGCCGCGGTCGAGCAACTGGTCGGCGAGGGCCTGGTGGACTACGCGGGCGAGCAGCGCAGCCCGGCGGCGCTGGCGCTGCTGTCCGGCATCGCCTGCCTGGGCACCCCGCGGCAGGCGGCCAAGGCCGAGCGCGCGGCCCTGGAGCTGATCGAGGCCGGCGTGCCGTGCCCCGGCTGGGCCGAGCACCTGGGCGCGGTGACCTCGGCCGAGTGCTACGTCAACCCCGACGAGCTCGGCGACGCCGACGAGGTCATCTGCACCTTCAGCTACGCTGGCGAGGAGCCGCACGCGCTGGTCACCGTGGTGGACTACAACGCGGGCGGGATGATCAAGGACGGCTGGGTGACTTCCCGGGTCGGCAAGCTGCTCGACCACTGCCGCGAGGCGAGCAGCCAGCGCGGGGCCGCAGGCAAGTACGCGTTCCGCCAGGTGGACGCCAGCCAGGCCCGGCACATGCTGGAGACCGCGCTCACCGTGACCGACGCCGCGCATGAGCCCGCGGTCAGCGAGTCCTTCCCGTCCTACCACGCGTTCATCCGGGCCCGGATCAGGGCGCTGCCGCCGTACCGGGGCCGCTCGCTGTCGGTCACCGGGGAACGGAGGCGCGCCTGGAGCAGGGACCGCCGGGCGATGCTGGCCGCCGAGTTCCTCGCCTCCGACGAGGCGGAGGACCTGTCCGACCGCGGTTCGGCCAGCCACTGCGCGGACCGCATCATCGACTACGGCTGCGACAGGGACTTCGGGCGGCCGCTGCGGATGAGCCCGACCAAGGTGGAGACGTTCCTGCTCGGCTGGCTGCCGCGCAAGGTCATGCTGTCGTTCGCCGAACAGGACGCGATGCCGCACGTGCTGGCCGCGTGGGTGCGCTGGGCGGGCCGGCGCCGCGGCCTGTCCGAGGCCGCGATCAGCGAGTCGCTGGAGGCGGTGTTCAACTCGATCAGCCGGTTCGCCCAGGCGTACCGGGATCCGGCCGAGTTCGGCCTGGACTACGCGCTGGTCCGGCGGCTGCTGCCGGACGCCGACCTGGAGGCGCTGCCGCGGCGGGCGTTCGCCTTCCCGGTGCTCGAGGGCTGGCATTCCGGCACCGACCTGTCCATCATGGACCCGGCCGACCCGCGGGACCGGCGCGCGCTGATCGCCGCCGACCACGCCACCCCCGCCCCGGGCGGGGTGGGCCGGCACATCGAGCGGCACCTGGTGCTGGCCGACCGGCTGTGGCGCGGCGACCCGCCGGAGCTGTGGGAGGCCGCGCAGCGGCTGCTCGACGCCGGCCAGGACCGGCACCTGGTGCTACATGCGCTGATCGCCGTGCTCGACCACACCAGCGGCGACGAGGCGGCGCTGATCGCCGTCCTGCGCGAACTCGAGGCGGACGAGCCCTAAGAGGTACTCGCGGGGGGCTCGGGGGGGTCGGCCCCCCGGAGCTATCGGTCCCGGAGCTAGCAGGGCGCTCCGTAACCTCCGCCCCCGGGGGTCTCGATGACGAAGACATCGCCCGTTCGGACCTCAATCGAGTCGCAGCCCGCCATGGCTGTCACCGTGCCGTCGGGGTGCTCGATCCAGTGCCGGCCCAGCGCGCCCGGCTCGCCGCCGGCCAGGCCGAACGCGGGGATCCGCCGGTGGCCGGTCAGGGTCGTGACGGTCATCGGCGCGGTGAAGCGCAGCCGCCGCACTCCCCCGTTGCCGCCGTGCCAGCGGCCCCGGCCGCCGCTGCCCGGCCTGATCCGGTACGACTCGAGCAGCACCGGGTAGCGCCATTCGAGCACCTCGGGGTCGGTGAGCCGGGAGTTGGTCATCTTGGTCTGCACCACGTCGGTGCCGTCGAAGCCGTCGCCGGCCCCCGAGCCGCTGGCCACCGTCTCGTAGTACTGGTACCGCGCGTTGCCGAACGTCACGTTGTTCATCGTCCCCGAACCCTCCGCCATCACGCCAAGCGCCGCGTACAGCGCGCCGGTGACGACCTGGGAGGTCTCCACGTTGCCCGCGGCGACCGCGGCCGGGTACTGCGGGGACAGCATGGTCCCCGGCGGGATGATCACGTTCAGCGGGTGCAGGCACCCGGAGTTCAGCGGGATGTCGTCGTCGACCAGGGTGCGGAACACGTACAGCACGGCCGCCATGGCCACGCTGGACGGCGCGTTGAAGTTGTCGGCCAGCTGCGGCGAGGTCCCGGTGAAGTCGATCTCGGCGGTCCTGTGTTCGGTGTCGACGCGGACGGCGACCGTGACCGTGGCCCCGTTGTCCAGCTCGTATTCGTAGCCGCCGTCGTGCAGCGCAGTGATGACCCGCCGTACCGCGTCCGCGGCATTGCGCTGCACGTGGCTCATGTAGGCCCGCACCACGTCCAGGCCGAAATGCCGCACCATGGCGTGCAGCTCGGCGATGCCCTTCTCGTTGGCCGCGATCTGGGCGCGCAGGTCGGCGAGGTTGGTGGCCGGGTCGCGGGACGGGTACTCGGCGCTTTCCAGCAGGCTGACCGTCTCGGCCTCGCGCAGCCTGGCGCCGTCGACCAGCAGCCAGTTGTCGATCAGCACCCCCTCTTCTTCCACCCGCGTGCTGGCGGCCGGCATGGATCCCGGGGAGATGCCCCCGATTTCCGCGTGATGCCCCCTGCTGGCAACGTAGAACCAGGGCTCATCGCTCGCTGCGCAGGAGGTCGATGTGCCGTTGGTCCGGCTAGAACCGGACCGATGTGCCATCGACCCATCTGGCCGGAACACCGGCGTGACCACTGTTACGTCCGGGAGGTGGGTGCCGCCGTGGTAGGGGTCGTTGAGGACGTAGACCTGGCCGCGCTTGATCCGGCCCCGGTTGCGCGCGATCACCATCTTGATCGACTCGCCCATCGAGCCGAGGTGCACCGGCATGTGCGGAGCGTTCGCGATCAGGCCGCCGTCGGCGTCGAAGACCGCGCAGGAGAAGTCGAGGCGCTCCTTGATGTTGACCGAGTGCGCGGTGGCCTGCAGGCGCACGCCCATCTGTTCAGCCACCGACATGAACAGGTTGTTGAAGATCTCGAGCTTGACCGGGTCCACGTCGGTGCCCGCGGCTGCCCGCGCCGGGCGTGCCGCGACGCGGGACAGCAGCAGGTCGCCGCGGCCGGTCACCACCGCCTGCCAGCCCGGCTCGACCACCGTGGTGGCGAGGTCCTCGGTGAGGATGGCCGGGCCGGTGACGGTGTGTCCGGGCGGCAGCCCGGACCGCTGGTACAGGTCCACCTCGGCCCACGTCCCGCCGGTGAACATCCGGACCCGCTCGGGGTCCTTTCGAGCCGAACGGAGTGGGTTATCCGTGTCCTCGTACCGTTCCTGCGCCCCGGTGACCTCGACGGAGACGGCCTCCACCAGCACCGGCTTGCCGGGCATGAGGAAGGAGAAGCGGCGGGCGTATTCGGCCTCGAACGCCGCGGTCATCTCCTCCAGCGAGGCGACCGGGACGATGACCGCGGTGTCGGTACCCTGGTAGCGCAGGTGCGCCCGGTGCGTGGCGGTGATCCGTTCCGGCGGCACGCCCTCGTGGCTGACCTCGGCACGGGCGCCCTGTTCCAGGGGCTTGATGGTGTCGGGCAGGGTTTCGATGAGGTCAGGGGTCAGCGGCTCCTCGACGGCCCGCTCGCGCATGGCGATGATGTCGGCCAGCCCGATGCCGTACGCGGACAGCACGCCGGCCAGCGGGTGGATGAGCACCCGGGTCATGCCGAGCGCGTCGGCGACCGCGCAGGCGTGCTGGCCGCCGGCCCCGCCGAACACGTTCAGCACGTACTCGGTGACGTCGTAGCCGCGCTGCACCGAGATCTTCTTGATCGCGTTGGCCATGTTCGCCACGGCGATCTCGATGAAGCCCGCGGCCACCTGCTCGGGTCCGCGCGTGTCCCCGGTGGCCTGGGCGATCCGCTCGCTGAGTTCGGTAAATTTCGCTTTCGTAATATCCGCGTCCAGCGGCTGATCGCCGTTTTCGCCGAACACCCGCGGGAAGTGGTCCGGCTGGATGCGGCCGAGCAGCACGTTGGCGTCGGTGACGGTGAGCGGGCCGTCCTTGCGGTAGCACGCGGGCCCGGGGTCGGCGCCGGCCGAGTCGGGCCCGGCCCGGTACCGGCTGCCGTCGAAGTGCAGGATCGAGCCGCCGCCCGCGGCGACGGTGTGGATGGACAGCATCGGCGACCGCAGCCGCACCCCGGCGACCTGCGTCTCGTACTCGCGCTCGAACTCGCCGGCGAAGTGCGACACGTCGGTGGAGGTGCCGCCCATGTCGAAGCCGATCGTCTTCGTGAAACCCGCGCTGGCGGCCGTGCGGGCCATGCCGACGATGCCGCCGGCCGGGCCGGACAAGATGGAGTCCTTGCCGCGGAAGCCGGCCGCGTCGGTCAGCCCGCCGTTGGACTGCATGAACAGCAGCTTCGTGCCTTTGAGCTCGTGCGCTACCTCGGTGACGTAGCGCTGCAGGATCGGTGACAGGTAGGCGTCCACCACCGTGGTGTCGCCCCGCGAGACCAGCTTCATCAGCGGGCTGGTCCGGTGCGACTCCGACACCTGGGTGAAGCCGGCCGCCCGGGCCAGCTCGCCGATGCGCCGCTCGTGCCTGGGGTACCGGTAGCCGTGCATGCACACCACCGCGGCGGCCCGGAAGCCTGCGCTGACGGCGCCGTCGAGCTCTGCCGCCAGCGCGTCCTCGTCCAGCGGGGTCAGGACCTCGCCGTCCGCGGTCACCCGCTCGTCGGCCTCGATGACCGTCCGGTAGAGCACCTCGGGGAGCAGGATCCGGCGGTCGAAGATCCGCGGCCGGTTCTGGTAGGCGATGCGCAGCGCGTCGGCGAAGCCGCGGGTGATGACCAGGACGGTGGGCTCGCCCGTGCGCTCGAGCAGGGCGTTGGTCGCCACCGTGGTGCCGAGCCGGACCGAGCCGATCCGCCCGGGCGGGATCTCCTCGCCGGGTTCCAGCCCGAGCAGCTGGCGGATCCCGGCCACCGCGGCGTCCCGGTAGGCTCCCGGGTTCGCCGATAGCAGCTTGCGGGCGACCAGGCGGCCGTCCGGGCGCCGGGCCACGACGTCGGTGAACGTGCCGCCCCGGTCGATCCAGAATTCCCAGCGTCCGTCCACGTGGCTGACTGGCGCGCGTGCTGCTAGCCCTGCTCGGGCACGGGGATCGGGGCGCGCGGGCTGGCCGGCCTGCCGGGTGTCGTCGGGACCAGTTCGCGGTAGGCGGTGCGGACGTCCTCGGCGGTCACCGTGGTCAGGTCCGCCGCGGTCGCCTGCTCGCCCAGCCGGACCACCCGGACGTCCCGGCAGGCGCAGGCACGCTCGAACAGGGACCGGGCAAACCGGCCGTTGCCCAGCTCGCCGACCCGGCCCGACTCATAGGCGTCGGCGAAGATGTCGTCGAGCACGCCTTCGGCGGCCGGGTCGAACACGTCCCCTGCCTGGCCCGCGAGCTGCTTGGCGATCTCGGTCAGTTCGGCCGGGCGGTAGCTGGGGAAGGTGACGCGGGTGCTGAACCGGGAGGCCAGGCCGGGGTTGCTGCGCAGGAACCTGTCCATGTCGTCCGGGTACCCGGCGAGCACGATGACCAGCCGGTCGCGGTCGTCCTCGGCCCGCTTGAGCAGCGCCTGCACCGCCTCGGCGCCGAACGCGTCGCCGCCGGAGTAGCCCTCGTTGTGCAGCGAGTAGGCCTCGTCGATGAACAGCACGCCGCCGATGGCCGAGTCGATGAGCTTGTTGGTCTTGATCGCGGTCGAGCCGAGGTGCTCGCCCACCAGGTCGGCCCGGTGCGCCTCGACGACCTCCGGCCGGACCAGCAGCCCGTGCGCGGCGAAGATGCGGCTGATGATGCGGGCCACCGTGGTCTTGCCGGTGCCCGGCGGGCCGGTGAACACGAAGTGCCTGGTCGGCGGCTGGCTGGCCAGCCCGTGGATGTCCCGCATCTTGGCCACGCGCAGCTGCGCGGCGATCGCCCGCACCTGCTGCTTCACCGGCTCGAGGCCGATCAGGACGTTGAGCTCGGCGATGGCGCCCTCCACCGTGGGCGTGTTCTCGTAGCCGCGCAGCCTGCTGGTCAGCTCGGCGTAGGCCTGGTCAAGATCGCCGCCGCGGATCGTGACCAGGTCCCGGGGCGCGGGCTCGGCGCTGCCGGTCATCACCCGCACGTCGCGGGCCTGGCCCGCCTTCTCCAGCAGGCTGCGGACGAACCGGCCGTTGCCGAGCTCGTCGGCGATCCGGCGGCGGCCGACCTCCTCGAGCGTGCGCCACAGCACCGGGCGCGCGTCCGGGTCGAGCATCTCGCCGCGCCGCTCGAGCGCGGCGTCGGCCAGCGCCATCATCTCCGCCGGGGAGTAGCTCGGGAACTTCAGCCGGGTCGCGAACCGGGAGGCCAGGCCGGGGTTGGTGGACAGGAACGACTCCATCTGCTTCTCGTAGCCGGCCAGGATGATGATGAGGTTCTCCCGGTTGTCCTCGGCCCGCTTGAGCAGCGTCTGCACCGCCTCCTGGCCGAACCGGTCGGCCTGCCCGTCGCCCTCGTTGACCAGGCTGTACGCCTCGTCGATGAACAGCACCCCGCCCAGCGCCGAGTCGACGAGATCGTTGGTCTTGATCGCGGTCGCGCCGAGGTACTCGCCGACCAGGTCGGCCCGGTGCGCCTCGACGACCTGGGGCGTCTGCAGCAGGCCGAACGCGTAGAAGATCTTGGCCAGCACCCGGGCCACGGTGGTCTTGCCGGTGCCGGGCGGGCCGAGGAACACGAAGTGCCGCATCGGCCGCTCGGTGGTGATGCCGGCCACCGTGCGCCGCCGCGCCGCCTCGATGGACGCGGCAATCGAGCGGACCTGCTCCTTGACCGGGGCCAGCCCGATCATCGCGTCGAGCTCGGCCATGGCGTCCTCGACCGAGATCTGCGGCCGCGGGCCGCCGCCCGGGTGATCGCGGGCGGCGTGCTCGGCGTAGGGCAGCGCGGCCCGGTCGCGGACGCCGTAACCCGGGGGGCCCCGATGACTCGTCGGCCGCGGGCCGGGCGGCGCGGCCGCGCCCGCGGCCGCCGGGCGGCCGGCCGGGCCCGGCGGGGCGGCCGGCCCGGGCTGGCCGCCGTACATGCGGGTCTCCTGGATGCCCTTGGCCACCCGCCAGCCGAGCACGGCCGCGGCCAGCAGCCACGCGGCGATGGTGGCCAGGAACGGCTGGGTCCGCGCGGTCTTCAGCGCGATGACGCCAGCCGGCACGGACCAGGCCAGGACCCAGGCGACCGTGCGGCACGGCACGAACCAGCGGGACAGCGGACGGGCGTGCGCGGCCAGCACGACCACGACGGGAAGCACCACAAGGGAGAGCAGCCAGGTGGTGTTCCCGCTGTAAGTCCCGAAGAAGACGGCGATGCCCCAGACCGCGACCGAGGCGGACGCGCCGACGGTACGTCGTCCCTGGACCACCGCGACGACCGCGTAGACGAGGGCGGCGAGGACGATCAGACCGAGGGTGGCCGGGAAGAACAGGACGGCCACTGCCGCCGCGGAAACCTTCAGCCATCTCGGCAGCCGCCGGTACGCGCGTATGAGCCGGGTGCCCAGGCTCGGCCGGTCTGGCGCGGCGGGCTGGGCCCTATCGTTTGGCAGCATCACGCTTCCTCGCCCCTATGTCCCTGCCTCCCTCGCGCCCTCGAGCCTTAGAGCCCGTCTCGGAGCCGCGCCCGGCTTGTGTCGCCCGCACCCGGTTGCCGGACAGTCGTATGTCCCTGTATAGCGCATGACCCGGGCCGGCGACAGCACACACGTCGGTACTGTCGGTGAAAAACTGCAGCAGGGCCGTCCTGACCTGAAGCCTCCCTGGAGAACGCGGCCGGTTTATCCATGATGGACCGCGCGGGCGGCGGCTCGTCAAGATAACCCCCCATCACATCTGCGGCCCCAGTCCGTTCAGCGCCCCTTGGCAGGACGCACGCACCGGATCGAGGCAGCACGGGTCATACCCGGGCCCGGTGCGGCTATTCCCGGCGGGTGGTCGTCCTGGACGGGACGCTCCGGGCGCGGTCGACGGCTCAGACGCTCCGGGCGCGGTCGACGGTTCAGAGGCTCAGCGTGAGGTCGATCTCGTCGTGCAGCGGGATGCCGTAGTCGCCGACGCGCGGGATCTGCGGCTTCTGCTGCCGGGACCGGTCGACCGCGCCTGGCCGCAGCTCCGCGAGCCGGAACCCGCGGCGCTGGTAGAAGCGCAGCGCGTCGACGTTGTCGTTGGTGGTGGTGAGCCGGACCTCGCGGCAGCCGAAGTGCCGTGCCATGTCGGCCGCGGCCTCGATGAGCAGGGTCCCGATGCCGGCCCGGCGCTCGATGGCGTTGAGCGTGACAATCTCGAGCATGTCCCCCGCCAGCTGGTAGGTGAGCAGGCCGACGACGCGGCGGGACCGTTCGGCGATGAACCCGGGCATCTCGGCTGGCCGCAGCACCGTGTCGTGCACGGCGACGAGTTCGGATCCCCAGAGCTCGGCCACGAGCCAAGCGAGCATGGGGCGGTCGCCCTCGTTGACCGGTCTGATCCGGACCTCGGGGTCGCTCACCACGCCATTATGAGGCCATGATCACCTCCGCGCCCGGTGTGCGTGATACTGGCGGGGCCAGTGATACCAGGTTGGTGAGGCTACTGGCGGCCGCGGTAGACGCGCCGCCGCGACGGGCACCTGCTCGGCGTATCCCCCGGACCCGCCGCGCCCTCCGGTGGTCCTGACCGCTGGCCGACGGCCCGCTGATGGCCTACGACGTCCAGCAGCTCACGGCCGCCCCGCGGCACGTGGTCCTGTCGTCATGCGACGTCGGGCGGACCGTCGTGCGCCCCGGCGAGGAGATACTCGGCTTCACCGCGGCCCTGCTCTACATCGGCACGGCCACCGTCACCGCCAGCGTCACCCGGGTGGGTGACGCTGCCGCCGTCGAGACGATGGCCGCGTACCACCGGCTGCTCGCGGCCGGGACCAGCCGCGCCGAGGCGCTCGCCGCGGCCACGGCAGGCGCGGGGTCAGCCCGTTCGTCTGCTTCGGCGCCGGCTGAGCGGTTACTGGCGCAGTTCACTTATTCGGAAGGTGCGGTATTCCTGGCCAGCGTCCGGTGCTTCGTCACGCTCCGAAGCTGCTCAGGGAACTGAGCTGTCGAGCATCCACAATGCGGCCATGGGGAGGGCGGTCAGCCGGTCACCGAAGGAAAGCTGCTGCTCACCGGCATAGAGCAAGATCCCGGCCCGGAAGCGGTCGCCAAGCCGGCTCGCCAGGTGACGCAGGCCGCGGAAGTCTTCGCCCCGGACAGTCTCCGCGGCCTTTACCTCCATGCCGATCACCGTCCCGGACGCGTGCTCAAGCACCATGTCCACCTCCACCTGATCGCGGTCACGATAATGGAAGAGCTGGACGGGTTCTTCGGCCCAGGTGAGCTGGCGCGCGACCTCGCCAATTGCGAAGTTCTCAAGTAGCGGCCCGACCGGGGCCACCGGATCCTTGGCTCGCTCCTCCGACATGCCGATGAGCCTGCCACCTAGTCCAGAGTCAGTAACGATCAGCTTCGGGGTGGATATCGCGCGCGTGGTCAGGTTCGATGACCACGCCGGAATGCGCTTTATCACGAAGATCAGCTCAAGCAGGTCCAGGTAGCGCGTGAGCGTCTGCCGCGGCAGGGCGATATCGCTGGCCATCGACTGGACGACCGCCAGGGTACCCATCCGGGCCGCCACGACGCTGAGCAAGCGGCGCATCTCGGCCGGCCGCTCGATATCGGAGATCTGCCGAACGTCACGGGTCACCAGGTCGGTCACGTAGGAATCGAAGAACCTTGCCCGGCGGCGCCCCGGGTCGCGCCGCACCGCCTCCGGGTATCCGCCGCGCAGCGCCCGCGCCACGTAATCGCGCTTGGTCATGGAACATGGCGGCATCCTGACGCTACCGTCGAGCCGGAAGACGGCATCCACGAATCCGTCCGCGGCGGAGTCGATCTCCCCCTGCGACAGCGGCCACAATTCGATGGTCTCGGTGCGTCCTGGCAGCGCATCAGGCAAGTTCCTCAGCCCTAGCAGCCGGGCCGAACCCGTCAGCAGGAACCCACCCGGGTGCGGATCCCGGTCTACCTCGCGCTTGATGGCAAGCAGCAGTTCCGGCACCCGCTGGATCTCATCGATCATCAGCAGGCCGTCATGCCGGACGAAAGCGCTCGGGTCCGCCTCTGCGGCGGCGCGGACGGCCTGGTCGTCTAGGTACAGCTCCCGCGCGCCAGCAGACCTGGCGACGATCAGCTCCGCCAGGGTGCTCTTACCGACCTGCCGGGCACCATTCACCACCACGACGCGGGTGTCCGCGAGCGCCTCGGCGGTCATTCGCTCGGCATGCCGCGAGAACAGGTCTCTTCCAGCCTCCATAGAGAAAAACTACCGCAGCCAACGCCATGGAATGGGCAATCTGCCGATAGATTCGTGGGCGATCTGCCGCCCCATACGTGGGCGATCTGCCGTAAGCTTCGCGTGCGATCTGCCATTGGCACGGTGTGCAGTGCCGGGCAGCCAATCCGGGCCGATGGAGGCTCAGGTCAGCGTTAGGGCGGACCGCAGCGGCTGCCTGAGCTGTTGGAGTTCGACGGAGGACGCTCCGCGCCCTAGCAGGGCGAAGGCCCGTGCAACCGGGTAGGTGAGGGCGTCGATGCAGACGCTGACGGCGGCGTTGACCGTGGCCACGGGAGCACGCGGGACCCAGACGGTCTGGCCGTCAGGGCGCTGGGTTTCGTCGTAGGAGTACCGGATCCGCCACAGTTCTGCGTGTGATGCTCCGGAGTAGTAGGCGTAGGGTCCGGTTGCCGGGTCCTGCCCGATCTGTTCCATGAACGCCTTGACGCGGGTGGTGTAGTCGAACGGTTCCTGGTTCTCGCAGCCGACCCAGTTTCCTTTCGAGCTG
>Ga0335077_10004346_pt1 | contig 17276 bp, 13 predicted proteins | sample Lox_Sample_31_FD_207151 | JGI IMG/M metagenome (GOLD analysis project Ga0335077, IMG submission 207151) | Soil microbial communities from Loxahatchee National Wildlife Refuge, Florida, United States - Lox_Sample_3.1 | ecosystem: Environmental > Terrestrial > Soil > Wetlands | place: USA... | reverse complement strand
GAGTGGGCCTGGTGAAGGCACGGAGCGTGCAGGGACTCTAGTTCCGTGTTGAACTCCGGTCAAATGGACGGGCCTCCCCGGCCGCGAATCCTGGTCGTGGACGACGATCCGCCCGTGCGCGAGATGGTCGTCCGGGTCCTCGCCGGCGAAGGGTACGCCACCGTGGCGGCGGCGAACGGCGAGGAGGCGCTGCACGTCGCCGAGGCCGCCGGCCTCGACCTGGTGCTGCTCGACCTGGGACTGCCGGGGAAGGACGGCTGGGACGTGCTCGCCGGTTTGACCCGTCTGCGGCCCGGACTGCCGGTGGTGATTCTGACCGCCTGGCCCGATCAGGCGGCCACCGCCCGCGCCGCGGGCGCGGCCGAACTCTTTGAGAAACCGCTCGATTTTCCCCTGCTGCTTGGAACGGTCGCCCGCCTCCTGGCGGGCCGCCCCGCCCCCGGATCGGACCGGCCGGCCGGGCACGCCGTCGCGCGCACCTAGGAACCCATGAATGACCCTGCGATGAAACCTGCCAAACCTCGCGGCCGCCGGCTCGCGACGGGAATCGCGATCGTCGTGATCGTCCTCGTCGGCCTCTGGCTCCATGCGCGGTCCGGCGCCGAGGCGCCCGGCCGCGGCGCCCGCCTGTCGGGCGCGCCCGTCCCCGTGACCTGCGAACCCGCGCGCAGCGGGAACTTCGAGGTGACGCTCGATGCGATCGGCACCGTCACGCCGCTGTCGACAGTCACGATCACCAGCCGCGTCTCCGGCACCCTGACGCAGGTGCTCTACCACGAGGGCCAGATGGTCAAGGCGGGCGACCTGCTGGCGGTGATCGACCCCCGCCCCTACCAAGCGGCGGTGCTCCAAGCCGAGGGCCAGCTGCAGCGCGACGAGGCCCTGCTCCACAACGCCCGGATCGACCTTGAGCGCTACCGCGGCGCCTACCAGGAACACGCCATCCCCGAGCAGCAGTTTGCGACCGCCCAGGCGGCGGTCGACGGCGACGAGGGCGTCGTCCGGCTCGACCAGGGCGCGCTCGACGCCGCCCGCATCAACCTCGACTACACCCGGATCACCTCCCCGACCACGGGACGCGTCGGCCTGCGCCTCGTCGATGCCGGCAACATCGTCACGGCGAACGGCACCCAGGGCCTGGTGACGATCACGCAGCTGCAGCCCATCAGCGTCGTCTTCACCCTGCCCCAGAGCGATCTGCCGGCGGTGGCCGCCGAGATGAGCCGCGGACAGCCGGTCCGCGTCGACGCCCTCGAACGCGACGCGCTGCGTCCGCTCGCGCAGGGCCGGCTTCATTCGATCGACAACCAGATCGATCCGGCGACCGGAACCATCCGCCTCCGGGCGGAGTTCGCGAATCCGGACGCGGCGCTCTGGCCGGGACAGTTCGTCGACCTCCGGGTCGTCGCGGGCATCGACCCGCAGGCCGTCACCGTGCCGGCGCGCGCGGTGCAGCAGGGCCCGGACGGGCCGTATGTCTTCATCGTCAAGCCGGACCAGACCGCGGAGCTGCGCCCCGTGACCGTCCTGCACACCGAACAGGGCGTCGCCGAGATCGGCCATGGGCTGACGGCGGGCGAAAGCGTCGTGGTCGACGGCCAGTACCGCCTCTCGCCCGGCGCGAAGGTCCAGCTGCACGCGGAGTCGACCGCCGCCGCGGGTGACTGAGCCGGCGGCGCGCGGAGCCATCTTTCCGGATGAACGTCTCGGAGCCCTTTATCACCCGCCCGATCGCCACCTCCCTGCTGATGCTGGGGATCGTGGCGTTCGGTCTCACCGCCTACGACCTGCTGCCGGTGGCGGCGCTGCCCAACGTCGATTTCCCCACCATCAGCGTCTCCGCGAGCCTGCCCGGCGCGAGCCCGGAGACCATGGCTTCGTCCGTCGCCACGCCGCTGGAGCAGCAATTCGCCACCATCTCCGGGCTGGAGCAGATGACCTCGACCAGCGGCCTCGGCGGCACCTCGATCACGCTGCAGTTCGCGCTCGACCGCAACATCGACGCCGCCGCGCAGGATGTGCAGACAGCGATCAACGCGGCCGGCGGCCTCCTGCCCAAGGACCTGCCCAACCCGCCGACCTACCGGAAGGTCAACCCGGCCGACCGGCCCATCCTGATCTACGCCGTCTGGTCCGACACGCTGCCCATGTCGCGGGTCGACGACTTCGCGAACACGATCCTCGCGCAGAAGCTCTCCTCGATCGCGGGGGTCTCGGAGGTCGACATTGCCGGCCAGCAGACCTTCGCCGTGCGCGTCCAGGTCAACCCGGAGGCGCTCGCCGCCCGCGGGATCGGCCTCGAGGACGTGCGCGGCGCGCTCGTCGCCACTTCGACCGACCAGCCCAAGGGCAACGTCGAGAGCGCCCACCAGGCCTTCACCCTCGACACCAACGACCAGCTTTTCGACGCCAGGGCCTTCAACCAGGTGATCGTCGCCTACCGCCACGGCGCGCCGGTGCGCGTCGCGGACGTCGGCCGCGCCATCGACTCGGTCCTCAACATCCGCGTCGGCGCCTGGTACAACAACAAGCGCGCCGAGCTGCTGCTCATCCGGCGCGCGACCGGGGCGAACACGGTGGCGACCGTCGACGCCGTGCGGGCGATGATGCAGCAGCTGCGCCTGGACCTGCCGCCGGCGGTGCACGCCGACCTGATGTCGGACCGCTCGAACATGATCCGCGCCTCCGTCTCCGACGTGCGCTTCACGCTGCTCCTGACCGTCGGGCTCGTGGTGATGGTGATCTTCCTGTTCCTGCGCAAGCTGTGGGCCACCGTCATCCCGGCCATCGCCGTGCCGCTCTCGATCATCGGCACCTTCGGCATCATGTACCTGCTGGGCTACAGCCTCGACAACCTGTCGCTCATGGGCCTGACGATCGCCGTCGGCTTCGTCGTCGACGACGCGATCGTCATGATCGAGAACATCGTCCGGTACATCGAGGCGGGCGAGGCGCCGCTGGCGGCCGCGATCAAGGGCGCCGGCCAGATCGGGTTCACCATCATCTCGATCAGCGCCTCGCTCATCGCCGTCTTCATCCCCCTGCTGTTCATGAGCGGGATCATCGGCCGGCTCTTCCGCGAGTTTGCCATGACGGTGACCGCCGCGGTGGTGGTGTCGGCCGTCGTGTCGCTGACCCTCACCCCGGTGATGTGCGCGCTCTTCCTCAAGCATGAGGACGAGCACGCCACCGGCCGGTTCAACCGCACCGCCGAGGCGTTCTTCAACGGCATGCTGCGGGGGTACGACCGGGGCCTGGGCTGGGTGCTCGGCCACCAGCGCCCCATGCTGTTCCTGACCCTCGGCTTGGTCGCGCTCACCGGCGTGCTCTACGTGGTCATCCCGAAGGGATTCTTCCCGCAGCAGGACACCGGCTTCCTCTTCGGCGAGATCGACGCCCGCCAGGACACCTCCTTCACAGCGATGGCCGGGTTCACCCACGAGGTCGCCGGCCTGATCCTGAAGGACCCCGCCGTCAGCGGCCTGATGGCCTTCACCGGCTCGACTGGCGGCAACTCGACCGAGAACACCGCCCGCGCCTTCATCCAGCTCAAGCCGTTCGACGAGCGCACCGCGACCGCCGACCAGGTCATCCAGCGCCTGCGGCCGGTCCTGGCCCGGGTCGAGGGCGCCAAGATCTTCATGCAGGCCGGCCAGGACATCAACGTCGGCGGCCGCCTGAGCCGGACCCAGTACCAGTACACCCTGACCGACACGGACCTCGACGAGCTCAACCACTGGGCGCCGGTCTTCGAGCAGGCGATGGCCCGGCTGCCCGAGCTGCAGGACGTCGCCTCCGACCAGCAGGTGGCCGCGCCGCACATCGCCATCGACATCGACCGGGACGCCGCCAGCCGCCTCGGCATCACGCCGCAGCTGATCGACGACACGCTCTACGACGCGTTCGGCGCGCGGATCGTCTCCACCATCTACTCGGCCACGACCCAATACCGCGTCGTCCTCGAGGTGCAGCCGCAGTATCAGGCCGACCCCTCCGCCCTCGGGAAGCTCTACGTCGTGACGGCCGGCGGCGCGCGCGTTCCGCTCAGCGCCTTCGCGCACTTCGTCGACAAGGTCGAGCCGCTCTCCGTGAACCACCAGGGGCAGTTCCCGGCCGTGACGCTGTCGTTCAACCTCGCGCCGGGCACCTCCCTCGGCCAGGCCGTCGACCGCATCCTCGCCATGCGGAACGAGCTCAAGGCCCCGGAGATGGTGCTGGGCTCCTTCCAGGGCAACGCCCAGGCGTTCCAAGCCTCGCTGTCGTCGACGCCGCTGCTGATCCTGGCGGCGGTCGTGGTGGTCTACATCGTCCTGGGCATGCTCTACGAGAGCTACATCCACCCGGTGACGATCCTCTCCTCGCTGCCCTCGGCCGGCGTGGGCGCCCTGTTGATCCTCATGCTGCTCCGCTACGACCTGAGCGTGATCGCGATCATCGGCATCATCCTGCTGATCGGCATCGTGAAGAAGAACGCGATCATGATGATCGACTTCGCGCTCGAGGCCGAGCGCAAGGAGGGCAAGAGCCCGGTCGAGGCGATCCACGAGGCCTGCCTGCTGCGCTTCCGGCCGATCATGATGACGACGATGTCGGCGCTGCTCGCGGGCCTGCCGCTGGCGATCGGCCACGGCGCCGGTTCCGAGCTGCGGCGGCCGCTCGGCATCGCCATTGTCGGCGGCCTGCTGGTCTCGCAGTCCCTGACGCTCTACACCACGCCGGTCATCTATCTCTATCTCGACCGGGTCGCCGTGAAGCTGGCGGCGCTCTGGCGGCGGCGGCGGACCCCGGCGCCGGCGGCGGCGCCCGCGTTGCGCGAAACATGAACCCCCGGCCCCGCATTGCCGGCGGCACGACCGCCCTGCTGCTCCTGCTCGCGCTCGGCCTGGCGCCGGGCTGCAGCCTCGCGCCGAAATACGCCCGGCCGTCGCTCCCGGTGCCCGCGACCTACAAGGAGGCCTCCCCGGGCGTCGCCTGGGCGCCCGCCGCGCCGGCGGACGCCGCCGCGCGCGGCCGTTGGTGGACGCTCTACCAGGACGAGCGGCTCGACACCCTCGAGGACAAGCTCGACGGCGCCAACCAGACGATCGCGGCCGCCGCGGCCAGCTTTCGCGCCGCCCGCGCCACCGCCCTGGCGGCCCGCTCCGCCCTTTTTCCGGTGCTCAGCACCAACCCCTCGATCGTGCGGATGCGCAATTCCCAGAACTGGACCTCCACCAACAACGCCGGGACCATCACCAACGAATACTCGTTCCCGGTGGACGCATCGTACGAGCTCGATCTCTGGCGCCGCCTGGGCAACACCGCGAAGGCCGGCGCTCTCGAGGCCGAAGCCAGCGCCGCCGACCTCGCCACCGCGCGCCTCGCGATGCAGGCGGAACTGGCGCAGGATTACTTCACCGTGCGGGCGCTCGACGCCCAGCAGAGCATCCTCGACCAGGCCGTGGCGTCCTATCGCGACGCCCTGAAGGCCACGCAGGTGCTGGCGCACAGCGGCATCGATTCCGACGAGGACGTCGCCCGGGCGCAGAGCCAGCTCGAGTCCGCCGTCGCCCAGGACACCGACCTGAAGGCGTCACGGGCGCTGTTCGAGCACGCGGTCGCGGTCCTGGTCGGGACGTCGCCGGCCGACTTCTCGCTGCCGCCGGCGCCGCTGGAGGCCCCGCCGCCCGCCGTGCCCGCCGGCGTGCCGTCCGATCTGCTGCAGCGGCGGCCGGACATCGCGGCGGCCGAGCGGCGCGTCGCCGCCGCCAATGCCGGCATCGGCGTCGCCCGCACGGCCTACTTTCCCAGCCTGATCCTCGGCGCCACCGGCGGCTGGCAGGCGACGGGCACCGCGAAGTGGTTCGACTGGCCCAGCCGGTTCTGGTCCGTCGGACCGGCCTTGGGCGCCACATTGTTTGACTGGGGGGCGCGGCGCGCCGTGACCGAGGAGGCGCAGGCCGCCTTCGACCAGGCGACGGCGAACTACCGGCAGACCGTCCTCAGCGCCTTTGCCTCCGTCGAGGACAATCTCGCCGCCTTGCGGGTGTTGCAGGAGGAGGCGGGCGAGGAGCACGCGGCGGTCGACGCGTCGCGTCATCTTCTCGATCTCGCCACGACCCGCTTCCGACTCGGCATCGACAGTTATCTGAACGTGGTCACCGCGCAGACGGCCCTCCTCTCGAGCCAGGAAGCGGAGGTGCAGATCCGGCTGCGGTGGGTCACGGCGAGCGTGTCGCTGGTAAAGGCGCTGGGCGGCGGCTGGGACGCCACTCGTGGCTAGCCGCCGGGCCGGCGGGTCCGCGTTGCCAGCCGCCCCGAGCCGGGATTGATTTCATCCATGGGACGTTTTGCCTCGACCGTGCCCTACTACCGGCGCTACCGGCCGCCGTATCCGCCGGCGTTCTTCCGCCGCCTGGCGCGGATGTTGGCGCTGGACGGCTCCCAGTCGCTCCTCGACCTCGGCTGCGGCCCGGGGCTGCTGGCCCTGGGCTTCGCACCGTGCGTCCGCCGGGTCGTCGGCGTGGACCCGGAGCCGGCCATGCTGGCGGCCGCCCGGGACGCGGCGAAGGCCGCGGGCGTCCGCCTCCGGCTGATCCGTGGCCGGACGGAGACGATTCCCCGGCGGGTCGGAACGTTCGACGTGGTCACGATCGGCCGGGCGCTGCACTGGATGGCGCGGAAGCCAACGCTCGCAAAGCTCGCACGCCTCGTGCGCCCCGGAGGCTGCATCGTCGTTTGCGGCGCCTCGCCGGCCGAGGGTTCCCTGAATCCGTGGCTGGCCCGCTATGACCGGTTCCGGTACCGCCTCGCGCCCCGGAAGGACCGCCGGCGCTACGGAACGGAAGCGGTGGCGTTTTTCGCCGGCAGCGAATTCGCGGTCCGGGAGACCGTCACCGTGCGCCTCCGCCACCGGATCAACGTGGACACCCTGGTCGGCCGGCTGTTCTCGATGTCCATCACCTCCCCGCAGGTGCTGGGGGCGAAGGCGGAGCGGACGGCCGCCCGGCTGCGGGCGGCCCTCGCCAAATTCGCCGGGCGCCGGGGATCCATCGGCGAGGTCGTGGAAGCCAAGGCGGCCGTCTTTGCGCGCCCGGCCCGCGGGCGAAATGAAGATCGCCAACGGCGCCGGCCTGGCTCATGACCCACGGAATCATGAGCCTGCCCGCCCGGGAAGCCGCCCTGCCATTGCTCCACGAACACGTTCACGACGAGTACCAGCGCCACCACGCCGTCATGGTGGCCGCGGCGCTGGAGGGGTACGCGGGCCGCTTCGGCGAGGACCCCCACCTCTGGTACGTCACCGGCCTGCTCCACGACCTCGATTTCGAACAGCACCCCGACAGCCACCCCCGCGAGGAACTCGGCTGGTTCAAGGCGTGGGGCTACCCCGACCCCCTGATCCATGCCGTCGAGGCCCACGCCTACGGCTACCACGGGTTCACCACCCTGCCCCAGACCAAGCTCGCCGCCGCGCTCCTCGCCTGCGACGAGATCAGCGGGATCTTCTACGCCTACCGGAAGCTGAATCCCGTGCCGTACGGCCAGATGAAGGCGAGCTCGATCCGCAAGAAATTCAAGGAGCCAAGCTTTGCCGCCAAGGTCGACCGCCACCTGGTCACCCTCGGCTGCGAGCACCTCGGCGTGCCGCTCGACGAGCACATCGGCAATCTGGTCCAGTTCTTTGGGCCCCTCGGCTAGCCGGCCGGTGCCTCCACCGCGGCCGGGGCGATGCGCCGCTGGAAATCTGTCCGACACAAGGGTAGATTAGCGAGCGTCACCATCCGCCCGACCCATGAAAGCCCCCGCCCCGCGGGGAGAACCCGCCCATCCCAAGGCCCGCCGCCTGCCCGGCTCGTTAGGATGGATTCTGCTCCTCGCCCTGGCGGCGGTGGCCGCATTCGTCTTCTTCCGTCAGAACGGCTTCATCAGCTCGAGCGGCATCCAGCCCTATCCCTATTGAGAGGGACGGCGGCGCTTGAGGATTGATAATCGCCGGCCGAAATGCCTTACTCCACAGCCACCAGCCACTTGATATCGAATGAGGATATAGTGGTCAGAAGACGCCATAATGGCTGCAACCGGTTATCCCATGAAAAGCAGAATCATCTCCTCCCTCGTGATCAGCGTAATCTTGCTTGGCGCCTGCGCCGGCAACCTCAGGGCCGCGGACGCGCCCAAGGAGGATCAGGCGCTCTTCGACAAGCTGATCAAGGCGATCATCGACGGCGATTACGACTCGTTTGTGGCCGATGGCGTCGGCCCCTTCCAGCAGATGACCCAGGACCAATTCAACGCCGCGGTCATGCAGTTGTCCCCGCGGCTCAATGCCGGCTACGAGGCCGTCTATCTCGGCACGATCAAGAAGAAGGGCGCGCACGTCGCGCTGTGGCGGGTGAGCTTCAAGGACATCGAGGACGAGGCGCTCGCCACGCTGGCGGTGAAGGACGGCAAGATCAGTGCGTTCACCATCCGGTGACGGCGCCCGCATGGCCGGCCTGACCGGTCCGGCACGCGGGTTCACGGCGGGGTGACATTCAGCCGGAGCAGCACCTCACGGGCCGGCCTGAAATCCGGCGCCAAGCGCAGCGCCTCCCGGTAGTGGGCGACCGCCTCGTCGCGCCGGCCCAGCCGAAGGAGGGCGTTGGCCAGGCTGTAATGGACGCCCGCGGCGCCCGGATCGAGTCTCAGCGCCGTCTCATAGTGGGTGATCGCCTCCGCGACCTGGCCCAGCCGCACCAGGGCGTTGCCCAGGTTGTGCTCGGCGGCGGCATAATCCGGCGCGAGACGCAGGGCCTCCCGGTAGTGCTCGACGCCCTCCGGCACGCGGCCGAGCCGGACGAGGGCGTTCCCCAAGTTGAAGTGGGCCTCGGCGTAACCGGGGTTGAGACGCAGCGCGGCGGCGTAGTGGGCGATGGCTTCGGTGAGCCGGTCCGACTGCGCCAGCGCATTGCCCAGATCATTGTGCGCGGCCGCATAACGGGGATCGATCCGCAGGGCCGCCTCGTAATGCGCCATCGCCTCCCCCAGCCGTCCGTCCTGCGCGAGGGCGTTCGCGAGGTTGTTGTGCGCCTCCGCGTCGGCCGGCGTCAGGCGCAGCACTTGTTCAAACTCGCTGATGGCGGGGGCGGTCCGCCCGAGCAGGAATAGCGCGCTGCCGAGATTGTTGTGCGCCGCGGCGTCGTCGGGCCGCAGCGCCAGCGCCCGCTCAAAGCGGTCCACGGCCTCGCGCACCTGGCCGAGCCGGAGCAGCGCGTTGCCCAGGTTGTCCTGGGCGGCGGCGTAGTCCGGCGCGAGCCGCACCGCCTCCTCGTAGCGGGCGGCCGCCTCGCGCGTGCGGCCGAGGGAGAACAGCGCGGTGCCGAGATTGCATTGGGCGAACGCGTTTTCGGGCCGCTTCGCCACCGTGTCGCGGTAAAGCGTGAGCTCGCTGCGATAGTCCTCGTTGCGGCGCGCGGTCAGCGCGCCCAGCCCGACCGACAACGCCAGAAAAACCGCCACGCCGCGACGTCCCAGCCGGGATCCGGCGGCGCCGACGACCAGCACGATGACCGCCGCGAGCGCCAGGTACATCCGTTGCTCCGCCATGGTCTGGCGGTTGCCGGGGATGACGCTCGTCGGCGCCAGCACCGCAAAACAACAAAAAGCGAGGTACCCCCACGGTCGGTTCCTGACCAAGCCAATGACCGCCATGGCCGCGAGCACGGTCACCGCCAGCAACGGCACGACGACCGCCATCGGCCGGGTCACCCATCCGGTCCCGTAATCGAACACCAGCGGGTGCGGCCAGACCGCCAACTTGAGATACCCAAGGATGGCGGCCGGCTGGGTCGCCCAATACCGCCACACCGACACGCCGGAGCCGAACGCCGAGGTGCCCCCGCGGCTGCCGGCCCGCAGCACGAGCGCGGCCAGCAGCACCCAGGTCGCGGCGAGCGCGACATGGTATCCCTTCCGTCGCCGCCAGGCTTCCGCCACCGAGCCGCCATAACAGAGCCGGTCCAACAGCAGGACCGCGACCGGAGCGGAGACCATGACCTCTTTCGTGGCCATTCCCAGGAGGCACGCGAGCCAAGATGCCCCCAGCCACAACCGGGCCCGGCGCGCTCCCGCCCCGCTTCCGGACGGGTCGGCTCCGGCGGGCTCCGCGCCCCGCACGAAAGCGTACAGGGTCAGGAGGTAAAACAGCGCCATCAACGATTCCGCCCGCTGCACCACGTAGGTCACCGCTCCGGTATTGAGCGGGTGCACCACCCACAGCAGCGCCACGCCAAGTCCCAGCAGCTCCGGCCGGCCGGGCTCCCCGCCCCCACCCCGCGCCGCGGCGACCGTGGCGCCGGCGCGCCGGACCAGGCCAAAGAGCGTCAACGCCGCCGCCAGGTGGATGCCCACGTTGACCAGATGGTAGCTCCAGGGCGCCGCGCCGCTGATGGCGTAATTGATCGCGAACGAGAAATTGAGCACCGGCCGGCCGTCCACGGTCAGCCCGCCGCCCCGGAGCGGCGTCAACACCGCGCCGAGGTCCCAAAGATTCCGGATCGAGGGGTTGTCGGCGATCGACGGAATATCATCCAACACGAACGCCCCCCGGAAACAGCCGGCATAGGCCGCCAAACCGGCGGCAAGAATCGCCGCGATCGCCACCCGTTGCGGCCGAATCATGGGGTGCCTCGATGAAAGGGCGCGCGCCCGGACGGGTCAAGGCGGGCCCTGGCCGCATCCAGTTGCGGCGCCCGCGCCCCACCGGGTCGCACTCAAGTGGAACTCTCCAGGACGAACTGCGGATCGATCACGCGGCCCAGCAGCGCCTGAAACTGCTCCAGCGGGATGTCGTAGCCGGGCCCCGCCCCGCTGCCCTGGGGAACGAACACTGGCACGACCGACGGCGGATGCTCCAGCGTCAGCGGCTTCAGGTTCCGCATCTGGTCGAGGGATTGGGCCACATAAAGGACCCGGACAAAATACCGCCCGTCGGCCGGCCGCTGGCGGAGTTCGAACACGAGCGCCCCGCCCGGCAGCGTCGGATCCTGCTGCGTCCCGTCCATCCACCACGAAATTCCCAGCAGGCCCGCCAGGCTGGCCAAGTTGGTGTCATGTCCCGCCAGCACGACCAGGCGGCTGGCCGGACCCCCAATCGCCCCGGGCACCGGCTTTCCCTGGACCGCCTGCTCCAGCGAGCGGCCGATGTGGCTCATCAGGTTCGAGGCCTTCTCCTGCGCGACGTAGAACGTGCCGTGCGCGAGGATGAAACCCAGCGAATGCAGCCGCATCAGCTCCGTCAGCACCGGTTTGTCCACGCGGCCCCAACCCACCTGCGCCAGCGGCAGACCCTCGGCGTATTCCAGCAGAAAGACCTCGGCGCAACGCTGCCCGATCAGCAGCGGCCCGGTGATGACCACCGCCCCGGGAGTCTTGTCGTCCGGCACCACCTCGGTGGGAAGCGCCACCACGGACGTCTTGCCCGCCGGCACCGTGCCGTCGCCGCCCACCAGCACCCGCTCCAGGGTGGCGAACGCCGACGCGCAGGCCGTCACGACCGCGCCGGGCCGGTCTCCCAGCCGGCCGCGGACCGCCGCCACCGCCAGCGCGTTGTCCGGTTTGCCCACCGCGGCCTCCAAGGGATGAAAGAGCGGGTCGGACTGGCCCGTCGGCCGCGCCTGGACCTCCGCGGGGCCGTCCGGCAGCAGGCCGGCGGCGAGCTCCCGCGCCGTATCAATGGTGCGCTGGTCGCTGTCGGCGCGAAACACCAGCCGGGAGGCATCCTCGTCGGCCCGGCCGCTGAGCAGGCCCTCGTGGACGTAGCGCAGGCGATAGTACGCGCCCATGAGCCGCATCTGCTGGTGGCCGTGAGCCGTCAGCTGCCCCGGCGCCACCGGCCATTCCGGCCAGGGCTCCGCCGCGAACTTGCCCAAGCCGGCCTGGCCGGCGTTGGCCGTCGGCGACCGGATGCCGTGGCGCGCCACGATCACGACGAGCCGGAGGTCGCCGGCCGATTCGGCCGCCCGCAGCGGGCCGGGGATGAGCAGCGCGGCCAAGAGCAGGCCGGCGATGATTTTGGAGTTCATAAGCAAGCTGGCGCCACGCGGCGGCCCGGGATTCACGGCCCCCCCGGCCCGATCGCGACCTCCGCGGCCCGCGAATGGGGCACGGTGAGGGTGACGCGCGTCGTGCCCGGATGGCGGGGCGGAACGATCTGGGCGGCCAGGGGCTCGGTGTGCCCCTTGTAGGTCGTCGACGCCCTCGCGACCGTCCGCGGGCCCAGGGCGTCGGTGGGGAACTCAACCGCGACGGCAAGGGCCACGGGGTTGTAGTTGACGACCTGCGCCATGCACGAGCCGTCCGATCGCACCGGGCCGACATCGACAAACAGCCGCCAGGGTTCGATGACCGTCATGGTCAGGTCGCCGCCGTTCACCGTGACCAGGAGGTAATGCTCGAAGCCACCCCGCTCGGGCGCCTCGTCGATCGGAGCCCCGGCACCGCCGGTGACCACGTACCGGATGCCGTCGTGGACCGACTCATGGAAAAGATGCTCGTGACCGCTGAACACCACCTTGACGCCGTACTTCACGAACAGGCGGTGAATGTCGTCGCGGTTGGCCGGATCCGGCCAGCCCGCGCTGGCTTTCGCGGGAAACAGGGGGTGATGCGTGAAGACCACGATGTGGGCCGCCGTCCGGTGGGCCTCGAGGTCCGCCTGCAGCCATTCCCGCTGCGCCGCGCCAATCCCCGGGGGGCGCCCGAGCTCCTCGGTGTCGAGCGCGATGAAATGGGAGTGGCCGAAGTCGAAGGAGCCGTAAAGCGGGCCGAGGTTCTCCTCGTAGATCGCCTCCAGGTCCCGGCGGTCGAAGATCTCATGGTTGCCCGGTGCGTTGAAGAGCGGCGCGTCCGCCACCGCCGCGGCCGCGCGGAAGGCGGCGTATTCGGCGCGGGCCTCGCCCACGGTGTCGTCGTCGCCGTAGATTGCATCCCCGGTCCAGAGGATGAACGCCGGCTGCAGGAGCCGGAGCTCGGCGAAGATCCGCGCGGCGGTCGGCGGCATGGGCACGCCGCGGCCCGCCGCCCGGTTGTCGCCACCGACCGCAAACACAAAATGATCCGGGTCGGCCGGCGGCGGGAGCGCCGCCGCCGCGGCGGTTCCCGGGACCGGCGACAACACGCGGTCGGCGGGCGCGCCGACCGCCGCGAGCGCCGACAACGCCGCGGCGAGAATCAGGGGCAGGCGGAACGGCTGGGGGGGCATGGCCAACGGATACCGAACAATCGCCGCTTGGCAACGTCCCGCCCGGCTCCGTGCCGGCTTCAACCGGCGGGCTGGTTCCTGAGCCACTCGGTCCAGAGCTGCGGCCGGCCGCCGGGATTGGCCCGGGCGTAATCGTAGAACGCGCGGACAAACGCAGCGCGATCGTCGGCCACGCCCTTCTTCCAGCCGCTGTCCTCGTCGGACTGCAGCAGGTTGTACTCGCCGATGAGCAGGCCCTGGCGGTTCACGATGTCATTCAGCGAAACGCGGCCCGCGTTGCGCAGCATGTCGTACAGCGCCAGGAAGGTCGTCGTCCGGCCCTTGCCGGCCCGGCAGTGGAAATGGGCCCAGGCGTCGGCCGGCAGGCCGCGCACGGCGAGGACGAACTGGTCGACCGCCTCGTCCGTCGGGCGGCAGTGGTCGGTGACCGTGATCCGCACGTAGTGCGCGCCCGCGGCCGTGACCACGTCGGCCTCGGTCGCCACTTGGCTCACCACCACCGTCTCGGGGGCCGTGCCCGCCGCCGCCTTCTTGGCCTCGGCATCGGCCAGCTCCAGCGTCGCGCCCGGCTTGATCGCCTGCACCCGGGCGGCCTCGCCGGCGAGGATCGCATCGCCCGGACGGCCCACGTTCGCCCAGTTGTTCGTCGCGTACCAGCTAATCGGCTGACCGTTCACATAGACGTGTTCCTCCTGGCGCAGGTCGAAGACGGTGACCGGACCGGTCACCTTGGCCTGCAGAGCCTTGAAGTTGGCCACGGTGAAGGCCGCGCTGCCCGAGGCATGGAGGTCCGCCAGGCCGGTGACGTCCGGCAGCGCGCCGGTGCCGGCCTTGAAGGTGTCGTTCGTCGTGCGGAAATTGCGGGGCAGGCCGGCGCGCGCGGCGGCAGCGACATCCCACACCTGCAGGGGGTGGGCCGCATCGGCGGGCGGCGCAGGCGGAAACTTCTGTTCCAGCGGGGCGGCGGCCAGGGAGCCGGCGCCGAGCCACAGCGGGACGAAGGCAAGGAGGAGTCGGGGGGAGGATATTTTCATGGGAAGGGTTGGTTGAGGGTTGGCGGGAAAAAGCGGGCGGGGGCCGCCGGTGATTCACCGGGAGGCGACCGGTTCCGGCGCCGCAATGCCGGGGGCGGCGGCGGGGAGCATGATGGTGTCGGCGAGGTGCCACACGGTCGAACCGTCGGCGCCGTTCTGCCACACCTTGATGATGGCCTGGGCCGGGCCGACGATCACGTCGAGGTAACTCTGGTAATGCACCTTGTCGCCGTTGCCGGCGTTGCCGTCGGAGATTTCCCAGACGCCGTCGTGCTGCCCCTTGTAATAGTAATGGACGTGACCGCAGATGAATGCCTGGACGTGGTGGCGCGCGAGCACGTGCCAGAAGGCGTCGCGGTTATCCGGATAACGGTTCAGGCTGTTGTCCTGGTGCCGGAGCTCGGGGTAAGCGGGCTCGTGGCCGAAGACAAAAACAAACGGCCGGCGGTTGGCGGCCAGGTCGGCCGCGAGCCAGACGCGCAGTTCCGGCACGATATCGCCGTCCGTCGCCACGTCGCTGCCGGGGGCGCTCGCGCCGTCCCAATACTCGTTCAGCATGACGAAATGCGCGTTCGCGTAGTCCCACGAGTACGTCGTCTCTGCGGTGCCGGCCGGACCCGGGTGCAGCACCGTCGCCCGCAGGGGCCGGCGGACGCCGTTGCCGGTGGAGAATTCCGCCCGCCGCCAGGTCATGGAGGCGGAAGTGGCCGCGACGCTTGCGTCGTGATTGCCGACGCCGGGATACCAGACGGCGGCCGCCCCAAAATGGGCATCGATCAGCTCGCGCATAGTCGCGGGCGTCTGGCCCGCCCGGTCACAAATGTCCCCGATCGACACCTGGAAAGCTCCCTGTCCGCCGGAGTTGGTTTGAATCGCGTCGAGGACCCGGCCGTAGTTGGCCACCCGGAGATGCAGGTCGCTGGTCACCGTGAAGTGGAAGGACGGCGGGGCGGCGGCGCCGGAACCCGGCTGGCCGGGCGGGGCGGCATCGGCGGCCGGGGCCCGGGCCACGGCGGCTGCCAGCACGGCCGCGACCAGCCAAGGCCGGGAACCGAGCCGGAAGCCGTGGCGCTGCTGCCGCCGAATCTCCGTGTATCCTCCTCCAGGGTCCATGAACTTCCAGGGTCAATATTTCGCGGCCAGAGGCCAGGGCGCTGCCGGCGGACGCCGCGGGGGTTGGTCACCCCGGGAGGGAGGTGACGTCCCCGCAGTCGTCGCGCCGGCAGCCCCCAGCGGGGCCGGTCCAACTTTTCCAATCGGGACGGACCGGCCCATAGGCCCAGCACTCAGAAGGTGTAACGGAGGCCACCCTCGGCGCTCCAGCCGTAATGCTCGTAGGTGTCGATGCGGAGATAGGACCCCGTGCCGCCGTAATAGGTCTTCAAAGGCGCATCGTTCAGATTGCTCGCATTCAGGTAGATCTGCCAATGCTGCCTGAAGGTGTAACTGGCGCCGGCGTCAATGGTGTAGTAGGCGGCTTCATGCTCGTCCTGGGTGGCGTCGACGCCGATCGTCGAACCCGAATCCAGCCGCGCTCCGTGGTAGTGCAAGGCGGCCCGCAGATGGAGGCCGCTGTAATCATAGGTGATCTGCGCGTTACCGCCCTCCTTGGAAAACCCGGTGAAGGGAATCTTTTCTCCCGGACGTATCGGGTAGGAAGCCTCGCTGCTGCCGATCATGCCGCTGAGCCCAACCCCGATCCCGTCGAACGGCTTGGGCAGGAAACCGAGCCGCTGCGTCCAATAGGCCTCGAAACCATACACCGAAGCAGTCGGGCCACTGAGGTAGGTGGTCAGGAGATAGCCGGTCGACGGATCGGTGCCGGCCTGCGCCAGATAGGCAAAGTTTTTGATGGATTTGTAGAAACCAGCCACCGAGAAGGCCCCCAGCGGCGAATAGTAATGCTCAATGGATGCGTCCCAGTTCATCGACGTGAGCGGGGGAAGCGACGGGTTGCCCTGCTGCACGGTGCGGGCGCTGTCGTTGATCGCACGACCGGGGGCCGTGTCGGCGTAATCCGGCCGGGCCAAGTTGTTGCTCCAGGAGGCCCTCGCGATTGTCCGGGGACTGAGATCGTAGGTGAAGACCACGGACGGCAGCACATTGTTGTAGTCGTTATTGTAGGTCACGGGTGTCACCACCTTGGTGGTCGAGTCGTACTGCCAGCCGTTCATGGTGAAGTCCGTGTCCTCAAAGCGGGCGCCGGCGGTGATCTTGAGCTTGCCGACGGTCATGCCGCCCATGGCGTAGGCTGCGGTTATGTTTTCCTCAGCCTGAAAAGCGCCGCCGTAGGTGGTCGCAACCGTCAGGGATTGGGTGTAGCTGGGCCCGAGGTAGTAGAAACTCTGCACAGCCTCCTGCCGAATCCTGAAGTTGTTGAATCCGCCCAAGTTGGTGCGGGTGTCATATCCCGGATAGACTTCGTTGGCGAGCGTCCACGGGATTGCCGTGATCGCCCACTTGGATGTGTCGAGGTTGTTGTACTTGTTGCGGTACTCGACGCCGAACTTGAGGTAGGTCGGCTTGCCGTTCACATCGAAGCTGTAGCGCAGGTCGTCGCGGACCGTCCGCTCGTGCATGTTGGAGGTCGTGTTGCTGTAGCCGCTTTTTGTGCTCAGCGAATAGCTGGCAGGACTGCCGATGTCCGGACCGGTGAGTTGGGTCACGTTGTTGTGCCACGTGTCGGCAAAGGCGTACGCGACCTGGGTGCTCCCGGTGTTGGAGAAGGCGATCTGGGCGGTCGGGCGCGTGTATTTGCCGGTCGTGTAGCCCAGCGTAACGTCGTTGACCCACGAACCACTGGTGAAATTCCATCCTCCGACGTAGGACGAAATGCGCTTGTTGTTTTCGATCTGGGTCTCGGATTTGAGAATTGTGTTTTTCGGGAGGGTAACCGTGGCGGTCGTGTCGGTGAGCGCCTGGATGGTTCCGGAGCCGAAGTTGAACTCGGTCAGCCACTGTTGGTTATGCTCGGTGTACGACGAGCTGAGAAAACGGAACCAGATTTTGCTGGTGGCATT
>Ga0335077_10004345_pt1 | contig 17278 bp, 8 predicted proteins | sample Lox_Sample_31_FD_207151 | JGI IMG/M metagenome (GOLD analysis project Ga0335077, IMG submission 207151) | Soil microbial communities from Loxahatchee National Wildlife Refuge, Florida, United States - Lox_Sample_3.1 | ecosystem: Environmental > Terrestrial > Soil > Wetlands | place: USA: Florida... | reverse complement strand
GCCCGATCTCGTGGGCTATAGCACAACCTAGAACGATAGGCGCCTCGAACTCGGCCTGATCATACTTCGCAAGGTCCAATGCAGATGCGTAGTAGACACTGGCGAGAGCTGGGTGGGTAGCAAAACCAAAGACCGTGTCCTGCAATCGATTCCCGACGGGAGTCGGAAGGATTCGCAGACGGATGGCTGTAGCTTCAAGCTCCTCCTCCTTACAGGGCTCTTGAGAGACATTGGTGGGACCTTCCGGCCCGCAGTCTGACCAGACAACCTTTAGGCCAGCTTTGGCGAAGATTCGCGCAGCTTCGCGTTCGGCACGGGCGAGTGTGGTAGGAGGGGTTTGCGTGTAATTGTAAACGCGAACTGTGATTGTCAGGTCGGGGGCTGCGGCCCTAGCGCAAACCGCCTCCGGGAAGAGGAACCCAACGATCCCCAGGAAGGCCACTAGCCTGGTTAGGCCCAGCCTGAGGCCAGCGAGCCGCTGACTTAAAGCTTCGCTGCATGCTGAATTGCGCTTTGTAGCCCTGATGCTCAAGGTTGCCCTCCGCACGCTTCGCGCGCGTGGGACAACTTGAGCCTTCGATGGCGCTACCTCAATGCGAGGAGGACTTTGTCGGGATCAGAAGAAGATAGGAAGCAGGTCAGTAGCTAAGTTGTTCTAGCCAAAGACACAGCAGACCTAGGTCACACGTTAGTACTCGAAACTGAGACTTGTCGGATTGGACCGGTGGTACACTGGCGCACACTGAGTGCCGCACGAATGGCGCAAGTAGTCCCAACATCCCGAATCATCAAGTTCGGGGTCTTTGAAGTTGACCTGGATAAAGGAGAAGTGCGCAAGAGCGGGTTGAAACTGCGACTCCGGGGTCAGCCCTTTCAGGTTCTGTCGATCCTACTGGAGCATGCTGGCGAAGTCGTAACCCGGGAGGAATTTCAGCAGCGCCTGTGGACCAACGACGACACGTTCGTCGACTTTGAACACGGACTGAACGCTGTTGTGAACCGGCTTCGCGAGGTGCTGGGAGACTCACCGGAGAACCCGCACTTTATCGAAACCATTCCTCGCCGCGGTTACCGCTGGATGCCTCCTGTCGATGGCATGAAGGATCGGTCAATCCCCACCGCGCGTCGACGTCGCTGGAGATGGTTGCCATTGGCGGTTGCCTTGCTGTTGGGAATTGGGCTGAGTGCTGCTGGCGTTCTGAGGTTTGTTGTTTTATCTCGAAAGCGGTCAGTGCCGGCTTTGACATCTGTGCCACTGACTGCTCTTCCGGGCTACGAGGATGAAGCAAGCTTTTCGCCAGACGGTAACGAGGTAGCGTTTACAAGGTCGGAGGAAAGCGAAAGCAAATCACACATATACGTGAAGCTGATCGGCACAGGCGGGCCGCCACTGCAGCTGACCAACGGTCCGGCTAAGGACTTCAGCCCGGTATGGTCGCCAGACGGCCGCTTCATCGCGTTCCTTAGAGAAATCTCGAACAGGCATGCGTTGCTGTTGATCCCAGCCTTGGGTGGCCCAGAGCGCAAAATCGCAGAGGTCCACCTCGAGGGTGTCTGGGCTCCTTATCTGGCCTGGTCACCCGATGGCACTTCGCTAGTGATTAGTCACAAGGACTCACCGAAAGAACCTGCCGCGTTGTTTATAGTCGTGATCGACACGGGAGAAAAGCGCAGATTGACGTCCCCGCCGTCTGCCGTGAGTGAAATGAGCGGGGATAGCAACCCAGCCTTCTCCCCCGACGGGCGAACACTGGCATTCATCAGAATAAGCGACCTCCGCACAAAACTTTATCTGTTGCCCGTTTCTGATGCTCTCCAGCCAGCGGGAGAAGCCAGGCAGATACCGCTGTTAAAAGGCTGGGCTCCGGCTTGGACGGAGGACGGACACGAGATTGTATATTTAGAGCCGGGTCACGGGCTGTGGAGAGTTGGCGTTTCCGGCTCCGAAGCCCGATCTGCCGAACCTACGCGACTCCCGTTTGGAGACGATGCTTGGTTTCCCGCGGTTTCGCGCCGCGGCCACCGGCTCGCCTACTCGAACCATAGTGTTCGTCCTAGCAGTATCTGGCGCATGGCGGCACCGGTTGGCCCAAGCGTTCGCGATGGTACCAGAGTCGGATCCTTCAATCGGGCATTCATCACATCGACGCAACGGGATGGTGCTCCTCAGTTCTCACCAGACGGGAGGAGAATTGCGTTCGTGTCGGAGCGCTCGGGACACCTTGAGATCTGGGTATGCAACAGCGATGGTTCGAGTCCTGTCCAATTGACTTCGATGCACAGTGCTTCAACTCCGCGCTGGTCTCCCGACGGCAGACGAATTGCATTTGACTCCGATGCAGCGGGAGAGTTCGACATCTGGGTCATTGGCGCGGATGGAGGGAAGCCAGTGCGCATGACAGACGATCCAGCGAACGATGGGGACCCGAGTTGGTCGCATGACGGACGGTGGATCTATTTTGATTCTGCCCGCACCGGACCGCAGCAAGTATGGAAGATGCCAGCCGATGGAGGCGAAGCGATCCAGGTAACGAGGGACGGTGGCTACACGCCGCTTGAATCGCCGGACAACAAATTCCTTTACTACCTGAAGCAGGACAACAGCTTGTGGAGGGTTCCATTGGGTGGCGGTGAGGCCGTCAGGGTTCTGGAAGGGCTGAGCAACTACCTCAATCTGGCGATCGTGGACAAAGGAATTTACTTCGTTCCTCAGCAAGATGCGCGTTCCGTCCAGTTTTTGGACTTACAGACGAATCAGATCAGGCGAATCGCCAGTTTTGAAAGGCCCGTTGGCTCGGGCGATTTGGGTGACGATAGCGGCCTGGCTATCTCTCCGGATGGCCGATGGATCCTGTATTCCCGAGTCGATCAGGGAGGAGCCGAATTGAGAATCGTGGAGAATTTTCACTAGCATCGCGCCCGAACACGATGAGCAGTCGGGCCTGATTACCACCGAAGTTCGTACAACCACAACTTTTCGATTGCCGAACACGTCTTGAAAAGGCTGTTCGTGGTGCGTTTCTCGGAAAGGACACTTGTGGAAAACGGGAATGGTGGGATGAAGGAGTTAGAACGAGCAGGAGGGAGTGGCGGAGTTAAGGGAGGAGAGGAATTGTTTGGCGGGAGGGAGGTCGGGGTTGAAGCGGAGAACGCGGAGGAGAATGGAGCGGGCGTCATCGAACCGGCTGGAGGAGCAGAAGAGGCGGGCGAGGTTCATGCCGATTTCGCTTTTGGCTGGGGCGCGTTCGAAGGCGGATTGCCAGAGTTTGAGGGCTGCGGCGAAGTGTCCTTGATTGGCTTCGATGGCGCCGAGGTTGGTGGCGGCTTCGAGGGAATTGGGATCGACAGAGAGAGTTTGTTGGTAGAGGGAGGCGGCTTCGGCGAAATTACCGCGTTGCTGAGCGGCGAAGGCGAGGGCGCTAAGAAGCGCGGAATCGTTGGGAGATTCACGAAGCGCAGCCAGGAGAAGCCTTTCGGTTTGCGGTTGGGCCATGGTCATGCCACTGGTGACGATGGACTGCCATGCCAGGGCGAGGTCGCGGGTGTCCTTGGCGGAATCGGGCTCGTTGGGAAAGGGAACGAGAGTGGGAAGCGCGGCCGAAGCGGTCGGTTGAGCGGCGGCAGCAGCGGGCGGTTGCGGATGGCGCGGGATGCGGTGGTCGGTGACCTGGGTGTGGGCGACGTCGGAACTTTGCGACGCAGGCATGTGGCAGGAAGTGCAGTCGAGCTGATTCTTGTGATGTTTGGCGGCAAACTTTTCGCCGTGGCAGGAGACGCATTTGGCGCGAAAGTAGGCGACGCGGTTTTCAGGGGAGACAGATAGGTGCGGATCGTGGCAGGTGGTGCAAGAAAGAGCGTCGCCGGACTTCTTCTTGCATCCACTTTCGGCGAGTGCTTCGAACTGGCTGGTGGCGCGGAGTCCGGGAGGGACGTTGCCGGTGAGGACATAGTAGCGGACGTAGGAGGAGAGGTCGTCGCCGGGATGGAATTCATAAATGTGTTTTCCAGCGCGCTCGATGGCAGCGTTGCCTTCAAGATGGCATTGCATGCAGACCTGATCGCGAAGAGTGGGCGAGAGTTTATTGGGATTGACGATGGGGGCGGTACCATTCTGGGCGTGGGCAGCTCCCGGGCCATGGCAGCGTTCGCAAGTGACGCCGGAAAACAAGAAGGGTGGGTCGGGATAATGATTGTCGCTGCCCATAAGAGGCGCGCGAACGCCGCTGACGTGGCAATGCATGCAACTGGTGGTGGCGGGGAGATTGAGTGGCATGGTGGGGGAGGAGCCATAGGCGGGGGCCATGTCCCAAAGGTGGCGGTCAGCGTACCAGTTGACGGGGGATTCGAACAGGAAGCCGTCGGTAGAAAAAAGGTAAGTACGGCCGCGGCGGCCTTGGCCGATGTAGTAGAGAAATTCGCGTTCGCCGTGGACGAAGGGATCGCCGGGCCGGTCGAAGGTGAAGACGACTTTGCCCTTTTCGCTGGCGATCTTGTAGTGAACGCCGGAAAGTTTGTGGGTAAATTCGCCAGCGATGAGATTTTCCGTGGCGGGACCGCTGGCGTTGGCCATGGCAGTGCGTATATAGGATTCGTAGATTTGGGCGTGGCATTTGGCGCAGGCCTGGTTGCCGACGTAGCCAGAATTGCCGGATGAATTTGCGAGAGTTGATGGCGGGCGGAGTTGCCGGGCGAAGAGACAAAGAGAGCCAGCGGCGAGGAAAAGCAAACAGGCGAGGAAACGGGGGCGAAACTGCGCGCGACGAGACAATGCGCTTTCCTTGAAAGTCGCAGTGAGCATATCACTGAACCAAGTCTTGGCCTAAAGCCAGGCGCGACAACAGCTATAATGCGTGATGAGTTCAGGGGATGCATGAGTGACGCGAGTGTGGCGGATGTTCGGGCGGGTGTTTCCGCGCTGCAGCATGGTGTCGCAGGCGATTGCCTTTAACGTGTTCTTGTCGTTCTTTCCGACGTTGCTGCTGGCAGTAGGATTCGCATCGACGTGGCTGGGAAGCAAGACGGATACGCTGGAGGCCATCCGAAATTTCACGGACTTGTTGCCTCCGGGGAGCCATGCGATTGTGTCGGATTATCTCTCGCGGCGAGGGCCGGACGTTTGGAAGATTTCGCTGGCAGGCGCGGCGGGTACGCTGGTGGGCGGATCGCAGGTGATGAAGCTGCTGATGAACGGGATCCACCTGATTTACGATGAGCCGGAGCGAATGGGATTTTTCCAGCGGCAATGGCGGGGACTCTTACTGCTGCTGATCACCATGGCGCCAATTCTGACGGCGGGGATTCTGGGAGTGTTCGGGCGTCCGTTGCGGCACTGGCTGACGGCGGTCTTGTGGAAGAACGCACCGGTGCACGTGGCCTGGGTGGTGTTTTTTCCAGCGGCGGCAATGACGCTGGCACTGCTGGCGTTGACGGTGATCTATTTCGTGGCGCGGCCGCAGGAGAAGAAGCTGAGTCACGTACTGCCGGGGGCCACAGTGGCAACACTGCTGTGGTGGGTGGCCAACGCGGCGTTTGGACTTTACGTCCGGCGTGTGCCGTATAACATCGTGTACGGCGGCTTGGCGGCAGTGATCGGGTTGCTGATCTGGATGCAGATCTCCGCGGTGATTGTGTTTCTGGGGGCGGCGTGGAACGCGGAAAGGGCGGGGATGAGGTAAAGCAGCAAAAGATGAGTGTGAACGTGGAAGTGGAGTGCTATGCGGGGTATCGAGGAGATGAGCGACCGGTGCGGGTGCGTTTGGGAGAGCAGGTTTTGGAAGTGGCGGCAGTGGAAGATCGGTGGTATTCGCCCGGAGAGACCTATTTTCGTGTGCGGGTGGAAGGCGGGGACCGGTACGTGCTAAAACGCAACGACGCGCAGGACGTTTGGAGCATGGAAGCCTATCGGAGCATGGCGAATTGAAGGGAATTGGCGCGTTGACCCTGAAAAACCTGGGGGGTATAGTCGGTTGGTCCCACCCGCGCGAAGTGACCCGGAGCCGCGCCGAGCGGAACCAAGCAATTGGTCACAGATGGGGCAAGGGATAGTGATGAACCCAGGGGTCTTCTACCGGAAGTCATGCGGTCATCGGTTCAGCCGGCTGGCCATGCTCCTGGTGCTGGCTGCGTGGGCGGCGGGAGCGCACGCCCAAGACAACGTGGGTGCCACGAGCCCTCCGAAAACCTCCGATACCCCCGCGGCGCAACCCACCAAAGCTGGTTCCGACACAAAGTCCGACACCAAGGTCGAAGTTTCCAGCCACGACACCGGAACGACCTTCAAATTGCGCGTCAACCTGGTGCAGGTGCGCGTGGTGGTGCGCGACAAGCAGGGCAACCTGGTGGACGGACTGAAGCGGGAAGACTTTTTGCTGTACGACAACGGAAAGCTGCAGACGGTGAGCACGTTCGGCGTGGAGACCGCGCAGACACGGCACGCCAAAGCGGAACAGGCGGCGAAAACGCAACAGGGGGACGAATCAGGGGGGCCGCCTCTCGTGGCGATACCCCAAAGATTTGTGGCGTTAGTTTTCGACGACATTCATCTCAACATGCAAGACTCGTCGACGATCCGGGTGGCGGCGAAGAAACTGATTGAAAGCATGGCGCCGACCGACCGACTGGCAATTTATGGGACATCAGGGCAGATCACGACGGAGTTTACGAGCGATAAGGCGGTGCTAGAGCAGGGCCTGCTGAAAGTGATACCGCACCCGAAGCTGGGCAAGGCCAACGATGTATCGAACTGCCCGGACGTGAATCACTACATGGCCGATCAGTACCTCAACAAGGGCGATTCAATGGTTTTGAACCTGGTGACACAGGAAGTGCTGCAATGCTTGTACGGCGGAGATCCGAAGGAATTAGCGGCGGCCACGCAGCAGGCACAAATGTCGTTGCAGCAGGCGTTGACGGCCGGAGACACGGATAACGACTTCACATACCGAGCGTTGGAGGATGTGATCCGGAGGCTCTCGGCCATGCCAGGGCAGAAGATCCTGGTGCTGGCGGGGCCTGGGTTCCTTATTACCACGTCGCAGTTGCAGGAGACCGGGGTGATCGACCGGGCGAACAGAGCAAACGTGACGATCAACACCCTGGATGCCCGGGGATTGTACGCGCCGGACGTGGGTGGGGATATTTCGCAGCCAAACACGGATACAGTGCAAACCGCCGGACTCAAGACGATGTACCGGACAGCGGAACAGACGGAAAACAGCTACGTGATGGTGGATTTTGCGAACGGCACGGGCGGGACGTTTTTTAAGAACTCGAACGACCTGGAAGGTGGTTTGGTGCGCGTGGGATCGGCGCCCGATATTTGTTACGTGCTGGGATTCTCGCCGCAGAACCAGAAGATGGACGGCAAGTATCATTCGATCAAGGTGGCGATGGCTGCCAAGGTGAAATACGATATCCAGGCGCGGCACGGGTATTTTTCTCCCAAGAAAGCGGATGATCCGCAGCAACAGGCGAAACAGGAAATTGCGGAGGCGGTGTTCTCGCAGGAAGAAATCAACGATTTGTCTGTGGAGCTGCAAACGCAGTACTTCAAGTTGCAAGGGGATGAAGCGAAGCTGAGCATCGTGTCGCGGATCGACTTGAAAGGAATGCATTTCCGCAAGGAGAACGGCCGGAACTGGGACAACCTGACGGTGGCGACGGTGATTTTCGACGAAAACGGAAATTACATTACCGGCGGAGAGAAACTGTTGGAAATGAGACTGCTGGATACCACCTACGACCGTTTGAACAAAACGGGGTTGACCATGAAGTCGAGCTTCGACCTGAAGCCGGGGAAGTACATGGTGCGGCAGGTGGTGCGGGATTCCGAAGGGGCACAAATGGCGGCGCGCAACGGAGCGGTCGTTATTCCTTATTAGGAGGGCGTGATGGGGGAAAAACAAGGGATGCGGCGAATGCAATGGATGGCAGCCCTATGCCTGGGAGTGGTTTTAGGGTGCGCGGGGGGCATGGGCGCACAGGCGCCAGAGCCTGCCAAGCCTGAAAATGGCGCGAATCCCCAGCAGCCTGCGGCCGCGGGGAACGAGCAGAAGCCGGTGCAGCTGGACACGGTGATTCGCGCGGAGTCGCGCATCGTGCTGGTGGATGCGATCGTGACCGACAAGAAGGGCCATTACCTGACGGATCTGAAGAAGGAAGACTTCAGGGTCTACGAGGACAATAAAGAACAGTCCATCACGAGCTTTTCGTCTGGCAGCGACCCGGCCGTGCAGAATGCCTCGAACCAGAAACATTACATGATCCTGTTCTTCGATACGTCGTCGATGGAGATGGCGGACCAGATGCAGGCGCGGAGCGCGGCAACGAAATTCATTGAAAGCAATACGAATCCGGATGCGCTTATGGCGGTGGTGAATTTCGGGGGCAGCTTGCAGATCCGGCAGAATTTCACGGCGAACGCTGAGCTGCTGAAGGCGGCGGTAAGCGGCTCGTCAGTGCCGCACATCGATTCGAATGCGTCGCAACAAACGATGGTGGCGACCATCGGGATGCCGACGATCAGTAATGCGGAAGCGGATTATGGAGCCAGGTCCATGTTGCTGTCGATCCGGAGCCTGGCGAAGAATCTGCGAGCAGTGCCGGGCCGCAAGATGCTGATTCTGTTTACAGCCGGATTTCCGCTGACGGTGGAGAGCCAGTCGGAACTGACGGCGACGATCGATGCGTGCAATAAAGCGAATGTGGCGGTGTATCCACTGGATGTGAGGGGACTGGTGCCGGGCGGCTCGGGGGCGAGGCTGATGCCGCCCTTCCGGGAAGGAACAGGAAAGGTGGTTGCGGCGTCGACAGTGCATGACGGACCGCAGGCGATTCGCCCGCGACTGATCCTGTCGAGCTACCGCCTGGCGGAAGCCGGTGAGCCTCAAAAGCCCGGGGGCGGCGGTGGCGGAGGTGTGCCCGGGGGCGGTGGCGGAGGCGCGCCCGGCGGAGGTGGCGGAGGACGGGGCGGAGCGCCAGGTGGAGGACCCGGTGGCGGCACCGGTGGCACGGGAGGCGGCAAGGGTGGAACCGGCGGGACGGGTGGCACGGGCGCGGGAGGCGGCAAGGGTGGCACCGGTGGTGGTGCCCCGGCAGGCGGAGGGGGAGGAGTTGCCCGGCCGCCAACGACATATTCGAATTACTATAACAACCCAATGAACCAGCCGCAGATTCTACTGCCGAAGATTCCGACATCCACAACCGTGAACCAGCAAGTGATGCAGATGCTGGCGGAGGGAACCGGGGGATTCACGATTTACAACACCAACGACCTGCTGGGCGGATTGCAGCGGATTGCGCAAGAGATGAACCAGTTCTACGTGTTGGGGTACGTGCCGCAGGAATCGAAAGAGGGCAGCTGCCACACGTTGAAAGTGAAAATGAGCCACGGCGGAACGGAAGTGCGCTCGCGCTCGGGCTATTGCAACGTACGGCCGGTGAATCCGCTGGAAGGCAAACCGCTGGAAAAAACCATGGAAGCGCAGGCGAACGGCTCGGCCGCTGGAACGATTCATGCGACGATGCAGGCGCCGTACTTCTATTCAGGGCCGAATATTGCGCGGGTGAATCTGTCGATGGAGATTCCCGGGGACGCGCTGGTCTTCAACAAAGACAAGGGAAAATACCGCGCGAACGTCAATGTGCTGGGCATCGCGTATAAGCCGGATGGGAGCGTAGGAGCGCGATTCAGCGACACGTTGAACCTGGAGATGGAAAAGGACGATTGGAAGGAGTTCACAAAGCACCCGTATAAATACCAGAACCAGTTCGACGCAGCCGCGGGAAACTACAAGCTGGCGGTGGTGTTGAGTTCGGGCGGAGAAGGCTTCGCGAAGATGGAAGCGCCGCTGCAGATTGATCCCTACTCAGGCGACAAGATGACCCTGGGTGGAGTGGTGCTTTCGACGAGCGTGCAGCGTGTGGACGAAATTCCGACGGACGTGGATGCCACGTTATTGGAGGACCGCAAGCCGCTCATCGTGAAAGGAATGCAGATTACGCCGGCGGCGGCGTACCAGTTCAAGAAGTCCGACAGCATCACCTTGTACTCGGAAGTGTATGAGCCACTGCTGAAAACGGATCCCACGATGAAAGTGCTGACGGGCTACCGCATTTTCGACAACAACAATAAAGAGGTGTTCTTCACCGGCGGCGTACCGATGGACAGTTTTATTGAGAAGGGGAACTCGGTGGTGCCGTTTGCCTTGCGTGTGGACACGAAAGATCTGCAGCCCGGCAATTACCGGTTGGTGCTGCTGGCGGTGGACGGGAAGAACAATCAGGCTCCGCAGAGGCCGGTGGATTTCTCATTGAATTAAGTGGGGTTAGAGAAGGGCGTAGAGGGGGCGGGGTAGCGGGCTCGGAACCCTGACCTCGGGAGCAGCAACTTTCGGGCGGCGGCAGGGTTAAGCTGGGGGTCATGGGCGATACCCCTGTATCTGGAGTGGGCTGGAGTGCGGATGGCGAAACTCGGCCGCATCGCGCCGGGATTTTCCTGAACGAACGGTCGGTTTTGGCAGTGCTGCTGGCGCTCTCGTGCGTCTGCACGTTTGTGGTCGATGTGTCCGCTTTGGCGGAGGAGTCATCGGCCAGGCGGACCGCTTCAGGAAGCGGTCCCTACAACGGCTGGCCGGAGCGGACGACCTCAGAAGGCCATCCCTACAAAGGCAATACCGACAAAAAGAACCAGGACCCGGTGCTGAAAGGGTTGCCGATCACGGAACTGAACGAGGATGAAGCGGTGCAGCACGCGCTGAATCGTCTGGCTTATGGGCCGCGGCCGGGCGACGTGGAACGCGTGAAGCAGATGGGGTTGGCGAAATGGGTTGAGCAGCAGTTGAATCCCAAGGCGATTGACGACCGCGCCGTGGAAGAGCGGTTGACCGTCTATCCGACGTTGAGGATGAGCAACGAGCAGTTGCTGGCGGAGTATCCGAATCCGAAGCAGGCGGAGAAGAAAGCCGAGCGGACCCCGCCAGCGCCGACACGCGAGCAGGCGGCACAAAGCCAAGCCGACGCGGCGATCACGGCGATGGCGCAGGAAATGGATGGAAAAAGCGGCGCCGCGGGGTCGAGCGCGGAAAGCGGAGAGGCCAGTGGGACGATGGTGGCGAGCGAAGCAAACAGCGATACGCCCTCGCCGATGCAGATGAATCCGCCAACGCCGGGAGCAGGGCAGCGAGGCGCGTTGAGCGTGGATCCCAACGCGGTGCCGCGGGCGATTGCGGACGACAGCAAGCGGCCGGCGCGGGTGGTGGAAGAACTGGCCATGGCCAAGGTGACGCGGGCGATCTACAGCGACCGGCAATTGCAACAGGTGATGGACGATTTCTGGTTCAACCATTTCAACGTGTATGCGCAGAAGGGCGAAGTGAAGTGGTATCTGACGTCGTATGAGCGCGACGTGATGCAGCCGAACACGCTGGGAAAGTTCAAGGATTTGCTGACGGCGACGGCAAAGAGCCCGGCGATGCTGTTTTATCTGGACAATTATCTGAGCGCCGATCCCCGGGCAGCACAGAGGCGGGCGCAGGAACGCGCGATGCGGCAGACGATGCGCCGCGGACCCTATGGATATCCGCCGCGGCCGCAACAGCAACAGGTGCAAAAGAAAAAGCAGGAACGCGGGCTGAACGAGAATTATGGCCGCGAACTGATGGAACTGCACACGCTGGGTGTCGACGGCGGCTATTCGCAGAAGGATGTGACGGAAGTGGCGCGGTGCTTTACGGGCTGGACGATGGAGAAGCCGCGGGAAATTGCGAAATTCAAATTTGACGAAAAGCTACACGACCCGGATCCGAAAGTGGTGCTGGGGAAAAAGATTCACGCAGGCGGCATGAAAGATGGCGAGCAAGTGATTGACTTGCTGGTGAAAAATCCGAATACAGCGAAGTTTATTTCGACGAAACTGGCGCGGCGGTTTGTTTCGGACACGCCCCCGCCGGCGCTGGTGGAGCGCATGACAAAGTCGTTTCAGAAGAGCAACGGGGACATTAGGGAAGTGATGCGGACGATGATTTACTCGCCGGAATTCTGGTCGAAGGAAGCGTACCGCGCGAAGATCAAGACGCCGTATGAGCTCGTGGTATCGTCCGTGCGGGCGCTGGGAACGGACGTGGACACGCCGATGCCGCTGGTGCAGTGGGTGGGCCGGATTGGCGAGCCGCTGTATCAGTGCCAGCCGCCGACGGGCTATTCGGACAAGGCCGAGGCGTGGGTGAATACCGGCGCGCTGCTGAGCCGGCTGAATTTTTCTTTGGCACTGGCAGGGAATAAAGTGCGCGGGTCTCGCAGCGACGTGAGCGCGCTGCTGGGCAGCGAATCGGCAGGTGGGCCGAAAGACGCGCTGGACCGGGCTGTGCAGGTGTTTTTAGTGGAAGCGGCGCCGGGAACCGTGGACACGTTGCAGAAGCAACTGGATAATCCGCAGGTTTTGCAGGCGAAGCTGGATGATCCGGTGAAGCAGGTGGATCTGGGAGTGGTGACGGGATTGGTGCTAGGAGCGCCGGAGTTTCAGAGAAGATAGATATCAGATATTGGATGTCAGATATCAGAGCGGAGCAATCGGTAATCAGGAATCGGCAAGAGATGTTGAAGCCATGGATCGATGAGGGATAAGGATCGGTTGAGATCCTTCGTTGCGCTCGGGCTGACAAGGTTTTTGTGGGTGGAAGAGAGAGAGTTAACGGCTGCGGCAGCTGGGCTCCCGCACTCCAAGGAGTCGGCTATGAAGCACGAATGCTGCGAAGGGGTGAGGGCAGCGAAGTTTTCGCGACGGTATTTCCTGAAGCAGGGCGGGATTGCGCTGGTGGGCATGAGCACGATGCCGGCGTTTTTACAGCGAGCGGTGGCATCGACACAGGTGGCGCCCCCCTACGGTACAGGGAAGAAGCAGATGGTGGTGCTGTTTCAGCGCGGCGCGGCGGATGGATTAAACATTGTGGTGCCGTTCGGCGAACCGCATTATTACCGCATGCGGCCGACGATCGCGATTCCGCAGCCACGGCGCGGCGGGGCGGATGCGGCATTGGATCTGGACGGATTTTTTGGATTGCACCCGAGCCTGGCGCCGATGCAGGCGTTGTTCATGAAGAACGAGCTGGCGATTGTGCATGCGGCGGGTTCGCCGGATCCGACGCGCTCCCACTTTGACGCGCAGGATTATATGGAATCGGGAACGCCGGGCGTAAAGGCGACGGAAGACGGCTGGCTCGACCGCGCGATCGGAACGATTCCAGAGGAGAATGCTTCTCCATTTCGCGCCGTGGCGATGGGACCGAATTTGCCGCGGATGCTTCACGGAAGCGCGGCGGCCATTGCGATTCCGGATCTGAAGCAATTCAAGGTGCAGCCGCAGAGCGCGGCGATGGCCAAGGTGGCGGAAGGCGGATTCGAAGCGATGTACGCGCAATCGGTGGACCAGGCGCTGCATGGAACTGGCGCGGAGACTTTTGAAGCAATTGATTTGTTGCGCAAAGTCGATCCGGCGAAGTTTCCGCCGGAAAATGGGGCGGAGTATCCGAAGTCGCCGGTGGGACAGAGGTTGCAGCAGATTGGCGTGATGATCAAGGCGCAGATCGGCTCGGAGGTGCTGTTCCTCGATTGCGGCGGCTGGGACAATCACGTGAACGAAGGCGGTGTACAGGGACAGCTGTCGAACCTGCTGAAGGATCTCGGCGCATCGCTGGCGGCGTTCCATCAGGACATGGGCGACCGGATGGGCGATATTGTGGTGGTGACGATGAGCGAGTTTGGGCGGACGGCGAAGGAGAATGGCAATCGCGGGACGGACCATGGACACGCGAACTGCATGTTCGTGATGGGCGGCGACGTGAAGGGCGGGCACGTGTATGGGAAGTGGCCGGGGCTCGAGGAGCAGCAGTTGAATGAGGGGCGGGATTTGGCTCTGACGACGGATTTTCGGTCAGTGGTGGGCGAGATTTTGACGAAACATATGGGCGTGACGAATCTGGCGCCGGTGTTTCCGGGATTCGGGAATGACCCGCGGAAGTATGTGGGAGTGATGGCGGAGATGGAGCGGATGATGAGTTTGCCGGGAGTGTTTTTGGCGAACGGCACTTTGGAATGAGCCACGGCGGCTGCGATCAAAGCTTCCACTTCCGGTTCCGACAGTCTGCTTGCCGAAACAAACCTCAAGAAGCGATTTTGCTTGCCGGAGCCGATCAGAAGCTTGTGAGGATCGGGCAGCGATGCGCCGTGCATGAAGGATAAGCCGACGCCATTTGCAGCGGCGGCGATCGAAAAGATGGCTTCGGACGGCCGCTCACTCGGGCCGTATCCAATCACAAAGAAATTGTAATTGTCGTAGGCGAGTTCATTGGCCGCGGGCAGACGTTTGCGTATGGCCTTCCGCGCGGCGCGGATGAGGGCCTGATGTTTTGGTTCGAATTTGGCAATGAACGAGGCGAGTTGTTTTTCAGCGTTCGGCGCCGATGGTTTTGTCTTTGCCGGTGCAGGTGTGCGCTTCATGTCAGTTTCCCAGTTCACGGATCCAGATGTTGCGGTAGCGGACGGGGTTGCCGTGATCCTGCAGGGCTAGCGGGGCTTTATCGGGACCGGGTTTGTAGGGCGGGTGTTCGCCGTGGGCGGTGGGCCCGGTGAGTTCGACATTGTCCTGGACAAGAACACCGTTGTGGAAGACGGTGACGCGCGCGGGGCGGAGAAGCTTTCCGCTGGAATCAAAGCGCGGGCCGTGGAAGACGATGTCGTAGGACTGCCACTGGCCTGGCGGGCGCGCGGCGTTGACGAGCGGCGGGTATTGGCCGTAGACGGAAGCCACCTGGCCGTCGGCGTAGGTTTTGTTCTCGTAGGAGTCGAGGACCTGAATTTCGTAGCTGTTCATCAGGAAGACGCCGCTGTTGCCGCGTTCCTGGCTCTCACCGTGCGGGGGCGTGGGCTCCATAAATTCAACGTGAAGCTGGCAATCTCCGAAGGAATCCTTGGTGCGAATGTTGTGGGTGTGCGCGACCACTTCGGCGTAGCCGTGTTCGATTTTCCATTTGGCGGGGGAGCCGTCCTCGGAGAGCCATTTGTCGAGATTGGCGCCGTTGAAAAGGACGATGGCGTCGGAGGGAGGTTTGCCGGGTTGGTCGGGAGTGCTTGCTGTGCCGGCCGTGATGATGGGGGGAACCGGGCGGCTTTCGTCGTGGATTTTGTATTTAGGATCGGGTTGCGCGCAGGCAATGGCGGAACAGAAGAGCAGTAATGCGATTGCGCAGAAAACCTTTGTCATGGGGACCCTCGCTGGGTGAACCGAGGGAAGTTTAGCACAGGAGAAAAGAGTTGGAGACGCGCGCGAAGGCTGGCGCGTGCCGATCTAGAGATCGGCCGCTGCATAGTCGAAGCGCGCAAACCAAGATGCCGGCCTGAAGGCCGGCGCTACATTTAAGAACGCAGAGAAAAGAAAAGAGGCGCCGAAAGGATCACGGCGCCTCTTTTTGTTTACGAATGCGGAACGGTTAGGCTGCGGAGCCCTTGATGCGCATGCCGTAGAAGGAACGGTAGACGAAGACGAAGGAGACCACGAAGAAGGCGGCGGCAAGGACGTGCGAGAGGCCACCACCGGTTTCGGAGGTAAGTTTCACCGCCAACTCGACGGCGAGGAGGCCGAAGAGCGTGGTGAATTTAATGACCGGATTGAGCGCAACGGACGAAGTGTCTTTGAAGGGGTCGCCGACGGTGTCACCGATTACGGTAGCATCGTGGAGCGGGGTGCCCTTTTGCTTGAGGTCGACTTCGACGATTTTCTTGGCGTTGTCCCAGGCGCCGCCGGCATTGGCCATGAAGATGGCCTGATAGAGGCCGAAAGTGGCGATGGAGACGAGATAGCCGATGAAGAAGAAAGGTTCGAGGAACGCGAAGGCCAGTGTGGCGAAAAAGACGGCGATAAAAATGTTGAGCATGCCCTTCTGCGCGTATTGGGTGCAGATGGCGACGACTTTCTTGGAATCGGCGACGCTGGCCTTTTCCACGCCTTCGAGCTTGATGTTGGCCTTGATGAATTCCACGGCGCGATAAGCGCCGGTGGTAACGGCCTGAGTGGAAGCGCCAGTGAACCAGTAGATCATGGCGCCGCCGGTGATGATGCCGAGGACGAAAGGCGCGTGCAGGAGAGAAAGCTTGTTGACGTCGGTGCTGAGGCCGTGGGTGAGAGCCATGATGATGGAGAAGATCATGGTGGTCGCGCCGACCACGGCAGTGCCGATGAGCACGGGCTTGGCAGTGGCTTTGAAAGTGTTGCCCGCACCATCGTTGGCCTCGAGGAGATGCTTGGCGTTTTCGAAGTCCACGTCGATGTTGTAGTCCTTCTTCAGCTCGGACTTGATGTTGGGAATCTGCTCGATCAGGGAAAGTTCATACACGGACTGCGCGTTATCGGTGACCGGACCGTAAGAGTCGACGGCGATGGTGACCGGGCCCATGCCAAGGAAACCGAACGCCACGAGACCGAAGGCGAAGACCGGCGCGGCGACCATCAGGCTGCCCAGTCCGAGGCGGCTCATGAGAAAGCCGATGGACATGAGGAAAACCATGGCCATGCCGAGGTAGTAGGCGGAGAAATTGCCCGCGACGAAGCCGGAGAGAATCCCGAGGGAAGCCCCGCCTTCCTGTGCGGAAGTGACCACTTCCTTGACGTGGCGCGACTCGACGGAAGTGAAGACCTTCACCAGTTCGGGAATGATAGCGCCGGCAAGCGTGCCGCAGGAGATGATGGTGGCAAGCTTCCACCACTGCCTTGGGTCGCCGCCAAGGGCCGGGATAATGATCATGGAGACCAGGTAGGTGAGCGCGATGGAGACGAAGGAAGTGATCCAAACCAGCCAGGTGAGCGGCGTTTCGAAATTCATTTCCTTGGCGTTGGCGAAACGGCCGCGCTGGATGATGCTGTTGATGAAGTAAGCGGTGGCACTGGCTATGAGCATGATGATGCGCATCACGAAGATCCATACGAGCAGCTGAACCTGGACGGTCGGGTCTTTCACAGCGAGAAGGATGAAGGTGATAAGCGCCACGCCGGTGACGCCGTAGGTTTCGAAGCCGTCGGCAGTGGGGCCGACGGAGTCGCCTGCGTTGTCGCCAGTGCAGTCGGCGATGACGCCGGGGTTCCGCGCGTCGTCTTCCTTAATCTTGAAGACGATCTTCATCAGGTCGGAGCCGATGTCGGCAATCTTGGTGAAAATGCCGCCGGCGATACGGAGAGCGGCGGCGCCGAGGGACTCGCCAATAGCGAAGCCGATGAAGCACGGGCCGGCAT
>Ga0335077_10004344_pt1 | contig 17282 bp, 11 predicted proteins | sample Lox_Sample_31_FD_207151 | JGI IMG/M metagenome (GOLD analysis project Ga0335077, IMG submission 207151) | Soil microbial communities from Loxahatchee National Wildlife Refuge, Florida, United States - Lox_Sample_3.1 | ecosystem: Environmental > Terrestrial > Soil > Wetlands | place: USA... | reverse complement strand
GCAAGACCAGACTCTTAGGATTGCTATTTTGTTTCACTTGTTGCGTGTTGTCACTGAGAGCACAGACGACTGAGGGGTCGATACTGGGCACGATCACCGACCCCAGCGGCGCAGTGATCGCCGGGGCCGTGGTCACAGTGACCAACGTGGACACCACGATCTCTGAAAAAGCCGTCACAGATGCCACCGGCGCTTATGTGTTGACCAACCTGCACATCGGCCGCTACTCGGTGACGGTGGAGGCCACGGGCTTCAAACGGTCTGTGCGGTCGGACATCGTGGTGAACGTGCAAGACCGCATTCGCGTGGATGTGGCCTTGGAGGTGGGTTCGGTCAGCGATACGGTTGAAGTGGCCGCGGCCGCTCCCATGCTGGAAACCGACACTTCTTACCTCGGCCAAGTGGTGGAGGGCCAGCGCATCGTGGACCTGCCGCTGAATGGCCGATTCTTCACCCGCCTCGCGGTGCTTACGGCCGGAACGGCTCCCACGGTGCACGGGGCGCGCGACGAGAACACCGGCGGCTTCACCGTCAATGGCGTGAGGCCCTACCAGAACAACTTCCTTCTGGACGGCGTAGACAATAACAGCTTTTCGGAAGACCTGGTCAGCCAGCAGAGTTTCGTCATCGGCCCTCCCCCCGACGCGATCGCCGAGTTCAAGGTGCAGACCAATTCCATGAGCGCGGAGTTCGGCCGTTCGGGCGGCGCCGTATTAAACGTCACCATCAAGTCCGGCACCAACCAATTTCACGGGACGGCCTACGAGTTTCTGCGGAACAGCGCATTGGACGCCAAGAACTTTTTTGACGATCCCAACTCGCCAATCCCGCCGTTCAAGATGAACCAGTTCGGTTTCAGCTTTGGCGGCCCGGTATGGCTGCCGAAGATTTACAACGGCAGGAACCGGACGTTCTTCTTCATGGACTACCAGGGCACGCGGATTCGCACGGGCCAGACTTTTCTGGCCACGGTTCCGCCGGACGCCTGGCGCCAGGGAAATTTCGCGGGATTCAACCAGATCTTCGACGCCGCCAGCACGGTCACGGATGCGAACGGGAACTCCACTCGCACACCGTTCCCGAACAACCAGATTCCCCAGAGCAGTTGGGATCCGATCGCGGCGAAACTGCTGAACATGTTCCCGCAGCCCAACCTGCCTGGAATCGTCAATTCGTTCGGCGTGTCGAACAATTACTTGACCAACCCCTCCGAGCCAAACAACACTGACCAGTTTGATGTGCGCGTCGACCACCGTTTTTCGGCATCGGACTCGATATTTGGGCGGTTCAGCTATTCCAACAACACAGACACGCCGCCTGGTCCCATCCCGCCGCCGCTGGACTCCGCATCGTTTTCCTCGGGTAATTTTGAAAACCGCCCGCGCAACGTGGTGCTGAGCGAGACTCACATTTTCAGTCCGCGAATCGTCAACGAACTGCGCCTGGGTTATTCGCGCAACCGCTCGGAGCGTTTGCAGTTTAATGCGGATGTGAACCTCTCGGAGCAGATCGGATTGCCGGGCATTCCGTTCAGCACCAACAACGGCGGACTGCCTTCGTTCTCGGTAAACGGGATCAACAGCTTTGGCAGCGCCGATTACCAGCCCACCGTGGAGACGCAGGAGGTCTACCACATTATCGACAGCCTTAGTATCATTCACGGCAGGCACACCATGAAGATAGGAGCGGAGATCAAACCGCGCGTGAACTTCTCCATCCTTCAGCCGCCATACCCGAAGGGTAACTTTAATTTCTCCGGACAGTTCACCAACGATCCCAACAATCCCTCCAACACAGGGTTGGGCACCGCCGACTTTTTGACCGGGGTTATTGCAGGGTCGAATATCTCTTCGTTCATCAACGATGTCTTCCAACAGCCGGGAATGTTCTATTACTTCCAGGATGACATCAAAGTGAACCGGAAGCTCACTCTGAACCTGGGTTTGCGATATGAGTTTGTAACGCATGCGATGGAAAAGTACAATGCCGAGGCGAACTTCAATATCGATACCAACACACTGGATATTGCGCCCGGCCGCACGGATCCGCTGCCGCCTAACTTCTATCCGCAGATCGCGGTGAACCGCAACGCGCCGCGCAGCTTGGTGCCCAATCAAAAGACCAACTTTGGCCCGCGTATTGGGTTTGCCTATAACATGCTGAAAAACACGGTGATCCGCGGCGGTTACGGCGTGTTCTATTCCTCGTATGAGCCGGGGCCTTTGAGCATTCCAAATCCGGGTAACAATCCGCCATTCTTCGAACAGGCTAACTACAACCCGGTCAGCGCCGTCCAGCCGAATCCGGTCGTAGGTTCCCTTTCCCAGGGATTTCCGCTGGATGCTCTCTCCAATCCTTCCTTGCCCTCCCTGTTTTCGCTGGATCCGCACTTCACTAACCCGAATGTTCAGCACTGGCAGTTCAGCATCCAGCAGCAACTGCCTTGGAGCATGGTTTGGGAAGTTGCGTACGCGGGTTCAAAGGGAACCCACCTGTACGAGTTCCGGAACGCGAATCAGGTCCCGGCAACGGACAACCCCAACGCCGACTATCAGAGCTTGCGCCTGCGGCCATACCTGGGCTATCTGCCCTACTGGTGCGCATGCAACAGTTCCACCTACCACTCCTTGCAAACCAAGCTCGAAAAGCGTCTTTCCAACGACCTGAGTTTTCTTTCCGCATTCACTTACGGCAGGTCGATCGACGAGCAGTCACAGGCCTCGCTCGGTTTTCACGGCGGGGGAGGCTTCCGCGATAACAACAATCCGCAATGGGAAAAAGGCCCTTCGGACTTCAATCAGAAGTTCCGGTTCGTGAACAGCATGAGCTATACGTTACCAATCGGGAAGGGAAAGCGTTTCCTCACCGACTTGCACGGTGTGGGTAATGCGCTGCTAGGCGGCTGGGAACTGCAGGGCATCCAATCCTTCACGAGCGGTGTTCCGTACACGATCACTGCCTCCATCGCGGAATCCAACACCAATGGCGAAGCCGAGGAACGGCCGAACCGGGTGCCTGGTGTTCCTCTCTACCCGGCAGACCAGGGACCCAGCCTTTGGTACAACCCCGCAGCCTTTACGGCCACGGCATTCGGGACCCTTGGCAATTCGGGACGGAATATTATTTACTCCGCCGGGCAGGTTAGCATCGACACCTCGCTCTTCAAGGATTTCGAATTCCGGGAGGGAATCAAGCTCCAGTTCCGCTCGGAGTTTTTCAACATGATCAACCACCCGAATTTCCGCGCCAACAGTTTGAACAACCAATTCGACGCGGCGGGCGCCGGAGCCTACAATTCGGCGCAGCCGGCCCGGCAGATTCAGCTGGCGTTGAAGCTGATCTTCTAGAGGAAATCGCTCGCTGACGCGCGCGGCTCAGAAGCACGACAAAACGGAATCACCGGGCTTCTGCGCGAGCCCGTGGCGCGCCAGGCTCGTGCAGGTGTCGATCACATTTCTCAAGGGGCGGGGCACGCCTTCAGGGCCCCGCTCGATTACCGCGTTCAGCAGCAGAACCGCCAGGTAGGGTTTCGAGTAGCGTTCGACCGCCCGTGCGATGGCCGCATTCGCCGATGTATTTCTGTGGCGGTCACCTGAGGCCTGGCCCGGGAATGCCGCCTTCAGGAAAACACTCTCGTAGCCATGCCGCCAGAAGCAATGCTCGAGGTCTCGGTCTTGCAACAGGGTGACACGGTCCTGGATGCTGTGCGCGCCGGCCCAGCGCCGGACTGTCTGGGCATATTGGCGGCCAGCATCTTCTCCATCAGCCAGCAGATGCCATTGAATGCCGAGGCACTGAGCCACTTTTGATAGAGCGCTCAATCCGCACTGGGCAAACTCGACACAGGCCACGCCCTCGCTGGCGAACTCATACCCGCACACGCGCGCCAGTTCGTCCATCAACCAGAATTCGGTTTCACCCTCGACCAGCAGCCAGCAGCGCGCAAAGCTCGCGGCGGCCCTGCGGCTGCGCAAGTGGTAAGCATAGCGCCGCAGTTCGTCCGCTGTCAGGACGCCTTCGGGAACGCGCCATTCCTTCACAACCCCCGGCCAGCAGCATGCCGGAATGCGTCGCGATGATCTTCTATCCGCCAATCCGATCGATCACGTTCCAGATGGACGCCAGCGTCATGGGGTGCAGGTGCGTTTTCCGGATTCTCGATCAAGGTGAGGACATCGAGTCCGCGCTGGACGCCCGCAACTCCGGAACGGAGTAGCGCGCCAGCCAGCAGCAGAATGCCGATCTTATGGGCTGAGGTCCCGAAATCGCGCAACGGCTCGAAGGGCGACCGCACGCGCGCGGACCGCGGCTCCCGGGTGATTTCTTCCAGTACCTCGCCCAGCGGCGTCGCGCGGCCGGCTTGCAGCTTCGCGCGAGCCTGCAACAACCGCCCGGCCGCCGCGGAGCCGCGCTCAATGGCTTCCGATATGTCCGGCGCAGCGCCTTCCAACAAGTCCCGGTAGTCGTGGCTCACCTGGTCGGCGAGATGCTGGAGGTTTTCCTCGGTGGATGTTGCCCGACCCATGCCGGCCGGCTTGGTAGCAACCATGCCCTCGGTCATCCAGAACACGGGCATGCGCCGGCGCAGCCAGACGAGCAATTCACGGTCGTTGACGAGCGGCTGGCCGCGCGCCGAGCGAAAGGTCCAACTCGTAATGGGGGGGGCGCCGCCGTGCGTCACGACCAACCGGAAGCGCCGCTCGCCGCCGAGCGCATCGGGCAACGAACTGCGCAATGGCTCGAAGCCGGCGCCATTCCACTCATCCGCCGTGGTCTCACAAAACTCCAGCGCGATCGAAATCGAGGGTGGGGCGGACTGGCGGTCTTGGATGGGACGGTGAAGGTGGAAGGGACGAAACTGAAACTCACATTCGTTTGAGTCCCAGCCCAACGCCAGCGCCACGGCCTCGAGCACGCTAGTGCGGCCGCAGTCGTTCTCGCCGATCAGGACCGTGGTGGCATCGAGAGAGAGCCTGGCCGATCTCACGCCGCGGAAGTTTTGGACCCGCACCGAGCGGAGCAACATGACTTCCGCTCAATCGCCGAAGCAAATACCGAGCGTGCGACCGACCAGCACCGACTCACCGTCCAACGGCACCAACCGGACTCGCGCCACGGCCTGGGCCAGCGGCACGAAATCCAGCCGCGGCGGCTGGAACGAGACCATCACCCCATCCAAGCCCTGTTTCAACGCATAGACGGCTGCGGCGCCGAAACCGAGCCCCAGCAGGCGGTCTTGCGCATTAGGCGATCCGCCGCGCAACAGGTGACCCAATACGACGGCACGCGCCTCCTTGCCTGTTAACTGCTGCAACTGCCCGGCGACCACTTCGCCGATGCCTCCCAGCCGCTCCACTCGTCCGATCTCGCGGCTTTTCATGGTCACGTCGCCGCCGAGCGGTTTGGCTCCTTCCGCGACGACCACAATGGCATGCTGCCGCGGACCGCCGGTCACCCTTTGCAGATGCTCCGCCACCTTGCGGAGGTCGTAGGGAATCTCCGGAATCAAGATGGCTTCGGCTTGTCCCGCGATGCCGCTGTGCAGGGCAATCCATCCCGCGGTGCGCCCCATCACTTCGACCACCAGAATGCGGCGGTGAGCCTGCGCGGTCATGTGCAGGCGGTCGATGCATTCGGTGGCAAACGACACGGCCGAGGAGAATCCAAAAGTTGTAACGGTCGACTCCAGGTCGTTATCGATGGTCTTGGGGACGCCGACCACCCTCAAGCCCTTCTTGTGAAGTTCGTTTGCGATGGTGAGGCTTCCGTCGCCGCCGATGGCCACGTGCGCGTCCAGTTCGTGGTTTCGAAAGCTTTCGAGTAGCTGTTCGGACAGATCCACTTCTCTGGCGATCCCGTCGTGACCGCGCTCGACGGCTTTGAAGGGATTGCCGCGATTGGTGGTGCCGAGGATGGTTCCACCCAGGTGCGGGATGTTCTTGACCGCCTCGGTGTCCAATTCGATCAAGCCTCCGTCGGGGTACTTATCTGGAAAGAGCAGGCCATTGTAGCCGTCGCGGACTCCGAAGACCTGCCAGCCCAGTTTTGCGGCGGCGTGTACGACGGAATAGATGACGGCGTTGAGGCCGGGCGCGTCTCCGCCGCCGGTGCTGACGCTGATGCGCTGAATGTGCCTGGTCATGGGTTCAGTTGTGCGAAGGGGCCGGCCGCGCGGGACCCAGCCGCCCGGTAACGTTCGGCGGCAGGCTGGAGAGAATGAGCCGCACGGCTTCGGCAGGAGAATCCGTGAGGTAGGCAAAGCCAGTGTCTTCCGCGGAGATGGCGCCTTCGTGCTGCATGTCGTACAGGAGTTCGATCAGATTCTTCCAGAAATCCTTGCCGATCAGCATTAACGGAAATGGCCCGACCTTGCGGCACTGGATGAGCGTTGCGGCCTCGAACATCTCGTCCAGCGTGCCGAATCCGCCCGGGAGACACACAAAGGCGCAGGAATACTTGACCAGCATCACCTTGCGGACAAAGAAATAGTCGAAGTTGATCACCTCATCCACATATGGATTCGGCTTCTGCTCGTGCGGCAGGATGATGTTGCAGCCGATGCTCACACCGCCGGCTTCCTTCGCCCCGCGGTTGGCCGCCTCCATCATGCCGGGACCGCCGCCGGTGATCACGGCAAAGCCGGCGCGCGCCAGTTCGCGCCCCACCTCAACGCCCAACTCGTAGTATGGGCTGCCCGGCGCGAAGCGGGCCGATCCGAATACGGTCACCGCCGGACCGAGCCGGTAGAGCCGCTCGAAGCCGTTGGCAAACTCCTTCATGATCCGATCGAGGCGCTGGTGTTCTTTTCCGGCGTCCGGGCGGTGGCCAGGAAGTCACTCTCCCAGGCGGCACTGGCTATGTCGCCGCCGGCCGTCAACTCGTATGCCGGAGGGCCTTGATTCCTCCAGTGCGATTGCCATGTTTCCTGCCATTGCGCGAGCTTCTGAGAGTCAGGCATGTTTTTTGCGGGTACCTCGACGTGCTCGATGCGAAAGATGCACGGCAGAAAACAGTGGATCTAGTGTTTTGGCGGCGGGCGGGGGTCCGCGGTGCTGTAGTAGCATCGCAGGGCGATGGCTGACTACCGGGTACGCGCACGCAACACCGCGCCTGATTCCGAGAACCGGATGCACGACGACCTCGTCGCGGCGGCTTATGGCTTCCGCGGAGGGCTCGTGCCGGGTACGACAGTCTACGGCTATCTCACGGTCCCGGTGATTGCACGCTGCGGCGCCGAGTGGCTGGAGAGAGGCGGCATGCATCTGCGCCTGATGCAACCGGTGTACGACGGAGACGAGATCGAGGTTACGCTGGCGGGCGATTTGGTTTCGGCGCAGCGCAGCGATGGGACGCTGTGCGCCGCAGGTGCGATCCGATGGCCCCAAGGGGATGCCCCGCCGCTCGATCGTTATCCGGAACAGCCGCTTCCTGCAGAACGGCCCGATGCCTCTGCGGAGTCACTCGCTCCCGGTCGCATGCTTGGCGCGCTCGATGCCGATCTGGCCCTCCCCGACGCGCATCACCCGGCGGCGCTGCTCTCACTCTCCAACCAGGTGCTGATGGAGAACGTGAGACTTGGTCCCTGGATCCACGCCGGCAGCGAGATCCGGCACTTCAGCCTCGCACGGAACGGCGAGCGGCTCTCCGTTCGCGCGCGCGTCGAGGATCGCTTCGAGCGCAAAGGCCATCAGTTCGTGGTGCTGGATGTTGGCGTGATCGGCGGCGGCACGCGGTTTGTCCAGCAGGTGCGCCACACGGCCATCTATCAGCCTCGCCGGGGTTGACCCGCGATCATTTGCCTTTCATCCAATCGGGAAACAGCAGCGCCCGCACCTCGGGCTTATCCAGGTCCGCCTTCACAATCTCCTTCACCGGCAGATCCAGCCGCCGCGCCGGCGTCCCGCCGCGCAGCTTCACGGCCAGCGATTTCACGGCCTCGTATCCGAGCCGGAACGGGTCCTGGACCAGCATCACGTCTATGGTGCCGTCCTTCAGCGCGCGGATGTGGTCCTGGCTGGAGTCGAAGGTTATCAGTTTCACTTTGCCCGACAGGCCGCGGCTCCGAATGGCGTGAATCGACCCGATCGACGCCGCTTCGCTCGAAGCGAAGATGCCGGCCAGAGCCGGCCGTGCAGTCAGGATGTTCTCGGCCGCTGCCCGCGAGCGCGCCGGGTCCGCCATGCCGTATTGCCGCGCGGCAATGCGCATCGCGGGGAACTCTTTGGCGACGGTCTCTTCGAAACCGCGCTCGCGCAGCACGGTGGAAGTGCCGCCCGGCTTTTGCATCACCATGGCCACCTCGCCGCGCCGCCGGATGAGCGCGGCCAATCGCCGTGCCGCGGTGCGGCCCGCCTCATAGTTGCCCGTGGCGATGAAGCTCACATAATCATGGAAGTTCACGCCGGAGTCGAACACCGTCACCGGAATGCCCGACTTGATTGCGCGCTTCAGTGGCGCCACCAGGGCCGTCTCGTCGGTTGCAGAGATGGCCAGGCCGTCCACCCGGCGCGCCACCATCGCGTCAACGATCTGGATCTGCCGCGTGTAGTCCGTCTCGTCGTACGGTCCGTTCCACAAGACGGACACGCGAAGGTCGCGCGCCGCCTGATCCACGCCGGCGTGCACGGAGACAAAGAACAGGTGCGAGGTCGCTTTGGGAACCACCCCGATCAGCTTGCCTTGGCCGCGCCGGCAGGCGGCGAGCGCCAGCCCACCCGCGAGAATCGTTCGGCGGCGCATCACTGAGAATGAACCAGCGCACCGTGCTGTTGGGTAAGCATCGCCTGCATCCCAGCCGCGATCACCTCCTGCGCGCGCAGTCCGTCACGGTGGGACGTAGGGAAGCGCGCGCCTGTGCGGCAGCAATCGATGAAGGCGGCAAGTTCCGCTTTGTACGCAGGCCCGAAGCGGTCTACGAATTCGGGGAGCGGGCCTCCATAGTCCCGCATGTGGAACTCGCGCCGCGCCAGCGGTTCGGCGCGGCCGCGCCGGCCAAAAGCTTCCACCACGATATCGAACGGCCGCTGGTCGAAGCGGCCCACCTGAATTTGTCCCTGCTCGCCGAACACCAGCGATTCCACCCGGTAGCCGGAGACGTGATTGCGGCTCACCTGCACCTGGCCCACGAGTTCACGGTCGAACCACAAGTACAGCAGTGCGTCGTCGAAGTCTTCCTGGCAGGTGGTGAGGCGATGGCTGTAGATCCGCGACCCGATGGCCAGGGCGGCGCGAGGCATGCGCCCACTCAGCCACAGGATCTCGTCGACATTGTGGATGGACATGTCAGGCAGGATGCCGCCGCTTTGATATCCGTCAGGCGCCGGGTTCGAATCTTCCAGCGCGGAATAGATCTTGAACACCCGGCCCACAACTCCGGCGTCGGTCAATTCTTTGGCATAGGCCAGAGGCGGATCGAAGCGGCGCTGAAAGGCCAGCATGAGTGCGTCGGGATGCTCCCGGTCCAATTCCGCGGCGAAGGCACGGTCGCCGTCGAGCGTGCCGGTCAGAGGCTTTTCCAGCAGCACCCGATGCCCGGCGGTAATCAGGGCGCCCGCGCTTTCGCGATGGTTCGGAGTCGGCGTAACGATGACTGTCGCCTGGCAGACATCCGCCTTCGCGAAATCCTCGATCGAGGCGAATAACGGCACTTTCAATTGCAGTTCGTCCGCCATGCGTTGGGCCCGCTGGATATCGGTGTCGATCAACGCCGCCACGGTGCAGCCCGCGCCCGCCTTCTCCAATTCATGCAGATGCAGCGCGTGCACCACTCCCATGCGGCCCAATCCGGCCAGCGCGACTTTCATTGGGGCAGACCTCCACTAGCAAGGTTTACTCGCATGGTGATTTCGGCGACTGTCTTGCCTCTGGATTCCGCCTTCCACGTCACGGCCTGCCACGGTGGATCGGCCTTCGCTGGCGAGGCCAGAATGGTCTCCACCGGGTATGTCTCGTGCGGCCCGATGGTGTACACTGCCTGCCCGGCAACGACGGACCAACCCACTGGCAGCACGGCGGACAGAGCCACTGTTCCCGCCTCGCCTGTACCGTTGTGAAGCGAAACCGGCAGATGCAGCCGTTCACCCGGGCCGATCGCCACCTCCGGAGCGGACAACAGGCCGGCTAAGTGCTCGATGCCGTGCGCCTGCCAGAACGCGCGATAGAAACTCCATGGGCCGCCCAACTCCATGCTGAGCCCTGACGGCCGTGTTGCGCGAGATCCTGGCGCAGGCACGAACTCAACCGGTCCCGGTTCCACGCCCTCGAAGATATCGCCGGTCACGTTCGATTTCACGTGGCTTTTTCCCATTACCAGACGCACGGGCTGCGAGAAGTATTTGAAGTCGCCTTTGGCGATGGCCTGCCTGGCCGCCTGACCTGCATCGTCTTGTGTAAGGTGAAAGCTCATCTCGTCGGCGGCCATGCGGTAATAGGGGACGCCGGAGGGCGACATCCCGGTGGTCTCGTAGGTTGGACCTTTGCCCTCCAGGAAGTCCGTGTGCGAAGCATCCGAGAAGAAGTACAGCTTCTTCGCCTGCCAGGGATGCAGCCCTTCGGTCAGGTTCGATATCCCCTGCCGGTCACGCGGCGCGGCGAGCTGCTCCGCAAACATCGCGGCATCGCCTGCCATATCGAACGCCTCGGTGGCGATCACTCCCGCAGCCTGGTGGTCGCCGTGATTCTCTCCGGCGACATACAATGGCAGCCACGTCATGATCACTTCCGGACGCGTCAGCCGCACCAGCCGCACAGCCTGTGCCAGTGCCGCGCCATGGTTCCAGGTCTCGAGCGACCGCAGCACATCCTGGCCCGGCGTATCCGGTCCGCCGAGGAACCACACATTCATCACGCCGAACGACGCCAGCGCGCGCCGCGCCTCAATCTCGCGCTCGGCGCCCAGCGCGGCGGCCTGTTCGAAGCCCATGGCGTTGCCGCCGCCATCGCCGCGCGTTCCGAAGATCACGGCCACGCGCCGGTGGTCCTGGTAAATGGCCCTGGCCAGGTAGCCGGTCACCTCGGTCTCGTCGTCGGGATGCGCGACGATCACCAGGATGTCGGCCTTGAAGCGTTCGTCGGGTTGCGGCGCCGGCGGCGCCTTGGGCAACTCGCCGGCCACCAGCCCGGCGCACACACATAGCGCGATTGTTACTGCTAAAACAATCTTCATAAGGAACTAAGTTTACCGTTTAGAAACGGAAGTGAAGTCCAAGCTGCATCTGCCGCATGGGACTGGCAGTCGAACTGATCTGTCCGGCGCCGGATACATCCACCGTGTTGGCCGGCAAACCCAGGTTCACGTGATTCAGCGCGTTGAAATTCTCCCACCGGAATTCCAGCGTCTTGCGCTCGGTGATCATGAACACTTTAGCCAGCGCCAGGTTGAACACCACCGAGTCCGGGCCGCGCAGCGATCCCTTGCTGGCGTCGCCGTTGCGGTACGGCTGCTGCGGCGCGGTGTAGGCCGCCGGGTTGAACCACAGGCCTGCATTCGGATTCGAAACATTGGGATTGCCAACGATGTCCGGCCGGAAGTAATTGAAATCGGCATTCACCAAGGGCGCAGCCGAAATGGTGGGCGTAAACGCCACGCCTGAGTAAGCCGTGGTCACACCGCTGAAACGCCAGCCGCCCGCGATCAAGTCCACTGCCTTGCTCACGTTGTTGCCGAACCTCCGGCCGCGTCCGAAGGGCAGGTCCCAGTTGTGCATCAAGGCGAAAGCGTGCGTGCGGTCGAAAGTTGCCGGACCGTGGTCTGCCCTTACGTTGTAGTTGTTTGTGAAACCGTAACCGCCCTCGCCGTTGTCCAGGGCCTTGGAGAAGGTGTAACTGGCCAGAAAATCCAGGCCCTGCGCCACGCGCTTCTGTACTTTAAGCTGCAATGCGTTGTAGCTGGAGTTATCGCAGTTGCACACGTCGTAAATCGCCTGCGTCAATCCGAACTTGTAGAACGGCCGCCGCGGATCGTAATCGCCCGGACCGGGCACCGCCTGATTCTCGTTCAGGTTCAGGAACAGGTGCCGCCCGACGTTGCCCACATAAGCCGCTTCCACCGTGAGGTCACGTTTCAGCTCGTGCTGCACCGTGACGTTCCACGAGTCCGAAAGCGGAATCCGGTATGAGTTGAGCGGATAGAAGTAGAAATACACCGAAACACCGTTCGGCAGTGGATAGCGGCCATTAGGGCCGATGGGCGGGGTGGGCGGCGCTGGGGGCCCGGTCGTCAGAAATGTCGGGATGTTGGTCGTGTACGGATTGGGCTGCGTCAGGTTTTGCACGAACTGCACGGGCGGATCCAACTCGGGGTTCTGTGCAAACACCGCGCCCACTCCGGCGGCGTTGAAACTTCGCCCGTACCCGGCGCGGATCACGGTCTTCGGAAACAGCCGGTAGGCAATGCCGAACCGTGGCGCGAAGCCCAAGTTATAGGCCTTGATCCCCATGTTGCGCGGGACTCCGCCGATTCCCGCCACCACGGCCTCCCCGGTGGTCGGGTCGAACGTAGCTGCGCTGCCCGGCTGCGCGCCTACCTGTGGCAGGTAGTTCTCGTAGCGCAGGCCGGCGGTGATAGTCAACTTGGGATTGACGCGCCAGGTGTCTTCACCGAAAAAGAAGAGCCGCGTCTGGCGCAGCGCCGGATAGAAACCGGGGCCCGTGAACTGTTGCACGAAGTTACTGGGGTAGCCCAGCAGGAACGAGGCCAGCGCGGCGCCCGTGGTGGCGTTGCCGTTGGCCAGCGTGTCGGCGTCCAGGCTGCCGGTCGCCGAGTCGGCGAACGTCACCTCACCGGCGCGGTGCGTGCTGCTGTCGATACGCCGCTGCTGGTTGCGCCGGATGTCCACGCCCCATTGCACCGTGTGATTACCTTTCTGTTTGGTCCAGTTGCTCACCCATTGGAACTGATTCTCGGTCTCGCTCAGCGGGCAGTTACAGCTATTTACCGGCAGTGAATATCCGAAATCGAATCCGCCGTCTCCATTGATATAGAAGGCCGGCATGCCCGAAGTGTCCGCCCCCCCCCGGTTCAGACCAATCAGGCCTGCGTCCAGCGCCGGTGTCGTGCCGTAACCTTGCGGCAGGCTTTGTACACGATAGCGATAGTAGCCGAAGCGGAAATCGGCGATAAGTGACGGTGTAATCGCGTAAGTGTAACCCACCGCGAGGCTCTGATTGCGCGAGGGCGAGTTACCCGCGTAGTTGAAGGGGCTGGGCCCTCCGGCAACCACGCCAAACGCGCCCGGCCCGTGCAACAGGAAATCAGCCAGGCTGTAGCGCCCGAACAGGTGATGCTTATCGGCGATGTTGTAGTCGACACGCCCGTCGTACTGGTCGGAGTTGGAGGTCTCTCGCACGGTGGTTTCGAAGTTGTTGTAGATCTGTCCCGGCCCGCCGAAATTCGGCAGCGGAATGTTCTCCAGCAGTTTCGACATGGCCGGCGCCGGCGTGATCACGTTCACCTGCCCGCTGGTGGAGATGGCCTGCCGCCCGCTGCCGTCAGGATTTCCCGTCGTGGGATCGAACACCATGCCTGCCTGTGCGGGAACGTGCCCGCCTTCAGTGGTAGTCACGTCAGCCGGGTTGGCGCAGCCCGTGGCCGAGGTCGAGCCGTCCGCGCAGATGTAATTGCCCAACAGGCTGGTCAGATTTCCGTTGCGCTCGTCCTCGGTGGGAACGGTGGTGATCACAGTTCCGCCCAGGTTCCGGCGCGTCCCCTGGTACGCGAAAAATCCGAACAGCTTGTTCTTGCGGATAGCGCCCCCCACCGATCCGCCGAACTGGTTCCAACGAATGGGCGCGTTCACACCGCTAAAAGGATCCGCCGCGTTGAAGAAGTCGTTGCGCAGATATTCGAACGCCGATCCGTGCCACTCATTGGTGCCTGACTTGGTGGCGGCCTGCATCAGCGCGCCCGAGACGTTGCCGAACTGCGCGTCGTAGTTGCTGGAGGTCACCTTGAACTCCTCGAGCGCATCCGGATTCGGCACAATTACCGAAATCCCCAGAATGTTGCTGTGGTTTTCCGTGCCGTCCAGCAGGAAGCCGTTGGAGTATCCGAGTTGGCCGTTCACCGGCGTCTGCTGATCGCGCTGCTGGTTTTCGTCGGTCGCGGGGCCCGAGTTGCCCGAGTACAAGCCCGCGCCGGGCAGCGCCACCAGCAGCGTCGTGATGTTGCGGTCGAGGATCGGCAGTCGGCCGAGTTCCGAAGCGGTCAGGGTATTGCTGACATCCGCGCGGTCGATTTTCAGCAGCGGATTCTCGCCCGTCACCGTGACGGACGTGGTGGTCTGCCCGACTTGCAATTGCGCGTCCACGCGGGTATCGGAATCCACCTGTACGACGGCGGTCGAAACAAACTCCGCGAATCCCGGAACCGCGATGTGAATCTCGTACTGGCCCGGCAACAGGTGCGTTTGGGTGAAGTTGCCGCTGGCGTTCGAGACCGTCTTTAAGATGACGCCGCGCTGGATGTCCCGAATAGTCACCGGAGCATTGGGAACCGCCGCGCCGGCCTGGTCGGTGACGCTACCCGTAATGTTCCCAAACACCGCCTGCGCCAGCGCCGCAGCGGCGCAAAGAAGCGCCGCCAGCAATAACTTTCCCGCCGGGCTTACCCGGCAGTTGTGGTAACTCATGCTCCCCTCCACTAGTGGATTTGTTGATATAGCGCAATTTCCCTGGCCGCCGACGCGGTATCGCCTAACGACTTATACGCGGTCGACAGCAGGTAGTGTGGAACTTTGTTGCCCGGGTCCAGGCGGGCGGCCTCCGCCAGGTGCGGCACGGCATCCGCAGGGCGGCCCAGTTTCAACAGCGTCTTGGCTATTCCCATCCGCGCCTCCACGAATTCGGGGTGGTAGCGCAAGGCCAGTTCAAAGTGCTTGAGCGCAGCGTCCAGGCTGCCATGCTCGCGCTCGATCTCGCCCAGTTCGTACTCGGCATCCGCGTGCGGCGACAGCGCCGCTTCCTGCTCGAACTCACGCCGCGCCCGCTCGATCGAATCCTCCGTGCGGGGCCCCGCCAGAATGATGCGGCCCAAGTGGTAGTGCGCGCCGACCATATGCGCATCCCGCTCGAGCGTCTTGCGATACTCACTCCCGGCCGCCTGGAGATGGTCGAGGCTCTCCTGCACTTGGGCGTTGGCGTAGTGTGTCCACGCCGAATCCGGCGCCGTGCGCGCCAATTCCGACATCAGCGCGAAGGACCGGTCGCTGTGCAAGCGCGACACCTGATACAGAATCTCGGCATCGTGCGGGTAGCGCCGCAGCAGTTCTTCGCCGGCCTCCGTGGCCTTCTCGAACTGTTTCAACTCTGCGTATGAACGCGCCAGGTGCAAGCCGATCAGCCGGCCGGACTCATCGTCCGGAGGATGCGCGAACGCGGGCGCGAGGATGTCTACGGCGTCGCGATACCGTCCCAATTCGGCGTCGCACAGCCCCACCATCACGTCCATTTGCGGGAGCGCCGGGTTCAGTTTGCGGGCCTGTTCGAAAGCCGCCAGCGCCTGTTCCGCGCGCCCTTCGAAGTAGAGCGCCAGCCCGAGGTTGGCATGCACCTCAGCGACCGAGGGAGCCAGGCGCGCCAGTTGATCGAGGCTGCGCGCGGCTTCGTCCCACTTCTTAGCCGCCAGCGCCGCGCGCGCATGGTCCGACAGGCGCTGCAATTCGGCGTCGCGGTCTTCGGCTCCCAGCGCAAACGCGCAGCACACAAGCAACACCCACCCTCGAGTCATTTGAAGCCGGCCTATTGTGCCAACTATAGCACCGCCTTCAGCCAATCGACCACGCGTTTCTTGTAGAACTCCCACTCGGGATGGCCTGCCCAGTTCTCCATGCCGTGCGGCGCTCCGTCCAGCAGGATCAATTCGTAGCGCGCGCCCGCCTGCTTCAAGCGTTCGGCATAGGCTTGTGTGCCGGCGTACAGTTCATCAGTAGTTCCTTGCAGCAGCAGAACCGGCGGCAGATCCCGCCGCACATGATAGAGCGGCGAGTAACGCTTCAGCGTATCGGGGTCCCACTCTCCGAAGACGCGGTCGAGCATCTTCTTACCCTCCGGATCATTCGCCCACGCAGTGAAATCGTAGACGCCGTAGAACGAGATCACCGCCGCCACTTCGCAGCCGGGGCACGGCTCCGACGCCATTTGGGTCACCATCTGTCCGCTGGCGGATTCACCCAGCACGGCGATGCGCGCCGGGTCTACGTGAAACCGCGCCGCGTGCGACCGCACGTAGCGCACTGCCGCGCGCAGATCGTCGAGCTGCTCGCCGTTGCGCACGTAAGGCGTGAGCCGGTAGTCGATCGAGAACCAGGCAAATCCGGCGCGGGACAGGGGCGCGAAGATCGGCGAAACGTAGGTCACTTTGTCGCCGGCCTCCCATCCCCCCCCATGCGCGATAATCACTGCCGCGAATGGACCAGAGCCGTCCGGGATGAAGGCGTCCATCCGAATATCCCGTCCGGCCGGCCGGGCGTACGTGATGTCCTTCCACAATCCGCGCTGGTCGCCGCGCAGCCACGCTGCCAGGTCTTCCTTCCACTCCCACTGGTCCGGATGCCAGTTCTCGAAATTGTGGATGCCGCCGGGCACCGCTTGAAACTGGCACCGCCTCCACGCTTTGCAAAACGCCTCGACCGCGCCGGGCGGCGATTCGTCATCCGCGCTGCCATGGAACATCAGCACGGGCACCGCGGGATCGGCAGGCGAGCTTTGGAATCGCGCGCCGAACAGCACCACCCCCCCCGCGCCGGATTCGCGCGCCGCGTCAACCGCAAGCAGCGCGCCCGTATCCTCGGCGATGAGAATCAGCCGCCGGGTGATATCGAATCGTCCCGGGCACTGCACGTACTTCACCGCCGCACGGACATCGGCTGCATTCCGGTAATCGATCGAGAACCACGCGAAGCCGGCCCGCTGCAACACGTCGAACAACTGTGTCAGGTGCGTGGATTTGTCGCCCTGGCTGCCGTGGATCAGAATCGCCGCCAGACGCGGCGCTCCTGCAGGCGCATAGGCATCCAGCGTCAACTGGCCCGAATACTTCACGCCGCCCAGAACTCCGGGCACCATGTAGTTGCCTGCCGGATCGCCCGCGGGCGCCGGGCATCGCGTATCCGCCCCCGCCGCAGGCAGCGCGGCCAGCAGCAAACAGACCAGTCTCACTGCGGCGCCACCAGCGGCAGCACTACCCGGCTAGTGTGATAGATGCGCTGCACCGCCTTGCGGTAATCGCCCGGCTGCGCCCAGAAGATGTTCGCCACGAACGTTTGCGGATTGCGGTCGTAGAGCGG
>Ga0335077_10004343_pt1 | contig 17285 bp, 11 predicted proteins | sample Lox_Sample_31_FD_207151 | JGI IMG/M metagenome (GOLD analysis project Ga0335077, IMG submission 207151) | Soil microbial communities from Loxahatchee National Wildlife Refuge, Florida, United States - Lox_Sample_3.1 | ecosystem: Environmental > Terrestrial > Soil > Wetlands | place: USA... | reverse complement strand
TGGTGTAGATCTCGTTCAGGTTGGGATCGCCCTGGGCGTTGGTGCCGCCGAGCACCGGCTCGTCGCGCAGCTGCGGGTCCTCGAGGAGCGCCGTGATGGCATCGAGGCGGAACCCGGCCACGCCGCGATCCAGCCAGAAGCGCATGGCGGCGAACATCGCCTGCTCGACCTGTGGGTTGCGCCAGTTGAGATCGGGCTGCTGGCGGTAGAACTTGTGGTAGTAGAGCTGGTTCACCGCCGGCACGTACTGCCAGGCCGATCCTCCGAAGAGGCTCACCCAGTTGTTGGGCGGCAGGTGATGGCCGGCGGCATCCGTGCGGCCGTCGTTCCAGACGTAGAAGTCATGCCTGGGCGAGGAGCGCGAGCTCGCCGCCTCGACGAACCACGGGTGCTGGTCCGAGGTGTGGTTGAGCACCATATCCATGATGACGCGGATGTGGTGCCGGCCGGCCTCGGCCAGCAGCCGGTCGAAATCGGCGAGCGTTCCGTAGACCGGATCGATCGCCTGGTAGTCGGAGATGTCGTAGCCGAAATCCACCTGGGGCGAGGGATAACAGGGCGCGATCCAGATGGCATCGACGCCGAGCGACTCGAGGTAGCCAAGCCGCTGCGTGATGCCGTTGAGATCGCCGATGCCATCGCCGTTGGAATCCTGGAAGCTGCGCGGATAGATCTCGTAGATGACCGCGTCGTGCCACCACGGCTCGGCGTGCGCTGCCGCGGGCCGTGCGCCTGCCACTCCCGGTCCCACCGCCAGGCAGACCGCCAGACACCCGAGCAGGCGCGCCGCCGCGCGCACCGTTGACCGACTTGAGCCGCTATGCATAAATCGCCGCGCTCCCGCTTGGTTCGTGAACTGACGTCGCATAGTACCCGCAAATGCCGCACTCGAAACCGCTGCTGTCCTTCTGGCAGATCTGGAACATGTGCTTCGGGTTCCTTGGCCTGCAGTTCGGCTTTGCCCTGCAGAACGCCAACGTGAGCCGGATCTTTCAGACGCTCGGCGCGGGACTCGAGCAGGTGCCGCTCCTGTGGATCGCCGCGCCGTTCTCGGGTCTGCTGGTGCAGCCGCTCGTCGGTTATTGCTCCGATCGCACCTGGACGCGCCTCGGGCGGCGGCGCCCGTACTTCCTCGCCGGCGCGCTGCTCGCCGCCACCGCGCTCATTCTCATGCCGCGCTCGCCCACCCTGTGGGTGGCCGCGGCGCTGTTGTGGCTCCTCGATGGCGCGATCAACGTGTCGATGGAGCCGTTCCGCGCGTTCGTCGGCGACCAGCTGAATCCGAGTCAGCGTCCCGCCGGATATTCGATGCAGAGCTTCTTCATCGGCCTGGGCGCGGTGGTGGCGAGCATGCTGCCGTGGCTGCTGGCGCACGCCGGCGTCAGCAATCGCGCCATGGCCGGCGCAGACGGCGCAGGCATTCCGGACACGGTCCGCTACGCCTTCGAGATCGGTGCCGTGGTGTTGCTCGGCGCCATTCTCTGGACGATCCTGCGCTCGCGAGAGTACCCGCCGGAGGAGCTGCTCGCTTTCGATGACGCGAGTCCCGCCGGCGCCACGGTGGCGGTCGACCCGGGGCGCGAGCGCCGCCGGGGCCTCGCGTGGGCGCTCGCCGCGCTGGCGGCCATCGCGCTGATCCGCCTGGCATCGCTCGACCGGCAGCTCTATCTGGTGTGCGGCGGCGCGCTCGTCTGGGGTCTGGCGCAGTATCTTCACGGCCACGGCGTGCGCGCGGGCGGGCTCACCACCTTCATGCGCGACCTCGCGACCATGCCGCAGGCGATGCGGCGCCTCGCCCCGGTGCAGTTCTTCTCCTGGCTGGCTTTGTTCTCGATGTGGATCTACACGACCGCGGCCGTAGCGCAGGTGCACTTCGGTTCCACCGATCCGCACTCCGAGGCTTTCAATCGCGGTGCCAACTGGGTGGGCGTGCTGTTCGCCGCCTACAACGGCTTCGCCGCGCTCGCCGCCGCGGTCATTCCGTTCATGGTCCGCAGGTGGGGGCTGCGACTGAGCCACCTGGTGAACGTGTGGCTGGGAGCGGCGGCGCTGCTGTCGTTTGCGCTGATACGCGACCCCAACTGGCTGCTGCTCAGCATGGTCGGCATGGGCTTCGCGTGGGCGTCGATACTGTCGCTCCCCTATGCGCTGCTGTCCGACAGCGTACCGGCGCACAAGATGGGCCTCTACATGGGGGTGTTCAACTTCTTCATCGTCATTCCGCAGCTGGTCGCGGCTACCGTGCTCGGTTTCCTGCTGCATACGCTGTTCGGCGGCGCGCCGATCTACGCGCTCCTGCTGGGCGGGGCGAGCTTCCTGGTGGCGGGACTCCTGGTGCTGCGCGTTCCGCAGCCGGGGGCCACCGCTACGGGCGTGAGCTTCGGGCCTGCGTGAGCTCGGGGGCGCGTGCGCCGCAGGAGCGGCGCACGACGAGTCGCGCCGGCAGCACGCGTGCCTCGGTGGGCTCGTCCCTGATCCGGCTCAGCACGGTTTCGACCAGCACCTCGCCGGCGAGCCGCGTGTTCTGCGCGATGGTCGTCAGCGGCGGGTTGACGAGCCCGGCAGCCGGTATGTCATCGAAGCCGACCACGGCGACGTCCGCGGGCACCGCGATCCGGCATTCCTGCAGCGCCTGCATGGCGCCGAGTGCGATCAGATCGCTCGCGCCGACGATGGCGTCGAACTGCACGCCGCGCGCCAGCAGCTCGCCCACGGCGGCGTAACCGGCCTGCTCGGTGCTGATGGCATCGACCTGCAGTGCGGCGCTCACCGGTGCGTTGACTTCGGAGAGCGCCTGCTGGAAGCCACGGTAGCGATCACGAAACTCCGGGCAGCCGCGCGAGATGCCGCCGAGGAAGGCGAGCTGGCGCCGCCCGAGCCTGAGCAGATGCCGCGCGGCCTCATAGCTGCCCTGAACGTTGTCGGAGCCGATCGACAGGCCCGGCTGGTCGGGCTCCACCGCGCCCCAGCGGACGAAATGAGTCCCCTGCTCGGTGAGACGCTCGAGACGCTCGCGATACAACAGGTAGTCGCCGTAGCCGAGCAGGATCAGGCCGTCGGCCTTGCGGCTGTCCTCGTATTCCTTGTGCCAATCGCCGGCCTGATGTTGGAACGAGACCAGCAAATCGTAGCCGCGCTGCGCGCAGGCGCGCGTGATCGAGCCGAGCATCGCGACGAAGAATGGATTGATCGCAGAGGCGTCCGAGGTCGGATCCTCGAAGATGAGGAGCGCGAGGGTGTTCGAGCGCTGAAAGCGCAGGTTGGACGCGTTCTTGTCGACCCGGTAGTTCAGCTGCTCGGCGACCGCGAGCACCCGCTTGCGCGTTTCCTCACTGACGCGCGGGCTGCCGCGCAGTGCGCGCGACACCGTCGGCTGGGACACCCCGGCCTGGTACGCAATGTCAAATGACGTGGCCTTGCCCGGCGCACGTCCCTGAGCTCGGTCGCTGCTCAACTCGGTCCCCCCTGCCGGAGGAGTATAGGCGCAAAGAAACCCGGCATGAATACGAATTCCGGGGGCCCCTTAGGAGCCGCCGATGTGTCGATAATCGGGCCCATGAGTAGAACGCGCCTGCGGCTTTCGTTAGCCGGCCTGATGGTGTTGCTGCTGCTCTCGGGATGCGGTGGCGGTGGGGGCGGCGGTGGCGGCGGCGGCGGTGGGGGCGGCGGCAATACCATCGTGCTGGGCCATGCGCAGGCGGTCTGGCTCGATGCGGCCACCATCGTCTGGCCCGGCTCGGACGCCGCGCACAGCTACAAGCTCTACTACTCCGCGAGCGGCGCGCTCGCCGCGGGCGCGAACGACATCAGCGGCAATGACAATCCCGGCGGTGTGGTGCTCACCACCGGGGCGCTGACCGCTGCTCAGCAGACTGCCTACCCGCAGTACGCGAGCGCAATCGCGCTCCTGGTGCCGGCGGCGACCGCGGCGCAGGCCGGTTCGCTGCTGCGTGATCAGCTGGCCGTCGTCCAGTACTCCGGATCCACGCCGACCAATGGCACGCAGGTGCAGGTCGGCCCGGTGCTCGACAGCCTCTACGGGGCCAACGCGGCGGGCGTCGCGCTCGGCGTGAGCTTCAATGCGACAGATGTGCCGACCTTCCGGCTCTGGGCGCCGACCGCGAGCTCCGTGATGCTCAATGTCTACGCCACCGCCGCGACGCAGAACCCGGTCTCGGTGAGCATGATCGAGGATGCTGCGAGCGGCGTTTGGAGCTACACGGCGCCGGATGCGTCCTGGACCAACACGGCGTACTACACCTACTCGGTCAGCGTGTTCAGCCGTGCGGCCGCCTCCGCCTCGGGCTACGGCGCGGTGGTGACCAATACGGTCAGCGATCCGTACGCGGTCACGCTCAACGGCGACAGTACGCGAGCGATGGTCGTCAACCTCGCCGATGCCGCGGTGACTCCGGCAGGCTGGCCGGGGACGCTGCCGATGACCAGTGCCACGCCCACCGGCAGCGTCGTCTATGAGCTGCACGTGCGCGATTTCTCCGTCAACGACTCGAGCGTGCCGGCGGCGCACCAGGGCAAGTTCCTCGCCTTCACGGACCTCGCCAGCAACGGCATGAAGCACCTCGCGGCGCTCGCCGGAGCGGGGCTTACGCACGTGCACCTGCTGCCGGCGACCGACTTTGCGTCGGTCGATGCGCTCACCTGCACGAACCCGAGCATTCCGGCATCCACCGGCAACAATACGGCGGCCGAGACCGCCGTCATCCAGAATCAGGGAAGCGACTGTTACAACTGGGGCTACGATCCCTATCACTACGGCGCACCGCAGGCGAGCTACGCCTCGGATCCCGCCAACGGGCTGACGCGCGTGCTCGAGTTCCGGCAGATGGCGCAGGCGCTGCACCGCCTGGGGCTGCGCCTGGTGCTGGATGTGGTCTACAACCACACGAGCGCGAGCGGTGAGGATCCGCACTCCGTACTCGATCAGATCGTTCCGGGCTACTACCAGCGGCTCGACGGCAACGGTGCGGTCGAGAGCTTCTCGTGCTGCTCCGACACCGCGACCGAGCGCACGCTGATGGCGAAGCTCATGATCGACACCCTGGTGCGCTGGGCGGGCCAGTACAAGGTCGATGGATTCCGTTTCGACACCATGGGTCTGATCCCGAAGGCCGCGATGGTGCGGGCGCTCGGCGCGGTCAACGCCGTGGCGGCGGCGGACGGTCGCGGCAACACTTATTTCTATGGTGAAGGCTGGACGCCCAACAGCGCCGTGTCGGCCGTGATCACGCCCGCGACCCAGGCCAATATGGCCGGCACCGGCATCGGCACCTTCAACGACCGGCTGCGCGATGGCGTGCGCGGCGGCAGCCCCTTCGACAGCGGCTCCGCCCTGACCGTGCACCAGGGATTCATCAACGGCCTGTGTTACGACCTCAACCCCAGCGACACACCCGATTGCAACAAGGACTCGGGCGATGCGGCGTTCGTCCTGCAGAACCGCATCAGCGTCGGGCTGGCGGGCAATCTCGCGAGCTTCCCGCTGCGCGCCAGCGTCACCGGCGCGCAGGTGGATTATAACGGCAGTCCCACCGGCTACACGCAGCAGCCGCAGGAGAACCTCGCGTACGTGGCGTGCCACGACAACGAGACGCTGTTCGACATCAGTGAGTACAAGCACCCCTCAGGCATCAGCGTTGCCGACACCGGCCGCGCCCAGGTGGTCGGGCTGTCGCTGGTGCTGCTTGCCGAGGGTGTGGCCTTCGTCCACGGCGCCGATGACCTGCTGCGCTCGAAGTCCGGTGACAGTAACAGCTACGACTCCGGTGACTACTTCAACCGCATCTGGTGGGACGGCTCGGCCAACAACAACTGGAGCGTGGGGCTGCCGCCCCAGAATACCGGCAACAACGCCGCGAACGCGTCGACCCTCGGGCCCCTTCTGAATACCAAGCCGGTGCCGGACGCCCCAACCATCGCGGCCGTCACGGCGCGCTTTCAGGAATTCCTGAAAATTCGCAGCTCGACCGACCTGTTCCGCCTCGGCAACGCCACCGACATCGACAACTGCGTCAGCTTTCCCGATCAGGGTCAGCAGGTACACGGTCTGATCGTGGAGCAGATAAACGGTATGGGCTGCGTAAGCGCCACGACCTCCGGCTACGACAGCGTGGTGATTCTCTACAACGCCAGCAAGAGCCCGCAGTCCTTCTCGCTGGCCTCATTCGCAAACGTTACGCAGGGCAGGATGAGCGGCCAGCTATACCTCCACCCGGCGCAGGCGGCCGGCTCCGATACCACATTGCTCAACGGTTGGAGTTTCACTTCAACCGCGTCCTCCGGTACCTTCACCGTGCCGGCGCGCACCACCGCAGTGTTCGTGCGGTATCACTAGAGCGGCACCGCGCGGCGAGGAGGCTGGTTTATGGAACATGCGTGGTTTGTTGCCACACGCTGGGGCTACCGCCCCAATGCCTGGCCTGGGTATCTGATCTGCGCGCCGGCCCTGGCCTTCGCCTGGACGACCTTCGTCGCCGTCGACCGCCATTCGCACTCAGTGAGCGACACGCTCTACGGGCTGTTCCCCTACTGGGTGCCGGCGCTGCTGCTCATCGAGCGCATCGCCGCCCGTTCGAGCGGCGAGCGCTGAGCAGCGCGGCGATCGCCGCCGCGAGTCGTCTCAGACCACGGGCGCGGCGACCAGACCCGACCAGCGCGGCAGCGACTGGAGGCCGGCGCCGCCGACCTGCTCGAGCATGCGCCACGAACGGGCCAGCTCAGCCGGCACCGGCTGAGCCGTGTCGCCGAAATTGAACAGGCACAGCAGGCGCACGCCCCCCGCCCGCCGCTCGAAGGCGAGCAGGGGCTCGGGCAGCTCGAGGAACTGCAGCGTGCCCGTGCGCAGCGCGGCGTGCCGGCGGCGAAAGGCGAGCAGGTGGCGCGTGAGATTGAGAGTCGAATGCGCATCGTGCTGCTGCGCCTCGACGGCCAGCTCCGCGTGGCCAGCGCCGAGCGGCAGCCAGGGCTTGCCGGTCGTGAAGCCGGCCTGCGGTGCGGTGGCGAGCCAGGGCATCGGCGTACGCGCCCCGTCGCGCCCCAGGGTCAGCGGCCAGTTGGTGAACGCTTCCGGGTCGCGCAGATCCTCGAAGGCGATCTGCGCCTGCGGCAATCCCAACTCCTCGCCCTGGTAGAGGAACACGTTGCCCCGCAGCGTCAGCAACAGCAGCAGCGCGAAGCGCGCGCAGGCGGCGCGCTCCTCGGGCACCGCCCACCGCGACACCGCGCGCGGCGCATCATGGTTGGAGAAGGCCCAGCTCGGCCAGCCCGTGCTCGGCGTGTCCGGCCAGGCGTCCATCGCCCGGCGCACCAGCGCGGGGCTCAGTGTGTCCGCGTACAGGAAGTTGAAGCCGTAGGCGGTGTGCAGGCGCCGCGAGCCCTGTGTGTAGGCAGGCATGTCCGACTCGGCACCTTCACCGCCGATCTCGGCCACCGTGAACCGCCCCCCGTACTCATCGGTGAGCGCGCGGATGCGCTCGAGGAACGGGAGCATTTCCGGCTGCGAGCGGTTGTGCAGGGGCTGCTGGAAGTCCGCGGAGCGTCGCGGCGGCCGCCCGCCCGGCAGCGCCGGCGGGTTGTCGCGCAGCTGCCGATCGTGCATGGCGTGGTTGATGGCGTCGAGGCGAAAGCCATCGACCCCGCGGTCGAGCCAGAAGCGCATGCACCTGAACAGCGCGTCCTGCACGGCGGGGTTGTGCACGTTGAGGTCAGGCTGCTCGGGCAGGAAGTTGTGCATGAAGTACTGCCGGCGGCGGGCGTCCCAGGTCCACGCCGAGCCGCCAAACTGCGACTGCCAGTTGTTCGGCGGGGTGCCGTCGGCGCGGGCGTCGGCCCAGACGTACCAGTCGGCGCGAGGGTTGTCGCGGCTGATGCGGCTCTCCTTGAACCAGGGATGCTGGTCCGAGGTGTGCGAGAGCACCTGGTCGATGACGACACGCAGGCCGAGCTCGTGAGCCCGCGCCAACAGCCGATCGAAGTCCTGCAGGGTGCCGAAGATCGGATCGACGTCGCAGTAGTCGCTGATGTCGTAGCCGAAGTCCTTCATCGGCGAAGTGAAGAAGGGCGACAGCCAGATCGCGTCGACGCCGAGCGAAGCGACGTACTCCAGATGCGCGGTGATCCCGGCCAGGTCGCCGATGCCGTTGCCGTTCGAGTCGGCGAAGCTGCGCGGATAGATGTGGTAGATCACCGCGCCACGCCACCACTGCTCCGCGGACAGCGGGTTGAGTCTTGCGGGCACGGTGCTCAAGTGCCGGCTTCCGCTTCGCAGACGATGAAGCCGAGCTCCGGAACGTGCACGCGCAAGCTCCCGGGGGCGGCGCTCTGCGCGTTGCACTCGCCGTGCAGAGCCCGGAAGCGGCCGGAGCGCGCTTCCACGCGAATCACCGTGTCGATCGCCTGCGGCGAGGTATTGAAGGCCAGCACGATCTCGTGGCCATCGGCCGGGTCGAAGCGCGAGACCGCGAACAGGCCCGGGCTGTCGGCCGCCGCGCGCGTCTGCTGCCGGCCGAAGAGCAGCGCCGGATGGGCGAGACGCAGATGCGTGAGCTCGCTGATCGCGAGGTACAGCGGGTGCGTCATCTGATAGTGATCGCCGGAGTCGGAGGTGACGGTGCCGAGCCGCGCTTCGTGCGCGTAGCTCTCGACGCGGGTCGCGAACAGGTCCTGCCGCGCGCTCGCATCCCCGCCATCGCCCACGTAGCCCTGCTCATCGCCGTAGTACAGCACCGGCACGCCGCGCAGCGTCAGCAGCAGCGCGTGCGCGAGCACGACACGCTGCAGCTGCTCGCCGGCCTCGATCTGCGGCCGGGCGCGGCGTACGAAGTAGGCAAAACGGCCGGCGTCGTGATTGCTGACGAACGTCGGCAGCTGGCGGGCCGTGGCGGCGCCGTCCGGATAAACCTCATCGTCGGCGAACAGGCGCGCGAGTCTATCCGTGCCCGCGTTGCCCGCGACCGTATCGCGCACGGCCGCGGCGAAGGCGAAATCGAGCACCGCCGGGATGTGGTCTTCGCGCACGTGCCTGGCGAGCAGCGCGGTATCCATCTTGTCGGTTGCGACTTCGCCGAACATGTGGAAGTTGCGGATGCCCACCGCGGCGGCGCGGGCGCGCATCGCCGGCACGAAGGCCCGCCAGAATTCCGGGTTGACGTGCTGCTCGGTGTCGATGCGGAATCCGTCGACGTGGTACTGCTCGATCCAGTAGCCGAAGATCTCGATCATCCCGCGCACCACGCGCGGATGCTCGGTCATCACGTCGTCCAGCCCGAAGAAGTCGCCGAGCGTGATGCTTTCGCCTTTCCAGGTGCTGTCACCGCGGTTGTGGTAGTAGATCGGGTCATTGAGCCAGTCGGGGACCTTGCGGTGCTCCTGACCCGCCGGCACGTAGGGCGTGTAGGCGTAGTCGGGGCGCGTCAGATGCGCGAAGTTCTCCTCGATCTGGTGCGGGCCGTCGAGCCCGAGGAAGCCCTCGTTGATCGCTGCGCCGTCGAGGCCGCCACGCCGCGTGTAGGGATACTCCGCCTCGCTCCGGTAGGGGCACGGCGCGACCGGGCACTCGCGGTAGCGGATCACGTCGGCCGTGTGATTGACGACGATGTCGAGATAGACCTTCATGCCACGCGCGTGAGCGGCATTCACCAGCGCATGCAGATCGGCGTCGGTGCCGAAATGCGGGTCGAGGTGCATGAAGTCGGTGATCCAGTAGCCATGGTAGCCGGCGCTCTCGTGGCCGGGAGGTCCCTGCACCGGCTGGTTGACGAACACCGGCGCCAGCCACAGCGCCGTCGCCCCGAGAGCCTGGATATACGGGAGCTGTCGCTCGATGCCGCGCAGCGAGCCGCCGTGATAGAACCGCGCGTCGGTCGGGTCGTAGCCCGTCAGCAGACGGTCGCCGCCGGTCGCGGGCGCGGGCTGCGGATCGGACCTGGCGAAGCGATCGGGCAGGAGGAAATAGAGAATCTCCTGCTCCGGCAGGCGCTCGAGGTAAGCGGGTGCGGCGGCGCCGGCCGCGGACGCGCCGCCGAGCAGCAGCAGCGCGGCGAGCGCCAGGCGCGGGCAGGGAGCGGATGTGGGAGCGCGGTCGGTGATCGGCACGAGCATCGCCTCATTCGGCGTTCGGCACAGGAAGTTATGTTGATTGCGCCGCGCCCGAGCGCTATGGCAGCCGTTTGCTTACCGACAATAGACGAGCGCTGCGCGCTGCGGCGCATGAATACGTATGCCGGGTAACGCGCGGCGCGTGCCGCGCTCAGGAGCTCGCCGGGTGCGCGCGCGCGTGCGCGAGCGCGTGGCACTCGTGCGCGAGTTGCGAGCCGAGCCCCTCGCTGGCGAGGCGTACGTCGCCCCAGGGCTCGGCGGCGCGCGACCCGTGGCGGTCATCCGGCGCGTACCAGTCGTAGCGCAGGGACTTGAGCTCGCGGCCGGCCGCATCGAGCAGCCGCACGCTGAATGCGGCGCCTCCCAGGAAGTGCGTTCGCAGGCGGTCGAGGGCCGCGTTATCGCCGAGCTGCTTGTCGGTCGGATGGGTTGGGCGCGCGTCGAGCAGCGTGATCTCGACCTGCGCCAGACCCTCACACCCGGCTCCGCGCAATGCTGCGCCGACCCGTTCGCGGATCGTCCGCTCGAGGACCGCTTCCTCTGGGGTGCCGTAGATCCTCTCGAACGCCGCTTGCATCGCGGGCGAGAACAACAGGGTGGTCGTCGCTGCTGCATTCTCGCCCGTGGCGGCCGCCGCCCGGCCCAGCAGCCCGAGCAGTCCCGCGAGCACCAGGGTCCTTGGTAGTCCGATCATGTGCGCGCTCTCCAGGCGTTGCGGAAGTCCCACAAATCCTACTCCTTCCGACATCGCCGAACGGGCGGGGTTTCTGGCTCGAGCGCTCAGCGGCGATGCATGAATACGTATGCGGTGGGGTTGGCGCGCCACACAGGGCGATTAAGATGGCAGCCAGATAATTTCAAATGGGGGAAGGGCCGTCGATGACTCGTGCAGGACGCTGCACGACCGCACGCGCCTTTTGACCACACTCAGGGGGAAAACAAAGGTGAAGACGATGCAGAAGCGCCGCCCGATCAGTCTGTTCGTCCACTCCGCCATCCGCTCGCGCGGATTCATGCCCAGCTCGGCGGCCGCAGCGCTGTTGCTGACGGCTGCGGGCGGCGTCGCGCACGCCGCGGACCAGGGCCCCGATCAGGCCCAGACCCAGGCCCAGCCGGGGCAGGAGCAGCTCCAGGAAGTCGTGATCACGGGCATCCGCGCCGGCATCGAGAGCGCGATCGCCGAGAAGCGCAAGGCGGATGTGATCGAGGAGACTATCTCGTCCGAGGACATCGCCAAGCTCCCGGACACCACGATTGCGGAATCGCTCGCACGCCTGCCCGGCGTAACCACCCAGCGTGATAACCAGGGCAACGCGACCAGCATCAGCATCCGCGGCCTGGGCCCCGACTTCAACGGCTATCTGATGAACGGCCGCGAGCAGACCAGCACGCTCGACAGCCGCGCCGTCGACCTGAGCGTGTATCCGGCGGAGCTGATCGCCGGTGCGACCGTCTACAAGAGCGGCGATGCCGCGCTGATGACCGCGGGTCTCGCCGGCACGATCGACCAGCGCCTGGTGGATCCGCTGAGCTATGACCACCTGATCGCCAAGGGCACCTGGGAGGGCGACCGTTACAACGAAGGCATCGACCAGCCGGTCGGCAAGGGCAAGCGCTACACCCTGAGCTTCATCGACCAGTTCGCCGACCGCAAGCTCGGCCTCGCGATCGGCTTCGTGCATAGCGACCACGACAGCGCTGCGCTCAACGACGGCACCTGGGGCAACACCGGCTACTCCAACGTGCTCAGTCCGGCCGGCGTGAACCTGGCGGCGCCGAATTGCGGGACAGCCGGTAACCCCGCCTGCCCGCAATGGCTCGCGGGCATCAATTACGCCACCAACGACTACTCGGAGCACCGCGACGGGGGCGCGGTGATCCTCAAGTTCAAGCCGAACGACGTCTACGCCACCGAGATCGACTACTACTACGCCAAGATCGACACGAGCCAACACATCATCGAGGCACAGGATGGCTTCGGCGGGGACACGATCACCAACGCCACCGTCGTGAACGGCAACGTGGATACGGGCTCGATCCTGTTGCCCGCGTACACGCCGACCGCGGCGGCTCCGTCACCTCCGAACTATGGGCTGATCGATCGCAACGAGGTGATCTTCGACCAGGACACCATCGAGTCCTTCGGCTGGAACCACCGCCTGAAGCTTGCCGACGACTGGAGCATGTCGCTCGACCTCAACCACAACCGGGCGCAGCGCATCGAGCGCGACAACGAGGCCTACGCGACCGCCGACGCGGCGGATACGCTCTCCTTCACGGGCGGCGCGGCGGCCGTCGGCGGCGGCATCCCGTCGCTGTCGCTCAGCAACCCGTACACCGATCCCACGCAGATTTTCATCCACAGCATCGACGGCTGGAGCGGCGTCAACTATACGTCCGGTCCGTTCGCCGGCGACAGCGTGCCGCAGGCCGGCTACAGCAAGGGACCGACGATCACCGACAAGCTGAACGCGGTGCGGGTCGACTTCGATCATCCCGTGAGCTGGAACCTGTTCAACGAGCTGCAGTTCGGCGCCAATTACACCGATCGTGAGAAGGATTACATCACCGACGAAGGCCTCATCGTCTCGACGCAGCCGGGCGGCTACGGCGACATCCCGTTCCCCGGCAGCGCCATCGCCACCAACGTCGGCGGCACCGGGCTCGACTTCCTGTCGTTCAGCCCCGGCGCCGAGCTGTGGCCGGGAGCGACCATCCTGGCGAAGTACAATGCCGACATCCTGGCGAAGACCTGGACGGTGGAGGAGAAGGTCACGACCTTCTACGGCAAGCTCGACATTGCGACCACCTGGCTCGGAATCCCGGTGCGTGGCAATCTGGGCGCCCAGTGGGTGCATACCAACCAGACCTCGCAGGGCTACGTTGCCAACGTCGGCGAAAACGTCACGCTCAGCAACCCGGCCGTCACACTCACCGAGGCGGGCACCAGCTACGACGACTTCCTGCCGTCGCTCAACCTGACGGGAGATCTCGGCAACAGCAACCTGCTGCGCTTTGCGGCGTCCGAGCAGATCGCGCGTGCGGACATGACGCAGATGGCGAATACATTGGGTGTCAGCAACAACGGCAGCCTCCCTGGAAACCCCTTCGTCGGTAACGCCGGCAATCCGGACCTCAAGCCGTTCAAGGCGACGGCGTTCGACCTGTCGTACGAGAAGTACTGGGAAAGCAAGGCGTACCTCAGCGCGGCAGTGTTCTATAAGGCGCTGAACACCTACATCACGCAGGACACCAATTACGTCTACGACTTCACCCAGATCGCGCAGGGCCTGGGCCTGGCGATCCCGGCTGCCGGGCCGGTCGGTGTATTTACCCAGCCCGTCAACGGCCACGGGGGCAACGTGCGCGGCATCGAGCTCGCGGCATCGCTCCCCTTCAGCATGCTGACCTCCTGGCTCGATGGCTTCGGCATCAGCGGCAGCTACTCCTCGACGCTGAGCTCGGTCGTCGTGCCGAATACCGTCGGGCTCGGGCCGGCAAACCAGGTGCCGGTCAACTTGACGATGGGACTGCCGAACCTGTCGCACATCAACGAGAAAGTGATCTTCTACTTCGAGAAGTGGGGCTTCAGCGCCTTCATCGCCGACAACAAGCGCTCCGAGTACGTCGGCAGCGTGGCCAGTCAGACCGTCGGCGGCCCCGTCGGCGGTTACCCGTCGTTTGTGTACATCCTGCCGCAGACCTGGGTCTCGGCGCAGTTCGGCTACGAGTTCCAGTCGGGCTGGCTCAAGGGCTTCGGCATCCGCTTCGAAGGCAACAACCTCAACAAGCCGAAGTACCAGACCATCCAGAGCTTCAATGGTCCGGTCGCCACCACGGAGACGGGCGAGAATTACGACCTGCGCTTCTACTACAAGTTCGAGCACTGACCCGTGACATAAACCCGTGCCGCCCGGTCTGGGGCGGCACGGTTTTTTTTGCGGCGCGATACGCGCAAAATCACCGCCAGGGCCGGCGGCTTATCCTGCAGGACGCCGCCTGACCGGAGGAGTACATGGCGGACGCTCAATCCATGCGCATCGTAGTCATCGGCGGCGGCACGTCCGGCTGGATGACCGCCGCGGCGCTCGCCAAGGTGCTCAAGGGGCGCCATCCGATCACGCTGATCGAGTCGGATGAGATCGGCACGGTCGGCGTCGGCGAGGCGACCATCCCGCCGATCATCCTCTTCAACGCCCTGCTCGAGCTCGACGAGAACGAGTTCATGCGCCAGACCCAGGCCACCTTCAAGCTCGGCATCGAGTTCGTCAACTGGGGGCGTCTCGGCGACCGCTTCATCCACGGCTTCGGCGTCATCGGCCAGGACACCTGGACGGTCGACTTCTATCAGTACTGGCTCAAGCAGTATCTGGCCGGCAAGGCCAAGGAGCTGGACAACTACTCGATCAACACCATGGCGTGCCTGCACGACAAGTTCATGCGTCCGCGCGCCGACATGCCGAAGTCGCCGCTGTCGCAGATCGCTTACGCTTTCCACTTCGATGCCTCCCTCTACGCGCGCTATCTGCGCGGTTACAGCGAGGCGCGCGGGGTCGAGCGGGTCGAGGGCCGGATCGTCGACGTGCAGCTGCGCGACGGCGACGGCTACGTCAGCGCCGTCAAGCTCAATTCCGGCACCACCGTCGCCGGCGAGCTGTTCATCGACTGCTCCGGATTCCGCGGCCTCCTGATCGAGGGGGCGCTACACAGCGGCTTCGAGGACTGGACGCACTGGCTGCCCTGCGACCGGGCGGTCGCGGTGCCGAGCCGCTCGACGCAGCCGCTGCACCCCTACACGCGCTCGACGGCGCGCCAGGCCGGGTGGCAGTGGCGCATACCTCTGCAGCACCGCGTCGGCAACGGCTACGTGTTCTCGAGCAGGTTCCTGAGCGAGGACGAGGCGACCAGCGTGCTGCTCGGCAACCTCGACGGCGAGCCGCTCGCCGCGCCGCGCACCATCCGCTTCACGACCGGACGGCGCAAGCTTTGCTGGAACCGCAACGTGGTGGCGGTGGGACTCGCGAGCGGCTTTCTCGAGCCGCTCGAGTCGACCAGCATCCACCTGGTGCAGAAGTCGATCCAGCATCTGCTGGCGTTCTTTCCGACGGCTGGCTTCGACGCCGCCGACCGCGACAAATACAACGAGGTCATGCGCCAGGAGTACGAATGGGTGCGCGACTTCATCATCCTGCACTACAAGGCGACCGAGCGCACCGATACGCCGTTCTGGAACCACACGCGCAGCATGCAGGTGCCGGAGTTCCTGCAGCACCGCATGGACCTGTTCCGCACGCACGGCCGGCTGTTCCGCGAAGGCAACGAGCTGTTCAGCAAGGTCAGCTGGCTGCAGGTCATGCACGGGCAGAGGCTGCGCGCGCAGTCGTATCATCCGCTGGCCGACCTGCTGACCGAGAAGGAGATCGCCGATTATCTCGAGGAGGTCGCGGGCGTGATCGAGGCATGCACGCGCGTGATGCCGAGCCATGCCCGCTTCATCGCCGAGAATTGCGCCGCCGCTGCAGTGCCGGCGCCGGCGGCCGCGGGCGGCGCTCAGTGACGGACGGCCCTTTCACGGAGGAGACGAAAATGGCGTATCGCCTGGCGTTATTCGGTACCACCTTCACGGCCGTGCTGCTCGGCGCGTGCGCGAGTGCCCCGCCGACGAGCGCGCTGCTCACCTACAAGAGCGTGCCGGACGGCGCGCAGATTTACGAGGGCGACAAGTCGCTCGGCGTGGTGCCGGTGACTCGCACGTATCACAGTGACGGCAAGTCGGGCAACATCACGACACCCGATGTTCGCGCGGTCTGGCCGAGCGGCGCGCAGACGAGCTTCTTCACGATCGTCCCGGTAGGGTCAGACCGCGTCGCGACGCTGGAACGGCCCGCGGATGCGCCCGGCCTGCAGCAGGACCTCGAGAATGCGAAGCAGGCGGCCGCGGCCCGCGAGCAGGAGCGCCAGTTGCAGCAGGGGCTGATCAAGCAGGCCTCGCCGCGCTGCAGGCAGGAGGTGTTGACGGGTACCCAGGGCCTCACCGACGACTGCAAGTAGGCGCGCTCAATGCGCCGCGGGACGGCAGGTGAAGAAGCCGTTCAGCGTCAGCCGCCCGGTGCGCGGATCACCGCTCAAGCGCGCAGGCGCGGTGATGTCCCCCGAGTGGAACAGGTCGCCGTTGTAGAACAGCATGCGATTCCAGGCCGCGGGAATCCGCGCGAGGCGCTCGAAGTAGCGGTTGCTGCCGCCGAGATACCCGGCCTCGAGACCGTAGCGCACGCTGAACTCGGCGGTGCTCATGCGGCCCGCGTCCTGGATCATGTGCTCGGTCTCCGCCTCGCTTAAGCGGGAGCGGTAGAAGCTCGTGCCCCCGAGCTCGCCGTCGCGGAACAGGTAGGTGACCATCGCTGCCAGCCGCAGGTCCCGGGGCTCGCGACCCAAGCGGTCGCGGTGGCACTGCCATTGCACCGGCCGCAGCTCTCGCGGCGAGAGCGTCACCAGAGACAGGCGGACGGTCGTCGACAGGGTACGGCGTGCGCCGAGCCGTCCACGCGCATGCTCGGCAAAATAATCGCCGATCAGGACCGACACGGGCGCCGGCGCATCGGCGATCACTCCAGGGTAGGGGAACCCCTCGGCGGGCCTGAACGGTCGCGTCGCGGCCCAGTCGACCAGGCCTTCGGGATTGGCGAGCGCCTCGTCGACGACGATGCAGAATTCGCCGGGCGCGATCGGCACGAAGCTGACGCGCGGCGCCGGGTTGAAGAACTGACCGGCGCCGTTCAACCAGCTGTCCATGCCGGACAGTCTACCTCGCAGCCCTCAGGCGCGGTGCGAGCTGGCGGTCTGGCCGAACAGGATCCTTCGTTCCTCTTCGGACATCTGGCGGCTGTAGGACTTCTGGACGCCCAGGTACGCCCGCTGACAGGCTGGCCGCTCGCTGATGCGGTAAAACCAGCGCTTGAGGCTCGGGAAGTCGTCGAGATTCTGCCCGTGCCGCTCGTGCGACACGATCCACGGATAGCACGCCATGTCGGCAATCGAATAGTCGCCGGCGATGTACTCGCCTGCGGCGAGCTGCCGGTCGAGCACCCCGTAGAGGCGGTTGGTCTCCTTCACGTAGCGCTCGATCGCGTACGGCACCTTCTCGGGCGCGTACTGGGTGAAGTGCCCGTTCT
>Ga0335077_10004340_pt1 | contig 17287 bp, 12 predicted proteins | sample Lox_Sample_31_FD_207151 | JGI IMG/M metagenome (GOLD analysis project Ga0335077, IMG submission 207151) | Soil microbial communities from Loxahatchee National Wildlife Refuge, Florida, United States - Lox_Sample_3.1 | ecosystem: Environmental > Terrestrial > Soil > Wetlands | place: USA... | reverse complement strand
CAGCGCGAAGGTGACACCGTCAACCGCTTTCACCTCCGCGGTTTTTCGCCGGAGGATGCCTCCCACGACCGGGAAGCTCACCCGCAACTCGTCGACTTCAAGAATCTTCACGGGTTCACCAGATGGCAGCGCACCCAATGCCCGGGCGACACTTCGACGATGGGCGGCTCGATTTGGGCGCAGCGTTCGAGCCGCTCCTTGCAGCGAGTCTCGAATTTGCAGCCGGCGGGCAGGTCGAAAATACTGGGAACATTCCCCGGAATTGCGGGAAGGCGCTCGCGCCTGTCGCCATCCACGGCCGGCACCGACGCCAGCAAGCCCCGCGTGTACGGGTGCAGCGGATTTCGGAACAGTTCCTTCACCGGCGCGATCTCCTGAATTCGGCCTCCGTACATGACGATCACTCGATGGCACGTCTCCGCCACCACCGCGAGATTGTGGGTGATGAGCAGGATGGCCGCGTCCCGCCGCTGGTCCTTGATGCGCAGCATGAGCTCCAGAATCTGCGCCTGGATGGTGACGTCCAGTGCCGTGGTGGGTTCATCCGCGATGAGCACGGAAGGATTGCACGCCAAGGCCATGGCGATCATCACGCGCTGCCGCATTCCGCCGGAGAATTGATGTGGATAGTCGTTCATGCGCGAGGGCGGGTCTGGAATGCCGACCAGCTCCAGCATTTTGACGGCTCGCTCGAACGCAGCCTTTCTGGAAACGCGTTCGTGCTCCAGAACCGGCTCCATCATCTGCATTCCGATGGTGAAGACCGGATTCAGCGAAGTCATGGGCTCCTGAAAAATCATGCTGATCTCTTTTCCGCGCACCTCGCGGATATCGGCCCAGGAAAGTTCCAGCAAGTTTCGCCCCTGAAACAAAATGGAGCCGTCGGCGATCTTTCCCGGCGGACTCGGAATCAGGCGCAGGATGCTGAGCGCCGTGACGCTCTTCCCCGAACCGGATTCGCCAACCAGGCCGACGACCTCGCCGGGAAAGACGTCGAAGTCCACGCCGTCAACGGCCTTGGCGACGCCCGCCTCCGTCTGGAAGTAGGTCTTCAGGTTCCGGATCTGCAGAATGGGAGTGGGTGACGCGTTCACCGCAGCCTCGAATACTCCTTGGGATCGAATGCTTCGCGAACCGCCTCGCCGATAAACACGATCAGCAGCAGCGTGACGAACATCGCGGCCAGCGGAAAGAACACCAGCCACCACTTGGTCAGGTTCTCCACGCCCTGCCCGATCAGTTCGCCCCAACTGGGCGTGGGCGCGGGAAGTCCAAAGCCGAGAAAATCCAGCGCAACGAGCGCGCCGATATTGGCGACCACCATGAATGGCGCGAAGGAAACGACGGGCGTGAGCGCGTTAGGCAAAATATGTTTGAAGATGATGGACCGGTCGGAAGCGCCCATGGCGATGGCCGCGCCTACGTAGTCCTTGGCCTTCTCACGGTAAAATTCGCCGCGGATATAGTAAGTGATGCCCATCCAATCGAAGGCCGTCAGAATGAAAATCAAGAGCCAAAAGGACGGCTGCAGGACCAGGTTTTTTCCCGGAATGTAGATCGGCACGACAATCGAGCTGACAATGATGATGGTGTAAAGAAACGGCAGCGAAGACCAGATCTCAATCAAACGCACGCCCAGAATGTCCAGCTTGCCCCCGAAGTATCCCAGCAGAGCCCCGGCCGTCACGCCGATGCACAGGCTGACGGTCAGAACCAGCAGCGCGAACGAAAGGGACACATTGAAGCCGTAGGCCAGGCGCGCAAAGATGTCCCGGCCGCGATCGTCGGTGCCAAAAATGTGCTGGCGTGATGGCGGGTTGGGCGGACTGCCCGGAAGATCGAAAAGAGATTCCGTGGGGCTGTAGGGATACGGAGGCAGAAGCACCCAGTTTCCCGCGCCTTCGCGGCGAAGCGTGTCCGCCAGGGCCCGGTAGTCCGGCTCGCCGATCGCTTGCTGGCCGAACGTAGCCGCCGGATAGTATTTCGCCACCGGAAAATACCAGTGTCCTTTGTAGCCAACGGCCAGGGCTTCGTTATTCACCAGTAGCGGCAGGAAGAAAGAGATCGCATACGCGAAGACGACGATCAGAAATGAGTAATAGCCGCGTTTGATGGTCCGGAACTTGCTCAAGCGCTTGCGAAACAGCGAGAGCGAACGGTCCGGCACCGGCGTGCCTACTTGATATCCGCGCGGAAACTCTTCGATATTTGCAATCTGCTCGGTGGAACTCATTGGAAGCGGATCCGCGGGTCGACGATCACGTAGATCATGTCGGAAAGAATATTCCCCACCAGCAGCAACAGGCTGGCGACCACCAGAATGCCCAGGGCCACGGGGTAGTCGCGCTGCAGAATCGAGGTATAGCCGAGGTAACCCATGCCGTCGATGTTGAAGACCTTCTCGATCAGAAATGAGCCCGCCAGAATCAGGCCGATCTCATTGCCCAGGCCGGTGGCGATCGGAATCAGCGAATTGCGCAGCGCATGAACGAAAATCACGCGCCGTTCGCTGAGTCCCTTGGCAAACGCGGTGCGCACATAGTCCTGTCCCAGGTTTTCCATCAGCGAATTTTTCATCAGGATGGTCAGCGTGGCGAACGACTCGATCGTGTAACACAGCACCGGAAGAAACATATAGTGAAGCTGGGCCCCGACCTTCTGGAACAAACTCAGGTATTCCCAGTTGCTCGGCCGGAATCCGCCCAGCGGAAATACGTTCCAGAAACTGCCTCCACCGAACAGCACCAGTAGCGCCGTTCCCAACGCCCAACCTGGAGTCGAGTAACCCAGGAAAACCGCGAGGCTGCTCAGCAGATCGAAGCGCGAGCCGTGACGGATGGCCTTGAAGACGCCAAGCGGGATGCACACCAGGTAACTCAGGAAAAACCCGCTCAGGCCCAAGAAGATCGATACCGGAAACCGCGACTTGATGACGTCCCAGACCGGGTCCTGATACACGTACGATTGGCCAAGATTCAGGTGCAGCACGTTCCAGAGCCAAATCCCGTATCGGGTGTAGACGGGCTTATCGAAGCCGTAGTAGCGCCGCATCTCCTCCAGCGCGTCCGCGGGCAACTCCGTCTCCGTCGCCAGGCCGCCGCCCCGCTGCGCCACAGCCTCCTTGTAGCGCAGGATTTGCCGCTCGACGGGGCCGCCGGGGACAAAATTCATCACCACGAACACCGCCAGCGTGATGCCGATGAAAGTAGGAATGATCAGCAGAAAGCGGCGAACGAAATAGCCCGTCATTGCCGGCGGCTTGCGAGTGGTGCGTTCATTGCGCTAAAGGATGCGTCTTCGCGTACTCATCCCAATAATGATCGTCGGACGGCCCCACGGCCAGCTTCACGGACGAATCCCGCATGGCCTTCTGCACTTGCGCATCCTTGGCGGAGTCCGCCCACCACAGCTGCTGCATACCGGAGGAGTCGTTGGTGCGCAGAAGATAGCCGTGAGGCGTGCCGAATTTATTCCAGAAGGCCAGTCGAATATAGGGAGCGTACCACTGCAGGGCGTACTGATAATCGTTGGCCAAAATTCCGTCGATCTCGCGAATAGCTTTGATGCGGTCATTCACGTTGAACATCTTATCGTAGGCTTCGCAAAGCTGATCGACACGCATATTCTTGAATCCCGTGATGTTGTTGGTATTGTTCGCGTCCGCGAGCGAGGATTGGAAGGAGGTCTCCGGATTGGGAAAAGGCAGCCCTCCCCAAGCCATGTTGACCATTTGAAACTGCCGGTTGCTGATGAGCTGAAAGAGCGTTTCCGGAGTGACCAGCCGAAGATTCACATTGATTCCTACCTTGCGCAAATCCTCCTGGTAGACGGTGATCATCGGTTCGCTGATCTTGTTGTCATACAGCAGCTCGATTTCGAGCGGAGCTCCGCCTTTCACCAGCCGGCCCTGGCCGTCGCGGCTGTTCCAGCCCGCATCCGCAAGCAGCTTGATGGCCTCTTGCGGATTGTAGTCGTTCTTCGGATTGTCGGGATTTTCGTATGGCGTGGCCGCGAAGTAGGAGTTCAGCGGCAGATATTCGCCGAACATGATCTTGTTGATAATTTGAGGCCGGTCCATGAGCAACGTGAGGGCCTTGCGCACACGAATGTCGTCAAACGGCGGCTTGCGCGAATTGAATGCGAATCCCGTAATCCCCTGCGGATTGCTGTTGAATACCTTGCGCTTCTGTACAACTCCGCGCTGCACGTTATCGAAATTCAACTCCTCCACCCACTGGCGCGCGCGGGAAACCACGTAAACGTCCAACTCGCCCTTCTTGAACATCTCAAACGCGAGATTTTCGTCGCGCACCACCGTGAATTGCAGCTGATCGAAGTTGTTGAGTCCTACGTTGGAGCGGTATTTGATCGCCCAGTAATCGGGCCGGCGCCGCACCGTTATCGAACGGCCTTTCTGAATGTCGCTTTCTTGAATCGTGTAAGGGCCCGAACCCGGAATAAGCTTGAAATTGTACTGCTTCACATAGGCGTCTCCGTTCAGCCCCTTTAGAACGTGCGCCGGCAAAATCGGCAGACCGGCGCCGAAATAGAGGAAATTCCTCCAGTTCAACGCCTTGGATTCCACGCGCACGATGTACTTGCTTTCCGCCACGGGCCGTTTGAACTTGTCGAAGGTCAACGTCTGCATGGGATCCTGCAGGGTCTTATCCACCATCAGATCCCAGCTTGCCACCACGTCATCGCTGGTCACCGGCGTCCCATCGGAAAACCGCGCGTTCGGATTGATGCGAAAACGATAGGTCATCTTGTCTTGCGAAATTTGCCAGTGCGTAGCCAATGAAGGAATGTACTCGTAAGTCGTTGGGTGCGACCCAACCAAGGTTTCATAGGCCAGAGCCGTCACACCGTAGTTGAAGGTGGAATTGGATTCCGGCCCGGCGAGCCGCAAGGTGCCGGGGAAGTCGGCAATGTGGTCCCGCAAGGTTCCGCCCTTCACCGCTCGCGGATCGCCGATCAGATCGAAATCCGTGTTCGTCTCCCAGCCCTTGCCCGTGAATCCCTTGCCTCCCTGCTCGGCGGATACAGAAGGATCGGCCCCCGCGTCGGCATCGGGGAATACCGGGTAATCTGCCTTGTTCAAAGAAACCGGAGCGGAAGGAGCGGCCCCTGCAGAGGGAGAGGACGTCTCGGCGCCTGGCGCCGGGGCGGAGCCGTGGCCGCAGCCGGTCGCGGCCATGAGGGTTAATCCGGCAGCCAATCCGAGCAAGCCTTTCCAGGTCATCGTCGCCCTCCCAGAGTGGGAATCCTACCTTATTTTGGCCGCCGAAGCCGGGCGTGCAGCAAAACTTCTGCCTCAAGCTCGGCGAGAGCGTCACGTGCGTTCCGACCAGTCGGCACGGCCGGCGACTGACCTGATGGCCCGGGCAGATCGACCCGAAAAACCCGGCGACGTCTCCCTTTTCGCGTTGTATTCTTGGCCCATTCGGAAGTCACTCGAGGCAAGGGGCTGTCGAAATCGGCTATTTCATTGGCCCTACTTACCGCAGGTCAACCTTCGGTTGGACGGCGCGCAAGCGGCCGCGTAAGCGAGCGGATTTGGAAGAGCTCCTCCGACGGAGTAAGGGACAAAAGGGCGCAATCGTAAGCGGCGGCTAACCGTGAATATTTCGGCGCCATTTATCAAGCGGCCAGTGGCCACTTCCCTGCTGAGCATGGGACTGTTCCTCTTTGGCGCGCTGGCCTTCCCCTTCCTTCCCGTCGCGACGCTGCCTGAGGTTGAATACCCGACCATTACCGTAAACGCTGCCCTTCCCGGCGCAAGCCCCGAAACGATGGCCACGGCGGTGGCCACGCCTCTCGAGCGGATGTTCGGGCGCATCGCGGGCATCACGCAGATGACCTCCCTCAGCCAGCTCGGGAGCACCAGCATCACCATGCAGTTCGACCTGGACCGCGATGTCGACGCGGCCGGACGAGACGTGCAGGCGGCCATCAATGCGGCACGCGGCCAGTTGCCCCCCAACCTGCCGACGAATCCCGGCTGGCGCAAAGTGAATCCCGCCGAAATCGATATCGTCAGCATCGCGCTGACTTCCGATACGGCGACCACGCCGCAACTGTACGACGTGGCCGATTCGATCTTGGCGCAGAAACTTTCCGAGGTACCCGGCGTCGCCCAAGTGAGTGTGGCCGGGAGTTCGCGTCCAGGGGTTCGCGTGGAACTCAATCCTTTTCTGCTGAACAAGCTCGGCATCGGGCTGGACGAGGTGCGCGCGGCGCTGGCCGCGGCCAATGCCGATCTTCCCAAGGGCGCGCTTTCGGGCATGAATCGCATGTTCGTGCTGAACAGCAACGATCAGCTCTTTCTTGCCAAGGACTATGCGCAGTTGATTGTCGCCTACCGCAACGGGGCGCCGGTGCGGTTGTCCGACGTAGCGGCCGTCGTCGATGGCCAGGAGGACATCCGCACGGCCGGATTCATGGACGGGAAGCCGGCCGTAATCGTGCAGCTCTACCGCCAGCCACAGGCAAACATCATCGATGTCACCGAACGCGTAGAAGCCATCATGCCGCTGCTGCAGGCTTCGGTTCCGCCCTCGATTCACCTGGATATCACCGAGGAGCGGGTGATGATGATCCGGGGCTCGGTTCGAGATGTTGAGCTGACGCTCATCGTGTCCGTGTTTCTGGTCATATTCGTCGTCTTCCTGTTCCTTGGCAGCGCTTGGGCGACGGCTATCCCCAGCATCGTCGTGCCTCTCTCTTTGGTGGGCACCTTCGGCGTGATGTACCTGCTCGGCTACTCCGTCGATAACCTGTCTCTGATGGCGCTCACCATTTCGACCGGCTTCGTCGTCGATGACGCCATCGTCGTGATCGAAAACATCTCCCGCTATCTCAAGCAGGGACTCCCGGCCTACGAAGCGGCCTTTCGCGGAGCACGCGAGATTGGATTCACGGTCATCTCCATGAGCGTCTCGCTGATTGCGGTGTTTATTCCCATCCTCTTGATGGGAGGGCTGGTGGGCCGCATATTCCGAGAGTTCGCGGTCACGTTGAGCGTGGCGGTGACTTTATCCTTGGTCATCTCCCTGACGACCACACCGGCCATGTGCGCGAGATTCCTCAAGGCTGAAAAAGACCGCAAGCACGGGTGGTTTGCTCGCGCCAGCGATCGAGGATTCCAACGGATCTGCCAAGCATATGCGCGCAGCCTGCGCTGGGTCTTGCGGCATCAGCCGCTGGTGCTTGGCGTGACTTTGGGAACCGTCTGCCTGGCGATCTGGCTTTACGTCGTGATTCCCAAGGGCTTTTTCCCACAGCAAGACACCGGTCGCATTAACGGCAACGCGCGAGCCAGCGAGGACACCTCCTTTCAGACCATGCAGGAACGGACGCGGGAGTATATGACGATCCTCAAGTCCGATCCGGCCGTTCGGATTGTCTCTGGGAATGTCAGCCGCGCGAATACCGCATATATCAGCATTTCGCTGAAGCCCCTGGCAGAGCGAAAGGCGAGCGTCTTTGAAGTGATCAACCGTCTGCGACCCAAGCTGGCTCGCGTGCCGGGAGCGACGCTGTTCATGACGCCCCAGCAGGACGTTCAGATCGGCGGCCGTTCTGGCAATGCCCAATTCCAGTACACCTTACAAGGCGACAATCTGCAGGACTTGCTCGCCTTTGCGCCCCTGGTCGAACAGCGGCTGCGAAGAGTGCCCGAACTCCAGGACGTGAACAGCGATCTGCAAAACCGCGCGTTAAAGGCCGGCCTGGTGATCGACCGCGATACCGCATCGCGCCTGGGACTGACGCCGCAGAAGATCGACAACGTGCTGTACGATGCCTTTGGACAGCGGCAGATCTCCACGATGTATAAGGGACTGAATCAGTACCACGTGGTGATGGAGGTCGCCCAGCAATTTCAGCAGAGCCCGGACGCGCTCCAGAACCTTTATGTGCAATCCAGTACAGGGCGCGAAGTGCCGCTGAGTGCGTTCACTCATTACGAACGCTCCCTCACATCGCTGGCCGTCGCCCACCAGGGGCAGTTCCCCGCCATAACCCTTACGTTTAATCTGGCGCCGAATGTGACGCTCGGCGAGGCCGTCGTCGCTGTCCAGAATGTGGTGCGCACGATGGTCGTTCCCGCCACGATCCATCCGTCTTTTCAGGGGACGGCGCAAGTGTTCGAAGCCTCGCTCTCCTCGGAGCCTTATCTGGTGCTCGCGGCGCTGGTCACCGTCTACATCGTGCTGGGAATTCTTTATGAGAACTACGTCCATCCCATAACGATTCTTTCCACTCTTCCCTCGGCGGGCGTCGGTGCGCTGCTGGCGCTGCTCGTCTTTCGCACCGAGCTGAGCATCATCGCGCTGATCGGAATTATTCTGCTGATCGGCATCGTCAAGAAGAACGCCATCCTGATGATCGACGTGGCGATCGAGACGGAACGCACGGAAGGCCACAGCCCGGAACAATCCATCTACCAGGCATGCTTGCTGCGCTTCCGGCCCATCATGATGACCACACTGGCCGCCATGTTTGGCACTCTGCCTATCGCCGTCGCCGGCGGAAATGGTTCGGAATTTCGCCGCCCGCTAGGCATCGCCATAGTGGGCGGCTTGATCGTGAGCCAGATGCTGACTCTCTACACCACTCCCGTGGTCTATCTCTATATGGATCGCTTGCGCGCGTGGCTCAGCGGCGAAAAAGTTCTTCGCCCGCTCGAAGATAGGCGCGGAGGAAAAAAACCGGAAGTCGGTTTGCAAGCAACAAGTGCCAGCCGGGCGGGCTCAGCGGAGAGCGCGATTTAGGAAAGGCGTTCGCGTCCAGCAAACCCGGGCACGGGAGTATCGCCTGATATCGCGAGATTCTGGCATCATCGGATGGCACAGAAGACGTCCGAAAGGTGAAGCGCCATGAAGCAATCCGGCAAATGCCTGCTATTCCTGCTCGGTGTGGGAATCATTTTGTCCGTCGGCGAAACAATAGCTCAAGAGAGGCCGATCAGGACGTTGGTGGTTAACGGAAGAACCGTTGATACAGCCGTCATCGAGATGGAAGGCCGGTCGTATGTCGACATCGAGGGCCTGTCGCAAGTGATCGGCGGCTCGGTGACTTTTGAGCCAAGCCAAATCACGCTCACTTTTCCCGAGCCGGCTCCTGCTGCGGCGGCAACTCCCGCGGACAATTCGGCAGCGGCTCCGCAGGCTGCCGACGAGATGTCCAAGCAGTTTCAGCAGCTCGCTGTGTACACGCTGGCCGAAATGAGGGAGTGGCGCGGCGCGATCAGCGCCGTAGTCGCGTCCGGATTGCCGGTCGTGGGGACTTGGCCCGACGATTACCACGACCGCGTGGGAGGCGATTTGCTGCAAGCCACGCTCGCCGCGTCCACCGTGCAAGACAATCAGGCGGTTCAGCTTCTCCAGCAGGAATATGCGCTGCTCACTACTTGGTCAAACCAAATTGTCGCGGAACGCAAAGCGATGGACGCCTCCAGGAGCATCGACCCGAATTCCCTGCAGAATGACCAGACCTTGGGGAAAATATCCAAGTGCGGCCAGTTCCTGAGTTCGATGATCGTGGGCGGCAATTTTTACGACGATTCGAGCTGCCGGTAGGCGCCTGCGCTGCGGCTTCAGCGTCTAAACATCCTTCGCCCGGGCACGTGGGTTTGAAAGCGGCGGTGCATAAGGGTTATGATTTGCGCGACGCCCGGTCCGACCCGTCTCTTAGCCGAGATCGAAACAAGCACATGAGCAAGCGGCTGAAATTCGATGCGCTGCTGATTGTCATCTTGGTTGTGGCCGTGTGCTCTGCCGCGGACGCCCAGAAGAGCGAAACCTATAAGGTGCGGCTCTCCACCGTTCCCGTGGACGCAACCATGCTGCCCCGTGTCGCCGGCTCGGGCTCGCTGACCGCGGTGCTGAATGGCAACAAGCTCACCTTCAGCGGAAGCTTTCAGGGCCTGCGGTCACCGGCAACGCACGCCAGCATTCACACGGGGCCCAAAGGCATTCCTGGCCCAGCAATTCTCGATCTGATGGTATCGAACGCCGCCGGCGGCGATGTCACCGGCGCCGTGGAACTTAGCCCGTCACAAATCGAAGACCTGAAAAGCGCAAAGCTCTACGTGCAGATTGATTCCGAGAAAGCTCCGGAAGGCAATCTGTGGGGCTGGCTGCTGCGCTAAAGGAGCTCACCGTGGCCCTGCGAGGAATGACGTCAAAAACGGTTTCGAGACTTTACTCCGCATTGGCGCTAGCGGCCGCCATGGCGCTGGGCATCGCGAGCGCCGCTGCACAGCAACCGGCGAGAGCCGCCGTATACACTGCGGCGCAGGCCGACGCGGGCCGCGCTGTCTACCAGGCGAATTGCGCTGCTTGCCATTTGCCCGACCTCAAAGGCAGCAACGAGGCCCCGGCTTTGTCGGGCGGGAATTTCATGGGCGCATGGCGCAGTCGCACCACCAGCGAATTGTTCAACAAGATTTTGACCAGCATGCCGCCGGGAAAGACAGGCTCGCTGGGCGAGACGGAGATCGTCACCCTCGTCGCGTTCATTCTGCAATCGAATGGAGCGCCGGCGGGAACTCAACTGCTCACCGCCGCCTCCGCTGCGCCGATCGGAGACGTCGCCTCGGGACAAGCCGCCGCGCAGCCTCGTGCCGGCGACGAGGGCGGAGCGGCTACTGCGGCAAAGCGCGCGGGACCTCCGGCCGGGCTCACCGCGACCGGCGTGGTAAAGAATTACGTGCCCGTGACGGACGAAATGCTAATGCACCCCGATCCGGGCGACTGGCTGATGGTCCGTGGTAACTATCAGGCCTGGAACCACAGCCCGCTCACGCAGATCAATCGCGACAACGTGCGTGATCTTCGCCTCGCCTGGGTCTGGTCGATGAATGATGCGGACGCAGCCAATGAGCCCACGCCCCTGGTGCACAACGGCATCCTCTATCTCACGAATCCGGACAATATCGTTCAGGCGCTCGACGCCAAGACGGGCGAGCTGATCTGGGAGAATCGCATCCGGCCGGGAGGCTCGCAGGGCGGCGGCACCGGCGCCATGCGCAACCTGGCCATCTATCAGGACAAGATTTTGGCCGCCTCCACGGATGCGCATCTCATGGCGCTCGACGCGCGCACCGGCAAGACTCTTTGGGACATTGCCATCGCCGACTCCTCCAAGGGTTACGGAAACTCCAGCGGGCCCATCATCATTGGCGGCAAAGTCATTCAAGGGCTGGGCGGCTGTGATCGCTACAAAGCCCAGGACAAGGATCAGGGCTGCTTTATCAGCGCATTCGATCCCAACACGGGCAAGGTGCTGTGGAGGTTCAATACCGAGGCGCGCGCCGGCGAACTTGGTGGCGACACTTGGGGCAAGCTTTCCAACATGCTGCGTGTGGGCGGCGAAACCTGGATCACCGGCAGCTATGATCCGGAACTGAACTTGACCTACTGGGGCGTGGCCCAGGCCAAGCCCTGGGTGCAGGCCAGCCGCGGCACCGGGCCCAACGATAAGACGCTCTTCACCAGCTCAACGCTGGCGCTAAGACCTAACGACGGAACGCTCGAGTGGTATTTCCAGCATGTTCCCGGCGAGACTCTCGATCTCGACGAAGTCTACGAGCGCGTCCTCGTCGACATTGGCTACAGCAAGCTGGCCTTCACCATCGGCAAAGCCGGAATTCTTTGGAAGCTGGACCGCAAGAGCGGCCAATTCCTGGACGCCAAGGAGACCATCTTCCAGAACGTCTTCACCTGGCTCGATCGCCAAAAAGGCTTGCTCGCTTACCGCCCCGATATCGTCGCGCACAAAAATACCGGCGAATGGATTCCGGTCTGTCCGAGCACCGAAGGCGGCCATAATTGGCAGGCCATGAGTTACAGCCCCGAGGCAAAATCCTTGATCATTCCGCTCAGCCAGAGCTGCATGGAGATGTCCGGGCGGAAAGTCGAGTTCGTGGAAGGATCGGGCGGCACGTCGGGCGATCGGCGCTTCTACGAAATGCCGGGCAGCGATGGCAACGTGGGAAAACTCGCGGCGTTTGACGTCAAGACCATGAAGCAGATCTGGACACGCGACCAGCGCGCCGCCTATCTCACCGCCGTCCTTTCCACGGCCAGCGGCGTGGCCTTTGTCGGCGACCTGGACCGCTACTTCCGCGCCGTGGACGTTAACAGCGGTGAAGTTCTCTGGCAGGCGAGGCTGGGCACCAGCGTCCAGGGATTTCCCGTGACGTTTACTGCAGGAGGAAAGCAATACGTCGCGGTCACCACCGGCCTCGGCGGCGGGAGCCCGCGGAACGTTCCCCGCATGATCGAGCCCGACGTCCGCCACCCGCAAAACGGCAATGCGCTTTACGTCTTCGCCTTGCCCGACAAGAACGAGAAGAAGAACATCAGCCGAAACACCAAGCCTCAGAAATCGTCAGTAGAGGCCGCCAACCGCTAGAACTTTCGCGCCCTCAAAAAAGCCCACGCTCACGCTGGCCCCGGCAATGTAGTATGTCCGAGGTCCAACGGCTCTCCAGGATGAGCGAAAGCCCCCATAAACTTGCCTCGCCGGCCGTCGTAAATATCAAAGACCTGCGCTCGCTGGCGCGTCGCAGATTGCCGAGGGTCGTTTTCGACTATCTCGACGGAGCGGCGGAAGACGAAATCACGCTGCGCGAAAATCGTCGCGCGTTTGAGGAACTCGCCTTCCGGCCTCGGCATGCCGTGGACGTCGCTCGACCCGATTTGCGCACACGGGTTTTGGGTTGCGATTTGGCAATCCCGGCGCTGCTGGCTCCCATCGGTTACAGCCGCCTGATGCACGCGACCGGTGAAGTGGCCGCAGCTCGGGCGGCAGGACAAGCAGGAACGGGATACATCCTTTCCACCATGTCGGGCTACTCGCTGGAAGAAGTAAAAGCCGCTTCCGCCGGGCCTGTTTTCTATCAACTCTACCTGCTCGGCGGCCGGGAGGTCGCCGAGGGAACTCTGGAACGCGCCCGCAAAGCCGGCTATGCCGGCCTGTTTGTCACCATCGACACTGCCATGGCGGGCATGCGCGAGCGAGATATCCGAAACGGCACGAAAGAACTGCTGGGCGACAAGCTGATCGACAAGATCCGGTTTTCGCCACAAATACTGGCGCGTCCTGGGTGGCTGCTGCGGTTCTTGCTCGACGGCGGGATCCCGCCGCTGGCCAACGTGGTCATCCCGGGCAAAGGACCGCTGCCGCTGATCGATGTTGCCCCGTCCTTAGCTTCCTCCGCAATCACCTGGGACGATTTGCGCTGGATCAAAGAGATTTGGCCAGGGCCGGTGATCCTGAAAGGCGTGCTTACGGGAGAGGATGCCCGGCGCGCCGTTGATGCGGGGGCCACAGCCATCGTCGTCTCCAACCACGGCGGGAGACAACTGGACGGCGTGCAAGCGACGTTGCGCGCGCTGCCGGAGATCGTAGCGGCGGTTAACAAGCAAATCGAGGTGCTCATGGACGGAGGGATTCGCCGCGGCGCGGACATTGTGAAGGCGATCTGCCTCGGAGCGCGCGCCGTCCTTTGCGGGCGGGCCTACGCCTATGGCTTAGGGGCGGCGGGCGAGACGGGAGTATCGCGGGCGATCCAAATCCTCACCGCGGACCTGGAACGGACGCTCCGGCTGCTGGGCTGCCCGTCGATCGCGGCCCTCGATCACACGTACGTTGGTTATCATCATTCGCGTTGAACCGTTCGTGTTGAACGGGGCCTCGCGTTTCGTCAAGGGTTCCAGCTTTTCGGTTGTTTCCTCAAAGACAAATTGAAGATATAACAGTCGCCAGAATTCGCGGCCGGGGTCCTTTCGCGCAGACATTTTGGCTTCGATGTGCAGGTGATGGGAGGCGATTATGTTTCAACAAACGCTCAGTCCGGCGGGCTCTTTATGGCTGAGTGTGCTGATCTCCATGGTCCCTCTGATCGCCCTGCTGTACATGCTCGCGGTTCTGCGCATGACCGCCTGGCTCGCGACGATCGTCGGCGGGCTCATCACTTTCCTCCTCGGGGTGCTGGTGTGGCACGCTCCTGCGGGCGACACGCTGAAGTCTTACTTGTACGGCGGATTCACCGGCTTCTGGGCCATCGACTGGATCACCTTCTGGGGCCTGATCATCTTTAACACCCTGGAACAAACCGGCAGGTTTGAGCGGTTCAAGAAATGGATGATTCATCACGCCACCGCCGATATTCGGATCCAAACGATCATGCTGGCCTGGGCCTTCGGGGCATTGCTGGAAGGATTGGTCGGATTCGGCTATCCCTGGGCCGTGGTCGTGCCGATTCTGGTCGGTTTGGGAATCGCGGATCTTGACGCGATCCGCGTGGCGGCTTTGGCAAACAACGCGCCGGTCTCCTATGGCGCCCTCGGAGCGCCGATTCTGGGTTTGGCCGCCGTGACCGGCCTTCCTTTGATGGCGCTCTCCGCCTCCATCGGAAGCATCGTGGCGATTCTGGCGCTGTTGCCTCCCTGGGTGCTGATCTATCTGGTGAGCGGCTGGGATGGAATGATCGAAGCATGGCCGCTGGCGATCGTGGGATCGCTTTCCTACATCGCCGGGCAGTGGCCGGTGGCGCGCTATCTGGGCCCGTACCTGCCCGATCTGAGCGGGGCGCTCGTCTCTTTCTGGATTCTTTTCCTGTTCGTGAAGGTTTGGCGGCCCAAAACGGTTCGAAGCTTCCGCCGCACGCCAGCACCGGGGGATAAATCGGAGAAGTGGGTGGATGGCCAACTCCGCGCGCGCCTCGTCCAGGGCAAGCCGGCCGCCTTCCAAGAATCGGCGTCCGTCGCCGGAGCGCTCTCCGTCTGGTTTCCCTACATCGTCCTGATCGCCGTTGTGGTCGCCTGGACCGGTCCGTGGTCTCATCTGCCGGGAGTGAGTTGGGTCCGGCTGGCGGTGTCGGCCAACTCTTCGGTGACGCAAAAGCCAATTCAATCCGTTTTCAACTTCAATCCGCTTGCTGGCGGAACCGCTATTCTGGCCTCCTGGCTGGTGCTCCTGCTCATCTGGCGTCCGCACTGGCAGATCATCGGGCGAGTCTTTTCGAAAACGTTCAAGCAGATGTGGGGCGCGCTGCTGGTGGCGTTTTTCATTTTCGCGCTGGCATATATTTTCGTGTTCACGGGAATGGCCAACTCTCTGGCGTACGGCCTTTCCAAGATCGGCCTGTTTTTCGTAGTCCTGGCGCCCATTCTGGGATGGATCGGCGTCGCCCTTTCCGGCAGCAACACGGCCACGAACGCCATGTTCGGACCCGTGCAAGCGCTCACCGGCAGGCTATTGAACCTGCCGATCCTGCTGCTGCCGTCCTTCAATTCGGTGGGGGCGGAAGTCGGCAAGCCCATCGCGCCGCAGACGGCCAGCGTGGGCGTTTCCACCAGCAGGCTGGTGCGAAGCGAAGGCCAGGTGATCCGCCACAATATGGGATGGACTCTGGCGGTGCTCGTCTATCTCATCGTGATATCGGCCGTATTCTACTTTTTCTTTCCGAAGTGGATGTCGCTCTAGTCCGCGAGAGCTATGATCGAAGGAACCGTGAGGTGAGCTTATGATCCGACTCCATCGTCTGACCGGAACGCTGGCTGCCGCCGCAATCTGTCTGGCGGTGGCGGGCAATTCGCATGCGCAGGCCATCAGCTTCACGATTGACGGCCTGCCGCGTCAGGCGCTGATTCTCGCCCCGCCAAACGCATCCCAATCCACCAAACGACTCCCCCTGCTCTTCGCCTTCCACGGCCACGGCGGCAATATCGTCCAGACTGCCGTGCAGATGCGGTTCGATAAGGTTTGGCCCGAGTCCATCGTGGTCTATATGCAGGGGTTCCCGACGCCAACAAACGGCGACCCTGGCGGCATGGAGGCGGGATGGCAGCGGGAGCCCGGACAATACGACGACCGCGACCTGAAATTTTTCGACGCCGTCCTGGCGAAGCTGAGCAAGCAGTTTCCGGTGGATGAGGAGCGCGTTTACGCCACCGGATTCTCCAACGGCGCCATATTCACGTACGTGCTCTGGGGTGCGCGAGGAAACACGTTCGCCGCGCTCGCTCCGGTGGCGGGAGAGAAATTGCCGGGTGTGCACCTGACCGTGCCTGTCCCGTTTCTCCAGATCGCCGGCCAGCAGGATACAAACGTTCCCTTTCAACAGCAGTTGGAATCCATAGCGGCGGCGCGAGAAGTGAATGGCACGAGCCGCTCCGGCCACTCTTGCGGCGAATATTGCACGGCCTACGATTCAACCCGCGGCGCTCCGGTAATCGCTTTCATCCATCCGGAGGGGCACGTTTACCCGCATTACGCTTCGGAGATGATCGTTGACTTTTTCAAGCAGCACACGCGGTCAAAACCGGCGGCGCGCTAAGCCTGAGGAAATATGATTCCTCTAATGCAGCAACGCCGGGCCACGATCCACACACTCGAAAAAAGATCAGTGCGGTGAGGGAGGAGCGGTAGCCCCAAACGATTTCAAAGTTTCCGAGAGCGAATGGCTAGCTCCAGGCATATTCGAGGGGCCGCCGCCCTGACCCTGGCCGGGGGCGGGGTGATTGAAATTGCTATCCAGATCGCTGTTGATAACTGACCAGGCGCCATCGCGCTTTTCGAGCGCGTAGGTCATCTGCATCGCGCCCGGGCCGCTTTTGAGCCGAAACTCCACTTGCGCCTGCGCGTGATCGCCCTGGATGGTCACCTGCTTCACATCGGTATCGAATGCTTGCAGATTGAGATTTGTGTTATGGGCCAGATGGGCCCGAATGGCGGTGCGAACGGAATCTTCGGGCGTCTGCGTCTGCTGCTTCGCTTCTCCGGAGCCATTTTTGCAGCCCAGGATGAGCATTGCCATCATCGCGAAAAGAACGATCTTTTTCATGGCGCCTCTGGTGATGGTAAATGATAAGCCAAAGATGCGGCATTCGTTGCGATTTCGAAAGAAAAAGAGTTTCTGGCGAGCACCTCGGAGGCAGAGCCTCCTTTCCCGCCGCGCCACCGAAGACATTGAGTCGCAGAGACTTAGGTTTCGCCAGAGTCTTCCATGAACCCAACGGGCCGCAATCGTGCTCTAATGCTGATATTCCTCGAATAAGGAGGGAACGATGTCGGCGATTGGCGCTCCTCTAATACCCAGCGCGCTCGACGTGCGCACACAAACCTTTCCGGTCCTTACGCCTCCTCAAATCACCCGGGTCAGGGCCTCCGCCAAGTTGCGCCGGGTCGAACCGGGCGAAGTCCTCTTCGCGCCAGGCGACACCAGCGTGCCTTTTTTCGTCCTGCTGTCCGGAGCCATGGAAATCGTGCAGCC
>Ga0335077_10004339_pt1 | contig 17287 bp, 13 predicted proteins | sample Lox_Sample_31_FD_207151 | JGI IMG/M metagenome (GOLD analysis project Ga0335077, IMG submission 207151) | Soil microbial communities from Loxahatchee National Wildlife Refuge, Florida, United States - Lox_Sample_3.1 | ecosystem: Environmental > Terrestrial > Soil > Wetlands | place: USA... | reverse complement strand
CGTCCATCTGGTAAGAGCGGCGATCGCCAAACTGCGGCGCCGAATCTGCGGCCTCGCGGAATGGCCCGTAGAATGCCGATGCGAATTTAGCCGCATAAGAAAGGATGGGGATATTGATAAAACCGGCATCGTCGAGCCCCTTGCGGATGGCGGCGACCCGCCCGTCCATCATGTCCGAGGGCGCGATGATGTCGATGCCGGCGCGTGCCTGTGAGACCGCGGTCTTGACCAGGATTTCCAGCGTGGCGTCGTTGACGATCTCGTACTCGCCGGCGGCCGCGGTTGCCATCTTGTGAATGGCCTTTGGCAAATCCTTCTTGGTCACAACCATCGCCTTGGTTGCCGCGCGCGCGCCCAGAGACCGCGGCGGCGTAGTCTGGCGCACGATCCCGCAATGTCCGTGCGACATGTACTCGCACAGGCAAACATCTCCCATCACCAGCAGTTCCCGGACCTCGCTCTTGATGGCGCGGGTGGCGCGCTGCACGATGCCATCCTCCGCCCACGCGCCCGTCGCCACTTCATCCTTGGACTCCGGCAGTCCGAACAGCATGGTTGAAGGTATGCCAAGCGAGTGGAGTTCGCGTGCTTCCTTCACGGCCTCGTCCACCGATAGGTTGTACACGCCGGGCATGGAGCCCACTTCCTTGCGCACGCCCTCTCCGGGACAGACAAACATCGGATAGACGAACGAGTCGGGCGTAAGCCGCGTCTCGCGCACGAAATTGCGCATCTGCTCGGAGCGGCGGAGCCGTCTCATGCGGGTAATTGGGAAGCTCATAGCATAAATTCTAGCACCCAACATCACCCGATTACCCGGCCTAATGGCCCAATGCCCCAATGACTCAATGGCCTAGTTCCCATTACCATGGACGTTCCTATGTCAGCCCTTGCCCACACCAGCGCACGCGCGCTCGAGTTCGATTCAATGCGCGAGATGCTACGCTCCTATGCCTATTCTCCACTTGGCCACGCGAAGGTCGCAGGGCTTGCGCCCTCGGGAGACGGCGCCTGGATCGAGCGCCAGCAGCAGCTTACGGCGGAGATTCGCGAGTATCTGCGTGTGGGCGCACGCTTCGAGTTCTCGGGGCTGCTCGATCCCACGGCGCTGGTGGAGAAGGCGCGCATCGAAGGAGCCGCGCTCGATACCGCTGAGCTTCGCGACGTCATCCTGGTGGTGGACCGCGCCGACGAGTGGCGGCACATCGCGCATCAGCCGCCGTCGCAGATGAAGATGGAGTTCGCGGCTGTTGCCGAACTTTCCTCCGCGCTGGCCGAGTTCAGCGATCTGCTGCGCTTCTTCCGCAACAAGATTCTGCCCGACGGCACCCTTGACGACCGCGCTTCGCCCGAATTGGCCCGTATCCGCCGCGAGGTTGAGCGTCAAAAGCGGCTGATCCAGGAGTCGCTGCGCGCTTATCTGCGGCGACTGGCCGAGGGTAGCACGGTGCAGGACGAGCTCATCACCATCCGCGGCGAGCGCTTTGTCATTCCGGTGAAAATCGAGCAGAAACGTCGCGTGCATGGCGTGGTCCATGGCGCGAGTTCCAGCGGCCAGACCGTGTTCGTGGAGCCGCTGGAGACCATCGAGCAGAACAACGAACTGGTGCGGATGCTGGAAGAAGAGCAGGCGGAGGTTCACCGGATTCTGCTCGAGATGACGGCGCTCATCCGCGAGCAGGCGGACGTCATCCTGTGCGCGACCGAGGTGCTGGCCGAGTTGGAGCTGCAATTCGCCAAGGCGCGCTTCGCGGCGGATTACGACTGCACAATGCCGTCTTTGGTCGGTGGCCGGTTGTCGTTGGCCGGCCCGCAACGACAAACGACTAACGACCAACGACTGATCCTACGCAACGCCCGCCACCCCGTGCTCGAGCGTACTCTGAAGGCCCGCGGAGCGGCCATCGTGCCGATCACGGTCGAGCTCGAGCCGCCCAACCATCAGCTCGTCATCAGCGGCCCCAATACCGGCGGGAAGACGGTGGCGCTCAAGACCATCGGCCTGCTGGTGCTGATGGCGCAATCTGGAATCCCGATCCCGGCCGAGCGCGCCGAACTTCCGGTCTTCGATGCTGTGCTCGCCGACATCGGTGATTACCAGTCCATCGAGCAGAACCTCTCAACCTTCTCCGCGCACGTCACCAACATCGATTTTATTTCCCGCACGGCGACGCCGCGTTCGCTGGTGTTGCTGGATGAACTCGGCTCCGCTACCGATCCCGCCGAGGGCGCTGCCCTGGCTGTGGCCATCGCCGAGCATTTCCGACAGATCGGCGCCATCAGCATCATCTCCACTCATCACACCTCGCTGAAGGTCTATGCCACGAACACCGCCGGCGTGCTCAATGCCGCAGTCGGCTTCGATGAGGCCACGCTCCAACCTACGTATGAACTTAAGCTGGGCGTGCCCGGAGCCTCGGCCGGCATCAACATCGCGCAGCGCCTCGGCCTGAATCCCGGCATCATTTCGGCGGCACGCGCCTCGCTCGGCAGCCAGGCGCAGGACATCGCCCGCTTCCTCGACCGCTTGCACGCCGAGTTGCGTCAAGCCGAGCAGGAGCGCGTTCGTCTTCAGCAACGCGAGCAGGAACTGGCGCGCGAACGCCAGCGCCTGGAAGCCGAAGGGCTGAAAGAGCAGCGCCAACGTGTGCGCGACATGGAGAAGAAGCTGGACGCCGTCTTTCGCGATTTCGAGTACCACGCCCGCGAAACCGTCAACGCCATCCAGGACCGCGCGCAGGCGCTCAAGCTCTCAAAGGACGCCGAGCGCCGGATTTCCCGCCTGCGCCGCGAGTTCAAAGACCAGTTCGACGCTGCCGTCGTCGCGCACGCGACCGGCGCCGATCGCGACGATCCCAACGCGCGTCCCGGCGAGGTGAAACACGTCTCCGAAGGCGATACGGTCAAGCTGAAGTCGATGGGCCGCAACGCCGTCGTCAAGCGCCGGGTGGACGATCAGACCTTCGAGGTCGAGATGGGCGCCATGAAGATGAAGGTCGGGCGCGATGATATTGCTGAAGTCATCGCGCGGGCGTCGGATTCCCCCCTCAGTGTCGCCCGCGCCAGGGGCATTTCAGTCTCAGTGGCCGAAGATGCTGGCGCGCCGAGCGAGATCAACGTCATTGGCAAGAACGTGGACGAAGCCACGGCGCGTGTGGAAAAATTTCTGGATCGCGCTTTCCTTGCCGGGCTTTCGCGCGTCCGTATAGTGCACGGCAGCGGCATGGGCGTGCTGCGCAAGGCCCTGCGCCAATATTTGGAGAAGCATCCTCACGTGGCCGCGATCTCCGAGCCGCCGCAGAATGAGGGCGGAGCAGGAGCCACGGTGGTGGAACTGCGGGTATAGGCCGCGATGAGCTGTTACCCCGAGCGACCAAATAAACTGTCACCCCGAGCGAGCGCTTTAGCGCGAGTCGAGGGGCAACGCTCTTCTCGAGGCTTGGTAACGGCATTGCCCCTCGACTCGCGCCAACAACAGGCGCTCGCTCGGGGTGACAATGATTAAGGTCCCCGCGACATCGCGAGAATACCCACAACATTTCCACAGCGGCTACAATGAATTCCATTCCGCTAAGGCGGTCCTTCAGGGACAATTCCAAAGACATGGCCAACCCCGGCGACTTCGCATACACGGTCAAGCAGCAGGCGGACATCGTCCGCATCATCGGTGACTACGTAAAGCTGAAGAAAGCCGGCGCTCAGAATTTCTCCGGCCTGTGCCCCTTTCATAGCGAAAAGACTCCGTCGTTCTCAGTGCATGCCACACGCCAGTTCTATCATTGTTTCGGATGCGGAGCTTCGGGCGATGTACTCGGCTTCGTGCAGAAGATCGAGAACGTCACTTTCCCCGAAGCGCTACGGCTGGTGGCGCAGAAGGTCGGTATCCCGCTGCCCAAGCAGACATACGCCACCGAAGGCGAAGCGCGAGAGGCCAGGCTGCGCGGTGTGCTGGTGGACCTTCACGAGCGTGCTTGCGGGTTCTTCGAGGAGCAGTTGCGGCGTCCCGAGGGCGCTCGGGCGCGGGAATATCTAGCGGGGCGCGGGCTAACGGAGGAAGCGATCAAGACCTTCCGCATCGGCTTCGCGCCGGATTCGGGCTTCATCTTGCGCGACCGCCTGAAGGGCGCGGCCGATGAAGAGACGCTGAAAGCATGCGGCCTTTTCTCGTGGAAAGAAGTCGAAGGAGGGAAGAACGGGCCAACGACCAACGACCAACGACCAACAACGATTTACTCCAAATTCCGCAACCGGGTGATGTTTCCCATCACCAACGAATCCGGCAAAGTTATCGCGTTCACGGGACGTACGCTGGAGACCGGCGACAAAGCCGGGCCGAAGTACCTGAACTCGCCCGAGACGGCCATCTATTCCAAGTCGCGCGTGCTCTACAACCTCGACCGCGCACGGGAAGCCATCCGCGCGCTCGGCTACGTGATCCTGGTGGAAGGCCAGATGGACTGCATCTCCGTGTTCATGGCCGGTTTCCGCAACGTGATCGCCAGCTCAGGGACCGCGTTTACCGAAGCCCAAGTCCGCCTGCTCGGGCGCTACGCCAAGAAGATTGTGGTGAACTTCGATCCTGACACCGCCGGCATCGCCGCCGCGGAACGTTCGCTGGGGATGCTGGTGGCTGAAGATTTTGAAATCCGCGTGCTCACGCTCGACTCCGGTTTCGATCCCGACCTGTTCATACGCCGCAAAAGCGCCGACGCTTACAAGAAGGCCCTGGCAGGCTCACAAAGGTATTTCGACTACCTGATCGAGCGAGCGCGGACGCAGTTTCAGCCGCGCTCCGCGGAGGGCAAGGTGAAGGCCGTCAACTATCTTCTGCCGCACCTGCAACAGGTGCCGCACCGCATCGCGCGCGACGAACTGGCGGCCGACATCGCCCAGAAGCTCGGCATCGATTCAGCCCTCCTGCGGCAGGATTTGAAGCACGCGGCTGCGGTTCGCTCTTCCACCGTGAAGGTAACGGCGGAGACGCAGATCACCGACGCCGAGCGCATCGTCATCCGTGCGCTGGCCTGGGGTGGGGAGATGAATGGGGAATCGGAGATATCCGACCGTTCCGGCGAAGACCACCTGCCTGACCTGCGCCGCCAGGCCCAGTTCAGTCTGTCGAGCGAGCCGTTGCACATCGGCCTCGCGACCGAGTCCCTGCTCCAGACCCTGCTGGACGCCCCTGAACTGGCCGATGCCATGTCACTCGGGTTATCGGACTCAGATCGGCGCACGCTGGCAACCATCCTGCTCCGTGAGAATGAGCCCCTGACGCTCGAGTTGCTCGAAGGCGCGTTTACCGCACTGCGACGCCGGCATCTAGAGCGCCAGCAGCAGCAGGTAAAGACCCGCATCCTGGATGCCGAGCGCCGCAAGGACGGCACAACCTTGGCGGAATTAGTGCAAGAGAAACTCCGAATCGACCGCGCCCTGGCTGCCCATTGAACGTCACGCCAAGGGCGGGATATTTTCCAATGTGTCCACGAAACCATCTAAGTGGCTGACTCATCTAATGTTTAAGAATGGTGTTCCCGGGAAGGGTCAGCCGCAGAATCGAAGTTGCTTGCCTGCGAAGGTCCAGCACTTGTGCTAACATAACAGGGTTTCGCTATTGATGCTTTCCGCCAACTTTTTCCTGCCGCACAAAACCCGGTGCAGAAGTGTGTTTCCACGCGCGGTGAGCCGCTGATGAGGGATTGCATTGGCTTTAGAAGATAAATACGACGACATAAAGAAACTGATTGATGCGGGCAAGGAGAAGGGGTACCTCACCTACAGTGAGGTAAACGACCTCATTCCGCACGACGTCCACTCTCCCGAGGACCTGGACGATTTGCTCACCACCATCGGCACGCAGGGAATTGACGTGCTCGAGGGGCAGCCCAAGCTGCCATCTTCCGAGTTGGGCAAGAAGTTCGAGCAGGAGATCGAGGCCGGCGAGGATGTCGAGCTCGACCTCACACCCGGCGCCCTGGAGAAAACCAACGACCCCGTCCGCATGTACCTGCGGGAGATGGGGACCGTACCGCTGCTGACCCGAGAGGGCGAGGTGGAGATCGCCAAGCGCATCGAGCGCGGACAGTTGCGCGTGCTCAAGGCGCTTTCCCGCTCGCCCATCATCATCCGCGAGATCATCGGAATCGGTGAGGACCTGGAGCGGGGAGTGCGCTCCATCAAGGAAGTGGTCATCTTTGACGAGGAAGAACTCACCGATGAGGTCCTTCAGAACCGCCTCAAGGAAGTGACGGGGCGCATCCAGGAACTGAGCAAGCACTACAAGAAGGCGAGCCAGCTTGCCGAGAAGCTGAAGGAACTCTCGGAGAAGAAGAGGCCGCGCGACTACCGCCGCACCGCCTGGCATCTCGGCCGTGAGCAGGTGGAGATCTCCCGCCTGATCCGCCACCTCGGGTTTACCAACCCCGAGCGCAAGCGGCTGATCGATAAAGTCAACCGCACCGTCGAGCAGATGCGGGCGCTCGACCGCCAGACCTCGAACCTCGAGAAGAAGATCGAGGCCACCCGCAGCGAGGATCTGAAGAAGGACTACCGCAAGGCCCAGCGCCAGCACCGCGCTGATCTGGAAGCTCTCGAACAGGATGCAGGCGTCAGTTACCAGGAGCTACGACGCACCCAGCGAGAGATCATCCAGGGCGACATGGATGCCGAGCAGGCCAAGAAGGAGCTCATCGAAGCCAACCTGCGCCTGGTGGTCTCCATTGCCAAGAAGTACACCAACCGCGGGCTGCAGTTCCTCGACCTCATACAGGAAGGCAACATCGGCCTGATGAAGGCGGTAGACAAGTTCGAATACCGCCGCGGCTACAAGTTCTCCACTTACGCTACCTGGTGGATCCGGCAGGCCATTACCCGCGCGATTGCAGACCAGGCCCGCACCATCCGCATCCCGGTGCACATGATCGAGACCATCAACAAGCTCATCCGCACCTCGCGTCAACTGGTGCAGGAGCTGGGCCGGGAACCCACCTCGGAAGAGATCGCCAAGCGTATGGATATCCCGGTAGCCAAAGTGCGGAAGGTGCTCAAGATTGCGCAGGAGCCGATCTCGCTCGAAACCCCCATCGGCGAAGAAGAAGATTCACACCTCGGCGACTTTATCGAGGACCGGGCGGTGGTCTCACCGGCCGACGCCGTCATCAACGTGAACCTCAAAGAGCAGACGGCGCACGTGCTGCGCACACTGACCGCGCGCGAAGAGAAGGTCATCAAAATGCGCTTTGGTCTGGAAGACGGCAGTGAGCATACGCTCGAGGAAGTCGGGCAGTCATTTGCCGTCACTCGCGAGCGCATTCGCCAAATCGAGGCTAAAGCGCTGCGCAAGCTGCGGCATCCGTCAAGGTCGCGCAAGTTGCGCGCGTTCATGGATGGGGTAAGAGACTAACAAGGACCGAGCGCCACGGATTCACACGGATCGTCATTCTTCGAATTAATCCGTGCCAATCCGTGGCTGTCTTGTGCTTTTGACCTTTTTCCGGTGCAAGTTGCCGGATTTCCACCGGCTTTTCCTTCTATTTCCACAACAAAGGCACAAACTCCACAGCTTCTTCACAGGCGGGATTTATTTTCGGCTTGTTCCAAAGGGATACCTCGGGCAAAGTCCCATGCAACGACAGAGTGCGATGTGCAAAGCGCACGCTGCCTTGGGCGTCTGTTGGAGGAGAACACGCACGCAAGTGCGCGCCATGTCCGGAACCCTTCCCAGGGATTTGTGACAGGGCCTCCACCTTAAGAACGCCACCGTGTCGGCCGGTCCGACTTAGTGAGCGAACTCACCGGACTTGGTTGGAGGAACGGAGGGGAAGGCAGGAGCAGCGCCAGAGCCGCAAGGATCGTGGCGCACCTTTAGCACATCACACTTCACGAGGCGGCTTGCGTGGCTGGCGCAAGCCGCCGTTCGTTTTCTGGGGAATTCTTCGCCGCGGATGAACGCGGATTAACGCAGATCAGAAAACAAACCCGCCCATTGCCAAGAAACGCCGAGAAAATCAAGGCTGCCTCGGCGTACTCCGCGTCTAGGCAGCTGATTCCACGCCGATCGGAGCTCCCTGCGCGATTCGGTTTTTGCTCGCGGAAGAATATTTTTGTGTCACAATGCCTTTGCTCGCGCGAAACAAGTTGCTGTATGGGCGACTGCATTTCTCTCTCCGCGAATTTTTGATTGCGGCCCAATTTTCCAGAGGACTTTCCCACATCGGCGGATGACACGCCCCGGCGATCCGGCTACCCTCCGAAAACTCTCCTGAGGTTCTCCGGGATCTTGGCTACTACCGACTACAACATCGAGCGCGGTTTGCCTTCCGCCATTGACGCCGAGCGGTCCATTCTCGGCGCCGTCCTGCTGGATCCACACAGCTACAACCAGGCGGCGGAATCGCTACACCCCGACGACTTCTCGCTCGACTCGCACCGCCGCATCTTCTCGCGGATGATGGATCTGGATGCTACCGGGCGTCCCATCGACATCATCACGCTGCAAGAGGAGCTCAGTCGCCACAAAGAGTTGGAGTCGATCGGTGGCGTTGCTTACCTGGCCTCGCTGACCGATGGCGTACCGCGTCGGCCGTCCATCGAGCACTACGTTCGCATGGTGCGCGACAAGGCGCTGCTGCGGGGGCTCATCAATGCCGCAAACGGCGCAATTGCGAGCGCGCTGGACCAGGCTGAGCCGGCGGAGGAGATCATCGACGCGGCGGAAGCCGCCATCTTCCAGGTTTCCGACAAGCGTCTGGGCCGCGGCTTCCTGACCATCCCACAGATCGTTCAGGATTCCTTCGGCTCGCCCGATGCGCTGATCGCTCCCGGCGCCCACATCACCGGCCTGGAGACACACTTCAAAGTCTTCGACGAGAAGACACGTGGCCTGCAAAAAGCCGACTTGGTTATCGTGGCCGCACGTCCGTCCATGGGCAAGACCGCGTTTGCCATGAACATCGCGGAGAACGTGGCGGTGCTGGACAAGAAAGTGGTCGCCGTATTTTCGCTGGAAATGTCACGCGAGGCGCTGCTGCGCCGCTTGCTGTTCTCCCATGCGCGCGTAGACGCCTACAAGATGACCAGTGGCTTCGTTACGCGTGACGACACGCGAAAGCTGGCGACCGCTCTCAACGCGCTGAGCGAAGCCCCAATCTTCATCGACGACACGCCGGGTATCAGCGTGCACGAGATGCGCGCCAAGGCACGCCGGCTCAAGCAACAGCAGCAGGGCGCACTCGATCTGGTGGTGGTCGATTACCTCCAATTGATGGCGGCCACGCCCGTCGGTGGGAAGCGTTTCGAGAACCGCACCCAGGAAGTTTCGGCCATCTCGCGCGGGCTGAAGGCGCTGGCCAAAGAGCTTAATGTCCCGGTGATCGCGGTTTCGCAATTAAGCCGTGCCCCGGAAGCGCGCGGCGGCGACCATCGTCCGCAGCTCTCCGACCTGCGCGAGTCGGGTTCTATCGAACAGGATGCGGATGTGGTCGCATTCCTGTTCCGCGAGGAGTACTACAAAAAGGACGATCCTGATCTCGACGGAATCGCCGAGCTGATCATCGGCAAGCAACGCAATGGGCCCACGGGAACCATTCGCCTGGCTTTTCGCAAGAACTTCACCCGATTCGATACCCTGGCGGACGAACGCGATGCCGGCAGCGATCCCGGCAGCGAGTTCTGAGCCACAGCCTGTTTCCTCGAGTGCGGAGGTTGCAAATGCGCGCGGCTTACCAAGCTATTGCCTGTGATTATCCCAAGAGCGTATTTCCCTTCATGCCCTTTCAGCCGCGATGGATGGCCGGCCTCGACTTGCACGATCGCGGCATTTTCAGCGCACTGCTGGAGATCTCCTGGTGCGTGCTGCCGCCCTGTTATTTGCCCGACGATCCCGACCATCTCCGGCGCCTGCTGGTGGAGCGCTATCGTCATCCCAGTTGGGACCAGCCGGTTCCTCCCCGCGTGCTGTGGCGCTTCCGCCGCGATCCACGGCAAGGCTTGATCTACTTTCCGCCGCTCTGGCATGCCTACCGCTACATGTTGCGCGCCGAGCATCCGGACGATGTGTTGCAGCTCTCGGTGATGTGAGCCGCGGCTTGCGGCTGGGTATAATCGCTCACGATGTCGGTCTCTGCGGTTACGATCGAGCGCGCCAACCTGCGTCCTACCTGGGCCGAAGTCTCGCTTCCAACCCTGCGCCAGAACTTTCGCACTGTTCGCGACCACGTTGCTCCGGCTGCCACCGTGTGTGCTGTGGTCAAGGCCCACGCCTACGGCCACGGCGCAGTGGAGTGCGCGCGCGCCCTCGAGCGGGAGGGCGCAAAGTGGTTTGGCGTCACTTCCACGGATGAGGGCCTGGCGCTGCGCGACGGCGGTATTGCCGGGAACATCCTGCTGATGACCGGTTTCTGGCGCGGCGATGAAGAGTTGGTGATCGAGAACGAACTCACTCCTGCCGTGTGGCAGCGGGAGCACATCGAGCGCCTGGAGCGGGCTGCCGAGCGTCTGCGCAAAGATGCAGTTCGCGTGCACCTGAAGGTCGATACCGGCATGGCGCGCCTGGGGGCGTGCATCGAGGAATTGCCGCCGTTACTCGGGATGCTGCGCGTAGCCCAGCATGTGAGGATTGAAGGAATATTCAGCCATCTCGCCTCGGCCGAAGCGGTGGATTCGCCGCAGGTGGACGAGCAACTGGCCCGCTTCGACCGGGCGGTCGGGATGGCCAAGCAGAACGGCCTGGCGCCGGCTTATCTGCACATCGCCAACACGTCGGCTATCGCGACCCGGCCCAAAGCCTGGAGGAATTTTGTCCGCCCTGGAATTGCACTCTACGGCTACCAGTTGCCATCGGTGCAGGGCGGCAAATCCTTCGATCTGCCGGTTCGCCCGGTGCTTTCATGGAAGACGCGGATCTTCTCCCTGCGCAACGTCGGCGCCAGCCAGGCGATCGGCTATAGCGGCGCCTATGTCACGCCGGGGCCGGCGCGCATCGCCGCTCTTCCCGTGGGATATGCCGACGGGCTAAGCCGGAGGCTTTCTTCCCGAGGCCGCGTGATCGTCGGCGATCAATACGCCCCAATCGTGGGTAACGTCTCCATGGACATCACGCTGGTCGACGTTACCGGAATCCCGGGGGCGGAGATCGGCACCGAGGTCATCATCCTCGGCCAGAGCGAGCATTGCTCCATTACCGCCGCCGATCACGCGCGCCTCGCCGGTACCATTCCGTACGAGATCCTCTGCAACATCTCGAAGCGCGTCCCGCGGCGGTATCTGGAATAAAAGGTTTCAAGGTTTCAAAATTGCAAGGATTTAAGGTTTTGCATGGCGAGCCATAGCTACGGAAAAACATTGAGACATTGAAACCTTGCAACCTTGAATTTCATGCGCCGACTCTATCGCCAATGGATGCACGACTGGGAAACCTGTCTCAGCGAGCGAGACACCAATCGTGTCGTCCGCCCCTTCGACTGGGGATTGGATTGGATGCGATGCTGGCCGCTGGTGGACGGCGAATGGCGAAGTACGACCGGCGGGACAGCGGAGAGCTTTGTTCACGATCTAAACCGCCGCATAGTCTCCGACAGCGACCGTTTTTTCGCGTACGAGACGCCGCGCGACTTTTGTCTGGAAGGGAGCTGCCTGCGGTTTGCCTCTGCGGTCGAGACGCCATTCACGGAGAACAATCTGGTCATGGCGCGGTGGTTTCCCGCGCGCGGCCGCCGGGCGGTTGTCGTCCTGCCACAATGGAACGCCGATGGCGAGAGCCACATTGGCCTCTGCCGGATTTTCAACTGGCTGGGAATTTCAGCGCTGCGGCTGAGCCTTCCCTACCACGACGTGCGCAAGCCGGCGGAGATCGAGCGCGCCGACTATGCGGTTTCTTCCAACATCGCGCGGACCATCGACGCCTGCCGACAGGCAATCGCAGACGTGCGTTCCTGTCTCGATTGGCTGGAGGCACGCGGTTACCGGCAGTTCGGGATCGTCGGCACCAGCCTGGGTTCCTGCTACGCGTTCATCGCCAGCGCGCACGACCCGCGGCTGAAGGTGAACGTCTTCAATCACGCCTCCACTTATTTTGCCGACGTGGTCTGGAGCGGGCAATCTACACGCCACATCCGCGCCGGCATCGAGCGTGACATCGACCTCGAACGCCTGCGTAAGGCCTGGCTGGCGATCAGCCCAGCATCTTTTTTTGACAAATTCGCAGCGTATCCCAAGAAGTCGCTGCTCGTGTATGCCACTTACGATTTGACGTTTCCGCCCGAGCTCTCGCGCGAAATCATCGCCGCGTTCCGCCAGCGCAACCTCGACTACAAGGTGGCAGTCCTGCCCTGCGGCCACTACACCAGCGGCGAGGCGCCGTTCAAGTTCCTGGACGCGTGGTATATAGCAAGATTTCTGGAGGGCGCTTTCTAGACACGGCGGGCCGCGATTACTTGTTCTTCCACACTGGCTTTCTTTTCTCTAGCACCGCACGCAGACCTTCCTGCACGTCCTCGAGGTCCATTAACTGGTTCAGATAAATGTTGTGGGATTGGCGCATAGCCTTGTCGAGCGGCAGCCCGATGGAGCCGGAGATCACGCGCTTGGTCATTTCCAGTACCGGGGCGCTGAATTCGCCGATCTTGTTGATGACATCGTCGACCGTCTCCTTGAGTTTGTCCTCGGGCACCACCCGGTTGACGAAGCCGAGCGTAAGGGCTTCATCGGCGGAAAGCGCCTCCCCGGTCAGAATCAGCTCGTAGGTTTTCTTCGGACCGATCAACTGCGGCAGCATCACGGCGGCGAAAGGTGGGAAGACTCCCAGCTTTACCTCCGGCTGCGCGAACTTTGCCTTTGGCGTAGCGATGACCAGATCGCCGAAAGCTGCCAGTTCGGACCCGGCGCCAATGGCAGGACCGTTCACTACCACAATCAGTGGCTTGGAGATCTCGCGAATGGCTTCGAACACGCGGTTGAAAGCCTCCAGCGTCGAGAACACGCGTTCGGCCTTGGAGTCTTCGACGCCGATGCCCGCAGAGAAGGTCCGTTGTGAGGAATCCAACAGGATGGCCTTGATGTCGCCGCGGCCGTTCAGGCTTTCGATCGCCTGCGCCATTTCCCGCATCAGGGGCACGGTCAGCACGTTGTAGGGAGGGTTATTGAGCGTGATGTGCGCAATGTAGGTTGAGGTGTCGAACAGGATGTGCGTGAACGCGGTTGCGGTGCCGGTCGCCATACGTGCTCCTGAGGGATATCAAGGCCGATTATCGGCGGGAAAGTTGTGAGCACACAAGTACCGACGGGTCATCCCCCGCCCCGGCCATTTCGTATAGCTCTGCCGTCGGACGGAAGGTCGCGCCTCCGTTTTTGCATAAAAGTCCAGTCCACCGCGCGAGACGCGGGCGTAAAATAAAGCGCCATGAAGATCGCCATCGGTGCCGATCACGCCGGCTACGAACTAAAAGAGAAGATCAAGCAGCGGCTCGCCCAGGAAGGCAACGACGTTCACGACAAGGGCACAAATTCCACCGAGTCGGTGGACTATCCTGACTTCGCTCGCCTGGTCGGCGAGGAGGTTGCCCGGAAAGAGGCCGATCTGGGCGTGCTGGTCTGTGGCAGCGGCATCGGAATGTCTATTGCTGCCAATAAGGTACCGGGGGTGCGTGCCGCTCATGTCACCAACATGTACGAGGCGCAGATGGCGCGCGAGCACAACAACGCCAACGTGGTGACGGTCGGCTCCCGGGTGCTGGACGAGTGGACTGCCATCCAGGCGGTGGAGACGTTCCTCCACACGCCGTTTGCCGGCGGCCGCCACGAGCGCCGCGTGCAGAAGATCATGGAGCTTGAACACCAGGAGCACCAGGAGCAGGCGCACCATGCCTGATCAAAGGTCATGACCAAGAACAGCGACTGGATGTCCCACCCTCTGGCGGAAGCCGACCCGGAAACCGCTGCCGCCATTGACAACGAAGTCCGCCGCCAGCATGAAGGGCTGGAACTGATCGCCTCCGAGAATTTTGTAAGCGAGGCGGTGCTGGAAGCGATGGGATCGGTGTTCACCAACAAGTACGCCGAAGGCTATCCCGGCAAGCGCTATTACGGAGGCTGCGAGTTTGCCGACGTTGTGGAGAACCTGGCGCGCGACCGCGCCAAGCAGCTCTTTGGCGCCGAGCACGCCAACGTGCAGCCGCATGCCGGCACGCAGGCCAACATGGCCGCCTATGCTGCCGTGATCCAGCCTGGCGACACTGTACTCGGTTTGAACCTGGCGCACGGCGGCCACCTCAGCCACGGCCATCCGCTGAACTTTTCCGGCAAGACCTACCGTATCGTGCCTTACGGCGTTACTCGCGAAACCGAGACCATTGACTATGACGAAGTCGAGAAGCTGGCAGAGAGGGAACGGCCGAAGCTGATCATCGGCGGCGGGAGCGCTTATCCGCGGATTATAGACTTCGCCCGCATGCGGCAGATCGCCGACAAGGTCGAGGCCATCTATCTCGTTGACATGGCGCACTTTGCCGGCCTGGTCGCCGGCGGTGCGCACCCCTCGCCGGTGCCGCACGCGCAGATTGTGACCTCGACCACCCACAAGACGCTGCGCGGTCCGCGCTCCGCGATGATCCTGTGCAAGTCCGAATACGCCCAGGCGGTGGACAAGACTGTCTTCCCCGGCATGCAAGGCGGGCCTCTGGTACACATGATTGCCGCCAAGGCAGTGTGTTTCCGCGAAGCCATGCAGCCCCAGTTCCGCGATTACGCGCGCCAGGTGGTGGCCAATGCTAAGGTGCTGGCCGAAACGCTCGCGTCGGAGGGCTTCCGTATCATCTCCGGCGGCACTGACACGCACCTCATGCTGGTGGATGTCTTTGCCAAGGGCATGCTGGGCAGCGAGGCGGAGAAGGCACTGGGTGATGCCGGGATCACCGTCAACAAAAATGCCATTCCCTTCGACACCAACCCGCCCCTGAAGCCGAGTGGCATCCGCATCGGTTCGCCGGCGCTGACCACGCGGGGTATGAAGGAACGGGAGATGCGGCAGATCGCGCTGTGGATCTCGGAAGTGCTGCACAGCCGCACTGACGCTGCTGTTCTCTCACGCGTCCGCGGTCAGGTGCTCGATGTGGCCGAAGCCTTTCCGCTCTATCCCGGGCGGCGAGCGCGGGCGCAGGCGGAAGCAAGGGCGTAGCGTCCGGTCTTGAAAGGGCGCGGCCTTCAGCCGCGCCGTTCAGAGGCCCCGTGAATCCGGGCTTTAGCCCCTGAAGGAACGGAGAATTGAGAAAAACCAAGATCCTTCGCGACCGTATCCCGGGCTGGAGGAAACGCCCGGGACCCTCGGTCGCTCAGGATGACACTCTCTAAAGTTGTTCTACGGCGCGGCTGAAAAGCCGCGCCCTTTCAAAGCAGTCCTGATCCGCGCTATTGTGCTGACGCCTTCTGCGCCTCGATCGGCTTCAGGAATTCTTCCATCGAGAACGTCGGGGACAGGCGGTGGAGCTTCTCTACGATGCGCGTACGGTCGCCATCGGAAGCAGCGGCGGCATAGCGCTTCCGCAGTAAGGCAATTTTCGCCTTGCGGGCGCGGCGGCGGCGGATCTCACTGTCACGGCTGGGTGTAGTCATGAATTCGCTCCATTCTGGGATTGAGAAGCCATTGTATTTGGAATCGGGGAGTTCTGCAGGGTGCCCGGTGCGCGGTCCAGGTTGGCTCCCGCCCCGCCTCGCTATACACTTGCGCGGTGCGAATCGCCATCGATACCCGGCGGATCCGAGACTTCGGCGTAGGCACTTATATCCGCAATGTCGTCCGAACGCTGGGACGGCTCGACCAGCATAACGACTATCTGCTGATCGGGCCCGCCGAGCCGTTGCGCGAGATCGGCGACCTGCCTCCCAACTTCCTTAACGCTCCCTACTCGTTGCCGGATACCTCAGCCCGCAACTACTTCGAGTTCCAAGGTCTCCTGCGAAAATTCCGCTGCGACGTGTTGCATGTCCCGCACCTGTTCTCCTCGCCACAGTACATCCCCTGCCGCTATGTGGTGACCGTGCACGATTTGCTGGATCACTTTTATCCGCCGCCGGGCGAATCCGCCACCCGGCGCTCCCTGCGGTTCTATTTCACTCGCCGGGTGCTACGCCGGGCCGAGCGCATCTTCGCGGTGTCGAACTCCACCCGCAATGACATTGGGAGACTCTTCCAAATCCCGCTCGGCAACGTGGAGGTCATCTACAACGCCATCGACGAGGGTTTCCGGTGCGGGCACGCCACCGACGCCGATCGCGAGTTGATCGCCGGGCGCTACCAGGTGAACTATCCCTTCCTGCTTTACGCCGGCAATATCCGCCCGCACAAGAACGTCATCCGGATCATCGAGGCCTTCTCCGCGCTCAGGACTGAACTTCAGAAAGAGGGACGTTTCCCGGACCTGAAGCTGATCATCATTGGCGACGAGGTTTCCCAACATCCCGACCTGCGCCGGACAGTGGTGCGCAGCGGCGTGAGCAACTGCGTGCGCTTCCTTGGATTTGTGCCCATTGACGTGCTGCGCATCTTCTATGACACCGCGAAGGTATTCGTCTTCCCCTCGCTCTACGAGGGATTCGGCCTGCCGCCGCTTGAAGCCATGGCGCACGGCACGCCGGTGGTGACTTCGAATACTTCGTCGCTGCCGGAGGTGGTGGGCAACGCCGCCGTGCTGGTGAACCCGGAGAACGTCTTCGATATCATGCGGGCGCTGCATCGCGTGCTGCTCGACCAGCCCTTGCGCGAGCGGTTAAAGCGCGCCGGATACGAGCAATCGCTAGCCTTTGCGTGGGAACCCTCGGTTGCAAGAATCCTGCGGGTGTACGAAGAGGTGGTTGAAGCGAGTGGCGCTGCCGCCAACCGGCAGCTCGTAAGAGGACACCCGTAACCAGTCTGATTGCGATTCCCGTTTTGGAGTTGCTCTCCTACAAACGATTTCCGAACTGTCATTAATCGGTCTATCCCGTGCTGTGCCGCTGTCCTCTGGCACGCTGATTGCATCAGAGTCGACAGTGAGTGTTTCGTTTCTGTGGGGGGCCCTCGGTGAGAATGGAAATTTCACTGCTGCTTGCGACATTTTTCCTATGGACTATTCTGGCGGCCAGTGCGCAGATCGGCAGCCGAGCGGCCATACCCGTCGCCAGTGGCAAAAGTACGGCTTTACCGGGGAACACGGATTCGGTCTCGGCCGGACTGAGCGGCCCGGGTCCCGATCTGCAGATTCTGATCACGGGACTGGAGACGGCACAACACGTCAACCGTGCGCACATGGTTCCCTTCACG
>Ga0335077_10004338_pt1 | contig 17288 bp, 15 predicted proteins | sample Lox_Sample_31_FD_207151 | JGI IMG/M metagenome (GOLD analysis project Ga0335077, IMG submission 207151) | Soil microbial communities from Loxahatchee National Wildlife Refuge, Florida, United States - Lox_Sample_3.1 | ecosystem: Environmental > Terrestrial > Soil > Wetlands | place: USA... | reverse complement strand
CAGGAGCAAACCGTCCGCCTCCGCGGACCCCTTGAGGGGCTCGACGATCACTCGGACGCGGTGCCACGCGGCATCGCGGCGGACGCGCGCGTCGGGCGCGGTCTGGGGCAGCCCCTGCGCCACCGCCCGGTGGATCATGCGCCGGAGCCGGCTCGGAAGGCCTTCCCGCAGCCGGTCGAGGAGGTCGTGGGTCGGCGGGCCCGCCGGCTGCGTCAGGAATTGATCGATAGGCCCCGAGAAGAAGAGGATCTCGTGCCGGCGGTTGATCACGACGGTTGCCGGCGCGTAGCGCTCGAGCAGCATCCGCTGCATCCGGGCGACGAGATGATTCGCCGTGGGCCGGGGAGCGTTTGCGCTGTCCCGGTGGGGCGCCGGCTCGCCCTGGGCCATGACCGCCACGTCCAGCCGGTCGTGGCGCGTCGGGCCGATCCGCCGGTACAGGCGCCACCGCTTCGACACCGTGTCGAAGAGGTCGTCCGCGCCCCCGATCGACTCCGCGCTCCCGAGGAACAGACGCCCGCCCTCGACGAGCGAGAAGTGAAACAGCGTGAGGACGCGCTTCTGCACCTCCGGCTCGAGATAGATGAGCACGTTGCGGCAGCTGATCAGGTCGAGCCGGGAGAACGGCGCATCGGCGATGAGGTTCTGCCGGGCGAAGACGACGACCTCGCGAAGCTCCTTGTTCACGCGATAGGTGTTCTCGCCCTTGACGAAGAACCGGCTCAGCCGACTGGCGGAGACGTCGCTCGCGATGCTCTCCGGGTACACGCCCGCGCGCGCAAAATCCAGCGCCTGGTCGTTCACATCCGAGGCGAAGATCTGGATGGGGCCGCTGCGCGGCGCCGCCTGGACCTGCTCGCTCAGCAGCATGGCGAGGCTGTAGGCCTCCTCGCCGGTCCCGCAGCCGGCGACCCAGGCCCGCAGCGGGGCCGCCGCCTCGCGTTCTCGCAGCAGCGCTGGCAACACCTTCTCTTCCAGGAATCGCCATGCTGGCGGGTCACGGAAGAACCTGGTCACGCCGATCAGCAGGTCCTTGAAGAGAGCCTTCAGTTCCTCGTCGTCGCCCCGCAGGAGCCGGAGATAGTCGACCATCCGCTCGACGTGCCGGAGGCCCATCCGGCGGCGGACGCGCCGCAGGAGGGTCCCCTTCTTGTAGCCCGTGAAGTCGAACCGGAGTCGCGCGCGAACGAGGGCCAGGATCCGGGTGAGATCGTCGGCAGTGGTCTCCGCCGACGGCGGGACCCGATCGGCGGCGACGTAGGGATGCTGCGCGTACTTGAGCAACATCTCGGGCATCTTCTCCACGGCGAGGACGTGGTCCACCGCGTCGTTCGCGATCGCGCTCCGCGGCATCCCGGCGTGCTGGATCGTCCCCGGGTCCTGCGCGATGGCCATACCGCCGACCGTCTTGATCTCCTTCAGCCCCAGCGTTCCATCGCTGCCGGTGCCGGAGAGGACGATGCCGATTGCCCGCTCCTGCTGATCCTCGGCCAGAGAGCGGAAGAAGAAATCGATCGGCATCCGCATGGCCCGGCGCTCGACTGGCGGGCTCAGGCGAAGCACCCCTTTGCCGATGCTCAGGTACTTGTTCGGAGGGATGACGTAGACGTGGTCGGCTTGCTCAGGCACGTCGCCCGCCACCTCTCGTACCGGCATCCTCGTGTGCTTGCCCAGCAGTTCGGCGGTCATGCTCTCGTGGGTGGGGTCGAGGTGCTGGATCAGCACGAAGGCCATCCCGCTGTCGGGCGGCATGGCCTGGAAGAAGCGCGTGAAGGCATCGAGCCCACCGGCCGACGCTCCCATTCCAACAACCGGGGAGACGCCGTTCCGGGCCGAGACACCGGTTTCCGGCACTCCCGGTCGACCGGTGGACGGCGGCCTCGGACCGCTTTTCTGCCGCGACGTTCTCGTCCTAGTCTTCCTCCGCATCACCATGAGCCACCGAGGAACCGCAGTTGCCGTGGCGGGGCGTCTATCCTACCCCGCACGCCGACGACATGCTGGATTCTACCTGAATGCGAGCAGTGACGTGTCGAGTGCCGAACCGGTCACGGCACGTTGCTCAGCGGCCAGATTCCGTCAGTCTCGGTGGACTGCTGCACCGGCGCCATCGCGGAGCGAGGGGCGTCGACGCCGCGGGATTGGGACATCGACGCCACACCTCGGCGCAGTCGTCCGAGAGACAAGTTCAAGAGATATATGACGACAGTCTCGATTGATTGAGCGTGGCACTCGCCATGCAGTTTGGCAAATGGCGTGGTCGACGCCGAACAGTTTGATTGGGGCGCAGTGGCATGCACAGTGAGGGATGGGCAGGGGGGCGATGATGCTCGCGCGACGCAGGCGGACGGCGGCATGGCCGCGCGGGCATCCGCGGGCTGCCGGCGGTCCTGCGCAAGCTCCGGAGGCGAGGCCATGACCGACGTGAACGTGCTGCGCGAGCACATGGTCCGCTACCAGGTCGCCGCGCGCGGCGTGACCGACGCGGGAGTGCTGGACGCCATGCGGCAAGTGCCACGCGAGGCGTTCATGCCCGAGGAGCTCCAGGAGTTCGCGTACGAGGACACGCCACTGCCAATCGAGGAAGGGCAGACAATCTCGCAGCCTTACATCGTCGCCCTCATGATCGCGGCCGTGGAGCCGCGGCCGGATGCCCGTGTGCTCGAGATCGGGACTGGGTCCGGCTACGCCGCCGCGGTGCTGTCGCGGGTGACAGCTCACGTCTACACGGTCGAGCGCCACTCGGCGCTGGTCGAGCTCGCGCGCCAGCGCTTCCAGGCGCTCGGCTACCGCAACATCGACGTGCTGCACGGCGACGGCAGCCTCGGATGGCCGCAGCACGCCCCGTACGATGGCATTATCGTGACGGCTGGTGGGCCGCACGTGCCGCGGCAGCTTCGCGATCAGCTCGCCGTCGGCGGCCGCATGGTGATCCCCGTCGGCCCCGAGCAGCGGTCGCAGCAGCTCGTCAGGGTGACCAGGGTCACGCGCGATCGCTTCGACGAGGAAGAGCTGGCGGCCGTGCGCTTCGTCCCTCTCGTCGGCGCCGCAGCGTGGGAAGACACCGGGCTCGTGACTGCTGCCGCCAGACCGTCGAGCGGGATCGGGCGGGCGACGACGGCGCTCGTCCGCGAGCGGGCCGAGGCGATCGCGGACATCGAGGACGTGAAGCTGGGCCCCTTGCTCGATCGGATCGGCGCGTCGCGTGTGGTCCTGCTCGGCGAGGCGAGCCACGGGACGTCAGAGTTCTACCGGATGCGAGCCCGGATCACGCGTGAGCTGGTGGAGCGGCGCGGCTTCACCGTGGTGGCCGTGGAGGCCGACTGGCCCGACGCCGCCCGCATCAACCACTACGTGCGCCACGATCCGCCGCATCCGGAGCGAGACCCGGCATTCGCGCGCTTCCCCACGTGGATGTGGAGGAACCTCGAGGTCCACGAGTTCGTCGAGTGGCTGCGCTGGCGGAACGGAGAGGTGAGCGACCCTGCGCGTCGAGTGGCGTTCTACGGCCTGGACCTTTACAGCCTGTTCACGTCGATCGCGGCGGTGCTTCGCTACCTGGACGACGTGGATCCAGACGCGGCGGCGCTCGCGCGGCGGCGTTACGCGTGTCTCACGCCGTGGGAGCGCGACCCTGCCGTCTATGGCCGGGCGGCGCTCTCCGGCCGCTACCGGACGTGCGAGGCGGCGGTCACACGGATGCTGCACGACATGATGGCCCGGCGGCTGGACTATGCCGCGCGCGACGGCGAGCGGTTCCTCGACGCCACGCAGAATGCCCGGCTCGTGGCCGACGCGGAGCGCTACTACCGCGCCATGTACTACGGCCAGGTCACGTCGTGGAACCTGCGCGACCGGCACATGTTCGACACGCTGGAGGCCTTGCTGGCGTTCCACGGACCGGACGCCAGGGCCGTGGTGTGGGCCCACAACTCGCACATCGGCAATGCCGGGGCCACCGAGATGAGCGTGCGCGGTGAGTTCAACATCGGCCAGCTGTGCCGGCAGAGCTTTGGCAGCGGCGCCTTCCTGGTCGGCTTCGGAACGGATCACGGGACGGTTGCGGCGGCGCACGACTGGGGCGCTCCGATGGAGATCATGGACGTGCGCCCCGCGCACCCGGAGAGCTACGAGCGGCTGTTCCACGAGGCGGGCATCCCAGCGTTGCTGCTGCCCCTCCACGCCCGCGCCGAGCTCCGCGATGAGCTGGCGCTGCCGCGCCTCGAGCGCGCGATAGGCGTCGTCTACCGTCCCGACACCGAGCTGCAGAGCCACTACTTCCAGGCCGTTCTGCCGGCGCAGTTCGACGAGTACGTCTGGTTCGATCGGACCACCGCCGTCCGGGCGCTCGGTGCAGACGCGGGGCAGGGCATGCCCGACACGTACCCGTTTGGGGTGTGACGACCGCGCCGCAGCGCGAGCAGATCGCGGCCGTCGAGATCCGCCTGGCGCGGATGCGCGAGGCGCGTATCTGGCCGAACGGCCTCCGCTATCTGTGGACCGACGCGTTCGGCGTCGTGCTCCTCGTGTCCCTCTGGCACGAGACGCGGGACGACCGCCTGCTCCGCGAGTGCGAATGGGTCGTCGCGGAGGTCGACCGCGTGCTCGGACGGCACCGCGGGATGCGGATCGGCGAGGCTCCGGACCGCGATGGCCAGTACTTCCACTACCTCGCCATGTGGATCTTCGCGCTCCAGCGCCTCGGCGAGATCGACGCCCGCTACCGTGCACGGGCGCTCGCGCTCGCGCGGGACATCCACCCGGCCTTCGTCGTGCCGGGAATCGGAGTCATATGGAAGATGCGCGAGGATCTGAGCGGGCCCTATCCGGGCTTCGGGCTGGGCGCGCTCGATCCCTTTCACGGGATGGTGGTGTATCGCCTCCTGGATCCCGTCGGGCTCGCGCGGGAGATCGAGGAGATGCGAGCGCTCGTGGAACGGAGCTACCGCAGGCTCGCGATCACGCAGGATCTCGGCCTGGGGATGATGCTCTGGCTGAGCCACTTCTTCCCGGACGAGCCGTGGGCGGTGGTCCAGCAGACGCGGGCGCTCGCCACGCTGAACCGGATGTGGGTCGATCCGCCAGGCTATTTCTGCCGCGAGCCGGCGCACCGCGGAGTCAAGTTCGCCTTCACGAACTACGGCGTGTCCCTGGGCCTGCAGGCTGTGCGGGCAGACGCGGATCGGGTGCGGCGGCTCAACGCCTTCTTCGACGACTATCGATCGGGTGACGAGTACGACACCAGCGCCATCACGCACGTCATGGCGTGCACGTCACTGTGGCCAGGACGCTTCCTGATGTCGCGCGAGTCGTGAACGGACAGCCGATGGCCGAGGAGCGACCGCACGGATGCCAGCCGGGCCCGGCGGCGGCTTCGCCCCTCGTTGGAACGCACAGGGGTAACACGACCCCAATCTGGTGCGGCAGTGCCCCAGTGGCGCGAGCGGCGAGATAGAACTCGATGGAATCCGGCGCGTTTTCAGTGGCACTACCGTTGCAATCGTGGTGCTCGGTGTCGACCGCGACTCGGAGCTGCTCGCGTCCGAGTTCGACGAGCGCAACCCGGCCGTGCTCCACGCCATCGGGCAGGTGATCGCGGCCGCGCGACGGGCTGGCCGCAAGGTCGGGATCTGCGGGCAGGCGCCGAGCGACCATCCCGAGATGGTGCGATTCCTGGTGGAGCGCGGCATCACCAGCATCTTGCTGAATCCGGACTCGGTCGTGGGTGGCCTGGACCTGGTTGCCGCCGCCGAAGCCGATCTTGTGCGGCGGAAGGGAGTATGAGATGAGCACGACTTCACCGCTCCTGAGCGGTCGTGTCGAGAAGGTGATGAGCCGCTCTGTGGTCCTGATGCTCGAGGGCGTCCCGATGGCCGAGGCGCGGGCCATCGCCGTCCAGTACGACTACAACGGGTTTCCGATCGTGACGCAGGAGGGCCGGCTGGTCGGGATCCTCACGAAGGGCGATCTGCTTCGGGCGGCTCGCGCGACGCTCGAAGGTCCTGGCGTCTGGCAAGATTCCGTGGCGCGGTGGATGGCGCATGGCGTCCTGGCATTGCGGGCGGGGGACTCGCTCGCGACCGCGGTGGATCTCATGGTGGAGTCTGGCCTGAGGAGCTTGCCCGTGATCGACGACCGCGGGCTGGTCATCGGCATCGTGTCGCGCAACGACCTCATGGCTGCCATCTGCTGAGGCGGCCGGTCGTGCCGTCAGGCTGGCGAGCTCTTGGTGTTGTTGCCCGTGCTTCGGAGTTCAGGCGCGATGAGGACGGTTCCGCCTCGGCGCCGTCCGCAGAAGCGTATCGACGTGTCGGGTTGCCCGAGGGAATAGCCCTCCCCGATGAGCGGACCGTCGCTCGAAATTCTCAGGATGCCCGCCGTAGTCCGGCCGTGAGCCCTCCCGCGAGGTGTCCGAGCTCGTTGCCGAGCAACATGACCAGGTCATCGACGGTGATGACGCCGACCAGCTGTCCGCTCTTGGCAACGACGGGAAGCCGGCGCACACCCGTCTTGGCGAAGACCTTGACGGTGTCCAGGATCCCCAGGTCGTCACGAACACAGGTGGGCTTACGATGCATGACATCGCCAACTCGGACCGCGTCGGGATCCTTGCCCCGGGCGACCACCTCGATCGCGATGTCTCGATCCGTGAGCATCCCGATGGGCCGCCCGGCGTTGACGACGACCAGCGCGCCGACATTCTTGTCGCGCATGGCGCTGGCCGCCTCTACCACCGTCATTTGGGCGGAGGCGGTGACGACTGGCTTGACGCAGATCTTTGCGAGCATGGTGAATCCTCCTCTTGAAGTGCGAGGGAATCGACCGGCTGACACGATGTGACCGGAGCAAGATCGATGCCGTACGACTGACAAGGGCCTCCGGGGGCGGGCGATGCGCGGTCGCGCATGCGTGAGGGCGGGGCTCGCCACCCGGGTCGCCGCGCGAGATGATTCCCGTCTTGACGGTTGCTGGGTGCCACCCTACGCGACCGCTGCAGAGCGTAGCCTCGGCGAGGGACGTTAGGGAATTCCGACGACACTGAGGCGCGGGTGCCCGCCCTGGCTGCCGCACCGACAGCCGACGGTCGCTGCCCCGGCAAACATCGTCCCTGGATCATGGCCTCGCGAGCCGCGTCTCAGGCTTCGCCGCGCGCGACGGACAGCGATCGGTAGAGAGCGCGCTTCTTGTACTGGTGCGTCTCCATCTTGCCGATGATGTCGGCCAGCATGCGGACGGCGGCGCCGATGTGTGGCCCCTTGTTGAGCATGACGCATTCCGCACGCACCGCCATGGCGGCATCGGTGACCTCCGCCCGCGTGGCCAGTCCCGTGTGCGCGACGCTGTCCAGCACCTGAGTTGCCCAGATCACCGGCAGGTGGCAGGCCTCACCAAACCACAGGATCTCCTCCTGCATCTCGGCCAGCTTCTCGAAGCTCAGCTCCACCGCCAGGTCGCCGCGTGCGATCATCAGCCCGACGGCATCGTACTGGAGCGCTTTGAACAGGATCGGCGCGAGGTTCCGTATGGCGCTGCGCGTCTCGAGCTTCAGGATCATACCGAAGCCCGGCCGTGCCGCCTCCTTCAGGCGCTCGCCGATCCGCGCGACATCGTGCGCGGTGCTGACGAACGACAACCCCACGCCGTCGGCGTGCCGGAGCGCGAACCCGAGTGCGATCTCGTCCTGCGGCCCGAGTTCGGACAGCGTGAGATGACTGTCCGGGAACGCGATGCCTTTCCCGGAACGCAATCGCGCCGGCGACTTGAGCGCTTGTGTGACTCGGCACACGAGCCCCATGCGCCCCGCCGCTTCCACGACAGCCACGAGCTTGCCGTCATCCAGGACCACACGCTCGCCCACGCGAACCTGCGCGAGCAGCCCGGGTTCCGGCACGGTCAGCACGGCCACCGTCGGATCATCGCTGTCCCCGCTGGCGTTGAGCAGCAAGTGGTCCCCGACGCTGACGCTCAACGTGGTGGGTTGACGGGGCAACCCTCCCACTCGCCCCTCGCCGAGCACCACGTCGCCGCGCCGCCAGACGAGCGGCAATCCACCTGTCACGTACAGTGAACGGTCGCACTCGGCCTGGATGCCGCCTTCTCCGGGTCCGCGCACCAGGAGCCTGCGCTCCCGCTCGCCTGCATCCACGAGGTCGAGCACGTCGCCAGGCTGCAGCCGCGACAACCACTCCGATGGCACGGGAATCTGCGCCCCTTCCTTGTACGCGGCGACGAGCAGAACCGGTGTTGGCGCCAAGCTCTTGCCCTGCCGATCCTTACGGCGGGGCAAGTGCACCACCGGATCCTCGAACTGGCGGATCTCGGCGCGCAGCTTCGGCCCGGGAAGGTCGACGATCACGCGGCCCGCCTTTCCATGTGCGGCGGCGCACGCCTTGAACGTCGCGGCGACCGCCTCCCACTCGCGCGGCGACTCGTGGGCGCCGTTGATGCGCAAGAGGTCGGCGCCCGCTTGCACCACTTCTTCCGCCCAGGCCGGGGTGACATCCGCGGCGTCGGGCGCGGTCACCATGATGTACACGCGGCGCTTGGCGGGCCGTGGCCCGAACAGAGCCTGGGTATTCTCGCGCAGGAGCGCTTCGGCGTTCGCCGCGTCGAGCGGATCGCCCGGACCCGACGTATCCCAAGGTGTGTCCGAAAGCCAAGCCGATACGCGGCGGAGTGTATCGCGCACATGCCCCTCGCACCGGCCGAGTGACGACAAGCCAAGCGCCGCGAGCTCACGCTGCAGATGGCGAAGGTCTTGCCTGCGCAGGCCGACGTAGTGGGCGAGATTCACCGCGCTCTGCCGATGTTTCGGCAGGGCTGCTTCGCTGTGCGCACGTTGGCGCCGCTCCTCGTCCTCGACAGCGGTCGTCAAGGCAAAGAGGTCCTTGCGAAGCGCGTCAAGGCCCTTACGGGATTCGCTTGGCATAGGCTCCTCCGCTCGTCAGGGTAGGTGGCTCCCTCCATCGCCCGTCTTGAGGGGGCGACGCGGGTCGCGCGGTCTGATTCCCGTCCCGAGCGACGACACGACGCCAATTTGAACCCTCACGTGGAACCAGCTCCGGCAACCGATGAGGCGGGCACATCCCCTGACCGAGGTTCTTGCATTATTCGAGCCTCGTGGATGGTTCTCAGGGTGTCGGTGTTTGACCGAGGTCGTTATAATCGAGGCCGCGTACTAACGCCCGCATCGCCAGCTCGCCGGAACGTCTGAGCACGATCTGCATGCGCAAATCGCCGACTTCCGGGGCCGGGAGGAGGCCCGAGCCGCTTTCAGTGCTGACATCGGACCATGTCATGCGTCACTCATGAGGATAGGTGCAGAAACCCCGGAGCGGGCGGAAGGAAGCTGATATGTCAATGGTCAGAGCTCACAAACCAGAAGGCGCGCCCAGGAGGGCAGGGGACCTGGTGAGACTGCGATCTCTCCTGATCGCGATCGTTCTGAGTGTCTCGTCGCCCGCTTACTCTCTGGACGACCTACTCGGCTGGCAGACCACCCGCTGGGGAATGACGGAAGAGGAGGTCAGAGGGCTGCTCAAGTCGCATGGCTCTCCCCTCACTCCTCTGCCGGTTATCTATGGGCGCTGGCTCGAAGCCGACGCCCCGTTCTCGACCACTGTCGAGATGGCCGGCAGCTACTACGACGCCATCTTCATGTTCTCCAAGGATACGCGCCGGCTGGGCCGTGTCATGATCCGCACGGTGGATTTTTCGCACGAGCACGCACTCTCGCTCCACGACAATCTGCTGCGCGCACTCACGGAGAACTATGGCCGGCCGACGGAGACGCAGGGCGGCACGGCATCACTCACGAAGTGGATCTTCAAGACCACCACCGTGGTCCTGAGTCTCTACACCGAGACGGCAGTGCCGCGGAATCCTATCACCCAGGTCGTGGTCATCTACGCTCCCAGCCTGGCCGCGGCCGAGGATCCAAGGGACAAGCTCCTGGGCTTAGGATTGCTGCGGGCGCTCGGCGAGGCCGGCCGTAGCGCGCGCTGACAAATACTGGACTGGATGATCCCCCCGCCTCACCTTCGGCACCTCGGTGGGCTATGAGCGACCACATGCTGTGGCACGATCCGGCGCTCGGGAAGCCCTGGCGGTGACCGCGCCGAGGGCGAAAGGATCTGATCGTCTCGCGCGTCTGGACGAACCGCGACACCTTGGTCGCAAGGTCCTAGCTCCGCGCCAGGCGCGTTGTCGAGTTCCCGCGCATGGTGTTCTAGGCCTTGCGAAGGCGCAGCCAGGCCAAGACGATGAATCCGGCGACGAGGAGCAGGAAGCCACCCTCTCCCAGAACGGGCACGGTGTTTATCGGAGGCGGGGGTGAAATCGGGATGGGCACCGCGACAATGCGCGCGGCCAGGTCCTGGAAGTCATGATCTTCGGGGGCCGGCAGGTCGGTAAGGGCCGCATACGCGGCACCGCCGGCATTCTCGAAGGGCCCGCTCGCCACGTAGGGGTCGATGCCGAGGAAATACCCCCCACGCACCCCGTTGTTCGTATCGGGGTTGTCGTGCTTTCCGGTCGTCGGATCGAAGTTGACGAACGTGTCCGCATCGACGGTGCCAATGCTGGCCAGGTAGCGGAAGGGGATCGGACCGCTAGGCAAGACCACCGTGAACTCGTTGACGCCCGGCACGCAGACGGGCGTCGTGGAGCCCGCGGATATCTGGCAAGGCGGGGTCGTCCTGTTGTCGAACAGGGTGGTCCAGTTCCCGTTGACGAACACCTGGAACTGGTTCTGATCGACGGCGTTGCCTCGCCCCATGTACTGGAACGTGACCTGGCTCGGGAGCAACAGGTTCAGGAAGCTCGCGTGCCACCCGGACGCCCCGAGGCGATTGGAGAAGCTCCCATCCTCTCCGAAGCCGGCACCGGCCGGCCATCCCGCGTCCGCCGACGGAGAACCCGCCCCGGCACCGCCGGGCGTGCTGTTGTTGGGCCATGGATACGCTGTGCCACCGGCATCGCCGGTCACCTCGCAGTGCGACGGATCGCTCAGGTCCAGCGGGCACAGGGGGCTCGCCGCCGGGGGTGTGCGGGGTGCACCTGTTCCGCTGACGATTTGCAGTAGGGGATCGGCCTTCGCTACGTCGCTCGCGACGAACGATCCCAGCGCAGTGACCACGACAACCACCGCAGATCTCAGCACGCTCGCCCTCATGTCGCGCCTCCCCGGAATTCGTCCCTCGCCAAGGGGCATCCGCCGACAAACGTGGACACGCTGGAAGGCTAGGTTCCGTTCACGGGAGCGTGTTTACGACGGCCGTCTCCGCTTGTCAAGCGAGGATTTGCCATCGTTGCGCGGCTGCGCGCTGGATCCGAGATTGCGTGCGGGAAACAAGCGATGGCGCGTGCGAGCCAACAGTGGCCGACTTCCAGGCGAAGCCGCATTCAATGCAGTCAGGATCGCGCGAGAGGCTGCTTTAGAGTCTGAGGCGCGGCGCGCCGGCCGGCGCGGCCGGCGCCGGGGTTGGCGAGGTCAGGCCGACGATCACCTGCTGATGGTCGGTGAGAGCCCCCTCGACCAGCTCGGTGAACGTCCCGTCGCTGATCCCGAGAACCAGCGCGACCGGCTTCGGCTGGCCATCGGCGCCGACAACCCAGACCTGGCCCGGGAGCCCGCGCGGTCGCCCGGAATCGGCGCGCACGCCCGGAGATGCCTTTTGTTCCGGCTGCCCGGTCTGCGCCGGCTGCTCGCTCGCGACTCCCGATGGGCGGAAGCGAAGGGCCGCGTTCGGCACCTTCAGCGCATTGTCCTGCCGATCTGTCACGACCCGCGCGTTGGCCGTCATGCCGGGGAGAAGCTTCAGGTCTGGATTCGGCGCCGAGACGACGACATCGTAGGTGACGACGTTCTGCACGACCTGAGGCGCCTTCCGGACCTGGATCACCTCGCCCGCGAAGGTCTGCCCCGGGAACGAATCCACGGTGAAGGTGACGGCCTGACCGACGCGCACGCGGCCCACGTCCGCCTCGTCCACGTTGGTGTCGACCTGCATCTTCGACAGATCCTGGGCGATGAGGAAGAGCGTCGGGGCCTGCAGGCTCGCCGCCACGGTCTGGCCGACGTCGACGTTGCGAGAGACCACGACGCCGTCCACCGGCGCTCGGATGACGGTGTGCTCGAGGTTGAGCTCCGCCTGGCTGAGGTTCGCCTGGGCCTCGGCCACCTGGGCAATGGCGTTCTGGAGCTGGGCTTCGGCCACCTCGAGTTGCGCCGCTGCCGAGTCCACCTGGGCCGTCTGCGCCCGCTCCTGCGCGACGCTTGCCTCGTGCTGAGCCACCGCGGAATCGTAGGCCACCTGCGCCGCGTCGAGATCGGCCTGTGCGGTCAGCTCCTGTCGCCGCAGTTCCCGCTGCCGTCCGAGGTTGCGATCCGCGTCGACCACCGCGACCTGCGCCTTGGCGGTCTGGGCATGGGCGACGGCCAGCGCGGCGCGCGCGTTCTCCAGGTCCGCGCGCGTCTTCGTCACCACGGCCCGCTGGTTGAGAACCGCGGCCTGAGCTGCCTCGACCTGAGCGCGCGCCTGGTTCACCTGCGCCTGAAAGATGTCGGGGTCGATCCGGGCGATGATCTGCCCGTTCGTCACCTGGGAATTGAAGTCCGCGTACAACTCCTTGATCTGCCCGGACACCTGAGAGCCCACCTGGACGTTGATGACCGCATTGAGGGTGCCGGTGGCCGAGATGGCGGCGACGAGCGGTCCTTGGACTACCGCGGCGGTCTGAAATGGCGTCCGGCCCTTGAGGTGCCCGGAGTACACGTAGATGCCGAGGGCCGCGATCGCGATGACGAGCAGGCCAAGGCCGGCGAAGAGATATCGGGCGGCTCGCCGCGGACGGCCAGGTTCGGGCTGGAGGCCGCGCGCGAACCGGTCGGCAGCTCGCGGACCCTCCTGGTCGGGGCGAGCCGGGGCCGGCGCCTGGATCAGCTTCTGCGAGACGGGGAAGGGGGGCGCGGAGGATTCACTCATACCTGAGTGCCTCGATTGGTTTGAGACGCGACGCCTTCCTCGCCGGGTAGTACCCGAAGAAGATGCCGACGGCCGCCGCAAACAGGAAGGCGGGGAGGATCGCGGTCAGCGAGATGAGCGCGTTCCACTGAAAGAAGTAGCCGATGGCGAGCGACCCGGCGATGCCGAGGACGATGCCGATCAGACCCCCGGCGAGCGAGACGAACATCGCTTCCACGAGGAACTGGCGCAGGATGTCGCCGCGCCGCGCGCCGACGGCGCGCCGGAGGCCGATCTCGCGCGTACGCTCCGTCACGGAGACCAGCATGATGTTCATGATCCCGATGCCGCCGACGACCAGCGAGACGGAGGCGACCGCGGCCAAGAGCAGGCTCAGCACCCGCGAGGCGGCCTCCTGGCTCTGCAGGATCTCGGCGAGATTGCGCACGGTGAAGTCGTCGTCGTCGCTGGGCTGCAGATGATGACGCTGGCGCAGCAGCTCCCGCATCCCCTGCTCGCCCTCTTTCATCCGCGCGGTATCGATGACCTTGACGAGGATCGCCCCCACGGCCCGCGCGTTGGCCTGGCTCACCCCCAGGACCTTCTTCTTCGCGGTGGAGAGCGGGATGAGCAGCGTGTCGTCCTGATCGTCGCCCATGGTGCTCTGTCCCTTCCGGGCGAGCACCCCGACGACCGTGAACGGCACCTTCTTGATGCGTATCGTCTGGCCGACGGGATCGGTGCTGCCGAACAGGTTCGACGCCACCGTCTGCCCGACGACCACCACCTTGCTCGCGCCATCCACGTCCTCGGCCGTCAGGGGCCGCCCGGAGAGCATGTCCCAGTCGCGCGCGAGAAAGTACGCCGGCGTGACGCCCTGGAGCACCGTCGACCAATTGCTGTTGCCGAACACGACCTGGACGCCGCCGCGCATCGTCGGTGCCGCGGCGAGTATGCTCGGCACTTCCCGCTCGATGGCGCGCGCGTCGTCCTCCGTGATCGTCAGCTGGGTGCCCGAGCCCAGACGGACTCCGCCGGAGGTGATCGACCCCGACAGGAGGACGATGAGATTCGACCCGAGGCTACGAATCTGCTCCGAGACCCGCGTCTCGGCACCGGCCCCGATGGCCATCATCGTGACCACCGCGCCCACGCCGATGATCACGCCGAGCATGGTCAGCGCCGTCCGCGCCTTGTTGACCTGGAGCGCGGCCAGCGCCATCGGGACGCTCGCCCAGATCCTCATGCCGCGCGCCCCTGCGCCAGCGTCTCGAGGACAGTCCGGGCGTCGAGCGGGTCGGCCACCGCCTCGTCGCCGATGAGCTGGCCGTCCCGGAAGCGGAGGATGCGCTCGGCGTGCCGGGCGATGTCCGGCTCGTGCGTGACGAGCACGATGCTGAGTCCGCTCCGATGCAACTCCTGGAGGATGGCCATGATCTCCACGCTCGTCCGCGTGTCGAGGTTGCCGGTCGGCTCGTCTGCCAGGAGCAGCAGCGGGTCGTTGACCAGGGCGCGCGCGATCGCCACCCGCTGCTGCTCGCCGCCCGAGAGCTGGGCGGGACGGTGATGGGCTCGAGACGAGAGCCCGACGGCCTCGAGCTTGGCCCAGGCCCTGGCGTGACGCTCGTCGGCCGAGGAATCGCCATACAGGAGCGGTAGCTCCACGTTGGTCAAGGCGGTGATGCGCGGCAGGAGGTTGAACTGTTGGAAGACGAAGCCGATGTGCTCGTTCCTGACCCTCGCCAGCTCGTCATCGTCGAGCCCCGACACGTCGCGCCCATCCAGCAGGTAGCGGCCCGCCGTCGGACTGTCGAGACAGCCGAGGATCGTCATGAACGTCGACTTGCCCGATCCCGATGGCCCCATCACCGCCACCATCTCGCCGGCCTCGATGACGACGGACACTCCTCTCAGGGCGTGGACGATCTGCGTCCCCAGCGGGTAATCCTTGACGAGTTCCTGCGTCTCGATCAGCGGCGTTTCCGACATCCCGAGGCCCTCCCCGAGGACAAAGCCTTCATCTCCCTCGGTGCAATGGGGCTGCCAGCGAAGATCCGCCGACTCGTCAATGAACATGGGGACTTTCGGCGCCGCCCACCCGCCCAGGGGCAGGGTCTCGAGGGGCGCATCTGTCTCAGGTGGGGAAGCCGGGCCCGAACGGCTTCCTAGCCTTTCGGCTCGTGCGCCTCGCTACGAATGCGCGTGCGGCACGCTTCGCAGAGGAGATCCTCGGTAGGCAACGCGCACGCGACACATCGATGCAGAGCCGGCGCCTCGGCTGCCGCTGCCCCAGGCGCCCCTGTCTCGATCGCCAACGCCGGGACCGTCAACACGGGACACGGCGCCAGGCGCACCACACCCTCGGCCACGCTGCCAAGCAGCGCGCGTGTCAGGCCCGTGCGACCGTGCGTGCCGAGGACGATGAGGCCGACGCCATGTTCCCGCGCATAGCTGATGATCTGAGGAGCTACGCGGCCAGCGAGGAGCGCGCTCTCGACGCGCAACCCCTTGCCCAGCTCTTCCGCGAGACGTTTCAACTTCTCGGGCGAGTCCGCAGGATCGGTGACCGGCGGTACCACATGGATGACGTGGATCCGCACCTCGTGTCGCCGGGCCATCTCCCTCGCCAACAATCCGGCCCGCTCGGAGGCCGCCGAGAAATCCGTCGCAAATAGCACATCGCCGAGGTTCATGAACTCACGGTCCCCGGTCGATCGAGTGACGCAAGTGCGGTGCCAGCGACGCTATTCGATGCCACTGGGCTAAGTGCTGAAGAACGTGAAGGCTCCGGACGGCGCAACACGGACGCAATGGGGCGGCGGCGACCAACCGTGGAATCCAAACCCCAGCTCATCGCCGCGCTCCGGACGATCAGCATCGAGATCGGCGAGACGATCGTGCCCCACACCGCCGAGGGGCGCCACGCCCTCGCCCCCCTATGGGAAGATTCCGGAAGGAACCTGGCTGGTGTTCACGGCCGCCGCGATGTTCAGATGGCCGAAGTACCAGGCATATTTCGACGGCACCGCCAAGCCTGCGGCAGCGCGATCGGGAGCGCAGTCGCAGCGCAAGCGCGCGACCGAGAAGTAGCTGGCCGCTGGCGATCAGGGCGGGCGCGAGGGTCGAAGTCTCTACGTCCCTTCATCGAAGGCTCCGAATCGCGTCGACCCTGGGCTGGGCCGACTCGACGTCCTGACGTATGGCGCCGAGGATGTGACGATGGAACAGGTGGCAGACGATGGCCTCGACCGCCCGCCACAGCCAGGCCGGGCTTCGCGATCCGACGTAACAGGTCTCGAGCTCGATCCGGGTCGTCCCACCCGGAAGCTCGGATAGACGGTACTCGCCGCTCACGAGGCGGATGCCTCCGCCGATCGCGAGGTTCTGCTCGACGACGTCGAAGCGGTAGCTGCGCCATCGATCGACTCGAGTCGCGCGCTTGACCACGTGTCCGCCCTCGTAGACGCACCGAGTCTCGTCGCCGACGGCCGAGCGTGGCCCCTCGGCGCGGAGGGGCACGGGCAAGAGAAGGCGCAGATGTAGCGGAGGGCGGTGCGGAATCTGCTCGTAGAACATGAGCGCGTTCCAGACCCGCTCGATCGGGGCCGAACACTTCATGCCGGTGACGACCGGCGCCCCTCGTCGCGCGCGCTCGCCGCAAGGGGTCTTCACCATGTCGTCGCGGCCACGACTTCAACCGTGCCCCACAGCATTGCCCTGTCCAGAGCGGCGAGGTTCATCCCCGGCGGCGCGATCGCCGGCTCCGCAAAGCTGCGAATGACGGCGACGGCACCCGGAGCCGCGGCGCGACGAACGGCAGCGCGCAAGCGCCGTCGATAGGCATCGCTGGCGCCATCGAGGATGTTCGAGAGGCTGAATCCCTCGAAGCTTCCGGACGGCTGCTGCTCGAGAAACGCCACGGCTTCGGCATGGACGAGTCGGATCCGTCTGGCCTCCCGAGACAGCGGAGGTTCCGGGGACTCCCCGAGTAGCAGCGCACGCGCATAGGGGTTCTCGCGATTCGGATGTCGGGCGAAGCAGCGCTCCATGCGCCCGCGCATCGCTCGTCCGAAGCGCGGCGGCAAGTCGCGGAGGAACGGTGCTGCGTAGAGCGCGCGCAAGGCGGTCCTCGAGAGGGCGGTGTCGAGCGCGATCCGGAACCGCCACGTGTCGAGATGGCGCCGCCAGAACGCGATCTGCTCGCCGGGATCGTCGAGGTCGAGGAACCTCTCGACCCGTGGCCGCGGCCAGCCGACGAGGGGAGCCAGGGCGCGTCCGGCGGCCATCAGGCGCTCCGCCGCCCCCCGGCCATCGGCTTCGCCC
>Ga0335077_10004336_pt1 | contig 17294 bp, 14 predicted proteins | sample Lox_Sample_31_FD_207151 | JGI IMG/M metagenome (GOLD analysis project Ga0335077, IMG submission 207151) | Soil microbial communities from Loxahatchee National Wildlife Refuge, Florida, United States - Lox_Sample_3.1 | ecosystem: Environmental > Terrestrial > Soil > Wetlands | place: USA... | reverse complement strand
CGCGCCGCTAGCCCTTGAGGCGCACGAGATAGCTCCCCTCGCTCTCCTCCAGCACATAGTCCCGAACGATCCGACTCTCCGCCTGGAGGCGCTTGAGCAGGGTGCGTACGCGAGTCCGAATCGGCGCGCCGCCGCCCAACCTACCTCGACCAGTGATCAGGCGTACCGTGCCACCCCGGCGCACTCGCGCCTGCACCTGGAGGAAGCGCTCCACGTTGCTCGCCGCCTCCGCCACGCCCTGACCGTGCAGGTCAAACACGGCATCCGGGGCACGCATCGTCCAATCGGGCATGCCGCAAGATAGTCTTGCGGGATTGCCCACCGTCCTCGCCGCGGCTAGCGTTGTCACGGCAGCGTACCTCGCCCCGGGAGACCCGCGTGAAGCACCTTCTGCGCCGGCGGACCTCCGGTGTCAGCGCTCTTGCATTCCTCATGGCGGCCCTGTTCGCCTGCCGTCCCGACAGCGGCCCGATCTTGATCGGGTTGGCGGGGCCGTTCACCGATTCGGTGGGCGCTCCGATGCTTCGCGCCGCGCGGCTTGCGGTGCAGCAGATCAACGGCGCCGGAGGGATTCGAGGCCGGCCCGTTCAGCTCGTTGCCAGAGACGATTTCGGCGACCCCGACTCCGCGGTCAGCGTCGCCAGCTACCTGGTCGGGCGCGGGGTCGTGGCCGTCGTGGGTGATGTCTACTCCGGGACCACCTTGGCCGCCGCCCCGGTGTACAACGGTGCCGGCATACTGCAGATCTCCCCGTCGTCCACGGCGCCGCAACTTTCCCAGGCCGGCAAGTGGACCTTCCGGGTCTGTCCCAGCGATGTGCGGCAGGCGCGGGCACTGGCCCGCTTCGCCGTCGACCGCCTGGGTCTCCACAAAGGCACGATCCTGTATCTGAACACGGACTACGGGCGCGGCTTGCGCCATATGTTCGACGAGGAGTTCAGCCGGCTGGGCGGTCAGATCGATGCCGAAGCGCCCTATCTCGCCCCGCATCCCGAGGTCGCGGCGTATCTGGAGCGGGCCGCCCGTCGCGATCGCAGCGACTTCATCTTCCTCGCCGGAAACCAGGACGAGGCCGCGGCGATCCTGGAGCAGGCGCGAACCCTCAAGATCGCGATGCCCTTCCTGGGCGGGGACGGGCTCGAAGGCCTGCAGCGGCTGGGACCCGTCGGCAATGGCACCTACATATCGAACGGATACCTCTCCGACTTCGACAGCCCCGAGAACCACCGGTTCGTCGCCGAGTACGAGACCGCGTATCCCCGCGCCGGACCGCCGTCGCAGGCGGCTGCCGCCACGTTTGACGTGCTCCATCTCCTGCAACGGGAGATGACCTGGGTGGGGACCGATCGCCGGAAGCTGCGCGACGCGGTGGCCGAGGTGGGACGTCAGCGCCCGGCCTTCCACGGCGTGACCGGCGACATCGCCTTTGACGAGCACGGTGATGTGCCGGAGCAGCGTGTCGTGATCGGCCAGGTCGCCAACGGCGCCATCCGCGCCGTCGAGGGCCTGTGAGTTACTTCCGCAGCCTGCGCCGGATGAATGCGGCCGCGGTGGCGTGTTCCGTCCTGCTGGTGGTAGCGATGGCCGCTCTCGGGGTCACTTCCCTGCGACAGATCACCCACCGGATGGCTGGCGACATCGCGACGCTCGAACGCGAAGCAGAACTCGGCGGGTCGCTCGTCGTCGCCGTGCTCGGTGAGTTTCGTGCCGCCCAGGAGTACCTGCTGATTCCGAGCCTGGGCGTGCGGGCGGCGTTCCTCGAAAGCGGCGATTCGGCCTACAGCTTCCAGCAGGCCTTGCGCAGCATTCCGTCCCTCAACAACGACGACCGACACCTCCTCAACCTGATCGCCTCGAGCCAGGCCAAGCTCGAGGTGGAGTATGCCACCGCCCACGCCCTCGTCGATCTCGGCCGCCAGGACGAGGCCAAGCTGATCGCGGCCCGGTCTGCCGGAGCGGCCGACAGCCTGATCGCGATCGTCCGTCGATTCAATGTCGAGCAGGCGAGCCGCGCGGTGGACCGCTCACGGGATTTGCAGGACCGGGCCGTATCCTACCAGCGGCTGCTCATCCTGTGCGCCGTGCTGGCCCTGGGTGTCGGGGTGAGCGCCGGGCTGGGTCTCTTGCGGGTCGTGGATCGGCATACCGGCCGCCTGAGCGCCGCGGTCGAGCGCTTCGGATCCGGCGACCTCCGACCGGTGCAGATCCGCTCGATGCCTGACGAGCTCGCGCGCCTCGCCACCGCGCTGGACGAAATGTCGGGCAGGCTGCGCGGGATAGTGGCCGCGGTCAGCCGCGAGTCGGAACAGCTGTCGGCCAGCGCGGGCGACTTTTCCGCCATGAGCGAGGAGATCGCCGCCTCGAGCGGCGAGATTTCCGCCGCCATGGTGAAGATCGCTACCGGCGCCGACCAGCAGGTGAAAGGCTCCACCGAGGCCGATCAGCTCCTGATCCGCCTCCGAGAGGTGTCGGCCCGGACCACCGAGGCCGCCCAGCGCGCCGTCCGCCAGGCGGAAGAGATCCGCCGCACGGCCCTCCGCTATCGGCAGGACATCGAAGCGGCACGAACCACCCTGCTCGATGTCCGCGGCGTGGTGCGCACCTCGTCGGAGCAGGTCGGCGCCCTGGTACGTCAATCGGAGTCGATTACCGAGTTCATCGATCTCATGAAGCGCATCTCCACCCAGACCAACCTTCTGGCCCTCAATGCCGCCATCGAAGCGGCCCGGGCGGGTGAGCACGGGAGAGGCTTTGGGGTCGTCGCGGACGAAGTGCGGCTGCTCGCCGACTCCAGTGCCCGCGCCGCCGGCGAGGTGACAAAGACGGTCGAATTCCTCCGGGTGCAGATCCGGGAGATCGCGGAAACGATGCAGCACGGAACCACCAAGGTGACGGGGATCGAGACCGTGGCCCAGGCGGTCGTTCACGGGCTCGATGCCATCGGTTCGGCAATCGGCGAGGTTCAGACCGCGGCTGGGGGAGTCGCGCAAGAGGCGGGCAAGACCCGGGACACCGTCGCGGAACTGGCGGAGCGAACCGCGCTGGTCTCCCGGGCGGCTTCAGAGCATGCCGCAGCCAGCGAGGAAGTATCCGCGGCGGCAGAGGAACAAAGCGCCTCCACCGAAGACATGGCCGCCTCCGCCACCGGGCTGCTCGACGCGAGCATGCGGCTCAAGAAGCTGATGGAGGGATTCCGGACGTAAGAACGGGCGCCGCTGAGGCGCCCGTCATTTCCGCTTGCGGACCGCTTTCTTGCTCGCCTTGGGGCGAGGTTTCGGTTTGCCCTTCGACCGAACCACCCGTTCCTTTTCCGCTACCTTTTCCGCGCGCCGCTGGGCAGCCTCGCGTACCTCGGCGAGAACCCGCTCCCCTTCGTCGTTGCCAACCAGTCCGCGGCGCGTCGCATAGCGAATCAACTCGTCCGCGTCCGCGAGCTGGAACTCGCCAACCCGGGCCGCCGCCCGGATGATGTTGAGCAGCGCATCAGCGACAGGACTCCGGAGCACGTTGGCAATGCCCGGCAGCGCTTCCAGCAGCGTCGAGATCTGGGAGGCGCCAAGTTCCGAAGCCAACACACCCTCCGAGTGCAGTCCACCTGGTCCGAGTCGACGACTCTCGCCGACTCAATGGGCGGCAACGTACCATTGGCGGCCGGGAGCAGTCAAGAATTGGGGGGGAAACTCAGGCGGAGGCGTGTCACACGAGCCGCAGGTTCGCCAGTAGTAGCAGCTACTACCGCTCGCCTATGGCCTTAGAACGCGTACCGGAGGAGGCCGCTCAGCGCCCAGCCTGTAACCGAGCTGCTGGTGGGAGCCGAAGGGGGGCGTATCCGCCCGATGTCGAAGCGCCCAGCGGGGATGAACGCAAAGTGGGGGTCGATGTTGAACCGGACCCCGGTGCCGGCCCCGAACAGGCTGCCGGCGCCGAACTTGGGAGACCATATCCGCGCCTCGGCGATAGGCTCGAGTGAAACGGTCCGGGAAAGCGGGAAGGAGCCGTTCACGCCGGCGGTCAGGATATTCTCCCGCACGCCCGCCGACCCAGCGGTGGTGTCGGCGCTCGCCGACGTACTGCGATAGTAGTCCCAGAGATAGAACCCAACTGTCCCGCTCCCCGCAGGACTCAGCAGGCCCACATCCACGAGGAACCGGCTGCCTGGATCGTAGGCGCCGCTGGTGAGCGCGCCGCCGCTCAACTGGTCATTGCTGAAGGTGCTGAACGTCAGGCCGAGCTGGAATCGGCTGGAGCCGATGAGGCGGTCGACGGCTCCCCGGATCCGGGTTTCGACTCCGGGCTGATACCGAATGGCCGCGTTGTCGCTGAAGGGCGAGTAGGTCGCGCTCACCCGGACGCTCGCCGCCAAGCCCAGGTTCCAGTCCCCCGCAGTGGCCGCGGCGGCCACCCCGGGCGTCACCGAGAAGCCCGCTCCGTACGTGTTGACCGGAAAGAGCAGGAAGTTCGAAGATGCGCTGGAAGTGATGCTGAAGTTGCTCAGCGAGGTCGTCTCCTGGCCGGTGGGGAGGTTCACCATGACGCTGGCCACCAGCGCATCGTTGCCGAAGGTATAGGAGCCCCGAAGCTGGGTGTCGGTGAAGCCGGAGAACGTCTGGTTCCCGCCCGAAGACGCGGGTACTCCGACCGTCGTGACGGCGTAGTTGCTCCCGATGTCGAACGAGAATCTCTGGCCGACCGGAACCGAGACGCCGACCGGGAACGCAACCTGGCGCAGGAAATTCACCCCGAACCCGGAGCCGAAGGAATACTGGCGGGCTTCGACGCCGCCGACCGCGATGGCCTGGGAAACCAGGTTCTGCTGGGCCCCGAGCCGAGTGGCGGGGACGGCGGCGAGGAGTACGAGCGCGACGATCGGGGGGGTCCGCATCAGGGTCGCGTGATGATGATGATGATCGTCCCGATCAGCCCGGCTGGCTGACCGGCGTTGTCGCTCCCGAGCGCCTCCGGAAGCTGGGGCCGAGTGGCCGGCTGCCGGGAGACGGGGCCGTCCCCGCCTCCCGTCGATGCCGCGAGGGTGCCGCCGAAGCTGGGAACTGTGTAGAGCACGCCGCTCTGCAGTACGCCCAGCCGCCCCGGCCCGGCCGCGGTAGTGGGCGGGCCTCCAGCGGGTCCGCCAAGGGACGCGCCGCCGGAAATCCCGGCCAGCACCATCGGGCTCACGGACTGGGCCTGCGCCGCCTGCTGGGCGGTGGCCTGACGTTCCTTGGCCGCCCGGAAATTGGGATCGCGGGCAACCGCGGCCGAGTAATCAGCCGCCGCCGCCGCGTAGTCCCCCCGGTCTTCGTCCTCGAGCCCGCGGCTGTACGCCAGGAACGCCTGCAGATCCGCGGTCGGGCGCTCGCTCAGTGCCCGGCGTTCCGCGGGAGTGATGGCAATCCCCATCTGATCCAGCAGGTGGAACAGCACCTGTTTCTCTACATCGAGAATCTGCTGCAGCTGATCGGTGCCGGACCCGCTCGCCACCACCGAGGCGTTCGTGGCGTCCACTACGGTCGCGTCGAGCTTCAGGTCCGTCTTGCCGGGGACATCCTGCAGCGAGCCCTGGACGACCCGAGCCGCGCGCAGCAGGCGCCCCGAACGCGCGCCGGTTCCCGGGTCCACCCGACCCGAATCGGTCAGTGCCATCTCGTCGACCAGGGCCTGAACTCGTTCGCGTTCGAGCAGGGTGAGCCTCGGCAGCTTGCCCAGGTCGGTGACCATCACTTCAGTCAGCCCGCGGCTCAGCGGCTGGAGATCGCTATTGGAGCCGACGTAGCGAAAGGGAAAGACCGCGATGGCGTTGGGGGTCGGAGGGGCGCGAGAGAGGGTCGCTTCCTGCGCGATAGCGTCCTGTGCCGCCTGATGCAGCTCGAGCCTGGTCAGCAGCGTCAGTCGATCCTCGATCTCACTGCGCTGCCGGGCACTCCTCGCCTGGGCGGACGCCGCGGTGTAACTCACCCGGGCCGAGTCGTACTTGGCCAGCTTTTCGTAGGTGAGGCCGAGATAGACGTTGGCCGTGTAGTTCTGTCCATCGATGGCGAGGGCGCTGTTGAGGACATCACGCGCGCGCGGATACTGCTTGGCGTCGTAGTAGGCGATGCCCAGCCGGGTCAGCACCCCAGTGTCCCGTGGGTGCTGCTGCTGATCCGCCTCCAGCGCAGGCAGATTGGCGGGCGCCGGACTCTGAGGCGCCGGGTTTCCAGCGCAGGCACCCAGCAGCGCTCCCGCGAGCACCAGTGCCGGCGCCGAAAATCTCGTCCGCATACAGTCCCTGAGGGTACGGGGGTCGAAGGCTCAATGTACGGGCCGCCAGCGGATTGGGAAGGGGCCCGGATCGAAGTGGGGTGTCCGAGGCGACCGAGGGGAGCCAACCACCCGTCATCGAAGGATCAGCACCCCGGCCATTCGATACGAGATGTGGGTCACACTCAGAAACCGGTATTGGCCCTTGGGCAGATCTGGCACGATGATGCGGAACCGGGCACCTGCACCCCTCAACACCGGTCCACGCAGGGGGCCCGTGTGCTCCGGCAGGGCCTGGTCGAGCAGCAGTCGGTCACGATCCGACAGCCCCTCCGGCTCGAACCCGACAACGTAGGGTCCGCCGCTGGTCACGACGAACTGCACGACATCTCCGGGCCTGACGTTCACGCGGGACGGCTCGAAGGAGTAGCCCTGCCTGCCGCCTTGCACCAGCCGGATCTCGTGGGTTTGCTGGGCCCCGAGTGCCACCGGGCTAGTCAGCAGACACGCCGCCACCCCCAGAATCCTGACAATCATGGTTTGCGCCCCCTCCGAGCGATCTGTAGATTTGCGGACGGCGGGTGGGCGGTCCCGAGCCGACGGCGCCCGCCGAAAGGGTGGTCCGTGGGACGTCGCGGGATCAAGGAGTATCGCGCTGCAGAGGCCCTCGTTCTGATCGCGGCCGACCGCGACCATAAACCGCTGGTGTGCCCCAGTTGCAACGCCTCGACGATCGAACGCAACCCCAAACGTAACGAAGAGCCCGCTGGCCGCGTCACGCTCACCTGCCGCGGGTGTGGACGGGTCGCGTCCTACCTCGTCCGCGCTTCCGTCAGCACTCCGGAAGAGCCCCGCCGGCGATAGATTGTCGGGATGATCGCGGCATCCCTGCTCATCTTCATCACCGTCTTTGTCGATCTCATCGGGTTCGGGATCGTCCTGCCGCTCCTTCCGAGCTACGCGGCCGCGTTTCACGCCGGAGATGCCGCAATCGGGCTCCTGGTGGCGAGCTTCTCGTTCATGCAGTTCCTCCTGGCTCACTGGTGGGGCCGGCTCTCGGATCGGGTGGGTCGTCGCCCGGTCCTGCTCGTCGGACTGCTCGGGAGCTCGCTCTCCTACCTCCTGTTCGGGCTCGCGACGAGCTTCTGGGTGCTCCTGCTCTCCCGGGTGCTGGCTGGAGGCATGGGAGCAAATGTCAACGTGGCCCAGGCCTACCTCGCCGATGTGACCCCGCCTGAGCGGCGGGCCCGCGCCATGGGCCTGATCGGTGCCGCCTTCGGACTCGGCTTCGTGGTCGGCCCCGCGCTGGGGGGGATTGCCAGCCGTTTCGGAAACGGGGCGCCCGGGTTCCTCGCGGCGGCTCTGAGCGGCCTCAATCTTCTGCTCGCGCTTCGGTGGCTGCCGGAGACCCGCGCGCACGTCGCGCAGACGGTCGAGCGCGTTCGCGTGCACTGGTCACGCTTTCTGATGGCGTTTGCCGCCGTCGCCTGCTCCACCGGCGCCTTCACGGTGCTGTACGTAGTCTTCCCGCTGCAGGTCGAGCGCGCGCTCGGGCTCGACCGGCACCATTCTGCGTTCTTCTTCGTGCTGATGGGCGTGGTTAGTGCCGTGATCCAGGGAGGCCTGGTGGGACGCCTGGTTCCGAGGGTCGGCGAGCGCGCCCTCCTCGTCACCGGGCCGCTGCTCCTCGCCCTCGGCCTGGGTCTGCTCCCGGTAGCGTTCGAGGCCGGACCGCACCGCGGGCTCGCAATGCTGTATGTCGCGCTGCTCGTTCTCTCGGCGGGGTGGGGATTCATCAGTCCGAGCGCCGCCGCCTTCGTGAGCCGCGTGGCACCGGCGGATGAGCAGGGAAGAGCGCTGGGGCTGCTGCAGAGCACGGGAGCGGTCGCGCGGATCGTGGGCCCCGTGATGGCCGGCACCGTGGCCGCTCACGCCGGCGCCGACGCCGCGTTCGTGGTGGCGAGCGGAGCCGCGCTGCTCGCGGGCCTGTCCGCGCTGTTCTATCCGGTCTGGGGAGGGTGGATCAGCCTCAGCGGGGCCGCGTGAAGATCCGGTTCCAGCGGATGGCGGTGAGGGCGGGAAGCATCTTCCAGCTGTTGGGGTCGTAGCTGTAGTAGATGATGAGCGGAGTGCCGCGCACATTGCCCCTCGGCAAGAACCCCCAGTAGCGCCCGTCGTAGGAGAGGTCCCGGTTGTCCCCCATCATGAAGAACGAGTCCGGTGGCACTACGATCGGCCCCCAGTCCTGGAGGTCCGGGGTGTACCCGGTCGTGTCTCCCACGAGGTGCTTCACCTGCCAGTCGTGCATCTTCTGCCGGTACTCCGGCGACTCCGATTTGCCGGGATTGTCATGCCGCACATACGGCTCATCCACCCGGCGGCCATCCCGGTAGAGGACGCCGCCTTTCATCGCAAGGGTGTCGCCCGGCATGCCGATCAGCCGCTTGACGACCTTGAGCCCCTCTTCCTCGACCGAATCGAAAACGAGGATGTCGTCCCGCACCGGCTCTCGAAACACGGGCAGGTGCAGTCCCGTGTAGGGGATTTCGGCGCCATAGATCGCCTTGTTGACGAAGAGAAAGTCCCCGATGAGGAGCGTGTTCTCCATGCTACCCGATGGGATCCGGAAGGCTTCCACCAGGAAGGTCCGCAGGACCAGCCAGACAACGACCGCGACCAGAATGGACTTGGTCCATTCCCGGACGGCCTCGCGCGCCGACTGCGGGCCCTGAGTCGGCTCTGTCATGGGCCCCGCGTCACCCGTTTGCCCCATCTGACCTCGCTGGCTACCGCGGCACGGTGAAGATCCGGCGCCACCGCGCGGCGGTTATGAGGGGGAGCACCTTCCAACTCGACGGGTCGTAGCTGTAGTACACGAACAATGGTGACCCTCGGAGGTTCTCCCTGGGCAGAAGGCCCCAGAAGCGTCCGTCCCACGAGGAATCGCGGTTGTCGCCCATGACGAACAGCGAGTCGGGCGGCACCACGATCGGCCCCCAGTTGTTGCGATCCGGATTGTAGGGCCCGTCGTGAGAGCCGATGAGCCGGGGCTCCTGCCAGCGCCGCATGAGTGCGCGGTACTCGGGCGGATCCTGCCCAGCGGGGTCGGTCCGCTTGGCGTAGGGCTCCACCAGCGCCCCGCCGTCGCGAAAGACCGTGCCGGCCCGCATGGCCAGCGTGTCCCCGGGCAGGCCGATCACTCGCTTGACGACGTCGAGCCCAGGCGTCTCGACCGACTCGAACACCACGATGTCCCCGTGGCGCGGCTCGCGCAGGGCCGGCAGGTGGTGATGCGTGAACGGCACCTCGGCGCCGTACAGCGGCCGGGCGACGAAGAGCACGTCGCCCGTCAGAATCGTGTCCTCCATGCTGCCGGAGGTGACGTGGAAGGCGGCGATCACGAAGGTGCGCAGCAGCAGCCAGGCACCCAGGGCGAGAAGCAGGCTGCGGACCCACTCGCCAAGCCGGGTACGGAGCTCGAGCGCGTTCATGCCGCTCGGTGCGGCGTGCGAGTGGAGGCCCCCGGAGCTGCACGGCGGAGGCGCGGAGTGAAGGGCAAGTCGGACCCGAATTCCATTGGGGCCGAAGGATAATCGCAGACCCGCGCGGGGTGCAGGGCGACAACACATCAGCAAAGCAGAAGGGCCAGGGGGTCCCTGGCCCTTCCTTGAACGGTTGATCGAAACGGCGTCAGGCTAGTTGGTCCTGGTCAATTCGACCCGACGGTTCGCCGCGCGACCCGCCGCGGTCTTGTTGCTCGCCACGGGATTCTCCGGCCCATATCCCCTGGCCGTGACCCGCGACGCCGCCACGCCCTTGCTGATCAGATAGCCCCGCACCGTAAAGGCTCGCGCCTGTGACAGCCGCAGGTTGGCGGCTCGCGACCCGCGACTGTCCGTATAGCCACCCACCTCGACGTTGACACCGGGGTTGTCGATAAGCGACTGGGCCACCTTGTCGAGAACGACCTGGGACTCCGACAGGAGGGTCGCTTTCCCGGTCTCGAAGTTGACGCCCTGGAGAACCAGTGCCTTGCCAGGCTCCGCGAACAGTGCCGGACAGCCCACTGCATCGACCTTGGCGCCAGGCGGGGTGTTGGGGCACTTGTCGAGATAGTCCGGCACCCCGTCGCCATCGCTGTCCTTGGGGCACCCGTTGACGTCCACTGCGGCGCCGGCCGGAGTGTTCGGGCACTTGTCCTTGTAGTCCGGCACGCCGTCGTTGTCGCTGTCCTTGGGGCAGCCGTTCACATCGACCGCCACGCCAGCCGGCGTGTCGGGGCACTTGTCCTGGTAGTCCGGCACGCCGTCGGCATCGCTGTCCTTGGGGCAGCCATTCGCATCGACCGCCACCCCCGACGGAGTGTTCGGGCACTTGTCCTGGTAATCCGGCACGCCGTCGCCGTCACTGTCCTTGGGACAGCCGTTGGCATCCACCGCCACGCCCGCCGGGGTATTGGGGCACTTGTCGAGGTTGTCCGGCACTCCATCCCCGTCGCTGTCCTTCGGCAACGGGCAGCCGTTGGCATCCACCCGCTCCCCGGCGGGCGTGTTGGGACACTTGTCGAGGTTGTCAGGCACCCCGTCGTGGTCCTGATCGCCATTACGCCGGTTCCCGATGAGCAGCGACAGGCCGGCCTGGACTCCCCAATGCCAGTTGGACTTGACCTGCTGGATGCCTGCCAACTGCGCCGGGAGGGTCGAGCTCTCCGCCGTCGGGATGTAATCGCCCGTCCCCTCGAGCCGAAGCGAAACCAAGCCACGCCCAATCCGCAGACCGGCGAGCCCACCGGCCCCGCTCCGCGTCTCGCGATACCCCTGGCGGAAGAGCTGATCGGTGTAGCCGGCGCCGAGCAGGAATGCGGCCTGGTCTCCCAACGGAAGGTTGTAGACGAGTCGCGCGTGGAACGGCTCGGCGCGGAGGGAGGTGTTGCCCTGGCTGTGAGTCTGGGTGTAGCTCCCGTCCGCCTCGATGGCGAGGTTCCGCACAATGAAGACGCCCAGCCGACCGCCGGCACCGACCTTGTTCGTGAAGTGCAGATGCTTGTCGAACCAGGTGTACCGCCCGAACCCGCCGAGCTCGAATGTTCCCGCAGACTGACCGACCAGCGGGGCGCTGCCTAACAGAAGAAGCAGCCCTCCAATGACCGCATGCCGTTTCGGCATAGTTTCCTCCGCACGATGGGATCCCAACTCGGGCTCAGGGCCGAGAGTAGTCGGGTCCCGACGGCGAGTCAACGCGCCGTTTGCTAGCCTGTGACCGGGATCACACGCCGCGATCCCTCAGGGCCGCTAGCACTTCCTGGGCGTGCCCCTTGGGCTTGACCTTCGGGAACACCGCCTGGATCCGGCCCCGCTCATCGATGATGAATGTGCTGCGCAGGATTCCCATGTAGCTGCGGCCGTACATCCGCTTCTCCCCCCAAGCGCCGTAGGCCGCCGCCACCGAATGATCCACGTCCGCCAGAAGAGGAAAAGGCAGCTTGTACTTCCGCCGGAACCGCTCGTGCGAGGCGGTGCCGTCCGGCGACACGCCGAGCACGGCTGCTCCGGCTCGCTTCACGGCGGCCCACTGGTCCCGAAACTCGCAGGCCTCGGTGGTACACCCGCTGGTGTCATCCTTGGGGTAGAAGTACAAGACGACCTTCTTGCCCCGGAGATCCGCGAGTCGCACGGTCTCGCCCTCGTCGGAGGGCAGGGCAAAGTCGGGAGCGGAATCGCCGATCTGGAGCATCGTTCAATCCGTCGAAGGGAGGGTGAGTTCATTCAACGAGCGTGGCCGGCGTCGTGACCGGGGCGAGGACGCGGAGCACCGGCGCCTCCTGGCCGCGCCTCAGATCGCGGTCGAGGTAGTTCCATGTCGCGAAGCCGTCCTCCGAGTCCGGTTCGAGCAGGTAGGCGGCAAAGACCCCGAGGCGCTGGTCGGTGGGCACGTAGAACCAGCCCGCCCCCGCCTGCGCTTCCCGCGGAAGCCAGCGGCCCTGCACGCTGACGGTGCGGTGGCCCTCGAAGACAAACTGCGCCGCGGCGATGCTGTCGACCATGAACCCCTCCGCCTGTCCGGACCACGGCGCGGTGAGGCGCTGGACCACAACGCCCTGGATCCGGAGCAGGGAGACCAGGTCGGCGTGCTGGGGAGGCAGCAGGTACCCGGCACGACGCGGCGTCCGTTCCACGGCAACAAAGCGGTCGAAGACCGGCATGCGGATCGTCTTGAAGACCCCGGTGCGCCGCCGCCGAGCGTAGCCGTTGCTGCCGTCTCCGTCGTTCTGCGTGATCTCCGCGATCACGTCCTGCTGTGTGGGTGGGGCGAGCTCGGACCGGATGGTCACGGAGTCCGGCCGCCACAGCGCCGATGCTCCGACCACTCGCTTCACGGCGGCGCGTTCCTCGGCCGCCAGCGAGAGGATCTCCCGCACGAACAGGTAGGTGGAGCGGATGCGCACCGGGAAGGGGTCGTTGCTGTAGGCCTCGCTCAGAATGGCGATCCGTCCCCGCATTCCCATCGCGTTGGTACCGAACCGGGGCCGAGGGTCGTAGGTCTCCCAGCCGAGGATCAGCGAATCCGGCTCCTGATTCCTGAAGTTCCCGTACGGGAACGTCTCCAGGTGGTCCCGCTTGCGAAGCCGGTCCCGGAGAAGTGGAAGGAAGTGATCACGTACGTAGTCGTTGGCCGGGCTCGAGTTGGGATTGAGCCCTGGAGACCAGGTCACGGCGTAGCCGTGGTAGCTTCCGTCGGTGGTGTGCAGATCAACGAACAAGTCGGGTTGCCAGGCATCGAGGAAAGCGTAAGCCGCGCGGCTCTCCGGCGCCTCCAGCTTCACGTAGTCACGGTTCAGGTCCAGCCCCTGGCCGTTGGCGCGGCGGCCCACGATGGCGGGGCCGTTCTGGCCGGGCCGGTTCTGGTCCCCGGGTGCGAAACGTTCATTGCCGTCGATATTGTAGATTGGGACCACCAGCAGCACGAGGCTGTCGAGCAGCGGTGCCAGAGGGCCGATCGTCAGATCCCGGAGCAGCATCTGGGCGGCCTCCTTGCCTTCGACTTCGCCGGCATGGATGTTGGCTTGGATGTAGATGATCGGCTTCCCCGTTCGCTGGGCATCGCCCGGCGAGTCGACCAGCGGGCGCGAGGCAATGACGAAAGGGATGGGCCGGCCCTCCGGACTTCGGCCGAGGATCCCGATCCGCACCGGTGCGCCCCGGTCGGCTAGCGAATCGAGGAAGCTCAGAACATCGGCGTAAGAGGACGTTTCCGCGCCCTTGGTCAGTTCGGCGCGGGTCTCCTGGGCCATGGCGCCACGCGGAAGCGCGGCAACGAATAGTCCGCCCGACAGCAGCAGCCAAAGATGAAAGCGAGTCATTGGACGGCCGACACGAAAGAGGAGTGATCCGAGACACGTGGTCGGGACAAAGGCCTAGTTCATGCTATTATATCGGCTGAAACCAGCGGGCCGCGCCAGCGCGGAGCCGGCATCTGAACGGAGGCAAAAGTATGCAGGACGCAGCCTTGGGTCACGTACGCCGCCCGGCGTTCCCCCTGATCGACCGGCTTGGTCAGCTGTGCATCAGCGGAAAGGACAGTGCCGCATATCTCTGGCAGGTGCCAGATGACGAGGCCATGCGGACCGAGATCGGACGGAAACTCGTCGAAATCCGGCAGGAATGCGACCGCCAGAACCGGCGCGAGATGAACCGCATCGTGGGCGAGCTCGAGACCGCGCTGGCCGCGAGCCCCAGCCCGCAGCAGGTCGAGATTCTGCAGGACGGCTTCGACCGGCTGGTGAAACTCTGGCAGGCCGCGAAGTCCGGGCTGCTCTAGAGTACTCACGCCCTTCCACTCACGAAAGCAACGCCGGCCCGCGGACGCGGCCGGCGTTTGTCCTAGTCGTAGCTGCCGCACTCAGCCTATTGACAACCTGTTGGCAAAGCGGACAATAGAGTCGTCCCTCCCACGATCCGGACGATGCCCGTGCCCAGAGTCCTGCCCCATCCGAGCAGCGCGGTGCACCGTGCCTGGCGCGCGATCCTCGTCATCTGTTGTTCGATTCCTCTCGTCACCTGCTCCGAGGATACGCCCGTAGGACCGCATGGGTTCGGGTTCGGGACGGTGCGGGTCACGCCGGCCTTCAATGCCAACGCATCGCTGGTGCCGCTCACGCTCGATCAGGTTCAGGTCATTGTCGTGCGCCCGGCCGCCGAGACGCTCAAGGTCGTCAATCAATCGTTCGACCAGGATAGCACGCAGGTCCACGTCCAGGTGTCGGATATCCAGCTCCGGGGAACGAGTGAGGACCTGGATGTGACGATCCGGCTCTTGGCCGGCCCGACGCTTCTGTTCAGCGGGACCCAGACGGTTCACGTCACTTCGGGCGCCGCGCCGCCCCCAACCTCGATCCCGGTTGTCTACGAAGGCCCCGGCGCGAACGTGGCCGCCATTCAGATCGGGCCACGGGATTCCACGCTGCTCCTCGGCGCCTCGTTCAGCTATCGGGCCACCGCGACCGACTCGCAGAGCGCGCCGGTGACGCAATTCTACGTCTCGTGGGGTTCCTCGGCGGGGAAGATCAACGCGGCCGGTACCTTCACCGCCCCGAGCCAGCGCGGCAAGATCGTCATTCGTGCGGCCACGCCGAGCGGGGCCAAGGACAGCACCACCGTGTCGATCACGGCGCCGGCCGCGTCGCTCGCCAAGTCCGGTGGCGACGCCCAGAGTGCACTCGCCGGCAGCCGGCTGCCGCAGCTCCTCGCCGTCGAGGTGGTTGGCTCGGATGGCCTCCCGGTTTCCGGTGTCGCGGTCGGCTTCGCGACCACGAGCGGCGGAAGCGTGGACAGCGCCACGGCCAAGTCGGACTCCCTTGGCATCGCCAGAACCGGCGCGGTGCTGGGACTGGTGCCCGGCCCGCAGACCTTCACGGCCAGCGCGACCGGGCTCGCGTCGGTCACCTTCAACGAAACGGCCACTGCGGGCCTGACCCGGACCTGGACCGGAGCCGTGAGCACCGACTGGAGCACGGCGGGCAACTGGAACCCCTCCGCGATTCCGGACAACACGGTGGACGTGGTGATTCCGTCCGGGCTGTCCCGCTATCCGACGCTCACCGCGGCGGGATCCGCCAAGACCGTTACCGTCAACACGGGGGCGACGCTGGGCCTTGGCGCCCTGAACCTGCAGGTGGGCGGGAACGTCTTCGCCGACGGCGCGATCACCGGTGGCGGAGCCGTCCAGATCGCGGCCAGCGCGCAGGTGCGGGGGAGCATCTCCAACCTCATCCTGAGTGGCGCCGTGGCGGCCAGCGGCGCCCTGACCGTCAGTAGCAACATCACGGTGACCGGGGCTACCGGCAACTTCTTGGTGAACAGCCAGACGGTCACGGTGGGCGGAGCGGTCACCACCCAGGGTGGTGGACTGCTGACGATGACCAATGCGCTCGATCAGCTCAGCATCACGGGTGACGCGGCATTCGGCGGCGGAGCGGAGACGGGCCTCCTTACGGCCGGTGTCCTGCGCATCGGAGGCAACTTCAGCCAGACGGTAACGGGCACGAGCTTCGCCGCGAGCGGCACGCACCTGACAACCTTCACGGGCACCGGCGCTCACACGGTGAGCTTCGCCAACCCGACGACCTCGCAGTTCCAGGGACTGGACCTCTCCCAGGCCACCGGCGGCGTCACGCTGCTCTCCGACGCCAAGGCGGCCGGCCAGCTCACCTCGACGCCGGCCTCCGGCACCCCGCTGGTCACCACCACGGCGACCCCGCGGGTCTTCACGGTGGGCGGCGTGAACGTCACCGGACTGCGCGTGGACAAGATGGAGCTGGTGATCGGCTCGGGAACCGTGGGCTCGTTCAACAATGTGCAGTTCACCAACTCGCCGACCACGTCCCCGCAGCTCGCCATTTCGAACCCCGGGGCCGCGACGGCGTACACGTTCATCAACGTGAGCTTCGCCACCACGCCCACCGCGCCGAACGGGTTCTACATCAGCGCCACCGACGTGAACACCGGCGATGGGCTGCCGCTCGTGATCAACATGATCGCGCCGACGCCCGCTGCGCCGGGCGCGTTCGTCAGCACCGCCGGCGGCGCCACGGTGAACTGGCCGGGCGGCATCATCTGGACTGGCGCGGTCTCCAGCAACTGGTCCACCGCGGGTAATTGGAGTTCCGGCACCGTGCCGACCGCGGCGGACAACGTCACCATCCCGTCCGGTACGCCCAACAGTCCGGTCCTCACCGCGGCGAGCGCGGTGAATGGCGTCACCGTCCTCGCAGGCGGGTCGCTCAACCTGGGCGGGTTTACGCTCACGACCAACGGCAACGTCCTGGTGAGCAGCCCGATCACCAACGGAACGCTGGCCATGGCGGGTGCCGGGCAGCTGAGCGGGTCGGTCCCGACGCTCAACGTCAACGCCGCGGTTACCGCCATCGGCAACGTGACCGTCACCGGAACGCTGACCATTTCCGGCGCCACCGCGGGCTACACCGTGGGTGGGCACACGACCACCGTGACCGGCAGCATCCAGACGGCCTCCGGTGGCACGCTCACCATGACCAATGCCGCCGATTCCGTCATCGTCATCAACAGCGTCTCGATGAACGGCGGGGCCACGACCGGGCTCCTGACCAACGGCGTCATGATCGTGGAGGGCAACTTCACTCAGCTCGGGGCGGCCACCTTCGCCGCCTCGGGCAGTCACAAGACGGTGCTCTCCTGGTCGGGCCTGGGCGCAGTGCCGATCGTGAGCTTCGCCGATCCGGTCAACAGCCACTTCCAGGATCTCGATGCCACGCTGGCAAACCGAGACTCGCTGCTCACCAATGTGTCCGTGCTCGGCCGGCTGATCTCGACGCCCAGCGCCACGCCGTCCACATTCAAGTCAGTGGCGGGCGCGGCGGTTTCGGCGGCCGGAGTCGATGTTACCGGGCTCACCTTGGACGGCGTGACGCTGAGCATCGGCTCGGGAGCGATCACGGCATTCAGCGGTGTCACGTTCCAGAACCAGTCCGCTACGGCCACGCAGCTCACGGTCAACAACCCGGGCCAGGCCGCGGCGTTCAC
>Ga0335077_10004335_pt1 | contig 17295 bp, 11 predicted proteins | sample Lox_Sample_31_FD_207151 | JGI IMG/M metagenome (GOLD analysis project Ga0335077, IMG submission 207151) | Soil microbial communities from Loxahatchee National Wildlife Refuge, Florida, United States - Lox_Sample_3.1 | ecosystem: Environmental > Terrestrial > Soil > Wetlands | place: USA... | reverse complement strand
GGACTTTCTTCACATGGGCCGCCACCATGGCCTGAAATAAACACGCCCTTCAAAGATCGGCTCCGGGGCCTCCGGTGCGGCCGGCTCGGCCAGAAGTTCTGCGAGCAGGATGCCTGCGATGACGAGACCCGCTCCCTTCATGGAGCGCGCAGTCATGCGCTCGCCCAGGATGAGATAGGACGTAATCACCGCGAACAAAGGTTCCAGGGCAAAGAGAATCGCGGCGTGCCCCGGCGACGTATATTGCTGGGCCCACAATTGCAGAGTGAACGCCACCGCTGTCGCAAACACCGCGCAAATCAGGATCGAGGCTCCCAACGGCCAGCCCCACTCGAAACGCACAGGTTGCCAGTGGATTCCGCCCGCAAACGCCGTGAGCGGCCAAGCCATGGCAGCGCACCCGGCCACCTGAATCAGGCTGAGGGCGGAAACGGAATGCTCCTGCGAGTACTCCCCCACCAGAATGATGTGGACCGCATAGAAACCTGCCGCAATAAACGTGAGAACGTCGCCGCGGTTCAGATACCGCATTCCCTCCACAGGGACGGTAAGAAAATAGAGTCCGATCAGCGCGGCAAAGGCCCCCGCATATATCCAACGGGTTAAGGTACGCCCCCAGAACACGCCCAGCAGTAAGGGCACCAGGACGACGCTCGAGCCTGTGACGAAGCCCGAATTGGTGGCGGTGGTGTACTGCAGGCCGGCGGTTTGAAAGCCGTAGCCAGCAAACATGAAGAAGGCCAGGCGCATGCCGGCAAAGATGTCTTCTCCGTGCATGCGATGTATCGCCCGCGGCCGGAAAAGCACCATCAGCGCGGCGGCGATCGTAAAGCGCATCGCAAGAAACACAAAGGGCGAGGCATGGTCTAGACCGGTCTTCACAACGACGAAAGTCGCGCCCCAAATTAGGGAACAGAATGCCAGCGACAAATCGGCTTGCAGGTTGCGCTTCAAGATTCAGACTCCGCGACAATTTCCCCGACAGTGTATCCGCAAAAACCCAAAGAACCTACCAGGCCTCGCACCATCCCTGCCTTCTAACGATGACCGGTGGCCTGTCAGTCCGCCTACCAAGGAAAACGCGGTCAGAAGGGCGCCGCCCTCGAAAATTCATGCTGCTTGACAGCAGCCAGTCGTCCGCTGGAGTCTCGTAATCATGAAGCGGGCAACGGTTCTCATCGTGCTTCTGGATGCTCTGGCTGCGCTTCTTGCGGCCCCTGTTCCTGTATCCGCGGCCAAAAAAGATGCCTGGATCGAAGTACAAACGCCAAATTTTACGGTCCTCAGTAACTCCGGCGAGAAGGAGGCGCGAAAAATCGCAGACCAGTTTGAGCAATTCCGCCAGGTCTTCCATGGTGGCTTCCCCACGTGGCGGGTTGATCTGGGCAAACCCCTCATCATCTTTGCGGTGAAAAACGAGGCCTCCCTCAGGCAACTTCTTCCCGGATACTGGGAGGCAAAAGGAAGAATTCACCCCGGCGGAATCTACATCGCGGGGGAGGATCGGCATTTCGTCGCCCTGCGGACGAACACTGAAGGCAACACTGACTACGAGGTCGTCTATCACGAATACACGCACGCCATCTTGAACCTGAACTTTCGCCGGTTGCCGGTTTGGCTCGGAGAGGGGCTCGCGGAGTTTTTTGGCAATTCCAGCATCCACGACAATTACGTGGATGTCGGGAGAATCCCGTTGTCACGCCTGCGGACCCTGCAGGAGAACAAGCTGATCCCGATCGACCAGCTCTTTCAGGCGGACCTCCACTCTCCGTATTACAACGAAGAGAATCGCGCATCCCTGTTCTACGCAGAATCCTGGGCCATCGTTCATTACTTGTTGCTGGACCCCGACGCGCGCAAACATGAGCTGCTGACGAATTACCTGAAGAGCTGGCAGGACACTGGTGATGCGCTCGGAGCAGCCCAGAAGGCGTTCGGAAATCTAAAGGAGTTTTCACAGACCATAGAAGCCTATTCGCGCCACCCGTTGAGCACGGGGAAACTCACGGCTCCCGTCCACAGCGATCCCAAAAGCTATTCCAGCCGGGGGCTGCCCCCCGCCGAACTTGCGGCGCAGCGCTCGCTCTTCTTCACACATACACAGCGCCTGGTGGAGGCCAGAGTCGCGGCGGACGAAGCGGTTCAGGCCGATCCAAACTTACCGCTAGCGTACGAGGCGCTCGGCTTGCTCGCCTATAGCGAAGAGCACTACGGGGCGGCCGAACAGGCCTACTCGCGCGCCATCGAGCTACACTCGACGAGTTACTTTCCCTACTTCTTTTCCGCACAGGCACGCCTCCGGCACAACCGGCCCGCAAAGGACGACACGCCGGAAATTGCTGCCATGCTCGAAGAGGCTATCGCCATGAACCCCCAGTTCGCTCCCGCGTACGATGCCTTGGGGACTGTTTACTCTTTGCGGCCGGAGACCCGCCAAAAGGCTCTTGCACCTGCGAGTAAGGCCGTTGAATTGGAGCCGGGTAATCTCAGGCACGCCATCAATCTTGCCTACGTGCTCCTGAGCATGGATAGAACGAACGACGCAAAGGTTCTTGCGCAACGCATACGGGATGCCGCCAAGACTCCGGAGGAAAAGGGAGAGGCTGAGCACCTCGTGGAATCCGTTACTAGTCAGGAAGCTTATGAGAAAGCGGCCGCCGATGCCACTGAGCGCGCAGAACGCTCAGTGGCAGAACCGCTGACCCTCCGAGCATCGGAAAGCGCAAAAGCCATGGCACCCGTGGACAGATCGGAGGTCACCGGAAATGCCACTTCCAAAAAGTACGCCGGCGAAACGGAGTACGCCTCCGAAGGAACCATTGTCACCGCGGAGTGCAACCCCGACTCGCGTGGGATCGTTACGCTGCGCGTCGGCGGCAACACGCTCCGCTTTTACTATTCCAAGCTCTCCATGCTGTTTGTGGCAAGCACGGCAAAAGCCGATTCCGGGGACACGCCTGCCTGCAAGGCGTGGCAAGGCCGCCGCGCCCGGCTCTACTTCTACAAAACGAAAGACAAGCCGTTCACAGGCGAGCTGGATACCATTCAGTTCTTTTGATAGACGGTCTTTCCACCCACGACCGTCAGCAGGACTTCGGTCTTCAAAATGTCATTCACCGCCACCGCCGTCACGTCCTGGGAGAGCACGAGAAAATCGGCGAATTCGCCGGGCTTGAGTTCACCCTTCTTACCGTCCATGAATTCCGCATACGCGGAGCCTGTCGTGTACGCGCTGATGCAATCTTGCAAAGGGAGTTTCTCCTGAGGAATCCAGCCGCCTGCAGGACCGCCGGCCGCCGCTTCTCGCGTGACACAAGCGTAAAGCCCGCGGAAGGGATTGATCGGCTCCACGTCATAGTCGGTCCCGAACGCTAACCTGGCGCCGGCCTTCTGCAAGGAATTCCAAGCGTACGCGCCCTTCGAACGTTCCGGTCCAAGCCGTTGTTCGGCCCATCGCATGTCGTTGGTTTCATGCGATGGCTGCATCGAGGCAATCACGTGCAGTTCTCCGAAGCGCGCCATATCTTCGGGTGCAACTACCTGCGCGTGCTCGATGCGTTCCCGACGGTCGCGCCGGGCGTTTACCCGCAGCAGGGATTCGAACGTGTTCAGCGCGACTCGGTTAGCCTTGTCGCCGATCGCATGAAACGCCAGTTGAAAACCCAGTCGGTCACGTTCAATGGCCATAGCCTTCAATTTCTCGGGATCGACGGTAAGAATCCCACTCGTGGAAGGGTCGTCGGAATAGGGAGCCAGGAGCGCCGCCGTACGTGTACCCAACGCGCCGTCCAAGAATCCCTTCAGCGCGCCAGTGCGCAACCACGGATCTGTCGTGCCGCCTTGCGCGCGCATGTTCTGCAACTGGTCGATGGAGGCCGTGAACGGCAGCCACTCTGTGATCCGCACGGTCAGCTTGTTTTCATGCTTCAGTTCGGCATAGACCTGGAAATCTTCCCAGGCTGAGAAATCCTGCACCGAGGTCACGCCGTTTCGCGCCAACTCCTCGAGCACCAGTTCAATGCCCGCCCGCCGTTCGGCGTCGGGAGGATCCGGTATGCGCTGTGTAACCATCTCCGTGGCTCGTTCTTTCAGCACCCCCGTAGCTTCCCCGTCCTCAAAGCGTTCGATTTCGCCGCCGGGCGGGTTTGGCGTTTCCGAGGTAATCTCCGCGTGTTTCAGCGCCAGAGAATTGGCTACGCCGATGTGGCCGGAGATGTGCTCAATGTAAACCGGATTCACCGGCGCCGCCTGATCCAGATCGCTCCGGCTGGGCAGCTTCTGGTCAGCCCACCGCGTTTGGTCCCAGCCACTTCCCAGGATCCACTCGCCCGTTTTGTGTTTGTCCGCCGCTGCTTTGATGAGTTTCTGAACGTCTGCAATGGAGGTCGCGCCATTCAACACAACTGTGAGTTTGTTCCGCCCCGCCCCGCCCAGATGCACGTGCGCATCGTTGAAGCCCGGCATCACAAACTTACCGCGCAACTGCATGACGTCTTCCGAACCGCCGCCGCCGCAATCGAGCAAAATTTGCGTCAGCGTTCCAACGCAATAGATTTTCCCGTCGCGGACAGCCATGGCCTCCGCCCATGGATTCTTTGGATCGTTGGTAAAAATCTTGCCGTGAATGTAATACGTGGTGTGAGGTACCGCTTGCGGCGGAGGAGCCTGTGCCCTCATGCCCAGCGCGCAGAAGAAGAACGCAGCGAACGTGCCTGGCCCAAGTTTGGCGACGCGAGAAAGCCTCATTTGCTCCTTTCCGGCGCCAATCCGGCAACCGCAAGCAACGTGAGAAGGGCGCGCTTCAACCCGACTTCCCTTCCCGCGGGCTCATACCATTCCTGTAAGGAGTGCGCTCCGCCGCCACTCCCACCGGCGCCTAGGGCAATCGCATCAATGCCCATCGAAAGGGGGATATTCGCGTCCGTAGAAGACCGCTCCAATCGCGATTTGTTGCCAACCGCTTCATCCGCGGCCCGCAGTGCAGCAAGCAGGGCTGAATCCGCTGGCAATTCTCCTCCAGGACGGCTGCCGATCACCTGCATTGTCCATTCCAGCTTCCCGCGGCCGCGCTCACGGGAATTGTCCATTTCGTCGCGAACACCCGCGGCCATGCACTCGCGCAGGGCGTTTTCCATGCGCACGATTTCGTCTTCATTTTCGGAACGCAAGTCCACTTTCAATTTCGCTTCGTAGGGAATCGAGTTTACCGAGGTTCCGCCTTCAATCTGGCCGATGTTGAAGGTCGTCCGCGGCGCCGCAGGTACCTTCGTATTTATAAATCTCACGGAGCCGCGCACCAGCGCATTGATCGGATTGGGTATGCCAAAGTCCGACCAACTGTGCCCACCGGGCCCGGTAATCACAACCTCCAGCCGCCGCGAGGCCAGCGCTTTCGTGGTCACATGGTCGATGCTCGAACCATCGAGGACGATCACGGCCCGGAGCTTCACGCGATAGGAATCGATCAGCGCGCGCATCCCGCGCAAATTGCCTTCCCCTTCCTCTCCCACGTTTGCGGCAAACAGAATCGTGCGCTGCGGTTTGATCCTCGCCTCGTGAATCGCCCGCGCCAGCGCCAGAAGTCCGGCGAGGCCCGTGCCGTTATCGGAAATCCCAGGGGCAAAGACCCGCTCTCCTTCTCGTTTGACTCGAATTTCCGTGTCCGCGGGAAAGACCGTGTCCAGGTGGGCGGCGATGAGCACGACTTCCTTATCCGTGGCCCCGCGCAACTCCCCGATTACATTTCCGATCTGGTCCTGGTGAACAGACAATCCTTCCGAGGCAAGGAGGCTCTTTACGGCTTCCGCCCGCTTCTCCTCATGAAAGGAGGGGGCGGGGATCTCCGTTAGACGCGCCTGCTGCTCGGCGATCCAACCTAGGTTCTTCTTGAACGAATCCATCGCCTCCCGCACCCGCGGCTCCTCCGCAAGCGAATCAGCCCGCGAGGACTTCGAGAGGGTCGGGGCGACCGAGGAGCGAGTCGGCATAGCAAAAAGAATAGCGCAAACGGCAATACGTTTCACTGTCCCAAAAGACAGTTCCACGGCGCCCGCGGTTCCCGAGTGTCTGACTAAGGCCATCGAGGAGTTCGGGAGAAATTGTACAACAAGCAACTCTGCGACGACGACAATGCTCCAAGGGCCAACCCAGAAATGCGACGAGGTTCTATTCAGACGGCCGCTCCGGAAGTGTTCGCACAGATCGCGCGGATCTCCTCGTCCGTCAATACGCGCGGAGACGACTTCGCAGCGTCAAAAATCCGGTTTATAAGCTCGTCGCTTTCTGGGATTCCATGGCGCGCCAGCCAATAGATGACATTGGATTTGCCGCTCATTGGCCCAACCTCGACGATCTGCTCCAATCCAAAGAGATGTGCAGGCACGCCGCTATAGACCGCGTCCGCCAGGACGCGGTCATGCTTGCGCAGGGCCTTGATGATCGCAGCGGCGTGCACGCCGGTGGCCGTCCGAAAGGCATCTCTGCCAAACACCGGATAGTTCGGGGGAATGGTCGTGTGTGTGGCCTTGGCGATCTTCTCGCAATATGCGCGCAAGTAGGTGAGATCATTGTCCCGCAGACCCATCAGCCGGAAGTTCACCAGCAGGAGTTCCATAGGGGTGTTGCCCACCCGCTCCCCAAGCGACAGCGCGACACCGTGAATCTGCTGCGCTCCCGCCGCCACGGCGGCCAGCGAATTGGCAATAGATAGGCCGCGATCGCGGTGCCCGTGCCAGTCGACACGAATGTTCTCTCCAGAAGGCCTCACGACCTTCTCGATGCCAAATCTCACCAGATTGAACGCACCTTCGGGCGTAGCATGGCCTACCGTGTCACACAACACGATGGCTCGAGCGCCATTGCGAATCGCGGTGGAGTACAGCCGCTGGACAGTCTCCGGGTCCGTGCGCACGGTGTCTTCTGTAACGTACATGGATGGCAAGCCATGCTCGACGGCAAACTTCACAGCCTTTTCCGTGATGCGTTCCAAGTGATCGACGGTCCAATCTTCCACCATTCGGCGTATCGGGCTCGATCCCAGAAACGTGGCTGCTTCAATCGGTATGCCCGCCCGCTGTGAGATCTCCACGATCGGCCGGATATCCGCTTCCACTGTACGGGCGGCACAATTCGGCCGTATACGCATCTTGCATCGCGCGATCTCTTTGGCCAGGGTTTCCACATGTTGCGCGGCGCGGGGTCCTGCGCCCGGCAGCCCGATGTTCACCGAGTCGATGCCCAGCGCTTCCATCAAGTGGAGGATTTCGATTTTCTCTTCAATGCTCGGGTCGTGAACGGAGGGGTTTTGAAGGCCGTCCCGCAGGGTTTCGTCGTCAACCATCACCCGCGCGCCGGGCGGAATGAGAACAACCCCGGCCTGGTTCCAATCATAAATCAACTCATTTTGGGACACGGCGGAGCGACCTCCCTGCCCTGATTAGTAGCGGACGGTGTAGCTGTTCGGTTGTTGCTTGGGGTCCGGGCGGTACAGTGTCTTACAGAACTCGCAGCGATAAATCTCCGCCCCTTTCCCGACTACCTTCTCGATTTCTGCCGGATATTCAAACCAACGCTTCAAATGGCCCGCACACAGCTTTCCCTTGGCGTCCTTCTCGTCGCAGGAGCGCTGTTTCGGCTTGCGCGTCTTGACCTTTGGGGAAGTCGGCTGCACTTCCTCCGCTGGAGCAGCGCCGGTTTCCGGTGCAGTTGTTTTTTCCTCAGGCAAGTGTCCTGTCCCTCCGGCTGAATTTAGAATCCATGATCGCGAAAGACGGTTTTCAGCGCTTCGCGGACATTTCGGAGCCGCGAAGCGATTCCCCCGCCAAATTCAAACCGCAAAAAAGAATCAGCGGCCCCTTCGAGCCCTGCTCCATAACGATACCACCATGGTTTCTCCATCCCCGGCAATCGATCCACGTCCACGTACTTCTGATGGACCATTTCGAGCAGGCCCGTCTTGCCGTGCGTGCGACCCCAGCCGCTTGCCCCGCAGCCTCCGTGAGGCGCTTCGGCAATCGCGAAACCGGAGATCAGGTCGTTCACCATTACCGTGCCCGCCCGCAGCCGGTGCGCGATGGCCCGGCCTCGGGAAACGTCACGCGTCCATACGCTTGCGGCGAGCGCAAATTCCGTGTCGTTGGCCAAACGGACGGCTTCGTCCGCGTCCCGCACCACCTGAACTGCCAGAATCGGCCCAAATGTCTCGTCCCGGAAGAGTTGCATTGAGGAATCAACGCCGGTCAGAACCGTTGGATCAAAAAAGCCGGGGCCGAGATCGGGCCGTGGGTGCCCGCCATGGAGCACCTTCGCACCACGCTGCACGGCGTCTGAAACTAGTTCGCTCATGCGCTGGACGTGCTGCGGGCGAATGAGCGGTCCGATTTCGCTCTGGGGATCGCTCCCAGGGCCGAGGCGCAACTTTCGGGTTTTCTCGACGCACAGGCGGGTGAATTCCTCGCTGATCGGCGACTCCACAAACAGCCGTTCCACAGAAAGACACACTTGCCCGCAGTTCGTATAACTGCCCCAGACCGCCGCGCTCGAAGCTGCGTCAATGTCGGCATCGGAGAGCACGACCATGGCATCTTTCCCACCCAACTCCAGGACACTGGGGATGAGTTGCCGCGCGCAGGCTTCGGCAACATGTTTCCCCGTAAACACACTTCCCGTAAAGAGGACTTTATCCGGATGCGCGTCAATCAGGGCCTGCCCCACGTCTCCGCTGCCTTGCAGGATGGTCACCAAACCCTCCGGAAATCCCGAATCGCTGAAGAGTCTGCCAATCAACGAACCGCACTCCGGCGTGAAGTCGCTCGTCTTGCAGAGCACGGCGTTGCCTGCCGCTACTGCAGGAATAATCTGGCTCATCGGGATGGCTAAAGGATAGTTCCACGAACTGATGATGGCCAGCACGCCTAGCGGCTCGTAGTGCAACACCCCTGACTTCATCTTTGCGACCGTACTGTGGTGCGGGACCCGTTGGGGACGAAGCAGCGCCGGCCCGCGCTTCGCAAAATAATGCGCCGTGTCCAGCGCAACAAAGATGTCGGCGAATTTCGCCTCGATGCGCGGCTTGCCCGACTCGCGCACGATGGCATCCGTCAGTGCATCCCGCGCCTCGAGGATCTTCCGTTTCAGGACGCCAATGAGGGCACAACGCTCCTCTACCGGCACCCTAACCCAGGCGGCTTGCGCCTCCCGGGCTTTCAGCAAGAGCTGTGGCACGAGCAGACGCGGGGTGCGCTCAAAACTGGCACAAACCTTTCCCGTCGCCGGGTCGATCGAGGGAAGGGCTTCCAAGGTGAGCGGCGTCGCGACCATAGGGGTGATTCTATCCGAAGCCAGCCCGGAGTTCACCTTGCCCGTCCAAACCCGACCTATGCCCCACAAAGGCGTGGCCCGCTCCGAGAGGTGCACCTCAGTACCGGCCAAAATCATCACTTTTTCTTGCAACTTTTGGGGTGCCCCTGGGTTTGACCCGGCAAGCGGGCTGGTCGAGCTCTCATCGGCCCGAAGTGGTTCAGACTAAACTCGGATCGTGCAAACAGACAAATGGGGGGACTCGCCCCTCCTCAGGGAGAACAGAGATGAAGCTCGATTTTTCACGTCTCATGCTCAGTGTAGCTTCGGCTGCATTGGCTTTCGGTATTATCGGGTGCTCGTCCGGCGGTTCCAACTCCAACAAAACCACGTCGCAATCACAGAATGGTTCTGTCACCGTGCTTATCAGCGACGCCCCAACGGAAGACTGGGCCACGATCGGCGTGCGCCTGCAGTCCATTTCGTTGACCCCGCAGGGAGGCGGAAGCGACGTCAATGTTTTCACGGCGTCCAGTCCAGCGCCTTTCGTCAACTTGCTTCAACTGGATCAGCTTTCCGAGATCCTGGGTAACGTGTCCGTTCCGGCCGGAACCTATACGGACGCCACCATCACGGTAAGCGGCAATCCCGGCGACTTACTCTTGACCGCCTCGGCCGACCCCGAATCCGGCTTCGCGGCGGCGGCAGGGGCCACGATCCCCTCAAGCCAGATTCAGATTCTCGGCGCGAAAGGGAATGCGGGTAGCCTCTCAGTGCCTGTGAAAGTGAAACTCGAGGCTCCGCTCGTGGTGACCGCCAACCAGAACAACGCCCTCAACCTGGAGTTTGACCTGGCGCACCCCGCGTTCATTGTCGCCCACGTACCCCCAACCAATGGCGGCAACACCATGTGGGCCGTGAATTTCAACCCCTGCCTCAGACACCACCGCATCTTTACGCTGGATCGCCTGATCCTCCGCCACCACTACGGCACCGTCACGGGCGTTTCCTCCGATAACTCCACGCTGACCTTTGACAAGGACTACCCCGTGTACCCTCCGACAAATCCGGAAACCGCCGTGTCCACGACACAAGCCCTGTCCGTCAAGGCTGATAGCACCAACGGCACGCTGTACTACGATCTCGATGCCAAGACCCAGGCCACACTGAAAGACTTCAGCACAATCGCGTCGAGCATCACTGGAAGGTACATCCGCGCCGCCGCTCGCTATCAGCAGGACGGCACACTGACCGCCGTCCGGATATGGGCCAGCAGCACTTTCAACAGCGTGTGGATCAGCCCAGAGGGACACGTCCTCCATGTGAATACGAACACCAACACCATCGTAGTCGACAATGAACTGGGCTTTGGTATCCCCTTGACCGTAGACGCCAACACGCTGTTCTACTTCCGCACCCCGTCCAATGCCCAGTCCGATGCGACACCTATCGGGCAAGGCACTGCATTCCTGGCCAATGTGGAACGCGGCTTCAAGGTCCATGCGAGCGTTGTCGATCCTCTAGGGAGCCCGCTGGTAGCCAGCTCCATCGACATCGAAATCGCCCGGTACGACGGGACGATTACCGGTAGCAACTCGACCGACTTTACCTACACCCGAAAGTTCCGCAACGCGAACGACGACTATCAGGCCACTTTGCCCTACATTTCCTCCGGCACCCGGAACGGAAGCGACCCGCAGTCAGGAAATCCCATCACCGGCTTCAAGTGGTGGAACTTTGCCTTCCCCACCATCGTGGACAGCGGCGCGAACGCCATCCCCGACTTTGTGAGCGCCACGAATGGCGCAGTCAATTTCGGTGGAACCGTAGGCCTGATGAAGGCCGCAGGCGAAAGCTACGCGATCTGGAACGATCCGAGCGCGGCGAACGCCTGGTCCATTCCGCGCACGATCCTAACTCCAACCGAGGTGCCTTTCGGCACGGCGGCCACATCCTACAGCAACGGGAGCTTCACGGTCTCCGTTCCTGGCGGAATGCAGGCCGTCACTGTTAACCTGAACACAAATTCCGGCTCCGCTACACTGGTTTATCAAGTGGATTGGAGCAATGGATTCCTGACGATCAGCCCGGTTGATATGTCCACCTCGTCGGGTCAAAACACCTTAACCACGAGCCTCGTGGCCAATACACCGGTTAAAGTCTTTGGCGTCCCGCAAGCGGACGGCACGATCAAGGCGTATGTGCTGAGCTACTTCACAGGCTTCGCAGCGGCCTCCACGGACTGAACGCCAGCTCGAAACCACAGCGCCGCCGGAGAGACAGTCCCTCTGGCGGCGTTTTCTTTTTTGGAAGTAACCTCCAAAAAACGGTCACCCGGACGGCAAGGAGAAAGCCTCCCCCCAATTCTCTTCCTAAGCGGTGTATGATGCCCCTTAACCTTCCGTAAGATTAGGTTGCTGGCACAACATGGGCCAAGCTTCGCGGAGAACGCTGATCTTCTCCAGTGCAATACGGTCGCCTTACGCCCGGCGCCCGAAACGTTCCCTGCAATCGAGGAGAAAATGATTCATTCGACCCAGTTCCAGAGGTGCTTCGTGGTCGTTTCTGCTGTAATCGCGGTGTTGACATTCGGGGCTTCGACCCTGCTTGCGCAGGGCCCGGATTCTTCTTCGAAACCACCCTACCTCAGTCCCGCTTTACCGACCGAGCAACGCGTCGCGGATCTCATTTCACGGATGACGCTCGAGGAAAAGGCCGCACAACTCGTGAATCAGGCACGCGCGATTCCACGCTTGAATATTCCCGCCTATGACTGGTGGAGCGAGTCGCTTCATGGCGTGGCCGTAAATGGAACCACCGAATTTCCCGAGCCGATCGGCCTCGCCGCGACTTTCGACGCTCCGGGCATCCACGAAATGGCGGTGGCCATCAGCATCGAAGGGCGCATCAAACACGTCCAGGCTGTACGCGCAGGCCACAGCAACATTTTTGAAGGCCTTGACTTCTGGGCCCCGAACATCAACATCTTCCGCGATCCGCGCTGGGGCCGGGGCCAGGAGACCTACGGCGAAGACCCCTTCCTGACCGCACGCATGGGCGTGGCCTTCGTCACCGGCATGCAAGGAGACGATCCCCGCTACTACCGCACCATTTCAACGCCCAAGCATTACGCTGTGCACAGCGGCCCAGAGAGCACCCGCCACATGGCGGACGTGAAAGTCAGCAAACACGACGAACTGGATACCTATCTACCTGCCTTCCGGGCGACGGTCACGGAAGGCAAGACCGGTTCTGTCATGTGCGCCTACAATAGCATCAACGGTCAGCCCGCCTGCGCAAATGAGTTCCTGCTTGTGGATCAATTGCGGAACAAATGGGGCTTCAACGGTTACGTGGTCTCCGACTGTGAAGCTGTCAGGAATATCTTCAACGGTCACCACTACAAGTCGACCCAGGCTGAAGCCTCCGCCATCAGTCTTAAACTCGGGATGGACAACGAATGCATCGACTTCACGGCCAAAGTCACCGACGACCACGACTACGCGCCGTACCTCGAGGCGGTGAAGCAAGGCTACTTGAAAGAAAGCGACATCGATGTGGCCCTCAAGCGGCTTTTCACCGCCCAAATGAAGCTGGGAATGTTCGATCCGCCGGAGATGGTGCCGTACACGAAGATCGATGAGAACCTGCTCGAAGGCCCGGCCCATCGTGCGCTGGCCCGCAAACTGGCCAACGAGTCCATGGTGTTGCTGAAGAACGATGGCGTCCTGCCGCTGAAAACCTCCGGCATAAAGATCGCCGTCGTCGGCCCGCTGGCCGAACAAACCAACGTGCTTCTCGGCAATTACAACGGCATCCCGACGCGCTCCGTCTCCGTCCTGGAAGGCTTGCGTGCGGAGTTTCCAAAAGCCGGGATCCAGTTTGTACCCGGCACGCAGTTCCTGAGCAAGAACGTTTCGCCAGTCCCTCCGCAGCTACTTACGATCGATGGCAAGCCAGGCGCCAAAGCCAGCTACTTCGCGATGAAGGATATGCTGGCCTTCATGAGCTCCGCGACCACACAACCACCCCTTGCCAGCCGTGTTGAATCCGGTATCGGCGTTGTGAAGGGTTCGTTGCCTCCCGAAGCGGCGAAGGAGCAAGCACCCATCGTCAGTTGGGAAGCAACGCTCACGCCGCAAACCACGGACGACTTCTACCTTGGCTTCCGTGGGAATGGACTTTTCCGCGTTTGGCTGGACGGGAACGTGCTGACCATGGCTTACCAGACGAATGGAGTCGAAACCAAGGTGGGCCACGTCCATCTCGAGGCGGGCAAGTCGTACGCCCTGAAAGTCGATTACGCGCCAAAGCAGGGATCCGACGAACCCGGACAATTGGTCTGGACGAAACTCGATGCGCATCCCTCGCCGGAAGCGATTGAGGCTGCGCAGAAGTCCGATGTCGTTGTCGCCGTGGTGGGGATCACCAGCGAACTCGAAGGCGAAGAGATGCATGTGAGTGAAGAAGGCTTCAAGGGCGGAGATCGCACTTCGCTGGACCTGCCGAAGCCGGAACAGGATTTGTTGGAAAGCCTCGCCGCCACGGGCAAACCGCTTGTAGTGGTCTTGATGAACGGCAGCGCTCTCAGCATCAACTGGGCGAAAGAACACGCCAACGCCATCCTCGAGGCCTGGTACGCAGGCGAAGAAGGCGGGGCGGCCATTGCCCAGACACTCGCCGGAATCAACAATCCCGCGGGCCGCCTCCCGGTCACGTTCTACAAAAGCGTTGCCGACCTTCCTCCTTTCGAGGACTACTCGATGGCGAACCGGACCTATCGCTACTTCACTGGCACGCCGCTCTATCCCTTCGGTTACGGGCTGAGCTATTCGAGCTTCACGTACAGCAAAGTCAAGCTCTCATCAAAGAACCTTAAGGCCGGCGAAGCTCTCGTCGTGGATGCGGACGTGAAGAACACCAGTAAGCGCGACGGCGACGAGATCGCGCAGCTCTACCTGACGTATCCGAAGCTGCCCGGCGCCCCGATCCGCGCACTGTGCGGCTTCACGCGGGTGCATGTCGCTGCCGGCAAAACGGCCCACGTTCATGTGACCGTCAATCCGCGTGACCTCAGCCACGTTACCGAGGCCGGCCAAAGAATCGTTGCGCCGGGGACCTACAAGCTCTCGGTTGGGGGCGGCCAACCCGGTGCGAGCGCTCCAGTTGTTGAGACCGAGCTCACCATCACGGGCCAGGTCAGCCTGCCGGAATAAGATCCGCGATCCTTCTCTCAGGCGCCGTCTGGCGCTCGCAATTCTGCCGCGAAGCGATCGCCAAGGCGGAACGACTCGTTGTGTTCCACGCGCACCATGAAAAGGCCCTGCGGGGGTACCGTGGGTCCGGACTTCGACCGGTCTCGCAGTTCGTACAGCCGGTCGATGTCTTCGGGTTTCAGTTTTCCGCGCCCCACCTCCAGTAACGTGCCGACCATCTTCCGCACCATGTAGCGAAGAAAGGATCGACCGTGCACGGTGAACCAGAGTTCTTGTCCATCTTCGCTGCGCTTGAGGTCTGCGGAGAAAACCTCGCGCTCCATATTGCGTTCCTTGTCGTCATCTTCGGAACCCGTGGAGGCCGCAAAGGATGTGAAGTCGTGGACACCCACAAAGCGCGCCGCGGCATCGCGCATCGCTTGCTCGTCCAAAGGAAAAGGATAGTGGAGCACGTAGCGCCAAAGCGGAGGCGGCACTACCTTCCCGCGATACAACCGGTAGCGGTACACCTTTCCCACCGCCGACCACCGCGCGCTGAAGTCCGGCCCGGTCTCCTCGGCCGCCACGATTCGAACCGTGGGTGGCAGCAGAGCATTTAGCGCCCGTTGAAACTCAGCCGGCGAGAGCGTTGATTGCGTACGGAAACTGGCGACCTGCCCCAACGCATGCACCCCTGCGTCCGTGCGGCCAGAACCGTGGAGTTGTATGTTCTCCTGCGTCAATCGGCGCAGCACCGAGACGATTTCGCCTTGTATGGTTGGCTTGTTCGCCTGGAACTGCCAGCCGTGGAAGTCCGTGCCATCGTAAGCGATCGTCAATTTGAAATATCGCATGTAGAAGAGGTCAACAGCTGTCAGTCTACAGCCTACACCCAGAACCAGCGATTGAAATGAACCGCAGTTGAAGCATCTCTGGAGTGTTGGCAGACGCCAGAAAGAACGGAGAACTATCTATTACGGCGCAGTTCGGGCAAACCGGCTACCGGGCTTCACGGCCGCGCTTCCCTGCCGGCACAACGGGCAGTCCTCCGGCTCGTAGCTGTCGATCTGCAACTCAATCAGGGAGTTGGACTCAACAGGAAACTCGATCTTTCCGCCGCTGCGGTCGATCAGCGCCCCAACAGCCACAACGCGGCCTCCCGCCTCTTCCACGACGTGAATCGCCTCTTGCGTCGATCCGCCCGTGGTCCACACATCCTCGACCACGAGGACGTGTTGCTCCGGCAGCAGCTTGAATCCCCGACGCATCGTCATCGTGCCACTGGCATCCCGTTCCACGAACATCGCCGGCACTCCTCCGCCCACCGCATCTCTGGGCGGTGGTAGCGCTCGGGCGACTTCTTGGCCGATAATGACTCCGCCCAGGGCCGGGGACACCACGGTATCAATGCGAGTGTCGGAAAAGAGTGCCGCTAAGGCCTGCCCTAGTTTCTCGGCAAAAAGCGGATATTGGAGCACCAGGGCACACTGCACGTACACCCCGCTGTGCAGCCCGCTGGACAGCTCAAAATGGCCGCGCCGGATCGCCCCAGCAGTTTCAAACATTCGCAGCAGTTCCATCTGTGCATCCATGGCCTATTACCCGTTAGACTGGAGGTGGCCGGTCTTTTCCGGCTAACCGTTCGAGTCTCTTAACCGTCGAAATGTCAGCAGCCTAGCCGCCATATCCCGCGTTGTCAAGGATGGGAGTGCCTGCTAAACTGCCCTTTCGGGGTCGCGGCTCTTGTAGCTTGTTTCAGTTCTCCCTCCGCATGCGTCGCATGAAACAAATTGCGCGCTGCGAACGTTAACACTAAAGAAGCTCCGTGATTCGCATTTCGCTGTACGTGTTCCAAGTTCAATGGTGAGGATACCTATGAAGACGCAGTTCTTTAGACCCCTGCTTGCCGCCTTCCTGATTGGCGCCATGGCAGGCGCTCCGGTTGCGCCGCTTTGCGCTCAAGAGCCCGCGACTGCCAAGCCGCAGGCGCCCGAAAAAGGCGCCGTGCCCGTTTCCTTGGGGGTATCAAAGTACGACTACACGAAGGCGCCCAGTCCATTTCCCAAAATTTGGGCCCCGTATCAGATGAATGCCGTCGCTCCCGGAGTTTTGGCCAATGCCCCCCGCCTCGAGCAGTTGATCCATGAAGGCAAGCTACAACTGAGCCTGCAGGACGCCATAGCCCTGGCGCTGGAAAACAGTATGGACATCGTCGTCCAGCGCTACAATCCGTGGATCGCGGACGTGAGCCTGCTCAAGACCCGAGCTGGTGGCTATGGGTACGGCACACCGGGAAGCATAGCGGTTGGCTCGACGGCAAACCTGCCGATACTCTACTATGACCCTCTCCTCACTCAGACGTTTTCCGTCGCGGATGTCACCACTCCAATCAACAACCCCTTCATCTCCGGCACCGGAGGCACAGGCATCAGCGCCGGCAAGACACAAGCGGCGGGCCTCACAAGCCACAGCACGGTATTCAACACCCAATACCAGGAATCGTTCGATTTCGGCACCAACTTCAGCGTTGCCTGGAACAACAACCGCTCGTCCTCCAACGCCGCCAACTTCTTCAACCCATATGTCTCCTCCTCCCTGGCCGTCACCCTCTCGCAGCAGCTCCTGGCGGGCGCCGGACGGTTCGTTAATCGCCGCAACATCCTGATTGCCGAAAACAACCGCAAAATTGCCGATCTTGCCTTTGCTCAGCAGGCCATCACCACCACCACGAACACCATCACCGCCTACTGGGAACTCGCGTACGCTCGTGAAAACGTCAAGGTCCAGCAGCAAGCTGTCACCG
>Ga0335077_10004334_pt1 | contig 17302 bp, 8 predicted proteins | sample Lox_Sample_31_FD_207151 | JGI IMG/M metagenome (GOLD analysis project Ga0335077, IMG submission 207151) | Soil microbial communities from Loxahatchee National Wildlife Refuge, Florida, United States - Lox_Sample_3.1 | ecosystem: Environmental > Terrestrial > Soil > Wetlands | place: USA: Florida... | reverse complement strand
TATCGTCCGCGTGGTGGGCGAGTACGTCAAGCTGCGCAAGGCGGGGGCGCAGAATTTTGCCGGGCTGTGCCCGTTTCACGAGGAGAAGACGCCGTCGTTCTCTGTCCACGCCACGCGCCAGTTCTTTCATTGCTTTGGCTGTGGGGCTTCGGGGGATGTCTTCAGCTTCGTGCAGAAGATCGAGAACATCACCTTCCCGGAAGCCGTTCGCGCGGTGGCGCAGAAGCTGGGCATCGAACTGCCCAAGACCAGCTTCAGCAGCCCCACCGAAGCCCGCGACGCGAAACTGCGCACCGCCCTGCTTGAGGCTCACGAGCGCGCCTGCGCCTTCTTCCAGGAATGCATGCGGCGCCCGGAGGGCGCGCGCGCCCGCGAATACCTCGCGGGACGCGGCCTCGACCCGGAAACCATCAAGCGCTTTCGTATCGGATTCGCGCCGGATTCTGGCTTTCTGCTGCGCGATCGCTTGAAGGGGGAGTTCCCAGAAGAAGTGCTGCGCGAGAGCGGACTGTTTTCGTGGAAGGAGGACAATCGTCAGTCGCCGGTGGTTGGTCGTCAGGAAGGCAGCCCTCAGCTTTCAGCCATCAGCTCTCAGCAGACCGGTGCTCAGCAGAGCAGTGCTCAGCATGTGGGCGGCAGCCGGGAGACCGACATTCCTCGCTTCGCTCGGAATGACAACGGGGGGGAAGGCGCGGTACTCGAAGCCAACGGCCAGAAGCCAGCGGCTAGAAGCCAGGAGCCAGAAGCTGAAGAGCCAGCGACCAACGACCAACGGCCAACGACGGCTTCAGCTATTTACGCAAAATTCCGCAACCGCGTCGTCTTCCCCATCACCAACGAAGCCGGACGCATCATCGCATTCACCGGCCGCACCCTTTCCACCGACGAGAAGGCCGGGCCGAAATATCTGAACTCGCCTGAGACCGCGATCTACTCGAAATCGCGCGTGCTGTTCAATCTCGACCAGGCAAAAGAAGCCATCCGCAAGCTGGATTACGCCATTCTGGTCGAAGGCCAGATGGATTGCATCTCGGTCTTCGCCGCCGGATTTCATAACGTAATCGCCAGCTCGGGGACGGCTTTCACCGAACTGCAAGCCAAGCTGCTCGGGCGTTTCAGCAAGAAGATCGTAGTGAATTTCGATCCCGATACCGCCGGCGCGCGCGCCACCGAGCGCACCCTGGGCATGCTGGTGGAAGAAGAATTCCAGATCCAGGTGCTGACGCTCGAACCCGGCTTCGATCCTGACCTGTTCATCCGCCGCAAAGGGAAAGACGCCTACGCCGACGCGCTGAAGAATTCCCAGCGCTACTTCGATTACCTCATCGAGCGCGCCCGCGCCCAGTTCCCGGTGCGCAGCGCGGAGGGCAAAGTGAAAGCCGTGAACTACCTGCTGCCGCACATTCAGCGCGTCCCCAGCCGCATCGTGCGTGACGGCCTGGCGGGAGAAATCGCGCAGAAGCTGGGCATAGATTCAGCCGTGTTGCGGCAGGAACTCAAGCACGCCGCTGGCGCGCGTTCCACCAGCAGCGTGAAAGCAACTCCGGAAGCGCAGGTCACCGATGCCGAGAAAATCCTGATTCGCGCCCTGTCCTCGGCCACCCAAATGCAGACTTCCATCGAGCATCTTTCAGCTCGCGACGGCGCCGAAGAAGACTTCGACCCCGCCCGCCAGGCGCAGTACGCCCTAAAGAGTGAGCGTCTTCATATCGGCCTGGCGACCGAATCGCTGATGGAAACTCTGCTCGAAGCGCCCGCCTCCACCGAGCCAATGGATCTGCCGCTTTCCGAGAGCGACCGCAACCTGCTCGCCGCCATCCTGATGAAGGAAGAGGAGGAACTGACGCCGGAGCGACTGGAAGGTGCGGTGAAGGCTCTGTTGCGAATTCAGTTCCGCCGCAAGCTGGAGGAGGTGCAGCGGGTATTGCAAAACCCCCGCAAGCTCGAGCCGGCACAACTACAAGCGCTGCTGCACGAAAAGACACGCCTGAAACGCGCGCTTATGGATCCGGGGCTGATGGAGGGCCAGGCGCCGCCGGCAGCTTAAGGCCTCGGGGGGAATAGTCAGTTCTGAATCGGCCCAGTCTCGCTCACTTCCCAACCGCCTTATTCGATTCCACAACCTCCACCGGCAGATCCAGCGTCCCAATCTTGTTGCTGCCGTCATCCATCACGCCCAGGCGTACAGTGTAGCTTCCGGGTTTGAGCCTCAGTTCCTGGTGGAACGCAATGCCGTTCTTCATGAAGTTTTCGTATTTCTGCGACGGCAGGTCCAGTTGCACGGTGTGCGTGGCATTCATCGCCTCCTTCAGCCCCTTGTCCCATGCGACCGTCACGAACTCCAGCCTGGCATCCTTGCGGTTGCCGATGTTATCGGTGAACGCCAACCCAGCCGCGTCGACAATGCAGTCGATGCGAACATTGGCGTGATTGGCATCGGGCGGCGATACCTGCGCCCGTAAAGCAATCATGGTGGACTGCGGAGTTGCCGGCTGAATCGCCCTCACCAGATCGGCGCGCTCTTCCTCCTCCGAGGGCCGTTTTTCAGGCGTGGCAAAATATCCCTGGCGATAGTCGGCTTCGAGGCCAGGCCGGGCGAGCCGAATCTTGATGCGCCGATACCTGGAATTCCACTCCCGGTTCTGGGGCACGTAGGCGATTGTGTAGTAACGCGAGCCGTTATCAAAGCTGCGCTGCATGGCGAACTTCAGATCATTGGTGTTGTAGTAGGCGCGGCCTCCGGTCTGTTTTGCCAGCTCATCCATGGAAAGATGGAGGCTCTCCACGTCCATCACCTGGTCGTGAGAAGGGCCGCCTCCCGAGGCCGCGCCTGCCACAAGAGGAACCAGCCCGCGCACATCGATCGGGTAGATCGACATCTGCGAAGATGAGAGCTTGCCGGCGGTGTCCCGCGTAAGATCGGCGTAACTGTGAAGGTTCGGAAGCGGGTCCTCTTTGTTGAGCTGTGGGCCGAAATAGACCGGGAACTCTTCCGCGAGCCAGATGACGTTTTTTCTTCCGCGAAAGCCCGAGACAGCCTGGGCCAGGTCGCGAAAAGCCTGCAGCGTCGCGTACGCCCGGTTCTGGTCGCGGGCCGCCCAATTGTCTTCCATGAATTGCTGCAGCGCGTCGAAAAAGCCCTGATTGCGCGAGCCTTCCCGCATCAGGGCAAGCTGGTCCTCGTCTTCCTGTCGCTCATCCCGGCTGTCCAGCAATTCCGGGTGGTGGAGGTTAGTTTTCTTCGCCGCCGCGACCAGGTCTTCTGATTTGGTAGTGAAGCCTGCAATCATCCGCAGCCGGCTTCCCAGTTCAAACAGGGCCAGCTGTTGCCCCGGCGGCAGAGTCTTCAGCCACGAGAGCATCTGCTCCCGGGCATAGGGCTGGTCCGGAAGCGGCGTGTTCAACGCGTCGAACAGCACAATGTTGATGGAACTGGGCGCCTGCGAGGAGACGTTGGTGTACTGGTTTGGTGGAAGCTCAGTCTCAGGTTGTGCCGCGCTTTCAGAAGGCGGAACGTGCGATTCAAAGAAAAGAATCCGTTGTGGTTTGCCATCTTCCAGAAGGGTAAAGTCATCCTGAGTTAACCCGGTGATGGGCTGCCGGTGGGCCCCGGTTACAACGACATCCACAAGCACCAGTCGCGTTTCAGCGTGGAAGGTACTAACTGGCTTTTCAAAGTTGGAAGGTGGGGTTTCGTCTCTCTTACCGGGTTGCTGGGCAGGAAGCGGGCCAGTTTGTCCGACGGCAGCTTCCAGGAAAACGGCAAGAAATAACCAAGTACCGAGTAATCTGGGATTTCGCGACTTCATGGTTAGGAGGAATCCGCGCGATTGATGCGGCGGGTAACGCACGGTTCAATGGCCTCAGGTGAAAGTCAGTGCGGCACCCTGCCTGATTCCCCTGCCCCGCCCCGCAACATGGGCTTGAGCATCATACTCTGTCCGTCCAATCCCGTATTCCACGCAGCTCGCTCCAGAGCGGCGTCCAACCGCCAGGAGACTTTTATTGATCGCGCCGCCCGAGCCAGCGCCGGCGCCTTACTCCGTGCGCAGAGCGTTCATCGGCTCGATGCTCGACGCCCGCCGCGCGGGAACAAATCCCGCCACCGCCGCGCACGCTCCCAGCACTACCACGGCAGAGGCCAGGGTCAGCGGATCGTAGGTCAGCACTCCATAGAGCTGCGCGGCCATGAAATGTCCCCCCAGCAGGGCAAGCGGAATTCCAATGGCCAGCCCCACCACGATCTGCAACAGCGCGCTGCGCATCACCAGGGCAAGCACGTTGCCGCGGTTGGCGCCCATGGCCATGCGCACGCCGATCTCGCTGGTACGCCGCGCGACGGAGTATGCAGTCAGGCCGTAAAGCCCCACCGAAGCCAGCGCCAGGGCCAGCAGTCCGAACAGCGTGGTGAGGCGCGCGATCAGGCGCTCCTGGTTGAAGTTGCCGGCCACCTGGTAGTCGAGCGAGTGGAAATCGATCATGGTGAGGTCGGGGTTGAGATTGGTCAGCGTGCGCCGCGCCATGGATTCAAGATCCCGCGGATTCCCCCGGAAGCGCAGGGTAATGGAGTTGATGAACAGCGAGCTGCCTTCTGCCGTGGCTGCCCCCGGCTCGGCGATTGCCGAGTTCCTTTGTGTCAGCGGCCGGAAGTACATCGGGCGCACCTTTCCACGAGCGTCTGAGTACTTGGCATCGGCAACCACCCCAACGATCTCGTAATTGCTGGAATACTTCTGGTCGAATGTCCCGAAGTGTTGCCCGATGGGATCCTGGCCGGGGAAGAACTTCTTCACGAACGCCTGATTCACCACCGCAATCATGCGCGAGGTGGCAGTGTCCTGGTCCGTGATCCCGCGTCCGCGAATCAAGGGCTGGCCGACGGTTTCAAAAAAGCGCGTGCTCACGCGGTCCCACGAAGAAACGTTGTCGCCGGTGGGAGCCGGCGCGGGGCGGCCCTCCACATACACGCCCTCGCTCCAGTTATTGCCCTCCAGCGTGCTGTAAAGTGCCAGTCCTACACTCTGCACTCCGGGAAGCGCGGAAAACTGGCGCTCCAGTTCCTGGTTGAATGCGCGGACGTTAGAGATTTTGTAGCCCGCACCCGCCGGATCGATGTGCAGCACGTAGCGGTCAGCGGTGGCGATGCCGAAGCTCTGGTGCTCCAGGTTGCGCAGCGTCTTGCTGAGCAGCCCCGCCGCCACCAGCAGCACCAGGGAGAGCGCCGCCTGGCAGATGATCAGGCTCTTTTGCGGCAGCGCCGAATGGTCGCGGGTGGAGCGGTTTGATCCCCGCAAAGCCTCAATCGGGTTGGAGTGGGAAGTGATCCAGGCCGGCACGATGCCGAACACAATCCCCGTAATCAAAGACAGCAGGAAGGCAAAGCCGAGCACGATCACGGAAGGATGCGTGTCGATCGCCAGATGCTTGGCGTCGGGAAAGGCGAGCGCCAGAATCATGCGTGTGCCCGCGTAGGCCAGAAACAGTCCCGCCATCCCGCCGATGCAGCCCAGCACCACGCTTTCGGTCAACATCTGCCGAATCAGCCGTGCCCGCGCTGCGCCCAATGCCATGCGAATCGAGACTTCCGCCCGGCGGGTGGTCGCCCGCGCCAGCATCAGGTTGGCCACGTTGGCGCAAGCCACCAGCAGAACCATGCCCGAAATAATCATCAGCAGGCGCAGGCCGCTGCCCGTTTCCTGTTGCATGTTCTGCACTCCTGCACCGGCCGCTGCCAGAACCACATGCTGCTTGGAGATTTGCGTGTCCACTGCGTTGATGTTGTATTCCCGCTGCGTCTTCAGCCAGTTGCGCAGGCTTACCGACAGCTTGGACTGCAGGCCCGCGAAGTTCACCTCGGGTTTCAGCCGTCCGATCGCGTAAAGCCAATTGGCGGTGGAATTGGCAAGAATGCTGTTTTCCCCTTCCAGGATGGGCTCACTGGCCAGAGGCACCCAGATTTCCGGCGGGTCGCTGTCGATCCGGTCACCGAAAAACTTAGGCGGCGCGACGCCAACTACGGTAACCGGCCGTCCCTGCATGTAAAGCGTCGAACCCACGATTGCGCTGTCAGCGGCATAATCGGCCTGCCACGCCTGGTAGCTGAGGACCGCGACCGGCGGCGCTCCCCGAAGATCGTCCGACGGCAGAAAAGTGCGGCCGGCGAAGGCACCCACGCCGAAGGTCGTAAAGTAATTGCCGGAAACATATTCGGTGCGCTCGGTTCTGGCCGTGCCTCCCTGGCGGCGAACATTCATGGTGCTGTGTCCGGACTGAAAGGCCGCCAACTGATCGAACTCCGGCGTGGTGTCGCGAAAGTGCCGGTAAAGATCGTAGGAGAAGATGTCAAAATCGCCGTCGTCGTTCATGAACCCGCCCTCCACGCAGCAATCGTCCCGGTCGCCGATGCGGTAGAGGGTTGCAGGATCGGCCACGGGCAGCGACGACAGCAGCACCGCATGCACCAGGGTGAAGATCGCGGTGTTGGCGCCGATGCCCAGGGCGAGGGTGATGACAACCGTGGCCGTAAACCCAGGAAACTTCCGAAGCTGCCGGAGGGCGAATTTGAAATCTTGCATGCGGAGATCCCCCGTGGAAGATACGCAAGCATACGGCCAGCGCTCTGATTTGATAAATACCGCTTCTTCCGGGAGTTAGAGGAACCAGCGAAGCCCGCCCGGCTGCCTATGTGTCCACTTTAGAGATGCGGTGCCCGGAAATGGACAACGCTGGGAAGTCCGGCTCGGCGCAACCCGGCTGCAGCGACGGAAATCAGGCTCGGTCGGGAGGCGTGAACACGCGATTTTTCGCACTTACCTTCGCCGGCTCCCTGAACACCATCTGCCACGGCGTGGACCGCATCGCTGTTTGCTCGGCAATGGCGCGCAGCTCAACCTGTTGCGGCTGGTCAGGAAACTCGGCGGGGATATAGTTCCCCTTCATCGCGGCGAGGGGAACATCGAAAGGTGAACCCGCCGCCATCGGCGCCTGCCTGAGAGAACTTCCCTGCAACTCATTCAGCGAATACAGCTCATTGAAATAGCCGGGATTCACCTCGGCAGCAGCCCCCAGCAGCCACGGCCCATACCAAAACGCCTGCCGGCCGCCCTCAGGTTTTTCCTCGCGCAGCTTCATCGCATACTTCACCGTCACCGTATCTCCCGTCTTCACTCCCGCAAGGCGATTCCCAGGAATCAAAGATCCATTGCGCCGAATCGCAACATCCTCCGCCCACCCGGGCTGCCGCACCCTGAGACCCTGGCCGCCGCCCTTATGCACTTCGAGTGAAACCGAACCGTCGGTGGCGAGAGCCGACGCCGCCCGCAGTTCGAAATCTCCCCCTGAAATCGAGCCATCCAGCGGCAGATCATAAAGAACATCCCCGCCATGTTCCCGGAAGATGTTCCGCGCAACATCCGGAAACGCCCGCATTCCGTGCAGCGTGCAGCACCACCACGCTCGGACTTCCATCAGCCGGGGAACCCCGTGCTCATCCAGCACGCCGTGGCCGAAGTCCCCTGTTGCGAACTGGTTCATCCCGAACTCATTGAAGATGGTGCGCTCCGCCACGTCGAGATATTTCGCGTCACCGGTGGCGCGCCACAGTTGCAGGTTCAGCCGCAGCCAGTCGCACTCCGCGCAGCCCTCCGTCCGCTTCTTGTTGGGCGACCACGCCTCCGGCACTCCGCCCGTAATCAACGTATCGCCCGAGTCCATCACATCCCGCCAGTTGGCCTCCGCCAGCTGCAGGTAGCGCGCCTCGCTTGTGGCGTTATAGAGATCAACCGTTCCCCGCACGCTTGAGAGGTACCCGTGAACATGGTCAGCCGGCCGCCTCACCATGCGCTCCGCAATGGCCCCGCACAGATCGCGATACCGCTCATCCCGCGTAGCCGCGTACAACCCCGCCAGCCCTTCGGTCTGCTGCGTCCAGCAGATGTAACTGGAAGCGAAGTGCGAGGCCCCGAACTCTTCCTCCATGGCGCGCGAGTTATACTTCGGCCCCAGCCGCAGCAGAAAATCGCCCAGCTTTCGCGCCGCCGCCAGCGCGGCCTCGTTGTGCGTGAGGCTGTAATACTCCACCAACCCGGCGAGCAGCCGCCCATTGCCCCACAGCAGCGCCAGGTCGTCATCGTTGGGATCGTCGAAGTGAAAATCTTTCCCGAAGTATCCCTCGGGATGCTGCAGCGCGACGGTGCGGCGCACCACTTCATCGAGATGCGCAAACCTGTCTCCAAACACCGCCGTCGCCGTTGCCAGCGCCCCGATCCACCGTCCCGAAACATCTCCCGAGAACTGCGTAAAGCGCCGCGGCCCCGTCCCGGTAACGTCTTCCAGGATGAAGTCCACGGTGTAGGCAGGCGCAGTCCCCTCGATCACGCGGTCACGCGTAAGCCGGTAGCGATCCATTAGCGGCGCATTCCCCACCCCCGCCGGAACGCGACCTCTCACACTCTTACCGCTGACCTCAGTCGTCCCCCTGGCTCCCGCGGCCCCCGCGCCCAAAGCCAACGCCGCGCCCGTAAGAAAATCTCGTCTCTTCATGATTTTCGCCGGTTCCTTTGCGTTCTTTGCGCTCTTTGCGGTTAAGTGATTTACCGCAAAGATCGCAAAGAACGCAAAGAACAAAAATAAAAAGACCTACCCCTGCGGCTGCCCGCTGTCCCGCTTCACCCAGCGGTACGCCGCCGCCGAGTTCTTCCAGAAATACTTCTCCGCCACCGCGCGTCCCTTGCCCATAAAATACTCACGCACCAGCCGGAATTCCACTTCGTACGGCGCCCACTGATCGCTGTTCGGCCAGTCGCTGCCATAAAGTAGCCGGTCTTCCCCGAAGATGTCGAACAACTCATCCAGCCGCGCGCGATAAAAACTGAGCTGCTCGGGAATCTTTCCCTCCACCCGGCGCAAAACCTCGGAGATCTTAACGTATACCTGCGGGCGCTTCCCCAGTTCCCGCAAATCTGCTTGGTAGCTTTTGAGCGCCCCCGCCTCGGTCGGAACCGCGAGCTGTGGCAGGTGGTCAATCACCACCCGCAGCCCCGGCGCCTGGTCGGTAAGCCGCACCACGTCGGCAATGAGCGCCGGATTGGGGTTTGCCGTATCCATCTCAAGCCCCGCCTCCGCCAGGCCGCGCAGATCGGAGACAAACTCCGGCCGGGAAAGCTCGCGCCCCAGGTCACGGTTCCACAAATTGCCGTAGCGAATCCCGCGAAACAGCGGATTACGGTGGAAACGTTCCAGCTGCTTTCGAAACTCCGGCTTCCCGGGCTCCAGGTTGCCCACCGTCCCGACGATGATCTTGTCCTTCGCCGCTACATCCAGCACCCACTGATTGTCTTCCAGCCAGGGGCTCGCCTCAACTTCAATCGCCCCGACTACCCCCAGCGGCACCGCAATCCCCCGGTAACGATCCGGCAGCGCCGGCTGGTAAAGAATCCCATCCTGCTTCGTCGGCCAGGGCACGCCCTGTGGCCGCCTGGGATCGAACAGATGGATGTGCGTGTCGATGATGGGGAACCCGAGGCGATCTTCAGGCGCAGCGCTGGCGGCAGCATGCAGCTCCGGTCCCAGGCAGGAGTATCCCGCCGCGGCCCCCGTAACCAGGGTAAGAAAAGTTCTGCGATTCATCCGCCTCACAAAAACGTCGCTTCGAGGAAGCCAGGAATCTGGTCTTGAGCCGCAGCCCCACCCTCAGAAAAGATTTCCACAGCTTCCCTTGTGATGTTCGTCACATCTGCATTGTCGTCGCTCGTGGCACCATGATCCCATGCTGAACCTTGCTGTCTTCGACCAGCACTTACGGCTAAGATATCAGCTAAGAATCGCAGCCCGGTCGCATTTCAAGACGGGTCACCTGCACTTATCTGCAACGGGCCTTCCCTCCGATCCTTCCCGAGTGATCCAGGAAACCGCCCGCCTGATGCAACTCCGATTGCACCTGGAAGCGCAGACCGATTCCCTTGCGCCCTGGAGATCGTCACTTGCGCAGGCCATTCCCGGCAACACATCGGTGCGCCAGGCCTGATCACCGGGGGGAAGGAAAGATGAAAACGCAAGGCTGACCCCTACTTCGCTTCCGCAGCTTTCAGGTCCTCGGTCAGGACAAAAAATACATGGCCCTCGGGATCGCAGCGGAAAGCGGAAAGTTCGGCTCCTACTTTGCTGGTTTTTTCTCCCTCGGAGACGCGAATCTCCCGCTGCTCAAATACCGGGGCAACCCGGGAACTTTTGCAAATGGGGCAAACGACTACCACAGCTTCCTCGTTCAGCTTCCAGCCAGGGCCGGGTGGAGATGCCGGGCGGACAACCGGCCTGTCCTACTATTTCTTCGTTACATCGTCAATCGACAGCAGAATCAGATACTGTCCTGCCTGCGGTTCGATACGGCGGGCGTTGAGCATCATCGTGCGCTCTCCGAGATGGGGGAAGACATGGCTCACTTCGAAATTCTGCACCCGCCCGTTGTTGGGCAGGACTTTTTCCAGCAGCTCGCGCAGCCTGGGGACGTCCCACTGCCGATCGCCCAGTTCGTAAACCAGGCGCTTCTCGATTTCTTCCCGTGTGACGCCGAAGGTCGTATAAAACGCCTGGTTCGCCACTGCCACCCGCAGGTCGCCGTCCAGAATCAGGTTCGCCTCACGGCCGTTGTCAATCAGTTCCTCCCCGTAACGCAGCAGGAAGTCGATTTGCCGCCTTAACGCATCGATGTTCTCGAAGCTCACCACCGCGCCGTCGATCTTGTTGTCCCAGGTCTTGTAGGGCCGCACCCGCATCTGGTACCACGACCCACTTTGGCTCTCCCTCACTTCGCGGTCGTGGGGCGTCACCGTGTCGATGGTTTCGCGCGCCGCCTGCCCCAGGTCGTTCACATTCAGGTTGGGCCGGATTTCACTCAAGCGCCGTCCTACGTCCCCCGGCAGCAGGTTGAGCAGCTTCTGCGCCGGTGTCGTAAAGCGCCGGATGCGCAGTTCCAGGTCCACGATCACCACCGGCAGCGTCACATTGCCCAGCAGGTTGAGCAGGTCGTTGTTCACCGCCGTCAATTCCACGTTGCGGTTTTGCAGTTCCTCGTTGAGCGTGGTCAGCTCCTCGTTGGTGGACTGCAACTCCTCCTTGGCTGTCTCCAGCTCTTCATTCGTGCTCTGCAGCTCCTCGTTGGCCGAGAGCACCTCTTCGTTGGCCGCCCGGAATTCCTCCGTCGTGGTCTCGTGCTCTCCGATCAGCGATTGGAACTGCTCTCGCAGTTGCTCCATTTCGTTTTTCAGCCGGGCTTGTTCCCGCGAGGCGCCGTCGCGCGCCTTGCCTTCCCGCTTCTTCTCTGCCCGGCCGGCCGCCTGAGCCGCAACCCCCTCCTCAAACACAATCACGTAATAACGTTCGTTTGCGGAAGCGCCCTGCAGCGGCATGACCTCCAGGTTCACCATGCGGCTATGCCCGTTGGACTGCACCTCTACGCCTTCTTTGCGCACCGTGGTTTGCGTCTTTTTCGCCTTGGCCAGCGCCGCCCGCAGGTCCACCAGCAGCCCTTCCCGCGCCATCTTGGACAAACTGAACGTAGGCTGGCCCGCGGCCGGCTCCAGGTACGGTCCCGTCTTGCCCCGCAGATGCACAATCTCCATATCGTCGTTCACCACAACGCTGGCCGGCACAAAGCGGTTCACCAGCAGCCGTTCCGCTTCTTTTTCCACCGCAAAAGCAGGGTGCGACTCCTGCGCCTGCTTGGCATCCTCCCCGCGCCGAATGCCGAAATCCATCCCGCCGAAATGAGTCATCAGGCGGCCGCTCGATCTCTTCTTCTGGAAAATCTTGCTTTTTCTGTCCAGTGGAACGAAGTACTCGGAGAATTTTCCCAGGCTTTCCGCTTCGCCCAGCAACAGATAGCCGTCGGGTTTGAGCGCATAGTGAAAGGTCGGCAGCACCCGTTTCTGCAGCACCGGTCCCAGATAGATCAGCAGGTTCCGGCAACTGATGAGATCGAGGTTGGAAAACGGCGGGTCCTTGGCTACGTTCTGCCGGGCGAAGATGCACATGTCCCGCACCGGCTTCACGATCTGGTATCCCCCATCCAGCCGCAGGAAAAAGCGCCGCAGCCGCTCCGGCGACAATTCCGCCACCAGCGCCCCCGAGTACAGCCCCGCCCGCGCCCGGTCGAGCGCGCCGTCGCTGATGTCGGTGGCGAAGATCTGAAAGGGAACCTGGCCAAGCCGGACTTTGGCGGTTTGCCCCGTCTCCAGCCACAGATACTCCAGCATCGCCATGGCCAGCGAGTACGCCTCTTCGCCGGTGGAGCACCCCGGCACCCATACCCGCACCGTGCCTTTCCGCGGCTGCTTGAACATCGAAGGAAATACGTATTTGCGCAATGCCTCAAAGGCTGCGGGATCGCGGAAGAACCCGGTCACGTGGATCAGTATGTCTCCATAAAGCTCATCCACTTCTCCCGGCGTGTTGCGCGCCAGGCGGACGTAGCTTTTCAGGTCTTGCAGCTTGTGCAGCACCATGCGGCGCTTGATCCGCCGCTGCAGGGTGGTCTGCTTGTAGTGGGTGAAGTCCACTCCGGTGGCATCGCGCAGCAGTTGCAGCAGCGCTTCCATCTGGTCTCCCGGCTCCAGGTCGGGCTGTTCGAGGATCGCCGGCGTCAGATAAGGGTGTTTCGCCACGCGCGTCAGTTCTTTGGCAATCTCCGCCGGCGGCAGCACGAAATCCACGCTGCCGGAGCTCACCGCGTTGTGCGGCATGCTGTCATATTTCGCGCTGTCTGCATCCTGGGCAAAGGTGATTCCCCCCGCCGCTTTCACCGCCCGCGAACCTTCCGTGCCGTCCGAGGCCGTGCCCGAAAGAATCACGCTGATGGCGCGGTTGCCTCGCGCCTCCGCCAGGGAACGCAGAAAATGATCGATCGGCAGGTGCTGCCCGCGGGTCAGCACCCGCGGCGCCAGCCGCAGCGCTCCATCCTTCAGCGCCATCCTGGCGTTGGGCGGCATCACATAAATGTGGTCCGGCCGCACCACCGTGTTGTCGGTGACTTCGGCAATCGGAATTTTGGTGGTTCGCGAGAGAATTTCGCGCAGATCGCTGTGGTGCTTGGGATCGAGGTGCTGCACCAGCACGAAGGCCATGCCGGTCTTCTCCGGCAGGCGGCGCAGCAGTTCGGAAAAAGCTTCCAGGCCTCCAGCCGAGGCCCCAATGCCGACAACCGGAAAAGTCTGCGAGTTGGCTTTCGCGGGGGCGGCGTCATTGCGCCGCCTCGTGTTTGACGCGCTTTTCATGAGGCCACCTTAGAAAATACGATCGGCCCCTGGAACAAGCCCAAGCCCCCCTGGACCTGTATTACTCAGCCCAACTTAGACCGCTAACTATGATTGTAGTTCCTTGAAGAGTTCCGCGGCCATCCCGCAGCGAAATCTTAGTCCCGCCCTCCTGGAAGGTCAATCGACTCGCCCAGGGCCCTCCTTGGCCGTGCCAGTGGAAGAGCTTTATGCGTGATCTTCCACTCTCCCTTCCACTTCAGCGAACCTACCACTCCACCAGTTCAACCCGCCGGTTTTTGGCGCGTCCCTCTTCACTTTCATTCGACGCCACCGGCGAATAGACGCCGCAGCCAAAGGCGTCCAGCCGGCTAGCCGCGATGCCATACTTGCTGGTAAGTTCGCGCACCACGCTCGCCGCTCGCCGCCGGCTGAGATCGAGGTTGTAGTCCGGCTTCCCCTGGTTGTCAGTGTGCCCCACCACGTGCAGACGGATCGACGGCTCCGCCTTCAGCAGCTTCGCGATCTCCTCCAGCGTGGGCTGCGATTCGGACTTCACCGCATCCTGATCGGTATCGAAGTAGATCCCGTAGAGCGCGACCTTGCCCGCGTCGTGAATGGCCTGCTTCATTTCGTCGGCATTCACGAATGTCATCTTCTTTTCCATCACATCGGGCGCAACCACCACCAACTGCACCAGCACTCTGCCTTTTGAGACTTTTTGCCGCAGCCGCTCAGGAATCAACCCATCCTTATATGCAGTCACGAAAACCACGTAATAGGTCGGCTGCGCGTCCTTGCTCTTGCCCACCATCAGCCGTTCGTCGGCTTCGTCGTAGGCCAGAATCTGCATGAGATCACAGGCCTCGGCAGCCTGGTTGAAGACGGGCCCAAACCATCCTGGCTGCCCGGCGGCTTTTTCGTACTGCACCTCGATCCCAAGCCGCTGAAATTCCATCTTGTAGTTGCGAAACAGTTCCGCCGGGGTGCGGTCAGCGGGCGCGAGATAGGTGTAATAGCTCACCTGTCCCTCAATCGCCTTGCTCTTCTTATATGCCGGCGGGCTCAGGGTGGTCGGCGGCCCCAGCGGCAACAGATACTCATCAAACTTGGGCGCGCGGTAGCCCACCAGTTCGCTGCCTTCATAACGCTTCATGCCGGCCGGATCTTTGGAGCCGGCCACGTCCTGCGCGAAGGCGGAAACCATGAAAGAGCAAACGACAACCGTCAGAATGATTCGGAGCATTCGCAATGGCATGCCCAAGAGTGTAGTTCCAGCAGAGAGAACTTTTCCAGCACTGATTGAGACAAGGCGCGCTCAGAGCGGAGGATGCCTTCGGTGGCAGAAGCTGTGTTCAGAGGTTACGACCCTTGCTCCTCTATCGCGAACTGTCATCCTGAGCGAAGCGAAGGACCCATGCGTGCGTCACGCGGTAGAGAACCGGCCAGGCGTTTCCTCGGTGCTCCATCCAGCGCGCACAAGAGAATGCCTCGAAGCGCCGCCGCAGATCAATGCGGACGTGGGGTCCTTCGCTTCGCTCAGGATGACAGTTCACATTTTCGTCTGACTGCAAAAGGCTCAGCCTCTCAGGCTGGGGAGGGGTGGCCCAGCGGCTTCAGCGCTGCGATAAACCCGCTTCCTTTTGAGCGGCTTTAGCCGCCGTTCCCCGCCTCATGTGTTACCTTATCCCCGCCCCAAATTCTGATGAAAAGGTGAGAACAACGTGCGCCCAATCAAAACCACCATCTTCCTGCTCTCGTTTTTAACCACCTTCGCTCTCGCCCAGGATGCCCCCGTCGATCCCTCGGTCGCCCCTCCGCCGCATGCTCACACCATCCATCTCAAGCACGTGCTGGTCATCGGCGAGACCAAGGGCTGGGAGCACGACTCCATCTCCGACGCCATGGCCGCCATCTACAACATGGGCCACGACAGCGGCCTCTGGGACACCATGCTGCGCACCGACACCGAACTCATCACCAAAAAAGACCTCGGCGGCAGAAACACCAAGAACCTCGACTACTTCGACGCCCTGATCTTCGTCAGCACCACCGGCGAACTCGATATGGACGACAGCCAGAAGAAAGACATGATGTCCTTCATCCATGACGACGGCAAAGGCTTCGTCGGCGTGCACGCCGCCCTCGACACCAACTACAAGTGGCCCGAGTACGGCGAGATGATCGGCGGCTACTTCGACCAGCATCCGTGGATGACCTTCAACGCGCCCATCATCAACGAAGACCCCAGCTTCCCCGCCGTCCGCCACTTCCCCAAAGAATTCGTGAAGTGGGACGAGATCTACCAGCCGAAAGATTGGTCGCGCGACAAGGTAAACGTACTGCTCAGCCTCGATCCCAACAAGCTCAACTACAACAACCCCCGCGTGCACCGCACCGACCACGATTTCGCCGTAGCCTGGTCGAAGATGTACGGCAAAGGCCGCGTTTTCTATTCCACCCTCGGCCACACCCAGGAAAGCTGGAGCGACCCCGACATCCGCAAAATGTATTTCGAGGCCATCAAGTGGGCGCTGGGCATGACCGAAGGCAGCACCACGTCCCATCCGCGCCCCTGAAAGATCGTCGCTTCGTCGTTTTGATGTAGGCGCCGGGGTGCCCCAGGTCTCGCCGGTGTTGCGAGACCTGGGAACAGTGTCTGGGGGAATACGTCGAGTGTGCCCGCGAGAACCGCGCCCGAGTGAAACGAAGACCAAGAGGCGAGGAGAAGGAGGCCCACCCTCCCAGGTCTCGCAAAGGGAGCGAGACCCGGGGCACCCGGCCATAACCAAGCCGACTTGCGCCAAGCCATCCAGGCTGTTCTCCGCGCCCTCGGCGCCGCTCCTCCGCGATCTCGGCGTTTTAAGGTTTTCGCCCCCAGCCACTGTCAGACCATAGTGTGGTAACAGACATGTACATACATCCAAGAACACTGACAGCATGGCGATTGGGCCGGCCGAGCGGGGAATCTATCTCCGCTTCTGCGCGGAATTCCCGAATCGGAACTGAATCCCATTTTTCTTTCGACGGCTTGTAATCTCATCCGGGAAGGCAGCTACAATCTCCCAGTGCGGATGACGTCTGGAGAGTGTTGCCAGTGGGTACTGGACGGCGTCCGCGAAACGTCGAGTGGCTTTAGCCAGCCATTAGGGTTCGACTCCCTCACTCTCCGCGCGGTCACTCGACCATAACGCGCCTGCCTATACCTCTTGACAATTCCGCCCGCCGGTCTATGATTGAAGTCGCGGACGTCGTCTCGTACCAGAAGTCCAGCCCCGGAGGCTAACCGGGGCTTTCGTATTTTTGGGGAGGCGGAAGCCCGATGCCGGCACCCAAAGAAAGGTAAGGCAGGCTGGCCCATCCTTTGCGCCATTTGCAAAGGGGTGGGGCCTTCCAGATTTGCGGACCGCATTCCGACGGGGCAGTGTGAGTCGGATCAAACCTAACGCAGCGCCACGGATTCATTGTCCCAGCCGAGAGGTTCGCACCCGGCCACCCGCAGTTCCCTCACCCCGCCCTCCCACGCGCGTTCGTGCATGATGAACGCGTACAGGCAGAAATACGTGACTCCCGCAACGCATTCATGGGCCAGCCACCACGGCACTCCCCGGCTCAGCGCGACGAAGCCCAGTTCCAGGCGGACCACATTCAACACAAACACTCCTGCGAAGACGCCGCTTAAGCGCAGAAGATTCCGCGGCCAGGAGATGTTCGTTCGCCACAGCAAGGGAACAGCGCCGCAGAAAGCGTCGATCATGGTGCAGGCGACTACCACCTGTGCGGCGATGCCTGCAACCGTGATCGTGTCGAAAGCAATGCGATGCATGCCGAGCCCAATCAGCGCCGACATCTGCATCAAACCGCTGACGGTCAGCTCGCGCAGCCAGATCCAGTCAAACAGATGTGCGGCAGCCGCGAACCCCGCCACCAGCAGCACGCGAACCCCGCCGCCGCGGAGGAATCTCCTGCACGCCCGCCACACTCTCGCCGTTGAATTATCTTTGTCTTGCGACTGCATTTGTTGTGCCTGCGATGTCATCCCGAGCGAAGCGAGG
>Ga0335077_10004333_pt1 | contig 17303 bp, 9 predicted proteins | sample Lox_Sample_31_FD_207151 | JGI IMG/M metagenome (GOLD analysis project Ga0335077, IMG submission 207151) | Soil microbial communities from Loxahatchee National Wildlife Refuge, Florida, United States - Lox_Sample_3.1 | ecosystem: Environmental > Terrestrial > Soil > Wetlands | place: USA: Florida... | reverse complement strand
GCGCAGGGCATGCTCCTCAGCTCCGAATATGGCCCGCTCGCCCAGTACTTCGTCAAGTTCATCCAGGCCTACGAGAGCAACGGGGTGCCGATCGAGGCGATCACCCCGCAGAACGAACCGTCATCGGGAACCGTAGCCACGAACTACCCCGGGATGACGCTGCCCGCGCCGGACGAGGCGCAGTTCATCGATCGGTATCTGCAGCCCGCGCTGCGCTCCGCGGGACTCAACACCCGGATCTACGGCAACGACCTCAGCTGGGATTCCGCCGGGTACGCCGGCGCGCTGGCCTCCGGCCCCGCCGCGGGCGACATGAGCGGGATCGCGTGGCACTGCTACTTCGGCTCACCGAGCGCGATGAGCGACCTCCACCAGGCCACGCCCGGGCTCGACCAAATCGTGACCGAATGCTCGCCCGAGATCCGCTCGTTCGGAACTCCGGAGTTCTTGATCTCATCGCTGCGCAACTGGGCCAGCGCCATATCGGTGTGGAGCATCGCGCTCGACGCCGACGGAGGGCCCGTGCAGCCGAAAAACGACTGCCCCGGGTGCCTCGGGCCGGTCATCATCGACCAGCAAACCGGAACGGTCGGCTTCCGCCCCGAGTACTACCAACTCGGTCAGGTCAGCGCGTTCGTCCAGCCCGGCGCGTTGCGGATCGACTCGCAGACCTTCGTCTCCTACGGCCTGAACAGCTCCGACATCGAAACGATCACGGCCGGCCTCGACGACGTAGCGTTCCAGAACCCGGACGGATCAAAGGTGCTCGTCGCCTACAACAACTCAGGCGCCCCGATCGAGTTCGGGGTGGACTCGGACGGGAGCTACTTCATCTACACGCTCCCGGCGCACGCGATGACCACCTTCGCTTGGCGGTAGGCATCGGAGCCACCTGAGTCGGACCGCTCCCGGCGCCGCAAGAGCCGAGCGTCTCGCACTCCCCCTGTGCTCGGCGGATCCGTCGCGGCCGGGTCACCGAGCCGCGGCCAGGCGGCGGACCGCCCAAACATCGTGTTCGTCCTGACCGACGATCTCTCGAGGAACCTCGTCCGGTTCATGCCGCATGTGCTGGCGATGGAGCGCGCTGGGATCACGTTCGAGGACTACTTCGTGTCCGACTCGCTGTGCTGCCCGTCGCGCGCGTCGATCTTCACCGGCATTTTTCCGCACGACACCGGGGTGTTCAGCAACTTCGGCCCGGGCGGCGGGTTTCGCGCCTTCTACCGGCACGGTGACGAGAAGCGAACGTTCCCGCTCGCGCTTCAGAGCGCTGGCTACCGGACCGCGCTGATGGGCAAGTTCCTCAACGGATACCTGGAAAGGTCCGGGCACGGGCACCTATCCGACGGCGAGGTCAGCGACGTGCCGGCACGTTACGTCCCACCGGGGTTCAGCGATTGGGACGTCGCCGGTTGGGGCTACCCCGAGTTCAACTACTCGCTCAACGAGAACGGCGTCCTCCACCGCTACGGCGACCAGCCGGCGGACTATCTGACCGACGTGATCGCTCGCGACGGTGTTCAGTTCATCAACCAGGCCGCGCGGGACAAGGTGCCGTTCTTCCTCGAGCTTGCAAGCTTCGCCCCCCACTCCCCCTACGTCCCCTCTCCGCGCGACGCGCGCGACTTCCCGGGATTGCGCGCGCCCCGCCCCCCCAACTTCGACGTGCTGCCGACCGATGCGCCGAGGTGGTTGGCCAGCCACCCACCGCTGAACGCGGCGGCAGATCAGGAAGATCAACTCCGCCTTCCGCCGACGGGCGCAGTCTGTACATGCGGTCGACCGCATGATCGGGATGGTCGAACGCGGGCTCGCAGCCGACGGGCTCAGCCATAACACCTATCTCGTCTTCAGCTCGGACAACGGCCTCCACGCCGGCCAGTACCGCCTGATGCCCGGCAAGCTGACCGCGTTCGACACCGACATCCGCGTTCCGCTCGTCGTCGTCGGCCTGGGGGTGCCGGCAGGTCGCAGGACTTCCGCCATGTCCGAGAACATCGACCTCGCCGCGACGTTCGCCGGGATCGCCGGGACGAGCATGCCCACCGACGGTCACAGCCTCGTGCGTCTGATTCACGGGCAGCCCGCACCCGACTGGCGGGACACGATCCTCGTCGAGCACCACGGCGGCGCCATGTCTCCGTTCGACCCGGACTTCCAGCGGTCGCCCAGCGGAAACCCGAACACGTACGAGGCGATGCGTGTCCGCCTCGCGGTGCAGCTCGGCGATCAGCTCGGTTGGCTTCTCGCCGCGAGCAGCCCACAGGCGCTGGAGCCGTCGAGCGTCCTCACCCTCAATGCTGGCCACGATGCGGACCTTTGCGGTCCAATCGTTCGTGAATATCCCAAAGCGCGCGTGCAAGCGGCTGGCTGGCTTGAGCCTCCGAGCGACGGGGATTGGGTTGTCAAGGCGTTGAAGGCGCTTGCGGTAACCGTGTGGTGACGTGTTGATTGACCAGCCGAATGGATCGGAACCGGGTCGGTACACTCATCGTAGTCTGTTACGTGCTCGCCGGCGGCAACGACTTGCCGTCGGCGCCGACCCGGCTCGCTTCTGCTTTCCATGCGCGCCGCGACCGATTCCCGGCCCCGTCCAGCGTATCGGGAACCGGCACACCGCCGCGCGGATGCAGGCTCTCCGGCAACGGCTTGCAGGCCGTCCGTCGGCCAGGTTCGCTACACCAGCTTCGTGCCCGACGAGGTGGTCGAACTGCTGGTCACGGAGGCGGCCCTGGAGAAGCTTGGCGCCCGGGCGATCTCGGCCTCGAGTCGGGCCAGCTGCTGCGCAACGCGCACCACGTGCTGCGGCCGCGCGCTGGCACAGGTGGTAGCTGGGCCGGGAGTCCCGCAGCACACGGCAGCCAGAAGTGGGCAGCCGACCGCGCCGACCGGAGAACGAAAGCAGTCGTCAGATCACAGGGCTCCGTACTCATGGCTGCGCCCGCCGCCAGCCACGGAAACCATCGTCTCCATCAAGCGCGAACCGCAGCGCGCCGGCCTCGGCGACCGAGCTGCCGCCGCGCCGCCAGGTTGCGCGCTCGGCGCCGACGTCCAGGCGCAGCGCTAGGTTGAGGGTCCACGGTCCGGCCGCGAAGGCCTGCCCGTCGGTCCGGACGAGTACGGCGTGCGAGCCGTCGGCGCTCCAGGCGAGCACCAGGTCGGCGAGCGGTTCGTCGTCTGCGGCATCGGGGGCCAGGAGGGACCAGTCCATGCGCTCCCAGGGCAGCGGCTCGGGCAAGTCGAGCAGGAGGGCGATCACGTCTTTGCCGGCCGCGACGCTCGAGAGCTCGACGATCGGCGGGGACGGGCGCCAGGGCGTTCCGAGCGACCCGACGAGGAGGTCGTGAACCGAGCTCGACTCCTGTTGCATGGCCGCGACGGCCGCGCGCGCCGCGTCGCCCAGCGGCGCCAGCTCGACCGCGTCGGCCGCGGCCACGGCGGTCGCGAGCTCGGCGCGCGCGGCATCGACCGCCTGTGCAGCCGCGGCCATGCGCGCCGCGCCAGTGGTCGCCTGGTCGGCCAGCTCCGCGGGGTCGGCCGCGGCGGGCAGCGGCCACACCTCTCCGGTGAAAATGTCGAGCAGGTCGGGCAGGCCGAGGTAGCGAGACGTGACGAACTCCCAATGGTGCACCGCCGCGGCTGGCGCCGAGCGCACGACGAGGTCGGTGAAGGCACACCCGGGCTTGGGGATGCCCGACAGCAGGCCGAAGCGGCCGCCGGTTAGCGTGGTCGATGCCGCGTGCTCCTCGCCGTCGATCGAGATCGTCACCGTCGTGCCCTCGCAGCGGAGCGCGAGCGCGTAGATGGCGCCCACCTCGACGTCGCCGGCGTCGTGCCAGAGCACCCTGACGGTCGATAGCGGCCCCGCGGCCGGCGTAGAGGCGATCAGCGAGCGCCCGCCGCCCGGCACGAGCTGCAGGGCGAGGTACTGGCCGGGTCCGGCGTGGCGCGCAACGAGGCCGAACGTCCCGCCCGCGTCGGGTCGCGCGGTGCACTCGACGACGTAATCCGAGGCCGTCGGGTCGCCGGCCAGTGCCGCGACCGGTGCGTCGTCACCCCGCGGCCGCGCGATCACCGCGACCCCGCCGCCCGCCGAGCACGTCGAGACCGCGGCGCCGCTGGATAGCGTCACGGGCTCGAAGGCCCCGAGATCATCGAAGGCATCCGTGAACAGCGGCCGCGTGGCGAACAGCTCGGCGGTGTACGCGCGTGCCGGAGCCAGAGCGTTACCGGGCCAGGGCCGCGCGCGCACCTCATCGAACGCGGCGCTGTCGCCGTCTGCGGAATAGAGCCCGACGCTGCCCGATGGCGCCGTGGTGAGCCCCGCCTCGTCGAGGTCGCACACCAGCCGCTCGCCGATCTGGCAGCGGATCCGCGCGCCCTGCGCCTGGACCACCAGCCACGTCGGCACGCCCGGCTCGTAGGCGATGGGTTGCGACCACAGCTCGACGGAGACCCCGCCGCGCACGCGGACAAGGCGCGAGCGCCGCCGGCCGATGCTGAAGCGATAGTGATCGGCAGCTCCCTGCCAGCGGAAGACCACGCCGAACTCACCGCTGCTCGCCCAGCCCAGCGCATCGAGGGCGACGTCCGCGACATCGACGTCATCCGAAACGTAGGCGGTGCCCGCGAGGACGACGTCCTGACGTAGGACGCCGCCGTCGAGATGCCAGTCGGCGGTCTGCGTCTCGGCTGCGTCGAGGACATACGGCGTCCAGGCTGAGGCGAGCGTGCCGGAGAAGTCGTCGTAGAGCAGGCCGGGGGCCTGGCTGCGGACCTGCTGGTCGCCCGCGAGGCCAAGCCAGTCGACGGCGCCGGTGCAGGCATCGAGCCGCGCCAGCCACGTGGCCTCGCTGCTCGTGAGCGTGGTCGTGGGCGACTGCACCCACTCGTTGTCGAGGGCGAGCTCCTCGCCGGCGGCGTCGAGTGCCGGTCGTCCGTCGTGGTCGCGGACGTGGATCGTCAAATCGGCGCCGTACATCTGTTGCACGGTCGTGGCGTCGAACTCGCAGCCCAGGTCGTAGGCGCGGGCGACCGGGACGGCGCCCGGGTCGGGGATGGTGCGCGACACGTAGGGGGCGAGGTCGCGCAGCACGCCGCCGTAGGGGAAGGTGGCGGCTTGCGGCCGCGGCTGCGCCACCCAGGAGGGGACGATCCCGGGCGGACCGCCCGTCTGGAACTGGACGGCGTGCACCTTCTCGACCCGCTGGATCTCACTTCCATCCAGGGTGAGCAGAGCGCGAGTGTCGAGCTCGAGCAGGTAGTGCGTCTCGGGCTCGAGGACGGGCTCGTCGCTTGACCAGCGGCTCGCCGCCACGTCCAGGCCGCTCTGGCTTGCGGTCCACGCGTCGACGGCATCCTGCGCGGCCTGCGGCGTCCAGCAGACGCGGACCAGCACCGACTCGACGCGCAGGCCCCACCCAATCGTGAGCGCGTCAATGCCCGTCGCGGCACAGTGCAGGGTCGCGGTGCCGGGCGATCCCCAGTCGACTGCGACCTGATCTGGGCCGCGCAACGCTCGCAGCACCACCAGCTCGCCCAGGGGGACGTCGACCACCGCTGTGACCTCGGCCGCCGGCGCCGGGAGTCCTATCCAGAGCAGCCCCGGCTGGGCTGCGCCGTCGCGCCCGGAGCTCGCACCGAGGCGAATGCCCGTGCCGCTCGAGCTGTGCGCAACGACGAGCTCGGCCTCAGTGCTCAGCGTCGCTCCGCCGCGGGCCGAGATCTGCGGCAGCACGTCATCCACCTTCAAGTCGCGCCAGTCGATACACGTCGGCTCCACCGACGGGGGTGCCGCGCAGGGCCAGCCGGGCTGAGCGTCCACGAGCGAGTCGCTCCAGCGGCGCGACGTCGACCGCGTGAAGGCCAGCGGCGATCGAGCGAACAGCTGCAGCCGCGACCCGGCGCCGCCTGCATCCGGCGTCCAGGTGGCAACGACCGTGTCGGTCACGTCCTGCCACCCCTCCTCAGGGTGGCTGCGCCGCCAGCGCCGCAAGCGAGCCTGGGTCAATGCATAGCTCGCCTGGTAGGCGCCGATCGCTTCCGATGGCGGCGCTGTGGGCGGGTTGTCGGTGACCGGCTGCTCGTCGCCCATCGGCTTCTCGAACGTGACCAGCACGAGCGCGTCCAGCGGGACGACGGGCGCGTCGTCGTCCGGCGGGTCCTCGGCTCCGGAGGGAATCGGCGTCCACGACTCCGTCGAGCGCTCGTGCGCGGCGACGACCGACTCCCAAGGATCCTGCACGGAAGGAGTCTGCGGCCGGCTCCACTCCAGGCCGATGTCGATGTCGAGATCCTTGAGCGGCGGTGGCAGCTCCAAGGTCACCGACAGCGTGCCGGAGACATCGAAGGGGGAGGGTGACGCAGCGGCGAGCTCCGCGGCCACATTCAGCCCCGTCCCGAACGGGCCGACGGCGATCGCGGCCTCGCCGGTGAGATCCAGCGCGCCGGCGAGCTGGCTGGGCCGTTCCGACAGCGCGGCCCCGGCGCCAATCGACGACGACAGGCTGAGCGTCACCGGCCCGAATTTCCACGAGTCGTCCCAGCTCACGTCGAGCCCGGTGCCGATGCCGTCGGCGCCGAGCATCAGCCACGCGTCGGCGTGGAAGAGCGAGAGGACGTCGGCGCGGACGCGCATGCTCTCGGGCTGGTCACGGCCGAGCCAGACGTGCCAGGCATCGCTGCGGTCGAAATCGAAGAACGCCTCGGTGGAGACCGCGATGTCGAGGAGCATCGGCACGCTCCAAACTGCGTCGAGGCCGAGCTCGAGCGTGCCGGCGCGGCCGTCGAGGGCCGCCAGGAGACTGAACGTGCCCTCGTCGGTCGCCCCGGCGCCGAACGCCGCGGGCGCCTTGAGGATGTCCGCCGTCCCCTGCAGCAGGATCACCGGCCCGGGAAGCAGCACGACGAGCAGCGCCTTCGTGTTCATCGAGAACCCGGCGTCCGGCAACGTGCCGAGGCTCAACCCCGCTCCGAAGGCCCAGTTGCCGACGTCCACCGACCACTTCTCCCGGTCGGTGACCGAGAACGCGTCGGGGACCGACTTGTACCACCCGTACCAGTCGCCGCGCTTGATCGTCGTGTCCGCGTCGACCACCACCACCCCGCCGGTCGCGCTCGGCGACATGTTCATCGCGAATAGCCCCTCGAGACCGTAGAGGGCGGTGCCGGTGGCGGCGACTGGGATGGGTACGTCGACGCCGAGATCCACGAAGACGTAGGTCCCGGCCGTGGCGTGCCCGATCTCGATGCCAGCGTCGACACCGACGTCTAGCGCGTCGAGCCCAAGGCTGAGCTGACCGGTGAAGATCTTCGCGCCGGTCGCGGGGTCGTCGGTGAGCGCCACCTCACCCTCGAAGCCGAACGCATCGGGAATCCCGAAGAAGACGCCGATACCGTCGAGCGCGAGCGTCGGCAGCGTATCCGGGCGCGCGGGATCCCAGATCGCCCGCAGTCCGCGTGCCGAGGCCCCCGCAGGCAGCAGGTCGGTGAGGCGGACCGAACCGTCGACGCCGAACCAGCGCCGCCCGTCCGCCTCGGTGCCGAACCCGACGCGGGTGATCTCCAGCGCGAACCCGTACAGGTCGAGCGCGACCGGCGTCTGGAGCGTCATCCACCCGCCGGGAAGCGTGATCGTCCCATCTGCGGCGATCCGCAGGCCCTCGACGGTGATCAGCGGCCAGACGAGCGCGGGCGCGCCAACCTCCGGCTGCAGATCGCCTGATACGAGCAGGCCTTCGCCCTCGTCATCGCTGACGAGCCCAATTGCCGCGACGCTCAGCGTTCCCAGCCCCGGGAGGCTGAGCTCCGCCACATCGTCGTCGGCGCCGACGTCCAGCGTCACCGAGCCATCCATCCCGATCGCAGCGTCGACGCCGAGGACCTGGTCGAAGAACGGAACCGCCAGCCGTCCAGCCAGCGAGGCGCCCGTGATCGCGTTCTGGGTCAGCTCGACCGACAGCGACTCGAGGCCGAACGCGAGGCCGGCGAGCGTCCCGGCGCCCTCGCCGCTCGGCGTCGTGCCCGCCCAACTGGGGGCCCACACGCCGGACAGGGTTCCGCTGACCCCGCCCCCGCCGATGACCAGCCCGGTCGCGCTGATCGCATCCGGCGCGAGCGGCACGGCGAAGGCCGGCGGCAGGTAAAGCGCGGCCGTATCGATCGACACGCCGCGAAACCCCGGCGACTGGCCGAGCGGCGGCGGTGTCGCGTCCGAGAGGGCCAACCGCACTCCGTCCGCCTCGATCACGATCCCCGTGTCGCCGACCATGAACGGGTCGAGGCTCAGGGCGGGCTCCGGTTCCAGCGTGATGCGGCCCCCGCCATCGACGGTGGCGACGCCGACGTCGAAGGTCGCCACCAGCTCGGCTCCCACGATCGGCTGCCATGGCGACGACGGATCGGCGCGCATCACCGGCGTCAGGAAGCCGCCCGGGAAGCGCACGCTGGCCTTCAGGTCCGAAAGGCTCACCGTCAAGTCGGTCGAGATCACCGCCTCGGCGGTGACGCGCGTGTCCTCGCCGTCGGAGAGCAGCAGCAGCTCGACGCCGTCGACCCCGGGCAGGCCGAACGCGAGGTCGGCGGCAAACGCGAGCGTGCACGAGACGGTCAGCGCTCCGTCCGTGCTCGAGTTCGTGAACGCGACGACGCCGACATCGTCGAGCGGCGGAGCCGTCAGCACGCCCGACGGCCAGCTCGGCACAAACCTCGGCACGGGGACCCACGTGCGATCCGCGGTCGCGCTCATGCGCTCAGCGCCCATGGGATCAAGTAGCCCTGCGAGAGCTTCTGGAAGGACGCAGGGTCCATGTAGATGCCCGTGTTGGCCAGGAGCTCGGTGACGCCCGGGACATTCGTGCCCTTGCTGAGGTCTTTCACCGGCTTCCAGAGCGCCTTCATGAAAGCGTCGTCCGCGGTGGCGATCGTGTCGTTCGCGACCGGCTTGCCGCTCGAGTCCCGCCGCTGAAGGTCCGGCAAGTCGGTCTCCACGCAGGGCTCGACGTGCAGCTCGCCATGCAGCCAGTTCCAGAACGCGCTGGCGAAGCACCCCTCCACGGTGCGGCCGAGGACCGGAACGCTCCCGATCGGGATCTTCTGGTCATGCGAATTCCACACCTCAGATGGCGGTAAAGGCAGCGCGCAGATGCCCTCGGGGAAGGGGCGCGGCTCGACGCCCAGCGCATTGGCGGCCAGATCCGCCCACCCCTCGACAAGCGCGGTGAACTCGCTCGTCGCCTCCCAGGTCCAGTGGTTGCCGTACCTGCCCTCGGCGATCGCGCAGGCAAAGTCTTCGAGGCCGATCGTGGTGAGACCCCACATCACTCCGTGTGAGACCTCGTGCAGGCAGGTGTCGCGGTCCCACTTGTTCTCGTTGCGCAACAGCACGCCGAGATACGGCGGATTGTTGCTCGGCAGCTTCGAGGTGATGAAGTCGATCCAGCTCCCGGGGAAGGCGTCGCGGAGGTGGACCCAGCAGCCCTTGACCCCCTTCCACTCTCCGCCCGTGATCGTGTGGAACCAGAGGTGGACGTCCCGGAAACACTTGAACAGGTACAGCGTCGCCGCGATGTCGTCGTTGGGGTTCTGGTCGACCCGGACCGGGAGCGGCTTCGGCTTCGCCGGGTCTCCGATTGCCGACGCGCCGAAGCGCACCCACGACAGATTGGTCGGGTCGTGATCGCGCCCCTCCCACGCGGTCGGGTACCAGAAGGCGATGATCGGCGGGAGCTCGATCGAGTCGATGAACGCGGCGGTGTCGATGTCATCGGCGACAACCAGCGGCAGCGTGACCTCGATCTCGTTGCCGAGGAACAGGTCGAACGCCGTCCCCCACACCTCTCCCTGGCTGTCGGCGTAGAAAATGTCGTTGGACAGGAACCGCCCGCCGATGCTCAACCCGAGGTCGATCTCCGTTCCCCGGGGGACGGTCCGCCATCCGGCCGGCGTCGCCCATGTCTTGCTCGCCTCGTAGCTGGCGGCCAGCACGACCGGCGTGCCCAGGTTGAAGATGAGCGGCGCGGATTCGGTGCCGAGCGCCCACCCCGCGTAGTCGGGGTAGTAGCCGTCCTGACCCCCGATCGCCGCCACGAATCCGTCCGCGACGCCGATCGCGCCGCCCGGCCGCCAGGTCGACCACGTGCCCGACCACGTCGCGGTCCGCCCCCACTGGCGGATGATCGCATTAGCCGGGTCGACCGCGACGCGGAAGTAGATGTCGGCCGTCCCGGCCAGGAACGACCAGTCCAGGTTCGAGACGAAGAACGTCACGCGTCCGTCGGCGTCGGTCGTGCCGGTCCCGAGGACGTTGTCGGGGAACGCGTTGACGACCTCGACGGTGGCTCCGTCGAGGGGGGCGAAAGCCGCCTTCGGCGCGGCGGCCGTCGGTGTCCTCGTCGCGTTGTCGACCTTCAGGTAGCGGAACTGCAGGAAAATCTGCGTGTCGATGTCGACGGCTTCGACGGCCGCGATCAGCGGATGGCCGAGCAGCGCCGGGTTCGCGTCGTCGAAGTCCGGCAGGACGATCGCCGGATGCACGAGCTGGTTCTGGTCGTCGTAGATCCGCACGCCGAGGCGAAAGCCCGAGTCGAGGTCGCCGAGCGCGGCGCCGGAGTCGAGCCACACCTCGAAGTCGCCGCCCCCCTGCAGGATTCGCTCCTTGAAGGCGGCGCGCTGATCGTCGGCCGTGCCGGGTGGGACGGCGGTGTCGAGCTCCTGTTGCGATGCGGCCGCGGCCCACTGCTCGACCTGGGTCGCAAACGAGGCGGCGTCGATGCCGGAGAACGTCCACTGGGCAGGGGTAGGGCGTCCGGACAGCGCCGCGCGGTAGGCCGCGAGTTCGGGTGTGCCCACCCTGAGGAGCACCGTGTCGGCGGTCACCGGCGCGCCGTCCGGGAGCGTCGGGATCGTGTCGGGCGGCTTCGGGGTGCCGTCCGGCTGGGTGACCGTGAGCAGCGTTACCGTGCCCGCCTGCGGCGTCACCACCGTGTCGGTGCCGGGCAGCGCCCCCGCCTGAAGCGCGTCGATCAGCAACGCACCGCTGCCGCCGTCACTCGCCCTGAACGCGCCGGCATATGCGGGGTCGTAGCGGGGCGCGTTCGGATCCGCCGGCGGGGGCGGCGGCAACAGCAGCGGTAGGAAGAGGTCCGAGAGCTCCATCAGCCCGCCGTGGGGCGGTCGACGACGATCTCGCGCAGCGCGGTCGCGACGTTGCCCGCCGCGTCGCGCGCCCGCACCCGGTAGCGCCATGTGGTCGTGCGGTCGGCGAGCGCATCGGTGTAGCTGAAGCGGCGCGGCCCGGGTCCCGCGGGCGCCAGCCAGTCGCTGATCGGCGCCCAAACCGCGCTCCGGTCGGCCTGGCGTTCGAGCAGGCAGGTCAGGCCGTCCTCGTCACCCTCCCACGCGAGCTCGACGCTCGCGAGCCCCCACTCCGCATGTGTCCAGGCGGGCGGGCTGGGCGGGGTGGTGTCGACGGGGCGGGCGCGCACGATCGGGCCGGCTTCGGACACGTTGCCGGCCGCATCGAATGCCGCCAGGCGGTAGTGCCAGTCGAGGCGCTCGGCCAGGCCCTCGTCGCTCCACTCTTCGGTGACGGCGCCGGCGGATGGCGCGAGCTGGGCATGCGGCGTACGGCGGCGAACGTCGCCGAGCTCGGCCGGGTCGCGGGAGCGCCAGATCCGGTAGCCCGCCAGATCCGGCTCGCGGTTCGCGCGCCAGCGCAGGACGACCGCGTTCTCGGCGGCGAGTGTCGACGTGATCGACGGCGTCGCCGGCGCCGTGACGTCGCGCACCTCGACGATCGGGAAGGCGCTGCTCCACGGGCTCGCGTTCTGCGAGGCGTCGACCGAGCGCACGCGGTACACGAAGCGTCCCAGGCCTCGCCCGTCGAGCGAGTCGGTGAACGGCCGGGCATCGATCGTGCCGGCATGGGCGGGCTGGAAGGCGTCCTCGTTGCATGCCAGGTCGGCGAGCGCCATCACCTCGCGGTTGGTCCGCGCGGGGTAGTACCAGGCGCTCCAGCCGCGCCAGGCGTCGAGCACGGTGGCGGCGTCCGGGTTGGTCTCGAGGTCGGCCGTCAGGTCCGCGATGCTGACTGTCGGGTAGTGCTCGGCCAGCCACGCCTCCGACGCGCCGAGATCGTCGAATGGCCCGCCGGCATACGGGTCGCGCGCGGTCTGGCGCGCGATCCGGTCGCGCGCGAACAGGGCCGGCACGCTCGCGCGGGCCACGCGGTAGCCGGTTGCATCCGGGACCGGAGCGAACGTCAGCTCGTACCGCGCGCGGCCATACCAGTTCGCGGGCTCGGCCAGGTCGGCTGGGATGTCGCCGCTCTCGTCGGGCGGTAGCGTCACCGTCACCGCGTCGGGCGCGTCGCGGTGGGGCACACGCACGCGGGCAATGGGCGAGGCCGGACCCTCACCGCCCGAGGCGGCTGTGCTGACGCCGACCAGCGAGAGCGCGAGTGACTCATTCCATTGCGGCGGGGCCCCCGCGCCGGGGATCCAAGCCTCGTAGCGCGCGCCGGGCCACAGCGTGGCGCGCCTGCCGGCGCTGGGCAGCAGCAAGCTCCCATCGGCCTGCGCCGCACGCGCGACGGTCACCACGCCCATGCCGGTCGTCTGCGTGAGCACGCGGAAGCCGATTGCACCGGACACCAGCAGGCCGGGGACCAGCTCGGTCGCGCCGGCGGGAAGCGCGGCGTCAAGGGTTACCTTGCCCGTCGGCGCGTCGACGGCGACGATCGTCGCCGTCACCCGAGGCAGCGAACCGACGGGCACAGAGGCGATCCGCGCGTCGAAGGCGCCCGGGCTCGTCAGGTCGGTGCGCAGGGGGCTCGCTTCCGAGAGGAAGATCGTGAACGCGCCACTCGTCGGGCGCGCCGTCGGGGCGCTGCGGTGGGCGACCGTCACCGAGCCGTGGCGGCCAGGGTTGTCGGCGAGGACTTCAAAGCTCGTTCCGCCGACACGCAGTCGCTCTCCGGCAAGCTGATCGGCTGCGCCGGGGACTGCCACGTTGAGCCCGAGCCGGCTGCGGTCGCCGAGGTCCGTGACAGAGGTGACGCTGCCCGCGAGCACGTTCGGATCGCCGGTCCGTGCGTAGATCCGGAACTCGCCGTCCGACTCGACATCGGGCGCCGCGATGCGCCGTGCCGCGGGCCAGGTCCACTCCACCAGCAGCCCCGCGCCGTCGCGCTCCGCCAGAGCGCGCTGGTCGTCGCTCAACAGTGGGTCGGCCGGGTCGAGGTACGCGGCCTGGACGAAGGCGGGCGGCGGCCAGGTCGTCCGCGCCGGCACGGTCACCCCGGCGGGGGCGCTCCAGTCGCCGAGACGCCCGAAGGCATCGATCCCGCGGACGAACCACGCGAGGTGCCCCGGCTTGAGCCCCCGCTCCCGCCACCGGCTGGGCACGCCCGGGGTTGGTGGCTGGGTCGCGGTCGTCGCGAAGGCGGGGGCGGGCCGGTCGGCGTTGCGGATGTCTGGCTTTCGGGCCGGTGCGTCGCTGCCCGGCAGGCGACCGACGAGCGCGCGGACCGGGCGGCTTGCGTCGTGCACGGGACTCGTCTCGCCCCAGTCGATGCCGGCCACGCCAACCGCCTCATCGACGGTCCCGTCGGGATTCAGCCGCGTCGGCTCGACGTCGGCGCCCGCCATGGTGATCACCAGATCCTGGACCGCCGCCGGCCGCTCGGGCCCCAGCCGCCACGCGTAGCTGACAAGGTCCCCGACGAACCCCGCCTGCGCGTAGATCTCAACCTCCAGGAGCTCGACCGGGCCGGCCGACCAGGTGATCGCATCGATTCCGCCGGGGTCCTCGAAGGTCGCGGTGCTCAGCGGTGTGGATAGCGAGGGAAGCCGGCGTGTGCCCTGCCACGCCAAGAGTCCCACGACCGTGCTCGGGTCGAGCCGCACGGTCACCGCGGGTGCCGGAGGGTCGAGTGCGATCGCGGCGGCTGTGCCGATCCGCGGGGCCTCGACGCGCAGCGCGCGGCGCGAGGAATCGCTGCTCGCCGCCACGACCGCGAGTCCCGCGTCGCCGACGATCGTGACCCCGTCGCGGGTCAGGGTCGCAGCGGCGATCGGGCTGAGGTCCTCGTCCGCGAAGGTGACTACGCGGCTGGGGTACCGCACCTCGCCGTGGTGCGCCACGACCCGGTAGTCGTAGATCCCCTTGTCCACCGGATCGTGCCAGTAGAGGCCGAGCATCCGCGAGACGTCCGGATCGATCGCGGTGAGCGCCAGCGCCTGGGAGGTCGCCATCGCAAGCAGCGGGGGCGTGCGAGCCTCGGCTGCCTCCGTGGGCGCGGCCGGCAGCGCCGCATCACCCCCGCTGCGCACCAGGTCCTCGGCCAGCGGTGCGATGCCGGCGGCGAAGTCGTCGGCGAGACGCCCGCGGTCGGAGTCCGCCAGCGTCGCCGACAGCCGCGCGTACGCCTCCGCCCGCGCGGCCTGGGCGTCGTGGAGGTGCTCCGGCGTGTTAGCGGTGCCTGGCGCGACGACCGGCAGCAGGATCGGCGGGTCGCCGAGTGCGCGCCAGCCGCCCGGCAGATTGGCCTGCGCAAAGCACACCGTGCAGATCCGCAGGTCCACGCCGGTGATCCGGCACTGCGTGATCACGGGTGCCCAGAGCTCGACGACCCAGCCGTCGCCGCCGTCCGGGCCGGCCTGCTGCAGCGCGACCGTGATGTCCCCCGCCAGCGCCTCGACGACAGGCGGATCACCGACGCCCGTCGCGCGCACCTTCACCATCGGGTCCGGCGCGCGCACCGTAAGGCTGCGTTCGCCCGGCAGGTGCAGCGCGCCCGTGGGCGAGCAAGGGCCGGGATCGAGCGAGGCCACGCCCGGGTCGATCGACAGCTCGTAGCGCTGCCAGCTCCAGCTGGCGACGCCGCCCGGGGGTGGCAGCAGCCCCGCCTGGGTCGACAGGCAGACCGCTTCGGGATCGCGCTGGTTGCGCCGGAGCACCGTGAAGCCGCCGGCGGGAAAACCGAGCTCGGGCCGGATCGTCCAGAGCAGGTGCACGCCGCGCGCGAGGGCGTCGCCGTCGACCAGGGCCTGGCCGCCATCGGTGCCGAGCCCGGTGACGGCGTGCCATGTGGCTGACTCAGGCGGTGGCGCCATGCCCGAGCACCTCGCCGAGCGTCTTGCCGCTCGCGTCCGTGAGTGCCCGGCGAGCCTCCTGGGTGACCGACCGGAGCGCGGGGCTGGCGGCGATGTCGACGGCGCTCAGGGCCTGCTCGAAGGCGCGTACGGTCTCGTCGGTGACGAGCTCGTCCCGTGTGACGAGCGGCACGGCGAGAGCGAGGGCATGGTCCACCGGCTCCCGTACCCGCCGCATGCCCGAGTACAGGGTCACGAGCTCGAGCGCGACGGGTCGCACGCGGGCCAGCCAATGGGCGCCGATCGGGGTGGCGGGAGCGCGCTCAGCGATGAACCGGCGGAGCAAGCCGACCTGCTCGGCTGTGACCGTACCGCTCATGGGCGACCGTTCGCCCGTCGTGCCGCTGCTGCGGCGGGCGAGATCAGACAGCGACGGAGCAGGCGGCCGAGGCCGCGATGTCGCCCCGCGAGCGTCGCGAGGTAAGGCCCCACACAGCCGTACGCGGCGACGAGGAGCCGCATCGCTGGGCGCCCGCGGGACCCGGGCGCGAGGTGTCGGTCGCGCCAGCGTTGCAGCGCCAGGACGTCGGGGTGACGGCGGTCGCCGTAGACGGCGCCGGCCACAAAGCATGGCGTGATGTCGAGTTCGGAACCCCACGTCAACACATTGCCGATGTGGGCTTCGCACACGGTGCAGAACGGCAGCTCAATCAGCCGCATCGTGCAGCTGAACTCAGGTCGCCAGATGTGGCAGTGGTAGTGGAAGGCGCCTTCGTACGCGCCGACCACGCCGTCGGCACTGATCTGAGGGTCGCACTGCGTGCAGTCGGAGTTGGTCGTCGTCGGGATCTGCGTGGTCGGATCGACGAAGCTGCTCCACTTCAACGCAAAGATGTTGCTGGTGACGTTCGGTTCGACTGGCTCTCCGCTCGAGTTGGGATAGGCGTCTTGCGTTCCAAGATCGTCGTATGGGCCGCCGTCGTGGTCACAGCCCTTGAGGTAGTTGTATTCGTCAGCCAATCCGAACCCGCAGTGACCCAACTCGTGTGTAGCTATCGCGTTGCCGAGGGTTGGCTCCAGTGAGGCCGCACCAACCCCACCGATCACCGCGGCGCCTGCGTATTCCGTGGTGTTGACGAGGACGAGCATTGCGTCCCACTCCGGGAACTGCGCGTTGGCGGCGTCGATCGCGGTGGTCTGGTTGATCGTGAGCCCGCGTTCGACATCGCCAGAGCCGAGTGACGCGTCGAAGTACGTGTCAACCGCGGCGGTGGAAGTGTCGACGCCGGATTCATCGGACTCCACGTCGAGCCGGATCACATTCACCTTCTCCCAGTTCACAGGACCGGTGAGATGGTCCTCGAGATATGTGACGAAATTGCCGACGGCGACCTGAAAGGTGCTCTGTTCACTGGATGTGAAGCCGTCCCCGGCGATCAGCAGGCACCATTTGCTCTCGTCGGCGCCGTGGTCCACGACCTTGGTCGTGCCGAGCACCGTGCCGTCGCTCGTGCCCATCAGGGGCGCTCCGCACTCGTGACAAGGAGCTCACGCCATGCCCGCGGCCCGGGCGCCGGTTGCAGCCCCGGCTGCGCGAAGCGCACCGCGGGGCCCGCCGACACGACGACCACATCGCCAGGCTCAGGGACCACGACGACGGCGGAGAACGAGCCCGTCAAGGGAGCGAACGGGACCCGACCAAGTCGTCCCTGATCATCGACGGTCTCGAGCGTCTGCGGGATCGGGTCAACCAGGAAGCGGCGATAGCGGACCTCGCCGGTTCGCGAGCGCAGCTCGAGGGTGATCGCCCTGGGGGGCGGTTCGGTCAATGCCTCGCTAGGGGGCGCGGGCGAGCGGCGCGGGGTGCGAGAGAACAGCCGCAGGCCACGGTCGTCGAAGCGGAACGTGAGGCGGAGGGATCGAGGTTCCACGGCTGCCCACGCTACGCCGCGTGATCTGTCGATGCACCGGGCGAATCACTGGCAATTAAGCAAGCTCTCCTCGGCCCTGTCGCCGACGGGCGGTGCCACCGGTCGCCGCGTCCTCGCCATGGAGTGCTGCCACGAGCTGCGTGCGCGAATGGACGCCGAGCTTCCGATAGATCTGGCGCAGGTGAAACTCGATCGTCTTGGGGGAGAGGAACAGCTGGGCTGCGATCTGGCGGTTCGACGCTCCGTTGCGTACCGCCTCCGCCACGCGCAGCTCCTGGGC
>Ga0335077_10004332_pt1 | contig 17306 bp, 16 predicted proteins | sample Lox_Sample_31_FD_207151 | JGI IMG/M metagenome (GOLD analysis project Ga0335077, IMG submission 207151) | Soil microbial communities from Loxahatchee National Wildlife Refuge, Florida, United States - Lox_Sample_3.1 | ecosystem: Environmental > Terrestrial > Soil > Wetlands | place: USA... | reverse complement strand
GAAATTGTTTGGAGATATCGCACCTCGATTCGCAAAACGTCCCGGAGGATATACCCGATTGATCAAAACGCGGCTTCGTATCGGGGACGGCGCCCGAATGGCCGTGGTCGAATTGGTCGTTCAGGGCCAACCTGCCAAATCCACGAAGACCGAAAAACCGAAAGAGGGACCCGAAACCAGCCCTTAGGACGGTTTTGGCCGATTTTAATTTAAAGACCATCCTTTCATCTCCTCTTCTCTGAATAGTTGCCTTGCCGGATACGGAAATATTTCCAGTAAGTTCCGTATTGTCCGATGCTTTACTCAATCCGTGACGTATGTTATAGTGTGTGTACGATGTCGGCGGCGCAGTTTCCGAGGATCTTTCTCCTGATTTTCATTGGAATGCTCCTGTCGTTGTTGGCCTGGGTTCTGTCGGTGGGAATCGAACATCCTCAAGTCTTGCCTTCGTCGAAGACGCTGATCTCCAAAGCGGACATCGAAATGGACGGGTTTACGCTCAAGCAGATTCGAAATGGGACGGTGGAATGGGATATCCGGGCCAAGCACGCCGAGGTGTTTGAGGACCGGAAAGAGGTGTTTCTCAAAGAAATGCAGGCGATTCTTCAAACCGCCGAAGGACTCCAAGTCCGTTTTTCAGGGGATGAAGGTCTCTTAGATACCGAAACGCATGACTTTGAAATCAAGAAGAACGACGGGGATCTGGATGTTTCGATGAACAACGGGTTTACAATTCGGACTCCATCGATGAGCTGGAAAGATCAAGAACGGGAGATTATATCGCTGCAACCGGTTCAGATCACCGCTCAGCGACTCCTCATACGCGGCGATCAGCTGGTCGTGAAACTGGAAAATCAGCAATTTACGGTTACGGGGGATGTCCGTGTTACGGCCGAGCCTTAAACTCGTTCTGATCATCGGTGTTTTTTTTTGGAATGGTTCGCCCCCGTTTGCGGCGGAGGCGCCGACCCCATCCAAAACGCTTTCCATCACCTCTAAAAGCATGACGGTAAAGAACATGGAACATCTGGCCGTTTTCGACGGCGATGTGGTCATGATCAAGGAGGATATGACCATCACGTCCCGTCACGCGGAGGTGACGTTCGCTTCAAAGGATGACACCGCCGGAAACTCGAAATCATCGTCGGGCCTCATCTCTCCTCAATCTCAGTTTAGCGATAATGAGGTTACGCTTATTCATGCGACCGGCGACGTCGTCTTGAAACAGGGGGAGAAAGAAGCCAAATCCAAGGAGGCTTTTTATTATCAAAAGGAAGATAAAGTTATTCTGTTGGGCGATCCGGTCGCTTGGGAAAAAGATACCAAGATCACCGGAACCAAGATGACGATTTATTTGCGGGAGGATCGGAGCGTCGTTGAAGGCAGCAAAGTGCTGATTCATCCCAACGAGCCGGTGCAGAAGTAACTTGGATCAAACGTTTCCTGGGCGGACGATGCTTCTGTGTGCGAAACATCTCGAGAAAAGTTTTCGAAAACGCAAAGTCGTTAAAGATGTCAGCTTGGATGTCAAAACCGGTGAAGTGGTGGGGTTGTTGGGGCCGAACGGCGCCGGGAAAACGACGGTTTTTTATATGATGGTGGGCCTGATTTCGGCGGATCAGGGGGAGATTTTTCTCGATGATCGGAACATCACGGATCTCCCGATGTACCGACGGGCCCGTCAAGGCATCGGGTATCTTCCGCAGGAACCCTCCGTTTTTCGAAAACTGACCGTCGAAGAAAACCTGCTCGCGATCCTTGAGACGCTGGATCTTTCCCATTCGGAACGTCAGGAGCGCCTTTATTCCCTTCTCAAAGAACTGAACATTTCGCATCTGTCCAAAAACAAAGCCTATGCGCTATCGGGAGGCGAGCGCCGGAGGGTTGAGATCACGCGGTCGCTGGTGACCTCGCCGCATTTTCTGCTTCTGGATGAACCTTTCGCCGGCATCGATCCCATCGCGATCATCGATATTCAGAAAATAATCGGCCAATTGAAGGCCAAGGGTATTGGAATCCTGATCACGGATCACAACGTTCAGGAAACACTTGAAATTACAGACCGTTCTTATATAATCAGTGAGGGGGAAATCCTGGAATCGGGCACATCCCTTGATATCGCAAACAGTTCCAAAGCCAAGGCGATTTATCTGGGAGAAAAATTCCGTTTTCTTGGATAAGAAAATCATCGCGCACAGACCCGTCCAAGCCGTTTCGGAGCACGGGAGAGTGCGAAACATGACCGCGGTATGATGAAAACTCGGCTCGATTTAAGACTGACTCAAAAACTGATTATGACGCCGCAGTTGCAGCAGGCGATCAAACTTCTGCAACTCTCCAGGCTTGAACTCACCCAAATCGTTTCGCAGGAACTGCTGGAGAATCCATTGCTGGATGAGCTGACGGATCTGGAAGAGACGGTGGAGGAGAAAAAGTCCGAGGAAGACGAACGAACGGAGGAGACGGCGACGGACGCCGCGGAAACCGAGCTGTCCTCGCAATGGGAGGAATATATCGGAGATATTCAACGCGAAAATAAAGAAACCGAGTATCCGTCGGCGGCGGGCGACGAGCCGCCTTCTTATGAACAGACGCTGACCCGACCTCCATCCCTCTCGGAGCATCTCCTTTGGCAATTGCGATTGTCCGTCGCGACTCCCCGTGCCGTCGAAATCGGTAAAAGCATTATTGGGAACATCGATGAAGACGGGTATCTCCGGATTAGCGTTGAGGAACTGGCGACATTGACCGAAGCCAAAAAGGACGAGGTCGAACGGGCGCTCACGCTCGTTCAGAGTTTTGACCCGTTGGGAGTCGGCGCAAGAGATCTGAGGGAATGTTTATTGATCCAACTGGAACAACTCGGACTGAAGGGCTCGTTGGCCGAGGCGATCGTTGCGAATCATTTAAAGGAGATCGAGACCCGAAGGTTTCAGGACATTGTCAAGGCGTTGGGGGTTTCTCTGGAAGAAGTCCTGGCGGTCGTAAAAATCATTCAAGCCCTTGAACCCAAACCCGGACGGCCGTTTTTAACGGATGAAGCCCAAATTATCATTCCGGATATTTTTGTGGTTAAATCCGATGACGGCTATGTCGTCGTCCTCAACGACGACGGCCTGCCCAAGCTCCGCATCAGTCCTTATTATCAGAAATTGCTCTTGGAAAAAAAACAGGTTCCCGATGCGACCCGCAATTATCTGGAGGGCCGGTTTCGATCGGCCATTTGGTTGGTCCGCAGCATCGAGCAACGGAATCGGACCATCTGTAAGGTGGCGCAAAGCATTGTCAAATTCCAACGGGAGTTTCTGGAGAAGGGAGTGGATTACTTAAAACCCTTGGTTTTGCGACAAGTGGCCGATGATATTTCCATGCATGAGTCGACCATCAGTCGCGTGACGACAAACAAGTACATGCACACCCCTCAGGGAATTTTTGAGTTGAAGTATTTTTTTAACAGCAGTCTTTCACGAAGCGGAGAATTCGGCGGGGAAGTCTCCTCCGTCACCGTAAGGGAGATCATCCGGCAGATGGTGTCGCAGGAGGATCCGAAAAATCCCCTCAAAGACCAAGAAATCGTTCAACGCTTAAAAAATCAGCATATCGAAATTGCACGAAGAACAGTGGCCAAATACCGAGTGGAGCTTAAAATACCGCAGGCCAGCCGCCGTCGGTACGTATCCTGAACGCGCGCTCGTCTTTTGTGCACGAATCAGAATGAAACGAAACCGCGGGAAGCGTTTCCCAACCGATCACCGCTGTACTTGTTGAAGGAGCCATCCATGCAGGTTACGGTTACAGGTCGACACATGGAAATAACCCCGGCCTTGCGCGATTATGCGGAACAGCGGTTGAAAAAAGTGGCCCGCTATTCCTTCAAGCCCATCGAGGCGGCCGTCCGGTTGTCGGTCGAAAAATATCGGCATACGGCCGAGATCACATTATGGGTTGATGGAGATCGAATTCTGGCCAAGGAAGAGACGGACGAAATGTATCGGTCCATTGACAGGGCGATGGACAAGATCGAACAACGGTTAAGAAGGTACAAGGAGAAGCTTTCCCGACACAAACCGCCGTCGGCCAAGCGATCCTCCGCTCTAAAAGCTCCGAAAACGACACCGATAATTACACGGGACGCTTATATCGTATTGAGGCTCTCGATGGACGATGCCATGACTCGGTTGGCTTCGGTAAAGGCCGGTCACGTTGTTTTCTTTGACGACGCGGATGATCAACTTAAGATATTGGTTCGCGGGACAAACGGCCATCTCGTGTTGACCGAACTGATCATCCACTGAACCGTTGGAATCTCCATGGACCTACGATTGGTCATCGTCAGCGGATTGTCCGGTTCCGGAAAAACAAATGCGTTAAAATGTTTTGAAGATCTCGGATATTTCTGCGTCGATAACCTTCCTCCATCGTTGTTGCCCGTTTTTGCCGACCTGTGTACCCAGTCCAGCGCAGGAATCACGAAAGTTGCCGTAGGAATCGACATACGGGAACGGGATTTTTTACGGGATTTCCTGGGGATTTCGAATCGACTCAAAGAAGAAGGATACCCCTATGAATTGATCTTCTTTGAGGCGAATGATGAGGTGCTCGTCCGACGGTTTTCTGAAACGCGACGGCCTCACCCGTTGGCCAAGAACAGGCCCATTCTTGAAGGAATCCAACAGGAGCGGCAGCAATTGGCTGAATTGAAGAAACGGTCGGACCGAATCATTGATACATCCACCTTCACGATCCAGCAACTGAAGGATGTCATCGCCCAACACTATTTTGACCAGGGGGAAATTCGAAAACCCAGCATCTCCGTTATTTCGTTCGGATATAAGTACGGGATTCCCTACGAAACCGATTTGCTGTTTGATGTGCGTTTTCTTCAGAACCCGAATTTTGTATCCGATCTGAAACCTCTCTCCGGTGAAGATCCGGCGGTCCAGGATTATCTCTTTCGGAAACCGGAAGCGGATAAGTTTATTGACTTGGTTCAATCGTTCCTTTCTTTTTTGATCCCGTTTTATGAGAAGGAAGGTCGTCCTTATTTAACCGTCGCAATCGGTTGCACCGGAGGGCGTCATCGCTCCGTGGCCATCGCCAAACGGCTCCATGACGATCTCAAGGCCGCCAATTATCACGTGGTGCTGCGTCATCGGGATATCACCCGGGATCGCTGAAAAGCATGAAAGCAAAAAGGACCCTTCTTCTAACGTTGGATTTGGAGCATTGTTCTACCGGGACCCTTATGGGACTCCTCAAGGACCCGTCCACGGACGGAACCACCCTAGACCGAATTGCAAAATTGCATCACCGGGATCAGGCCCTCGTGGTATTGTTGCTGGGCCACCCGAGGGTCCTGCCGCAAACGTTCCTGTATCTATATACCAATGCTCCGGCGGAATTCAAAAAACGGATACAAGCTATAAAAAGGGACCCCGTATTTCCGGCGGACAAAGGATTGGTGCCGTATAAGGAACTTGACGTGCAACAAGTTCAAACGGAAGAGGAGGTTGAGGACAAACATCGAAAAGAAAATGAAGAGACGCTTTATCAACGGATCCAAAAAATGCCGGTGGCCGAAAAGGTGCAATTTGCCCTACGCGGTGGAAAAGACGCGAGAAGTCTGTTGCTCAAGGATCCCAATCGTCAAGTCGCCCAGGCGGTCTTGAGCAGCCCCAAAATTACCGAGGACGAGATTCTTTTCATTGCGCAATCGAGAAATGTTTCGGATGACATTTTGCGGACCGTGGGGAAAAATAAGGAATGGCTGAAAAACTACTCGATTATTTTCGCTCTCGTCGGTAATCCGAAGACCCCCCTTGGGATATCGATCCCGTTATTGGCATCGGTCAAGGTGAAGGATCTGGGCCTTCTGGCCAAAAATAGGAACATTCCCGAAGCGGTCCGCACGGGCGCCCAACGCCTTTTGGTGGCCAAACAAAAGCATTCCTGACGGTATTCCGCTATCTTAAAGCCCTCATTTTTTGCTGGATATTTTCGGTTAACCCATAACCCTTCGATTATTTTGTGAAAAATAATGAATTTTTTGACTAAAATCCCTTGACAAGCTGAATATAGTAAGTATACTTGCTACTATTAGGTCGCTCAATCTGAATACACCTCACCTCACAAGGTCGATTTATGGCTCGAAATGTTAGAGTAAAACGATACAAGACGAGAGACATCTGCAAAATTTTTGATATCTCGAAGGCGACGCTTTTTCGGTGGGAAAAGGAGGGACTGATATCGAACGTGGGCCGGGATTGGCGTAATTGGCGACTGTACTCCAATCAAAATTTGAAGGAGATTCGTAAAATCATGCAGAGCAGGAACAATCGGCTGTAGCCGTTCCAGAAGGTAGGAGTCAAACGATGTTTTTTTCATTTTCCAAAGCCAGTCCCCTGTTTGGGTTGGACATCGGTTCCAGCGCGATCAAGGTTGTTCAACTCAAGGAAAAGAAAACGGGTTATTCTCTGGAGAAATTCGGCATCAAGTCGTTGGCGCCTGAAATGATCGTGGACGGCACGGTGATGGATGCGAGCAGCGTCGGAGGCATCCTGAAGGAATTGTTGTCCGAACAAAAGATCAAGCTGAAGGATGTGGCCATTTCCATTTCCGGTCATTCGGTGATTGTAAAGAAAATCAGCCTTCCGGCGATGACCGAAGACGAATTGGAAGAGTCGATTAAATGGGAAGCGGAGCAATACATTCCATTTGACATCAATGACGTCAATATCGATTTTCACATCTTGGGAACCAGCGACGGTCAGGACGGACAGCCCCAAATGAATGTACTTCTGGTGGCCGCAAAAAAAGACAAGTTGAATGAATACACCGCGTTGGTGGCGGACGCGGGTCTGACACCCCGGGTGGTGGATGTGGACGCCTTCGCAATCGAAAATATGTACGGGGTGAACTACGGCGTTCAGGAGACTGAAGTCGTGGCGTTGGTGAACATCGGTGCCAGTGTGATGAACATCAACATTTTGAAAAATACGATGTCCTCCTTTACGCGCGATATCTCGATCGGGGGGAATCGGTACACCGAAACGATTCAGAAAGAGTTGAACCTGGGCTATCAGGACGCCGAACAAGCCAAACGGGTGGAGAATCCGGAGGGGGTAAACCCGGAAGCGCTTTCCGCCGTCATCAACACCGTAAACACGGAGGTCGCCGGAGAGATCACCCGCTCCATCGACTACTTTAAAACGACAACCATGCAGGAGAATATCGATAAAGTCGTTTTGTGCGGAGGAGCGGCGCGGTCCAAAGGCCTGGTCGCCTTGCTGAGTGAACGCTTGGGTGTGCCGGTCGAATTGGCCAATCCATTCAATCAAATCGAAATCGATCCGAAGTTGTTCAACGTTGAACAGATTCAGGAAATGGCGCCCCAAGCCGCCGTCGGCGTCGGCCTGGCGATTCGAAAGATGGGTGACCGATGATCAAGATCAATTTATTGGCGATTCCAAAGGCGCGAAAAGCCAAGAAGCAAATGGAGATCCAGTACGAGTTCGTTCTGGCGGGCGTTCTAATCGGTTTTGTCGTGGTGGCCTGTGTCTATTTCTGGTATTTGATGAATTCTCAAATCAGCCGTCTTCACGAAGAAAAAACGAAAGCCAGCGCCGAATTGACGGTGTTGAAGGAAAAAGTCAAGGAAGTTGAAAACTACGAAAGTAACAAGAAGGTCCTGGAGGACAAGAATAGAATCATTGAACAGCTAAAGAAAAATCAAGGCGCCCCGGTGCATTTGCTGGACGAACTCAGTAAAAGCATTGAACCATTAAAAATCTGGCTGACCACCATCACGGAGCAGGGTCCGACGGTGGATATTGAAGGCAAAGCCATCACCAACGCCGACATCGTCGAATTTATCAACAATATGAAAAACTCGAAGTTTTTTTCCGATATTCAACTCATCGAATCGAAACAGGCCATTGAACTCAATATTCCTATATATAATTTCAAACTCCGTTGCACCATGGTGATCTGAATGAATCTGGACTTTATTAAAAATCTTCCCACGTATCAGAAGCTCCTGGCCCTGTTTTTGATCAATATCCTCATCATCGCGATGTTTTTCTGGTTTTTTTATCTCCCTCAAAATAACGAAGTCGCGGGCTTGCGGGCTGATATTGCGAAATTGGATGGAGAGATTGGGATCCAACGCGCCAAAGTCGAGAAACTGGACCAGTTGAAAAAGGAAAACGCCGAACTCGAAAAGCAATTGGCGGAGAAAAAAGAGCAGCTTCCCCCGGAGGCGGAGGTTGCTACCTTGCTCAAACAGGTCTCCGATCTGGGGCTTCGGGTCGGTCTTGATTTCAAATTGTGGCGGCCTTCCGCCAAAAAGGAAGACCCTAGCGGTTTGTATTCAGAAATTCCGGTGGAGGTCGAAGTCGGGGGCGGGTATCACACCACCGCGTTGTTTTTTGACAGCGTGAGCCAGCTACCCCGAATTGTGAATATTACAAACATCAAGATGGGAAGCCCGCATGTGGAAAGAGGACGTTTGATGATCCAGACCGCTTTTGTGGCCACGGCCTTTGCGGCATCGGAGGAGAAACCGGCTTCTCCCGATGATAAAAAGAAAGCGCAGGCCGGCGCCAAGGGCAAAGCGGCCCCTGCCAAAAGCGGGAAAACCGGCCCGCCGGGGGGCGAATAATATAAATGAGTATTTCACTAGAGCGAGGACGGGTCGTAGGACGAGTTCGGACAAGTGAAATCGGTCGCATGGCCCGATTCTTGACCCTTGGATTTGTTTTGGGGTTGATCACGACGGTGGCCGCAGGATGCGGAGGAGGGTCGTCCCCTCCGGCCTCATCGGCAGGAAAACCGGGCGCGGTTAAACGTCCTGAAGTCCCGGCGGTGACGGCCGCGGCGCCCGAGCAGAACACGGGAGGCCAGACTCCATCGCCTCCTCCCTATGTCTATGTCGCCGAGGGACGTCGAGATCCATTCCAATCCATTTTGGTTACATTGGGTTCGGGTAAAAGCCTGCAAAGTCTTCCGCCTCTGTTGCGTACGGAGATCGGCGAACTTCGCCTGATCGGCATCGTTTGGGGGGGATTTGGATATTCCGCCATGGTCCAGACTCCGGACGGCAAAGGATACACCATTCACGTGGGAACTCCTGTGGGACCCAACAACGGATCGGTTCGAAAGATCACCGAGCGTTATCTGACCATCGAGGAAAAATATACCGATATTTTCGGTGCAAAAAAAGTGAGGGAAGTGAGGTTGGATCTTCATCCCCAAAAGGAGGGGAGCGAATGAAACTCAAGACGTTTTTTGCTTGGCCCGCGGTGAACGTATTCATCGTACTTGTTCTAACTTTAGGAATGGCTTCATGCGCTACCGTTCACAAACAGACCAAGCCGGGCGACGAGCTTAACACCCTTCAGGATATTTCGGTGACCGAACAGCCGGATAAAACGGAGATTGTCGTAGCCGGGCAGAAAGCGTTGGTTTATACCTCTTATCAATTAACGGATCCCGCGAGGCTGATCGTGGATCTGGCCGGTGCTTCCGTTGGGAAATTCAAGGATCGGATACCGATCGGCCAAGGGGCCGTTACCGATCTGGTTCCCATCGAAGGGGAAAAACCCAGCAACGTGGTTCGGTTGGAGATCACGCTTACGGAACCCGTTCTTTCTCATGTGCGAGCCGACGGAGAAAAGTTGCTGATCGACATTGATAAACCGACCGCCTCGGCCGCTACCGAGACGGCGGCTCCTTCGACTTCCGAGGCGGCTTCAAATCCGTCCGCTCCGGAAGCCCAGGCCATGACAGAGGCGGCCCAGCAGACGCCGGTGCCACCTCCTCCAGTGGTGGAAGAGAAACCGGCACCGAGCGAGCCGGCCCTTCCGGCGGCCAAGACGGTTTCAAAACTTACCGTCGATCGCGACAAGGACACGGTCGCCATTCATATTGCGGGGGACGGCGCTCTGAAACCGAATGCGTTTTTGGTTGAGGGAAACCGGCTGGTGGTCGATTTGCCGGATGTGACGAACGCCATCCGCCCAAACACGATTTCCGTGAAGCACAGTCTTTTGAAGAGCATCCGAATCGGTCAGCATCTAAAACCGATGAAGGTCCGTGTCGTTTTTGACCTGAATTCCAAGGCCTCGTTCACCGTCGAGCCGTCCGGGAAAGAAGTCGTTGTCGCCTTGAGCGCGGCGGCGGGGGAATCCTCGCCGGGTCCGGCCGAGGCCAAGGCCAAGCCGAACGAGGAACAGGGGGAAAAACCGCCGGTGACGGAAGCGACGCCGGCCCAACCTCAAGAGAAGCCGCAGGAAGCCGGTCAAGTGCCGCCCGATCAGGCGCCTCGGGAAACGACACATGAGGAAATGCCGAAAGAAAAGACGGTCGTCCGAGAAAAACCGAAACCGGCGCCGCTTCCCGAGGCGATGACATCGGCGGCCGCCGTGGAGCCGATGAAGAAAGGGGAGATCACGGCTCGGAAAAGGTATGTCGGACGGAAAATTTCGCTTGATTTTCAGGATGCCGATCTCAGCAACGTACTTCGGTTATTGGCCGATGTGAGCGGATTGAACATCGTGATCAGCGAGGGCGTAAAAGGCAAGGTGACGCTCAAGTTGATCAGTGTCCCATGGGATCAGGCTCTGGATATTGTTTTGAAAATGAACAGCCTGGGACAGACTCGCGATGGAAACATTATCCGCGTGGCCACGCTTGCAGATATCGCCAAACAGCAGGATGAAGAAGCCCATGCGAAAGACGCCAAATTCAAGGCGGAGGACCTCATCACGAAGGTCATCTTTGTCAACTATGCCAGCGCCCAGGAGATGGCTCTGTCACTGAAAAAAACCCTTAGCCCTAGAGGGGATGTCACGGTCGATTTACGCACAAACACCATTGTCATCAAGGATATTGATAAAGAGGTCAACGAAGCGGTGGCATTGGCAAAGGCACTCGATACACGCACGCCGCAGGTCCAGATCGAGGCCCGGATCGTTCAGGCCGATACGAGTTTTGCCCAGTCGCTCGGCATTCAATGGGGATTGGGGTTCAGCGCCATCAAATCAAATAGCGCGTTCGGGGTCCAAGGCATTAATAGCGGCGCCGGCATAACTCCGCCCGCCTTCGGGACCTTTGCGCCCGATTTTGCGGTGAATCTGCCGGGCAGCGTCTCGGGTCTGAACGCGGTGCCCGCGGTCGGTTTCAACTTCGGACGGTTCACGGAAAACCCGATCAATCTTGACCTGCGCCTTTCCGCGGGTGAACTGAACGGGTTGACCAAAACCATCTCGAGCCCGAAGGTGACCACGATGGATAATTTTCAGGCCAAGATCGAGCAGGGCGAATCGATTCCCTTCCAGACGTCCTCGGCCAATACGGGGCCGACCACGACCTTTGTCGACGCGAATTTGACCCTGGAGGTCACCCCGCACATCACCCCGGATCACAGCATTATTTTGAAGGTGAAGGCGGCCCGGGATTCGATCGGCAGCTTCAGCGGCCCCGCCGGTCCGAGCATCGCAAAGCGGGAGGCGACGACCGAGGTACTGTTGAATGACGGCGAGACCACCGTGATCGGAGGTATCTTTGTGGATGAGCGGAGCGAAACCGAATCCGGTGTTCCCTTTCTTTCACGTATCCCAGTCCTGGGATGGCTTTTCAAAAATGAGACCAAGACGGATACAAAGAATGAATTGCTGATTTTCCTCACACCCCGAATCGTGAAACAGTAACGCGGATTGATATTGAATGCTCAGGTATCTTAACGGCGGCGAGTCGCACGGCAAACTGCTTTTGGCCATCATCGAGGGGATGCCCTCGGGTGTTTCCCTGACCGAGGCGACTGTCAATCTCGATCTGGCCCGTCGCCAAAAAGGATACGGACGCGGGGGGCGGATGAAGATTGAGCAGGACCAGGTCGAGTTCGTTTCCGGGGTTCGGAAAGGCTTTACCCTGGGAAGCCCGATCGGCATGCAGATCACCAATAAGGATTGGAAAACCTGGCAGGAAATCATGGCCGTCGAACCCGGCGATCCGGCGACCCAGCGCGTTGTGACCAAGCCGAGACCGGGCCATGCCGATTTGGCCGGCGCGATCAAATACGCCCATACCGATATTCGAAATGTCCTCGAGAAGGCCAGTGCCCGGGAGACGGCGATTCGGGTTGCGGTCGGCGCGGTGGCGAAGGCCCTGTTAAAGCCCTTTGGGATCAACTTCGTGAGCCACGTCCGTGAGATCGGTGGGATTCAGGCCGAAACGAGCCGAATGAGTTTCGAACAGATCCGTCAGGCGGCGGAGGAGTCCGAGGTCCGGTGCGCGGACGCGGCCGCGGCCGGAAAAATGATCGAAAAGATCCGCGAGGCGAAGGACAAGGGAGATACGTTGGGAGGGGTGTTCGAGGTGATCGCCGACCCTGTTCCGATCGGTCTCGGCAGCTACGGCCAGTGGGACCGCCGGTTGGGCGCCCGTCTGGCTTTTGGTTTAATGAGCATCCAAGCCATGAAAGGTGTTGAGATCGGCATGGGATTCGAAGCCGCGCGGCGCTTCGGTTCCGAGGTTCACGATGAAATTTTTTATGATGAAGCCGGCAAACGATTCTATCGGAAGACCAACAACGCGGGCGGCCTTGAAGGGGGGATCACCAACGGCCAACCTATCGTGCTCCGCGTCGCGATGAAGCCGATCTCCACGCTCTACTCGCCGCTGAAAAGCGTCGATATCAAGAGCAAGGAGCCCTTTGAAGCGACGGTGGAACGATCCGATATCTGCACCGTGCCGGCGGCCGGCGTCATCGGCGAGGCGGTCGTGGCGTTCGAGCTTGCCGCAGCGATGATCGAAAAATTCGGGGGCGACAGCCTGATCGAGATGAAGAGGAATTACGACACTTATCAGGACTATGTTAAGAACTGGTAATGGGGAGAAAAAAAATATTGTATTGATTGGTTTCATGGGGACCGGAAAAAGCCGGGTCGGGAAACGGCTGGCCGGCGATCTCGGCCGGGCATTCGAGGATAGCGATCTTCGGATACAGGAACGGGCCGGTCGGACCATCCCGGAGATTTTCAAGCAATTCGGCGAGGCTCATTTCAGAAAACTGGAGAGGGAAGTCGTGGCGGAGTTGGCCGACAGAAAATCCTGCGTGATCGCGACGGGAGGCGGAGCGGTGGTGGATCCGGTGAACCTCCGGCGTCTTCAACGAAACGGCGTTTTGATCGGTTTGGACGCTTCCCCCGACGCGATCATGGCCCGAACAGCCGGGCCGGAGCGCCCCTTGCTCCAGGAGGGGAGACGCATCGAGCGCATTCGGGAACTGTTGAAAGTCCGACGGCCGTATTATCTTCTTTCCGATTACCGGATTGATACCACGCACAAGTCGCCGGACCGTATTGCAAAGATGATCCGGGATATCGTTTCGTCGAGGAACTCGATTCGGGTCGATCTGGCGGAACGGGGATATTCGATTGAGATCGGGGACGGGACGCTCCCCCGAATCGGGGAGCGCTTGGCCACTCTGGGACTCAAGGGAAAAGTCGGCGTGATTACAAACGCACGGGTGAACCGTCTCTACGGCTCCGTCGTGTCGCGAAGCCTCCGGAAGGCCGGATTTCAAGCGGCCACCGTGATGCTGCCCGACGGTGAGCGTTATAAGAATCTCCGTTCGGTTTCCCGCGTCTATGACGAACTCGTCCGACGATCGTTCGAGCGAAGCTCGACCCTGTTGGCGTTGGGAGGCGGCGTCATCGGCGACCTGGCCGGTTTTGCGGCCTCGACCTACATGCGCGGCATCGGCTTCGTCCAGGTTCCGACCACGCTGGCGGCCCAGGTGGATGCCAGCATCGGGGGGAAGACCGGGGTGGATCACCCCCACGGGAAAAACCTGATCGGCGCTTTTTATCAACCGAAGCTGGTCCTCGTCGATCCGGAGGTTTTAAAAACGCTCCACCGGAGGGAGTTCATTTCAGGTCTGGCCGAAGTGATCAAATACGGCGTGATCCGGGATGAAGGATTCTTTTACTACCTGGAAGACAACATGGACAAGATCCTGAAATTGGAACCGGCTGCGCTGACCCATGCCATCCGCCGATCCTGCGCGATCAAGGCGGACGTGGTCCAAAAAGATGAACGTGAAGGCGGCTTGAGAAAGATCTTAAATTACGGGCATACTCTCGGCCACGCGCTCGAAACCGTTACGAATTACGGCACTTATCTTCACGGCGAGGCCGTTTCGATTGGGATCGCTTTCGCCGCGCGCCTGTCCGTCCGTCTCGGGCTTTCGGATCCCTCGTGCGCCCGGCGTCAGATCCGGCTCCTCGAACGGGCGGGGCTTCCGGTCGCCTTGCCGAAAATCAAGTCGGCCGATATACTTAAAGCCATGACGATGGACAAAAAGGTTGCCGGCGGAAAGATTCATTTCGTCCTGGCCGAACGCATCGGCCGGGTCGTAGTCAAACCGGTCAGTCAAAAAGAAATCATTAATCTGCTAAAGACATGGTTCTGATAAAAGCAGTAGAGGAATTGAACAAAGGAGGGCGGGGTGAATAAAGTCACGGGGATCAAGGCGAGCCGGATGTGGCTTTCATTGGGGGCGACGGCCCTGCTTGGATGGGTGCTGGGCTGCGGGCAGATCGGCGGCGCGGGGCAATGCAACGGGGTCGATGTCACCGGCGCCTGCGTGTCGGTGGACTCGGTCGTCCCGACCGATTCGGTCGGTTTCGGCGGGGACACGCCGGACGTCGACGTCGTCGAGAATCAGGATTGCGACGGCGATCCGACCACGCAGGATCCCGAAAAATTCGGCGAACATGACGCCAAGGTCACGATCGAGGCCGATCTCATGAAAGATGTAACCTCGCCGCCGGCGCCGGCCTTCATTACTTTTACCAGCTATACGATCGACTACACCCCCCTTGCGACGAACCTGGTAACGGCGCCCGCGTTGACGTCCCAGTCGTTCGGTCCAACCAGCCTGAAGGTGAACACGGATGGTTCGCAGGCCACCTTCACGTTGGAATTCGTGAATTTTCAGACCAAGGAGGAGTATGTCAACAACGGTGGAAGTCTTTACCCTCCGGCCTCCTATTCGGCCAAATATACCTTCCGGGGGACGTCCCAGTTTGACCAAGACGTGGTCTTGGTCGGCTCCGCCACCTTCAACATGGGCAACTATGACAATTGCAGCAAGTAAAGACGGGACATCTGTATACCGAATTGGGTTGATTGGTTTTATCCGGCATTACCGACAGGCATTCATTGGAGGAGGCGGTATGAAACGGTCGGCGGTCAGATGGCTTGGGGTCCTGGCGCTTCTGGGCATGGCAACGGCCTGCAAAAGCAATCCCAATGTGAACGTTTCGAATGCTCCGGGTATTACCAACACGACATCGTCCGTCGTCAAATCGATTCAGGTTGCGGACGCCACGGGGTCCGGGGGACCGTTTACCATCGCCAAAGGTCAAACGTTGCAACTCGTACCGACGGGCCTGGATGCCGCCAACAATACGATCACCGGCGTCTCTTATGTTTGGAGTTCCAGCGATCCGACCGTGGCTGCTGTGAGTAACAACGGGCTGGTCACCGGAGTGGCTCTCGGCGGCCCCGTCACAATCGGCGCAGCCAATGGAACGATCAAGAGTAATGACGTGAGCGTGACGGTTGCGTGCGCCGGCATCCCGTCCAATGCGCCGACGCCGATGACGGTGACCTTGAATCCGGCCTCGCCGATGACCGTTCGTGCGATCACCAGCGTCACGGCGGCCATTTTTGACTGCAATGGGAGTCCTGTTCCGGACAATACCTCGGTTACGTTCACCTTGAGCGACTCGACTCTGGGTAATCTGTCCAGCGGGTCGAGTCTGGCCAGTACGCTGACCGTTCCGACCGCCGGCGGCGCGGGCCTCGCGAGCGCGAGCTTTGTGGCGGGCACGACGGCCGGCAGCCTCACGATCTCGGCCACGGCCGGGAGCATCACCGCATCGGCGCCCGTTGTGATTCAGGCCCTGCCGGTTCTGGGGATCCAGTTTCTTCAGGCGAACCCTCAGGTGGTCGGCATCAAAGGCGCGGGTCAGGCCGAGGTGTCCGAAGTTTCCTTCAGCGTCACCGATACGGAAGGGTTGCCGATCGGGGATGGGACGGTGGTTAATTTCCAGTTTCTAAACGGCATGAATCCGGGCGGGGGGGCCGCGATCGATCCTCCGGCCGCCGCGACGGTCGGGGGGGTGGCCAAGACCTTTCTGAAGAGCGGGTTCGTGGCCGGGCCGACACGGATTCTGGCCTTTATCGACGCGAACGGCAACGGGACCTATGATTCGGGAGAGGTCTTCAGCACCTCGACGCCGCTTTCGATCGGCGGAGGCGTTCCCTCGGCCCGGTTCTTCAGCGTCGCGGCTGACATTCATAACCTAGCCGGCCTGCTCGGCCAGGGGGGCTACGTCAATGAGCAGGCGAACATCAGCGCGTTCATGGCCGATCGATTCGGGAATTTCAATGTACTTCAGGGCACCGCCGTTTCTTTTTATACCGAAGCCGGCGCGATCGACCGCCAGGGAGTTACGGATGATAAAGGTGAAACAACGGTCCTTTTCCGTACTCAGAATCCCATGCCGGTCGACACCGATCCTCGGCAGGATTTGAATCCGATCGGTAATGAGACCTTGCTGTTCAACGATCGGAACAGTAATGGATTGTATGATTTTCTCGAGCCCAACCCGAGGGACGGAAGGGTCTCCGTTCTGGCCGTGACGATGGGGGAAGAGACGTTTTATGACACCAACGGGAATGGGGTGTACGATCCCGGAGAGCCCTTTGATGACAACGGCGGCGAGCCGTTCATAGATGAAAACGACAACGGCATTTACGACGGCCCCGAAGAATTCACCGACCAAAATAACAACGGATCATACGACCCCGGAGAGCCCTTTTATGATAAAGGTCGGGGAGAGCCTTTCTCGGATACGAACGGCAACGGTGTTTGGGACTCAGGTGAGCCGTTTACCGATATCAACGGGAACGGGGTTTATGACGGTCCGGGCGACTCCTATATTGATACGAACGGCAACGGAGTTTGGGATCCGGGCGAGCCCTGTAAAGACGCCATAACGAATGCCCCAAAAGGAGGAACATGTAACACGGATACGACAGGAACGCTCACCGGTTTTTATAATCATGTTTACGATCACGGCGAATTTTTTGTGGATTTTGATGGCGACGGGAAATGGACGCCGCCGAACGGCAAGTGGGATTCTAATACGGCGATCTGGATCGATCTTCAAAGTACAAACCAGAAAGTTAAGAAATCTACCGCAATGGTATTCACCGGGCCGGTTGACGGCGGT